>FSXZ01003146.1_pt1 | contig 14061 bp, 11 predicted proteins | sample 1638121 | NCBI WGS metagenome assembly FSXZ01 (sample SAMEA3914788, study PRJEB12502) | metagenome | biome: forest; material: soil | place: Canada | collected 2011-07-03 | depth 0.1 m
CAAGCCGGTGGTGCGCCAGCAGGCCGACACGGCGGTGAACGTGCCGTTCCTGGACACGATCCTGTTCCTGCTGGGCATCCCGGGCGACGAGATCGAGGAACTGACCGAGCAGACCGCGGGGCCGCGGGTGACCGCGCCGGCCGCGGTGTAGGCGGCCCGGCGGATCAGCCGTTGTGCGAGGCCCAGATGGCCAGCAGCACCAGCGCGCCGAACATGACCAGCATGGCCAGGGCCACCAGGGCCGCCTGCCGGTGGCCGGCCGACCGGGTGGTCTCGCGCCATTCGCGCGGCGGCCACTCCTCGACGGGCTCCGGGGCCGCGGCCTCGGAGGTCTGCGCGGGGGCGGGGTTCACGTCCATGCGGGCCATCCTGCCACCGCCGTCCGGGCGCCGTGCGGCCGGGGTGCGCGGCCGGGCGGGGCGCTCGCGCCGGGGTGGCGCCACCGGGCGGATCGGCCGGGCCGGACTCAGGCCCCTTGTTCGGCCAGCCGCTCCAGTACGGGCAGGGCTCTGCGCAGCGTGGCGAGCTCGTCCTGGTCCAGCTGCGCGATGCCCGCGGCCAGCACGGCCGAGCGCTCGGTGCGCAGCGCCTCCAGGAAGGTGTGGCCCTGGTCGGTGATGCTGAGCAGGTAGGAGCGCCCGTCCTGCGGGTCTCCGGCCCGGTGCAGCAGTCCGGCCTCCACCAGCCCGGAGACGGTGCGGGTCATCGAGGGCGCGGCCACCCGTTCCCGGGCGGCGAGCTCGCCGAGCCGGATCGGTCCCAGCTTGTCCACCGCGACCAGCGCGGAGGTCTGGGAGAACGTCAGATCGCCGCCAGTGTGCTGGGTCATCCGGCGGTGCAGGCGGCCGATGGCCACGCGCAGGCGGGCGATCTCCTGCGGGTCGACCTGGCTCGGGCTGTTGTCCGCGGCCCCGGGCGGTTGGGCGTTCACGACAACCAGGTTAACGGGCGGTGCCGGGCCAGGGCCGCACCCCCTGCCGCGCATCCACCGGCGGTAAGGCGAATCTCACGCCGAGTCAAAGCGGTGGCAAGCCCGAGACGAAACGGTGACATCGGGCCGTTCGATCTGTTAGGTTCTGGGGCCAACACATCCGGCGGATTGTCGCCGACCGTGCGACACCGGATGCGACCGCCGAGTCCACGCGAGTGGAGCCGGGGACCCATTTCGGTGTTCCCCGCCGCGGGGTGAATCGCTCCGGACCCACCGGAGCGTAGGGCGTCTCTTTCCGCCCGAACCCGTCAGCTAACCCGGTAGGCGGACGAGGGAGAGGGCCGTAAGAGCACGTGGGCAGTCACAGTAAGTCGAAGCACGGGCGCCAGAGTCCGATTACCCGCTCCGACGCCAATAACTCGTGGATGCGCAAGTACCCCGCGATCACGGTCGCGGCGCTCGCGGGCACCGTGGTCGGCGGCCCCGGCGGCGTGGCCGCCGCGATGGCCATCGGCGACCAGCCCGCCACCACCACCCCGAATCCGGCCACCGCGGACCTGGTCCCGGCCACGGCGGTCACCACGCCGGCCACCACCTCCGCCCCGACCGTCGCCGCCACCAGTGTGAAGACCTCGGCCAGTACGGCCGCGAAGGCCTCCGCCTCCTCCACCGCGCACGCCGTCACGCCGGTGGTCGAGAAGACGAACCCGTACGCCTCGGTCAGCTGGGGCGCGCTGGAGCCGGTGGCGTTCTATGGAACGCAGGGCACGTTCACCCCGTCCACGGACCAGTGGGAGAACGCGAAGACGATAGTCCAGGTGGCGGAGAACCGCGGGATGCCGCTGTACGCGGCCGTGGTGGCGGTGGCCACCTCGATCCAGGAATCGCGGCTGATCAACCTGACCACCGCGACCAACGCGGACTCGCTGGGCCTGTTCCAGCAGCGGCCCTCGCAGGGCTGGGGCACCGCGTCGCAGCTGACCGACCCGAGCTACGCCGCCAACGCCTTCCTCGCCGCGCTGCAGGAGGACGCCCCCGACTACATGGGCATCTACCTGTGGGAGGCGGCCCAGGACGTGCAGCGCTCCGGGTATCCGACCGCCTACGCACAGTGGCAGTCGCAGGCCACGACCATGGTCTACGACATCGTGAACGGCAAGGCTCCGGTCTGATCCGACCCCGGAGCCCGAGAACGCGGCGGAGCGTGGCCTGACGGCTACGCTCCGCCTTTTTCATCACTCCGGGTATCCGCGCCCCCACGAATCGTGGCCGAAGCAGGCCACGATGACCGTTCTCGGGGCCCGCGGCGACGTGGCATCGGGCTGATCCGACGGCCCGGATTCGGGCGCTGTGACTCGATTTTCTCGGCAGAGCGTGGCCTGATGGTCACGCTCTGCCGATTTTTTGGGCGATTTGTGACAATTGCCTGAATGGTGGTTATGGTCGATCTTGTACTTCCGGCCGACGCCGTGGAAACCGAACCGCGCACCGGAGGTACCCGCCGAGTCCGACACGGCACAGGCAGGGCGCTGACCATCGCGCCGCCTTCCGTCTCGGAGCCGGGGACCCATCTCACGCGGCGCACCGTGCGCCCGGTCCCCCGGGGTGAATCGACCGGCATCCGACGCAAGGTACGCACAGCGACCAGTGCTGAGCGCTCCGTGACGTCCCGATGCGGGTCGTAGGGCGAATCTCTTCCGCCCGAACCCGTCAGCTAACCCGGTAGGCGGCCGAAGGAGAGGCTTGGTTCCACCGTGTCGTCGAACACTCCCCGCGCCTTCACGCGCAACCTGATCAACCGAATTCCGTTCCTCGCCGCCCACCAGAGCGGCACCGCCTCGGCGCTCGCCCAGGGCAAGACGGCGAACGCGCAGCGTGTTCCGGCCGTGGTGCTGGCCCTGGCCGCGGTCGGCGTGGCCGTCGCGCCGCTGGCCACCTCGGGTGCGGGCGACGCCCAGGCCGCCGCGAAGCCGGCCGCCGTCTCCACCGTGAAGCCCGGCGCCACCGCGTCGAAGGCTCCGGCCACCAGCACCACCGGGTCGAAGTCCGAGTCGAAGACGACGACCGAGAGCCAGACCACCACCACGAAGACCGAGACCAAGGCCGCGAGCCCGTATGCGAGCGTGTCGATGGACACGGTCTCGCCGACCTACTCGCAGGGCAGCCAGACCCGGTTCCACACGAGCTCCACGCAGTGGTCCAACGCGGCCACGATCGTGCAGGCCTCGGAGAGCCTGGGCCTGACGCCGTACGCGTCGACCATCGCGGTGGCCACCGCGCTGCAGGAGTCCAAGCTGGAGAACCTGCACGTCGCGGTCGACCACGACTCGCTGGGCCTGTTCCAGCAGCGCCCGTCGACCGGCTGGGGCACCCCGTCCGAGCTGACCGACCCGGTCTACGCGGCCAAGGCGTTCCTGAAGTCGCTGCCGTCGAACTACGAGAACATGTCGCTGCACACCGCGGCCCAGGACGTGCAGCGCTCCTTCAACGGCTCGCTGTACTCGCAGTGGCAGGACCAGGCGAAGTACATGGTGTACACGATCATGCACCAGCAGTGATCGGTATCTGAGCAGCGGGCACCGCGGCCCGTGAGCACCACGCGAGAGCCTCCCCCTCCCCCACGCCGCAGTGGGGACGGGGGAGGCTCTCGTCGCGCGTGCGGGCCGCGCAGGGCCCGCTGCGGGCTCAGCCGAAGCGGCCGTGCACGTAGTCGTCGGTGCGCGGGTCGGTCGGGTTCTCGAAGATCTGCTCGGTCGGGCCCGACTCGACCACCCGGCCCGGCTGCTCCTCCCCGGCCAGGAAGAACGCGCAGTGCCGGCTGACCCGGGCCGCCTGCTGCATGTTGTGGGTCACGATGACGATGGTGACCTGGCCCTCGAGCTCGGCGATGGTCTCCTCGATCCGCCGGGTCGAGGTCGGGTCGAGGGCTGAGCACGGCTCGTCCATGAGCAGCACGTCCGGGGAGACCGCGAGCGAGCGGGCGATGCACAGCCGCTGCTGCTGGCCGCCGGACAGGGCCCCGCCGGGGCTGCGCAGCCGGCCGTGCACCTCGTTCCAGAGCCCGGCCCGGCGCAGCGCGTCCTCCACCACCGCGTCCTTGTCCGCGACCCTGATCCCGGCCAGCTTGAGCCCGCTGGCCACGTTCTCGTAGACGGTCATGGCCGGGAACGGGTTGGGCTTCTGGAACACCATGCCGATGCGCTTGCGCACGTCGGCGGGCCGCACGGCCGCGTCGTAGACGTCCTCGCCGCCGAGCAGCACCTCGCCGGCCAGCGCCGCGCCGCGCACCATCTCGTGCATCCGGTTGAGGATGCGCAGGTAGGTGGACTTGCCGCAGCCCGACGGGCCGATCAGCGCGGTGACCTGGCCCGGAGCCATGCTCAGCGAGACCCGCTCGAGCACCTTGTGGTCGCCGAACCAGGCCGAGACCCCGCGGGTCTCGAGCCCCGCCGGGGCGGTGCCCGCGGCGGCCGGGGGCGGCGCGGGCACCGGGCCGAGCAGCGCCGTCTCGTTCAGAGTACTCATCTCAGTTCCCTCAGTAGAGGTTCGGCAGGAGCAGCGAGGCGTTCTCGTACACGGCCCAGACCAGCGCGAACACCGCGGGCGCGGTGCACAGCAGGGCGGGCCAGCGCGACCAGCGGCGGGCGGCGAAGGCCCCGCCGAGCAGCACCAGCAGCAGGGCCTGGAGCCAGAAGACCAGCGGCACGAGCGCGCCGGGATCGGCGGCCAGCGGATTCTCGTCCGCGGCGATCGAGGGCCAGGAGCTCGGCGTCGGCTGCGCGCTCGAGGTCAGGTCGGCGCTGACCAGGACGGTGGTGTTCGGGAAGGCGGAACTGCCGCCGGATTCGAGCACCAGCCGGTTCGCGCTGCCGTCCGGCGGCGGGGTGGCGTTCGTGCCGAAGGACGCGACCGTGTAGGTCGAGGTCCCCTGCCCGGTGATCACGGTGATCTTGTCGCCGCGTTCCAGCCGCATCAGGTGCGCGAACGGCGCGCCGTAGCCGGCCACCCGGCCGTAGATCTCGCTCACCCCGGCCTGGCCCGGCAGCACGCTGGAGGGCAGGTGTCCGGGGCCGTGTGTCAGATCTCTGGGATCAGTGCCCTCCACCACGACGAGGTCGGCGAGGCCGAGGCGCGGGACGGAGATGATCGCCACCGGCGCGCCGTCACTGCTCGCCCCGGTCGGCGCGGTGGCCTGCCCGAGTTCGCCCGCGAAGGTCTTGTACAGCACGGCCTGCGCGCGCTCTTCGCTCAGCCCGGAAAGTCCATAGAGGTAGACGAAGAATCCGAGCACCAGCACGGCGATCCCGGACAGCACGACCCCGGCGAGGAGCAGCGCGGGACGGCGCACCGGCGGCTGGTCCGGCCGGGCCGCACGAGGCGGACGCGGCGGACGCGGCGGACGCGGCGCACGGGCCGGCCGGCTCGGTTCCGGCTCGGGCTCGGCCAGGGATTCGAGGAGTTCTGGCAGTGCCACGGGTCAGCCTCGCTTCCTGCGTCGTTGCACCCACGCGCCGGCGAACACCGGCGCGCCCACCGCCGCGATGATGAGCAGGACGGTCAGCACCGCCATCCCGGTCTGTTGCCCGGGCCGGGACGCCACGGCGACCGGTTCGGCGTAGATGGGCTGGGCGGAGCTTGCGGCCCCGCCCGAACCGCCACTGCCGGACGTGCCCGCACCGCCGCCGCTCCCGGAGCCGGCGGAGGCGTGCGCGCCGGCCGAGGCGCCACCGCTGGTGCCCCCGGAGCCACCCGAACCGCCGGAACCACCCGAACCACCACCGCTGGTGCCCCCGGAACCGCCCGAACCGCCGGAGCCGCCACCGCTGGTGCCTCCGGACCCACCCGAACCGCCGGAACCACCCGAACCACCGCCGCCGCTGCTGCTGCCGGAGCCGCCGGAGCCGCCCGCGGTGCAGGTGAGCGACGCGGTGTGGTAGTCGCACTGGCTCGGATACGGCGCGTCCGCGATCAGGTGGTTGACGCCGTTGGAGTACGTCGGGTTGTTGCAGCCGTTGAGCTCGGTGAGATCGGGTGTGGCGATGTGGCCGGGCAGGTGGTCCACCTGTTCGAACCCGCCCACCACCAGGGTTTTGGGCAGCGGTGAGTAGCCGAGCTGGCCCGCGCTCTGTTGCGCGCCGCAGAGCACGTAGTTGAGCCAGGTGCTCAGCGTCACGCCCTTGGCCGTGTCCCAGCCCGGCACCAGCGTGCCCTTCCCGCTGTCGCGCGGGATGATCAGATAGCTGTAGCTGGAGAGCGGATAGGCCCGCGGATCCGGGTTCGTGTACACGTTGTCGAGGTCCTGCATCAGGAAGTCGACGTCGTTCGGGTTCTCGTCGATCACGGCCGCCTGGAGCGCGATCGCGACGTTCGACGGGGTCGGCAGGGTGTAGTAGCCGGCCGCGTTGAGCATCTTGACCGCCTGCAGCCCGTAGTTGAGCGCGTAGGCGTACTCGTCGTAGCCGATCGCGCCCTCGCTGATCGGGGAGGAGAGGAACGAGGCCATCTGGTCCGAGCCGTTCTTCTGCACCGAGTTGGCGAAGCCGGGGTAGAACTCGGTCGGACCGCAGGGGTTCGGGCCGCCGTGGGCCGCGCAGAACGCGTTCCACATCGCCGGGTACTCCTTGGACAGCCACCGGGTGAACATGTAGCTGGCCCCGGAGCCGTCCGACCGGGTCACCACGGTGATCTGCTCGTTCGGCAGCTGCGCGCCGTAGTCGTGCGTGATCGCCGGATCGTCCCAGTCGGTGATGGCGCCGGTGAAGATCTTGGCCAGTGTCTCCCCGGACAGCCGCAGGTTGGTCACCGTGCGCCCGCCGATGTGCAGGTTGTAGATGAACGTCGTCCCGCCCGCGACGATCGGGATGTACGAGTAGTTCCAGGCCACCTTCTCGAAGCCGGAGCCGAAGGGGTCCGCGGTGGTCAGGAACGCGATGTCGGAGCCGGCGAAGTCGTTCTGGTGCACGATGAAGTTCTCCCGGCCCTGGGCCGAGCCGTCGCCGGTGTAGTTGATCTGGATCCCGTCCTGGGTCGCGATGTCCCGGGACCACTGCTGGATCGCGGGTTCGGCCCAGGACGAGCCGTCGCCGTCGAGCGGCACGTAGCTCGCGGCCGAGGCCGAGCCCGCGGCCGGGAAGAACCCGATGCCGACGGTCAGCAGCGCGGCGAGCAGCGCGACGACGAGCCGGACGGTCCTACGCGGCGCCATGGTCGCCTCCCTGCTGCGCGGCGGCACGGCGGGCCGCGGCGGCCAGCGCCCGGTCCCGGGCCACCCGCCGCTTCTGTCGACGGGTCAGTTCGCCCGGGGCCTTGCCGCCGAGCACGCGGGCGAGGGTGAAGAGCACCAGTACCAGCAGCATCAGCACCGCGGCGGCGGCGAAGGCGCGCACCCGCATGGCGTCCTGCGGGTAGCGCACGAACTCGAAGATGTAGAGCGGCAGGCTGGTCTGCCAGTTCTGGAACGGGTCGGTGTTCATGTAGTTGTTGAGGCCGTCCACCAGCAGCAGCGGCGCGGTCTCGCCGATCGCCCGGGCCATGCCCAGCACCACCGAAGTGGTCAGCCCGGAGCGCGCGGTGGGCAGTACCACGGTCCACACCGTCCGCCACTGGCTGGCCCCGAGCGCATACGAGGCCTCGCGCAGGCTGTTGGGCACCAGCCGGAGCATGACCTCGGCGGAGCGGGCCACGTACGGGATCATCATGATGCTCAGCGCGATCGAGGCGGCGAAGCCGCTCTTGGGCACGCCGAAGGTGAGCACCACCAGAGCCAGCACGAACAGGCCCGCGATGATCTCCGGCAGCGAGGTCATGGCCTGGATCAGGGCCCGTACGGCCCCGGCCATCCTGCCGCCCACCTCCACCAGGAACAGCGCGGTGACGATGCTGAGCGGGACGGAGAACGCGGTGGCCAGGCCCATCTGCTCGAGTGAGCCCACGATGGCGTGCCAGACGCCGCCGTGGCTGAACGGGTCGAGCGGGCCCACCTCGGCCATGGTCTGGGCGAAGAAGTTCCCCCGGAACAGGGCGGACCGGCCGGTGAAGGCGACGTAGCCGACCTGGTCGATGATCAGGGCCACGATGATCAGCCCGAGGGTGACCATCAGGGTCGCCACGATCCGGTCCGTCACGGCGCGCCGGCCCCACAGCATCGCGGTCACGGTGCCGAGGAGGACCAGGAAGACCAGGTACCAGAGCGCGATGAAGCCGAGCGCTCCGGTCAGCGGCAGAATTCGTTCGTAGACCAGCCAGACCAGGCCGAAGGAGCCGAGCAGCGAGCCCAGCACGGCGCACAGGCCGTCGACGGTCAGGGCCCTGCGTCGGATCACGCCGCGCAGGTCCGGGTCCACGGCCGGGGCGGGCGGGCGCGGGGGTGGGGTGTGCGGCGGCGCCGGAGGCGGCGCGGCCACGGTGGAGATGTCCGTCATCGTCTTCCCTCCGCTCAGTCCGCCGTCAGGGCGCTGGAGCGCGTGCGGGTGATGATCACGCCGGCCACCGCGTTCACGGCCAGGGTGAGCAGGAACAGGACCAGGCCGGCGGCCATCAGGGCGGAGAGCATGCTCGGGGTGGACTCGCTGTACCAGAGCGCGATCAGGCCGGGGATGGACAGGCCGCCGGTGTGCAGCACGTGCCAGTTGAAGACGTAGACCGGCGAGATGAACAGTGCCACCACGATGGTCTCGCCCATGGCCCGGCCGAAGCCGAGCATGATCGCGCCGATCATGCCGCCGCGGCCGTAGGAGAGCACCACGGTGCGGATCATGCCCCAGCGGCTGGCGCCGAGGGCGTAGGCGCCCTCGCGTTCTCCGGCCGGGGCACCGGAGAAGACCTCGCGGCAGATCGAGGTGATGATCGGGATGACCATCAGGGAGATGATCAGGCCGGCGATGAACGGCGAGGCCTGGAACAGGATCTGCATGTCCCCGCCGACCACCTTGAACGGCGGGAACACCCCGCCGAGATGGTCCGAGAGCCAGCGGGAGAAGCCCAGCATCCGCGGCTGCAGGAAGAACACTCCCCACAGCGCGTAGACGATGCTCGGGATCGCCGCCATCAGGTCGATCAGCGCGATCAACGGCCGCTTGAGCGCGGCCGGGGCGTACTCGGAGATGAACAGCGCCGCGGTGAGCGCGCAGGGCACCGCGACCACGAGCGCGACCAGCGCGATGATCAGCCCGTTCGGCAGCACCGAGGCGATGCCGAAGCGCTGGGAGCCGAGCACCCAGGTGGAGGTGCTGAAGAACTTCCAGCCGACCTGGTGGAAGGTGCCCCAGGCGCGGTAGAGCAGGAAGCCGCCGATGAGCCCGGTGATGCCGAACACGGCGAACCCGCCGGCCCGCAGCAGGGCCCGGAAGGCCCGGTCCGCCCCGGTCGCCCGGGCCGTGATCCGGCGCGGGACGTCCGGGGCCGAGGCCGGGGCGGCCAGCGGCCGGCCGAGCGCCTCGGTGGGCGTCGTGTCAGCCATCGAGGTCACCGCCGCCGGTGGGACCCGCGCCGCTGTCCGGGGTCTGGGTCTCGGTGCCGGGGTCGGGCGCGGCGGACCCGGCGCCGCGACGCCACGGGGCCGAGAGCTTCGGCCGACGCAGCCCGCCGGAGCCGAAGGCGTAGGCCAGCGGCCCGCCGATGGCCAGCAGCGCTCCGGCGGCCAGCGCCACCGGGAGGATCACCTTGACGTCGCTGCTGGTGTCCGCGGCCTTGTAGCCGAAGCCGACCGGCGTGGGCGAGGCCGACGCGGAGGCCGAGGCGGACGGGCTGCTCGACCCGGTCGCGGTGGCGGCGGTGGGCACGGCGCCCGTGGTCGGCGTGGTGGAGGTGGTGCCGCCACCCGTGCCCGCTCCGGTTGCGCTACCGGGGCTGCCGCCGCCGCTCACGGTCGTGATCGTGGTCGTGCCGCCCCCTGCGCCGGTGGTCGGCTTCTTCCCGCTGACGGTGGTGTCGGGCGAAGTGCTCTTGCAGTTCTGCGCCCGCACCGCGGTGGCGGCGGCGACCGTCTTCTGCTGCTGCGCGGCGTCGAGGGCGAGGTAGCCGCCCCAGGGCGGGAGCTGGCCGAGGGAGATGCCGTAGACCTGCGAGTCGGCCGCGTCCGTCAGGAAGTTCGCGATCGCGTTCGCCTTGGCCGAGGTCAGCCCACAGGTCGGCACCATCGCGTACTGCACCTCGGTGAGCGGATAGGCGTTCGCGGAGGTCGCGTCGTAGTCCTGGTACTGGGTGACGCCGTCGGGGTTGGTCTTCATCGCGCTGACGGCGGCGGCCATCGAGTCGGTGGTCGGCGCCTCGGCGTTGCCGGCCGGGTTGACCAGTTCGGCGGTCGGGAACCGGTAGGAGGCGGCGGTGCCCGAGTCCATCACGGCGAACAGGGCGCGGCGCGGGAAGGCCTCCGCGGTCTGGCGCGGGTTGCTCGGCAGCACGCCGTCGGGGCACGGCGGCTGGTTGACGCTGTTCGGGCAGGTCCCGGCGAACTGCAGGGCGCTGCTCTGCCACGCGGCCAGGTCGGCGGCGACGTTGTCCACGCCGGTCACCGGGATCCAGGTCTCCTGCATGGTCTTGTAGTAGGGCTGGTTGAAGTCATTCGGATTCGTCCAGCCCGGGTCCTGCTCGACGAAGCTCGAGAGCGGATAGCTGAACTTCTCGTAGTTCGTGTTGACGTGCATGCCCCACTGGTCCGGCTTGCCCTCGAGGAAGGCGAGCGCGTCCGGGTCGGAGGCGATCCAGCGGGTCAGCTCCCAGGTCATGTCGCTGTCCCCGGACAACACGATGGGCAGGAACGCGCCGCTCTGCGCGGCGCTCGCGGTGTCCGCGAAATCGGCCTCGGTGTACTCGGGGTTGAGCTGGTAGAACTCGGGGTCCTGGAAGATGGTCGTCGGGTTGCCGGACACGGCCGGGTCGCAGGAGACCGATTCGGAGGTCTGTCCGGCCGGGCAGGTGCCGAACTCCAGCGAGTACGACTGGGTGAGCAGTTTCGCCACCAGTCTCGCGTCGAGCTTGATGTCGGTGACCGGTTCCTGCGTGGTGTTGTTGTCGACATAGTAGGCAATTGATATCGCGGTGGTCGCGATCGGCGCGTAGGTGAACTTCCGGGTCGAGCCCGCGGTGACCGAGCTCGAGGCCGGATCCGTCACCAGCGCCGTGTCCACGCTGCTGGTCGCCGCCTGGGCACTGGCCAGGAACTGCTGGCGGGCCTGGTACTCGTTGACGGCCGAGTTGTAGTCGAAGTCGACCTGGTCGTGCCCGGAGCCGGACTGGCACCAGGACGGCTGCCACTGCCCCATCGCCTTCTCCAGCGCGGAGGAGCCGGCGGCGGTGAAGGAGTAGTCCGCGGCCGGGCAGTAGGTCGAGGGCAGCGGCGCGAAGGAGATCGGCACCACGAACGAGTCGTCCCAGGCACACACCCGGTTCCACGGGTCGAACGTGTCCGCGGCGTTGTCCGGGATGTCGTCGCTGTGGTCCTCGCAGTCGGGAGGCGTGCTCCAGTTGCCGCCCCAGACCGGGAGCACCACGATCGAGCAGGGGTGCGTCTGGTCACAGCCGAGGGTGGCGTTCTGCAGCCTCGTCTGGACCTGGATGTCGGCGTACCCGGTGCCGCACACGGTGTCCGAGGGCACGATCGAGCAGTCGGTCAGCTGGGACGAGGTGCCGCTCAGCGTGTAGGTCTCCACCGCGTTGCCCGGCGCCCCGTTGACCGAGGGGCCGCCGACCATCACGGTGTTGCAGTCGTTGTCCGCGTAGGTGGGGTCGGTACCGGCGCACTCTTCGATCGCGACGGGGTAGAACTCCTGGCCCTGAACGTATCCGGGCTCGTCGTAGGAGGTCATCGAGGGGGTGAAGTTCTTCCAGGACACGTGCACGATCTGGTTGGTCAGGTTGGTCGTCTGATCCACCGTCACGCTCGGCGTCAGGCCGGTCATGCCGCCGCTGCCGCCGTCGGCGTACCAGTCGAACGCGGTGTCCCCGCTGTAGCTGTTCGTACAGGTCGTACCGCCCTCGCCGCTCGGGGCGCAGGTCGTGTCGCTCGCCGCCGCGGCCGCACTGGCCGACGCGCTCGGCGTGTCCGCGCTGGCAGCCGGCGTGAGCCCGGACCCGACCACCGCGGCGGCCGCGGTGAGCACCAGCGCGGCAATCCTCAACCGGGCCCCGATTCCGGGGCGCGTCCCTGTTCTGTTCTTCATGTCCTCCACCACTTCTCCGCTGTGCCGTGCGAGCTGTCTGTGCCATCCGCCCCCCACGGGCGGCTGGGTCCCGGCGCGAAGTAGTGCGCGATGGGGGGAATAGAGGTCGCCGGGAAGGTCGTGGTCCCGCCGCCGGGCATCAGTGCCGGTCGGATTCAGCACGCCCGCGCAGATCCGCCACGCCGTGCCGTCGATATCGCCGCGTTCGAGGTCCCCGGTCTCGTCCGGGCACGCGCGAAGAACGGGTTCACGGGGATGCGGGCGGTGGAGTCGGCCGGGGCCGGGGACGCATCCGCCAGGCCACCGAGACGCCGACCGCGGGTGTGGCGGCGGCCACCCCCACGAGGACCGCAGCACGAAGAGCGCGCACGCGACTTCTCCCTTTCGCAGCTACCGCGCGTGACTTTCCCGACGGCGCCACGTTGCCGCGCGACGACGCCGAGTCGGCGTAAGCCGACGCAGGCGAGTCTCACCGCCGCAAGTATCTTCGATCACCGATATAGGTGAGCGTCCTGTGAACAGAATCGGCCGCCGCGCCACCACGATGTGAGCCTACGTACATCTGCGTGACGAGCCGATTCACCCTTGGAGCGGTCGATCAGACTAAAGTTGAACCCTTACTCTCCCAGGATTTACTGTTCAATTTTGAAATGAGCTTAACCGGTGCGGACCCGATATTCAGCCCTTGCCGTGTGAGCCCTCGGACACCGGGCGGACACCAGTTCAGCACCCGTACCACCCGCGAAGATCGAACCTTAAGACACTCAGAAAATTCTCAAGGGAATGCTGCGCCGCGGCCCGCGCCGGCGCGGCGGCCATTCGGTTCCTGAGACCCGCTGGAGAACACTGACAGCCGCCGCGTATCATCTCCGCCAGTGCGGTCACGCGACTTCTCCGCAGCAGCGATCCGCGCGCCGCACTGTTGTGCCGGCCCGTCCCGTTGCCGCGGGGCGGGCCGGTCCGTATGCCCCAGCCGGGGCCGGAACCTGGTGCGCCGAGGCCGGCCCGTCACAGAACCCTGCGGCGAACCGGCGCTCGGCCCTCCTGCGCGCTCGACCGCCGCCTAGTCGACCCAGGTCGAGGTGAACGCACCGATGACCGTGCCGGACACGAACGCCGTGGTGTGCAGCGCGCTGTTGAGATAGTCCGCGCCGGTCGGGTCGAGGGTGAGCTCGGTGGCCGAGTAGGTCTCCGAGGTGCCGTCGATGTAGCCGTCCTGGGCGCCGCCGAGGTCGAGCAGCGGAGTCTCGCCGCCGCTGGTGGAGGACTCGCCGTAGAACGTGGTGCCGCCCAGGTCGAAGATGAGCGTGTCGAGGTCCACGGCCTGGCCGGTCTTCAGGTCGAATCCGAGGATGCCGCCGGAGTAGGACTCGGTGCCGGAGTAGGTGCTGACTTCGGCGTCGCCGCTGGTCTCGGCGAAGGTGACGTTCGCCGCGCCGTTCGCGTAGCTCAGCGCGGTGTAGTTCTGCGGCACGAAGCCGATGCCGTGCTGGGCCAGCTGGAGCAGGAACGAGGCGTTCACGGTCAGCGTCACGGAGCCGCTCACGGTGTCCGCCGCCTGGGCCGAGGCGGCGACGACGCCGGTCAGCGCCACCGCGCTGAGAGCGGCCAAGGGCAGCGCGACGGCGCGCTTCGCAGGGATACGCATGTCGGTCTGGTTCTCCTTGGAATGAGTTCTGACGGGGTGCGGGTGCGGTGCGCGGCCGGGCCGGTCCCGGTGCGCGTAGCGCGCACCGGGACCTCTCTGCCCCTGGCCGGGTGCATCAGGGTTCTTTAGAAAGCCCCGCGGCAGACCCCGCGGGACGGGCTTACTGGCCGGTCAGCGTGCCGCAGTTGGAGGCGACGACGAAGCCGTAGTTGGCGATGTCGGTGGCCGCCGTGGTGCTGGTGCCGTTCTCGCCGCAGATCCAGCCGCTCTTGTCGCCGTTGCCGAGGAAGGCCCGCAGGTTGATCGGGCTGGTCGGGATCGAC
>FSXZ01001719.1_pt1 | contig 13977 bp, 8 predicted proteins | sample 1638121 | NCBI WGS metagenome assembly FSXZ01 (sample SAMEA3914788, study PRJEB12502) | metagenome | biome: forest; material: soil | place: Canada | collected 2011-07-03 | depth 0.1 m
ACGCCGTTCACGTCGCGGACCCGGGTGATCCGCAGGCTCACCGCCTCGACCGTCCCGGTGATGTTGCGCACGTCGATCACGTCGCCGACCCCGTACTGGTCCTCCAGCAGCATGAAGATGCCGGCCAGGAAGTCCTGGACCAGGTTCTGGGCGCCGAACCCGAGCGCGATGCCCAGGACACCCGCGCTGGCCAGGATGGGCGCGAGGTTCAGGCCCATGTCGCCCAGGATGATGAACAGCGCGATCGCGAAGATGGTCACCGTCGCCGCGTTGCCCAGCACCGAGCCGAGCGCGGTCGCCCGCTGCTGGCGGCGGTCCCCGCCCAGCAGCCGGTTCCGCTCGCCGCTGGCGTCCTTGCCCAGCGTCACCCGGTTGGTCACCCGGTCGATCAGCCGCCGGGCCACCGACCGCGCCACCAGCGCGAGCGCGACCACGAACAGGATGCGCAGCCCGACCTGGACCGGCCCGGCCAGGAAGCTCCGGGTCAGGGTGGCGAGGTGCGCGCTGTGGGTGACGTCCCAGACCAGCTGGCAGGCGATCCCCGGCTGCGTCGACTTGCAGGCGCCGTCGAGCGAGTCGGCCGGCGCCGCGGCGGGCAGGAGCGGCAGGGCATGCAAAGCCATGACGGCCCATCCTGCCAGCCGCGGCGGCCCCGTGCGGCCCGCCCGCCGGTACCCGCAGGCGCCGCCCCGCGGACGCGGCCGTGGCGGGCACCACCCCGTTTCGGCTAATTACCCGGCGAAACTTTCGAGCTCCAGGCCGGTCAGCGCGGCCGCGAAGGCCAGCTGGTCGGCAGCCAGCGCCACGGTGCGGCTGACGGCGCGGGCGCCGTGCCCGACATCGCGCTCGCGCCGCAGCAGGACCGGCCGCTCCGCCAGCGGCGCGCTCGTCGCGTGCTGCAGCGCGGCGCACATCTTCCGCGCGTGCATCGGGTCGACGCGGGTGTCCCCGTCGAACACCGTGAACAGCACCGCCGGGTACCGGGTGCCCGGCTCGACGTGGTGGTAGGGCGAGTAGCCCAGCAGCCAGCCCAGCTCCTCCGGGTCGGCGGCCGTGCCGTACTCGTCGTTCCAGGTCTCGCCGAGGCCGAACTGCTCGTACCGGACCATGTCCAGCAGCGGCGCGGAGCACAGTACCGCGGCGTAGCGCTCGGGGTGCTGGGTGAGCGCCGCGCCGACCAGCAGGCCGCCGTTGGACCCGCCGGAGACGGCCAGCTGGCCGGGGCTGGTCCAGCCGCCGCTGATGAGCGCGAGCGCCGCGGCGTCCAGGTCGTCGAAGACGTTCTGCTTGCGCTCGCGCATGCCCGCGCGGTGCCACTCCTCGCCTTCCTCGCTGCCGCCGCGCAGCCCGGCGATGGCGTAGACGCCGCCCGCCTGCGCCCAGGCCAGGGCGGTCGCCGAGTAGGCCGGTGTCAGGCTGACGTTGAAGCCGCCGTAGCCGTACAGGATGGCCGGCCGTGGCGCGCGCGCGCCGCCGGCGTCCGCGGCGGACAGGATGACCATGCGGACGGTGGTCCCGTCGCCGGAGGTGAACGCCACCTGCTCGGCGCGGACGGCCGGGCCGCCGGCCGCCGGGCCGGGGGAGCGCGCCCACGTCGTGGTGGCGCCGGCGGCCGCGTCGTAGTGCAGGACGAGCGGCGGCGTGAGGTAGTCGGTGTAGCCGATCCAGGCCTCGTGCCCGCCGCCGGGCCGCCCGGTCAGCCCGTAGACCGAGCCCAGGCCGGGCAGCGTGACCTGGCCGACCTCCCGGCCGGTGGCCAGCTCGTGCACGCTGACCTCGCCGATCGCGTGCCGGGTCCGCGCGGCCAGCAGCAGCGGGGTGCCCAGCTCCGGGCCGTCCAGGACCAGGAAGTCGTTCAGCACCGCCTCATCGTCGGCGGGCAGCACGTCCTGCCAGCTGGCGTAGGCCGGGAACGCCGGGTCGGCCGGGTCGGTCACCGCCAGCCGGCCGCGCGGCGCGTCCCGGTCGGTGTGCAGGTACAGCCGCCCGTCCCGGCCCGGCCAGACGCTGACCTGGGCGTCCACGCCCTGCTGGAGCACCCGCAGGCCGGGCGCGGCGGGTGCCGACTCGGTCAGGTCGGCGATCCACGCGTCGTTGCGCGGCGCGGTGCCCAGCGACGACTCGATGACCAGCCACCGCCCGTCCCGGCTGACGGTGACGCCGTAGTAGGCGGTCTTGTCCTCGCCCGCGCTGGCCTCCGGGCCGCCGCCGAAGATCAGCACGTCGTCGTCGGCCGGGGTGCCGACGTAGTGCAGGTAGACGCGGCGGTGGTACTGCTCCTCGCCGGGCGGGACCTGGCCGGGGGCCAGCCGGCGGGCGTAGTAGAACGCCTGGCCGCCCGGCAGCCAGGCGATGCCGGTGTACCGGCAGCGGTCCACGGGGCCGTCCACGACCGCGCCGGTGGCGATGTCCAGGACCCGCACGGCCGACTCCTCCTCGCCGCCCTGCGACAGCTGGTAGGCCAGCAGCCGCCCCTCGTGGTCGGGCTGCCAGGCGTCGAGCGTCGTCGTCCCGGCCGGGTCGATCGCGGTCGGGTCGATCAGCGCCCGCGGCTCCTCGCCGGGCGCGGCGGTGTACAGCACGGCGTGCTCCTGCCCGGCCTCCCGGCGCAGGTAGAACTGCCGCTCACCGCGCCAGACCGGAGCGGTGACCAGGCCGGCGCTCAGCAAGCCGGCCAGCGCGCCGCTCAGCCGCTCGCGGCCGGGCCACCGCGCCGCCGCCGCCGTGTAGAGCTGGTCCTGGGCGTCCAGCCACTGGCCGGCGGCCGCGCCGCCGGGGTCCTCCAGGTCGCGGTAGGGGTCGGCGACGAGGTGCCCGTGCAGGTCCTCGCGGAGGTCGGAGCGGGCGGCCGCCGGATAGCCGGAAGAGGTCATGCTGGCACTGTAAGCGCCCGGGAAACTGCCCGGCGGCCTGGCTGTCTGTCCGCCGCGCGGCCCGGTTACCCTATTGGTGTTGGCGGACGGGCCGTTCGGCAGTCACACTGGTCACGGGTGCCCCGGCGGCACGTCGCGGGCGCACCCGGCAGGAGGTGCGAGTGCGTCGGGTATTGCTGCTCAACGTTACGTATGAGCCGCTCACCACAGTGGGGCTGCATCGCGCCGTCTGCCTGGTCCTGGGGGACAAGGCGGTCGTGGTGCACGACGACGCCGAGGGCCGCCTCCTGCACTCGGCCTCCGCGCGGCTGGTGGTCCCGTCGGTGATCCGGCTCCGCCGCTACGTCCGGATCCCGCACCGCAGCCGGGTGCCGCTGACCCGGGCCGCGCTCATGCGCCGGGACAACTACCTGTGCGCCTACTGCGGCGCCAAGGCCGACACCATCGACCACGTCCTCCCGCGCAGCCGCGGCGGCCAGCACGTCTGGGAGAACTGCGTGGCGTCCTGCACGCGGTGCAACCACCGCAAGGCCGACCGCCTCATCGAGGAGATCGGCTGGGAGCTGCGCTTCGATCCGGCGGCGCCGCACGGCGCGCACTGGCGCCTGATCGGCGCGGCTCATGACGGCGACCCCCAGTGGGTCGCCTACCTGTCCGAGCCCAGCGCCGCCTGAAGCGCATCCGCGCAGGCTGTGGACAGTCCCGGGGACGGGGCTGCTGACAACTGGGGCCAGCCGGGGGACAACCAGCGCGCCGCTGTGGACAGCGGTGTGGACGGCGCAAATGACCGGAGAATGCCGCGGCAATCCCCTTGTGCGAGGCGCTGACAGGCAGTAGAACGGCTCTCACCACTGAGGCGGGCCCGTCCGCAGGCAACTGCGGGACGGCGGGCGGGGCGGGGCGACCGGCCCTGCGCGGCGGGGACCCGGTGCCAGTGGCGGTCGCGCGGTGTGCGGTGGCCGGCGAGGCCGGCGGCCAGGGCCGACGGGCCGTCGAGGCCCCTCCATCTCATACATGGAGGGGCCTCGTCCTATTTTGGCCAGCGCGGCCGCCGATGGCAGTAACGACACGCCGCGGCGCGCCGTTCAGCCGGCCCGGCCGCGGCAAGATCGTCTTAACGAACTGCGTCCAACGCGTAACGCCACGTGCAATCACCGGCGATAATCAGACAGACGCCGGCGGCGTGGGTACCCCCGAGCTCACGTCGCCGCGTCTCTCTCGCCCGGGCCGGCCGTGCCGGCGGTACCCGCAGGCAGGCCCGGCCCGGTAGCGTTCGGTGCATGACAGTTACAGCGACGCATGCCGGCGGCGGCTCCGCCCGGCCCGACGCCCCGTTTGGCCGGAACCTCACGGCCATGATCACGCCGATGACCGGCGACGGGGCGGTCGACTACGAGGGCGCCGCCCGCCTGGCCGAATACCTGGTCACGGACATGCGCAACGACGGCCTGGTGATCAGCGGCACGACGGGCGAGTCGCCCACGACGACCGACGCCGAGAAAGACCGCCTGCTGCGCGCCGTGGTCGAGGCCGTGGGCGGCCGGGCCGCCGTGGTGGCCGGCGTCGGCACGAACGACACCGCGCACAGCCGGGAGCTGGCCGCGGCCGCGGAGCGCGCCGGGGCAACCGGGCTGCTCGTGGTCACGCCCTACTACAGCAAGCCGCCGCAGAGCGGCCTGATCGGGCACTTCACCGCCGTCGCGGACGCGACCGGCCTGCCCGTCCTGCTCTATGACATCCCCGGCCGGACCGCGACCCCGATCGAGACGGCCACCTTGCTGCGGCTGGCCGACCACCCGCGGATCGTCGGCGTCAAGGACGCCAAGGGCGACCTGATGGCCGGCTCGGAAGTGATGGCCGCCACCGGCCTGGCCTACTACTGCGGGGACGACCCGCTCAACCTGCCGTGGCTCTCGGTCGGCGCCTGCGGGTTCGTCAGCGTGCACGGGCACGTGATCGGCGACCGCCTGCACGAGCTGATCGAGGCCTACCTCGACGGGCGGACCGGCGACGCGCTGGCCCTGCACCGCGAGGCGCTCCCGGTCTACCGGGGGATGACCCGAGCACAGGGAGTAATCATGACCAAGGCAGCCCTGCGGCTGCTCGGGCTGCCCGGCGGGCCGGTCCGGCTGCCGCTGGCCGACGCCACCCCGGCGGAGGTCGAGCAGTTGCGCCAGGACCTGACGGCCGGCGGTGTGAAGATCCGGTGAGTCACCCGCATCCCGAGCTGGGACCCCCGCCGCCGCTTCCCGCCGAGGGCCTGCGCATGATCGCGCTGGGCGGCCTCGGCGAGATCGGCCGCAACATGACCGTCTTCGAGCACGCCGGCCGGCTGCTCATCGTCGACTGCGGCGTGCTCTTCCCCGAGCCCGACCAGCCCGGCGTCGACCTGATCCTGCCGGACTTCTCCATGCTGGAGGACCGGCTGGACCAGGTCGAGGCGCTCGTCCTGACCCACGCCCACGAGGACCACATCGGGGCGGTTCCCTACCTGCTGCGCCAGCGCCGCGACATCCCGCTGGTCGGCTCCCGGCTGACCCTGGCCCTGGTCGCCAGCAAGCTGGCCGAGCACCGCATCCCGCCGGAGACCGTCGAGGTCATCGCCGGCGAGACGCAGACGTTCGGCCCGTTCGCGCTGGAGTTCCTGGCCGTCAACCACTCCATCCCCGACGCCCTGGCCGTGGCCATCCGGACCGCCGCGGGCACCGTGCTGCACACCGGCGACTTCAAGATGGACCAGCTGCCGCTGGACGGGCGGCTGACCGACCTCGGCGGCTTCGCGCGGCTCGGGGCGCAGGGCGTCGACCTGCTGCTGGCCGACTCCACCAATGCCGAGGTGCCGGGCATCGTCACCAGCGAGCGGGCCATCGGGCCGGTGCTCGATGACGTGATCGCCGCCGCCCGGCAGCGCATCATCGTGTCCTGCTTCTCCAGCCACGTGCACCGGGTCCAGCAGGTGCTGGACGCCGCGGCCGCGCACGGCCGCAAGGTCGCGCTGGTCGGCCGGTCCATGGTCCGGAACATGGGCGTGGCCCGCGACCTGGGCTACCTGAAGATCCCGTCGGTGCCCGGCGGGCTGATGGTCGAGATGCGCGAGGCCGAGGAGCTGCCGCCCGACCAGATCGTGCTGATCTCGACCGGGTCGCAGGGCGAGCCCATGTCGGCGCTGTCCCGGATGGCCGGCCGCGACCACCCGATCCGGATCGCCGAGGGCGACACGGTCATCCTGGCCTCCTCGCTGGTGCCCGGGAACGAGACCGCGGTGTCGCGGATCATCAACGACCTGACCCGCCTCGGCGCCCAGGTCGTGCACAAGGGCAATGCCCTGGTCCACGTGTCCGGGCACGCGCCGGCCGGCGAGCTGCTGTACGTCCTGAACCTGGTCAAGCCCGGGAACTTCATCCCGGTGCACGGGGAATGGCGGCACCTGAAGGCCCACGCCGACCTGGCCGCGCTGACCGGCGTGGCCGCTGACAGCATCGTGATCGCCGAGGACGGGGTGGTCGTCGACCTGGTCGGCGGCAAGATCGCGGTCACCGGCATGGTCCAGTGCGGCTACGTCTACGTCGACGGCATGACCGTCGGCGAGGTGACCGAGGCGTCGCTCAAGGACCGGCTGATCCTGGGCGACGAGGGCTTCCTGTCGGTCGTCGTAGTCGTGGACTCGACCAACGGCAAGCTGGTCGCCGGGCCGGAGATCCACGCCCGGGGGTCAGGCATCGACGATGCCGCCTTCGACGCGATCCGCCCCCTGGTCGAGGAGGCGCTCAAGCGCGCGGCCGCCGACGGGGTCAGCGAGATGCACCAGCTGCGGCAGCTGATCCGCCGGACCGCGGGCCGCTGGGTGAGCGACAACTACCGCCGCCGCCCGATGATCATCCCCGTGGTGGTCCAGGTCTGACCGGCCGGGCCGGCCGCCGTCGCGGCCGGCCCGGGCCCGATCACCGGAACTGCTCCCATTACGGCCGGCCTGCTCTTATCCTGACCGCAGGCCGCTGACCGGCGGGCGCGGCGGCCGCGCACGGGAGTGCCCAGGGGAGCAGACGTGGCAGCATCGCGGGGGCGGCAGGTCGCCGCTGCGGCCGTGTCGTTCTGGGTCGTCGCGGCCGTCGTCAGCGTGACCGTGGTCCTGGTGCACCACGGCCACTCCGCGGGCCGGGCCGCCCGCCCGGCCGCCGCCAGCGCGGCGGCCAGCGGCCGGGCGCACCGGGCCGCCCGCCCGGCGCCGTCGGCCGGCGCGGCCCTGGCCACGGTCAGCATCACCGACGTCGGGGACATGAACTTCGGCATGAACGGCCGCTACGTGCCCGGCGGGGCCACCGCCCTGCTGGCCGGCGTCGCCGGCGACCTGCACAGCGACCTGACCGTCGCCAACCTGGAGACGGCGCTGGGCGACAGCGGGACGACCAAGTGCGGCCCGCATCCCGACGCCGACTGCTACGCCTTCCAGGCCCCGGCCAGCGAGGCGCTGGGCGTGGCCCAGGCCGGGTTCGCCGCGGTCAACGTGGCCAACAACCACACCGACGACGCGGGCGCGGCCGGGGTGCAGGAGACCGACACGGCGCTGACCGCGGCCAACCTGAGCTGGACGGGCCGGCCGGGGCAGATCACCTACCTGACCCGCAACGGCGTCCGGATCGCCCTGCTGGGCTTCGCGCCCTACGACTACGACAGCAACCTGCTGGACATCCCGGCCGCCGTCGCGCAGGTCCAGCAGGCCGCCCGGCATGCCCGGCTGGTCATCGTCTTCATCCACGCCGGCGCCGAGGGGCCCACCGCCCAGCACGTCCGGCCGGGCATGGAGTACTACCTGGGCGAGGAGCGCGGCGACCCGATCGCCTTCGCCCACGCCGTGGTGGACGCCGGCGCCGACCTGGTCCTCGGCTCCGGGCCGCACGTGCTGCGGGCCATGCAGTGGTACCGCGGCAAGCTGATCGCCTACAGCCTGGGCAACTTCGCCGGCTACGACACCCTGAGCCTGGACGGGGTGCTCGCCGACAGCGCGATCCTGCACGTCACGCTGCGCGCGAACGGCTCGTTCGCCGGCGGCAGCGTGACCCCGATCCTGCTGACCGGGCTCGGCTACCCGCAGCCCGACCCGGCCCGGACCGGGATCGACCTGATCGACGCCCTGTCCCGCGAGGACCTCGGCGCCACCGGGGTCCGCATCGGCCCCGCGGGCCGGATCCTGGCCACGCCGGCCGTCACCGCGCCGTCAGCGCCGGTGAGCACCGACAGCCCCGGCGGTTAGGCGGCCGGGCGGACTAGGCGGGCCGGGCGGACTAGGCGGGCCGGGCGACCGGCCCGGTCGAGCCGCGGACCACCAGCTCCGGCTCGAACAGCAGCTCCTCTTCCCCGGCCGCGCTGCCCTCGATCTGGTGCACCAGCGCGGCGACCAGCGCCCGCCCCATGGCGTCGATCGGCTGCCGGATGGTCGTCAGCGGCGGGTCGGTGCAGGTCATCAGGGCCGAGTCGTCGTAGCCGATGACGGACACGTCGGCCGGCACGTCCAGCCCCATCCGGCGCACCGCGCGGATCGCGCCCAGGGCCAGGATGTCGCTGCCGCAGATGATGCCGGTGATCCCGGCCCGGATCAGCTTGTTGGCCGCCGCGTGCCCCGCCTCCAGCGAGAACTGCGTCCGGGCCACCGCGCCGGCGGTGTCCACCCCGGCCTTCGCGGCCAGCCCGGTATAAGCGGCCAGCCGCCGCCGCGACGGAACGTGGTCCTCCGGCCCGATCAGCAGCCCGATCCGCCGGTGCCCGAGCGAGATCAGGTGCCCGAAGCCCTGCTCGGTGGCGGCCGCGTCGTCGACCGACACGCTCGGGAAGCCGATCCCGTCGACCGCGCCGTTGACCAGCATGGCCGGCACCCCGCGGTCGCGGAGCCGCTGGTAGTGCTCGTGCGGGCAGTTGGCCTCGGCGTAATCGCCGCCCGCGAAGATGACGCCCGAGACCTGCTGCCCGAGCAGCATGCTGACGTACTCGGCCTCCGACAGCCCGCCCGCCGTGGCCCGCACGCACAGCACCGGGGTGAGGCCCTGCTGGGTCAGCGCGCCGCCGACGATCTCGGCCAGGGCCGGGAAGATCGGGTTCTGCAGCTCGGGCAGGACCAGGCCGACCAGCCGGACCCGCTCGCCGCGCAGCGAGGTGGGCCGCTCGTAGCCGAGCACGTCCAGTGCGCTCAGCACCGCGTCGCGGGTCGCCTCCGACACGCCCGGCCGCCCGTTCAGGACCCGGCTGACCGTGGCCTCGCTGACCCCGACCTTGGCCGCGACATCCGCAAGGCGTCGTCTCATCCCGGCAGTCTACGGCAAGAAATGCAAGTGACTTGCGATCCCCGTCAGCAACGCGGCCGGGCGGGCGTGTCCGGCGGGAGCAGGCCGCCGTCAGGGGCCGCGGGCCAGCACCACCCGGCCCGGGCGGGCCGCGCGGCCGGGGTTTCTGAATGAAAATCTGCAAATACTGAACTTCCAGAGGTTCAGGGTGCGACTGCCGCCGCCGCGCGACACGCGGGGAACAGACCGGTCCTTTGACCCCAGAGAGTTCCTGGTTACCGTGAGAAACATGGCGACTCGTGCGCCCAAGAGCGCAGCACGCCCGCGCACCGGCACGAGCCGCTCCGGCTCGGCCAGCGGGACCAGCGGCGGCACCGGCGCGGGCCGGCCCCGGGCCGCCAGCGGGACCCGGGCCCGCACCACCGGGAGCGCGGTGCCCGCCGCCCGGGGGGCCAGCCCGCGGGCCGCCAGCCCGCGGTCATCCGGCTCACGCGGGTCCGGCCGCCGGCCGGGGACCAAGGCCACGCCGTACCGCCGGAGCTCGGGACGGCCCGTGCCGCGGGGCCGGAGCCGGGCCGGGCGCAAGCCCGCGCCGCGGACCACCAACCCGCTGGTCATCCTCATCGGCTGGATCGCGGCCGTGCTCAGCGGCATCTGGATGGCCCTGGCCCATACCGTCGGCGCGGCCGCCCGGGCGTTCGGCCGCAGCGCCCGCGACATGGACCCGGCCCACCAGCGCGACGGGGTCGGGTTCCTGGCCGTGTGCGCGGCCATCATCACCGCCGCGGCCCTGTGGTGGCACCTGGGCCTCATCGGCCGCCCGCTGACCGAGGTGCTGCGCGGGGCGTTCGGCTCCGGCGCGTGGACCGTGCCCATCCTGCTCGTCCTGCTGGCCATCCGCTTCCTGCGGCACCCCGATAACAACGCCGACACCGGGCGCATGGTCATCGGCTGGACGGCCCTGCTGGTCGGCGCGCTCGGCCTGGTCCACATCGCCGACGGCACCCCCAGCCCCGCCGACGGCGGGGCCGCGATGCGCGCGGCCGGCGGCCTGATCGGCTACGCGGCCGCCGCGCCGCTGGTCCACCTGGTCACCAAGTGGGCGGCGGCGCCGGTGCTGACCGCGCTGGCCGCGTTCGGCCTGCTGGTCATCACCGGCACCCCGCTGCACCGGCTGCCGAACCGGCTGGCCGAGCTGCACGGGTTCATGTGGGGGCGCACGGCCGCCGAGGACGAGGAGTGGGACGAGGACGAGGAGGCCCTGGACGGCCAGCTCGGGGACGGCGAGGCCGGGCCGGACGGCCGGGGCCCGCGCTCGCTCGGCCGGGGCCGCTCCCGGCGGCCGGCCGCCCTGGAGGCCGGCGAGCACGACGTGCCCTACGACACGCCCCTGCTGGGCGGGTCGGTCTCCCGCCGCCAGGCCGGCCAGGCCGCGGCCCGGGGCAAGGCGGCCGCCGACGCCGCGGCCGGGACCCTGGCCGGGCAGCGGCCCGTCGCCGAGGCCGAGCCGGTCCCGGACGGGCTGGCCTTTTCGCCGCCCGGCGCGGTGCCCGGCGGCACCGGCCCGATCCCGGCCGGGCCGGGCCGGGCGCGGCCGGGGGCCGCGGCCGCGCACGCGGCCGAGGAGAGCTGGCGGGAGTCGTGGTTCGGGGAGGCGCCGGCCGCGGGCGCCGGCGCGGCCGGCCCGGCGGGGGCGCAGGCCGCCGAGGCCGGCGACCACAAGCCCGAGCAGCTGACCCTGGCCGGGTCCAGTGACTCCAGCTACACGCTGCCGCCGACCGCCCTGCTGAAGCCGGGCAGCGCGCCCAAGGCCCGGACCCGGGCCAATGACCAGATGGTCGAGGCGCTGTCCGCGGTCCTCGACCAGTTCGAGGTCGACGCCCAGGTGACCGGCTTCAACCGGGGGCCGACGGTGACCCGGTATGAGATCGAGCTCGGGCCGGCCGTGAAGGTGGAGCGGGTCACCCAGCTGACCAAGAACATCGCCTACGCGGTGAAGAGCGCGGATGTCCGCATCCTGTCGCCCATCCCCGGCAAGTCCGCCATCGGCGTCGAGATCCCCAACACCGACCGGGAGATCGTCAGCCTGGGCGACGTGCTGCGGTCGCCGGCGGCCACCTCCGACCACCACCCGATGGTGGTCGGCCTGGGCAAGGACGTCGAGGGCCGGACCGTGGTGGCCAACCTGGCCAAGATGCCGCACATGCTGATCGCGGGCGCGACCGGCGCCGGCAAGTCGGTGTGCCTCAACGGCGTGATCACCTCCGTCCTGCTGCGGGCCACGCCCGAGGAGGTCCGGATGGTCCTGATCGACCCCAAGCGGGTTGAGCTGGCCGCCTACGCCGGGATCCCGCACCTGATCACCCAGATCATCACCAACCCGAAGAAGGCGGCCGACGCGCTGGGCTGGGTGGTCGGCGAGATGGACCGCCGCTACGACGACCTGTCGGCGTCCGGCTTCAAGCACGTGGACGACTTCAACAAGGCGGTCCGCGCGGGCAAGCTGACCGCCCCGCCGGGCAGCGAGCGCGTCTACCAGCCCTACCCCTACCTGCTGGTCATCGTGGACGAGCTGGCCGACCTGATGATGGTCGCGCCGCGCGACGTGGAAGACGCCATCGTCCGCATCACCCAGCTGGCCCGGGCGGCCGGCATCCACCTGGTCCTGGCCACCCAGCGGCCGAGCGTCGACGTGGTGACCGGCCTGATCAAGGCCAACGTGCCGTCCCGGCTCGCCTTCGCCACCTCCAGCCTGACCGACAGCCGGGTCATCCTGGACCAGCCCGGCGCGGAGAAGCTCATCGGCCAGGGCGACTCGCTGTTCCTGCCGATGGGCGCGAGCAAGCCGCTGCGGCTGCAGAGCGCGTTCGTCAGCGAGAAGGAAATCCGGGAGATCGTCGAGCACTGCAAGCGCCAGCTCGAGCCCGAGTACCGCGAGGACGTCGTCGCCCCGGAGGGCAAGCCCAGGGAGGTCGACGCCGAGATCGGCGACGACCTCGACCTGCTCGTGCAGGCCGTGGAGCTCGTGGTGAGCACGCAGTTCGGGTCGACGTCGATGCTCCAGCGCAAGCTGCGGGTCGGCTTCGCCAAGGCCGGTCGGCTGATGGACCTGATGGAAAGCCGCGGCGTGGTCGGCCCGAGCGAGGGGTCCAAGGCCAGGGACGTCCTGATCCGCCCCGACGACCTGGCCGAGCTGCTGAGCTCGCTGCGCGGTTGAGCAATCCGTTATGGGGGAATTGGCAGTTTCTAGTGGCCGAGAGAGACTTGAGATAGACGCGAGCGAACCTGGCGCGGTCCTCGCCGGAAGGTAATCGCGTGCTTACACTTAGTGACCGCTCCCTCCAACGGGAACGGGGAAACATACGTCGCTGTGCCCGCGCCCCCGGGCGGCCGCAGCGCCATTAAGCACCATTAAGCAGTGGAGGCGCCGAGTGACTATCGGTGACGCCCTGGCAGCGGCACGTCGCGAAGCTGGGCTCACAATCACGCAGGTAAGCCAGCGGACCTGCATCAGGGAAACGATCATCCGGGGGATCGAGCACGACGACTTCGCGGCCTGCGGGGGCGACTTCTATGCGCGCGGGCACATCCGCAGCATCGCCCGCGCCGTGGCCGCGGAGCCGGAGCCGCTCGTCCGGGAGTACGACGCCACGCAGGGTGCCCCGGAGGGTCCCACGGCGGCCGAGGTCTTCGAGCCGGCCACTCCGATCAAGCTCCGGGAACGGCGGCGGCCCAACTGGAGCATGGCCATGCTGGTCGCCCTCGCGGCCATCGTCGGCATCGCCACCTACCATTTCCTGTCCGGCCCGGCCAAGGCCCGGCCGGTGGCCGCCGGCCGCCCGGCCGCCTCGGCCAGCCCGCGGGCTAAGCACCCGGCCACGGCGGGACCCGGCAAGAAGAGCACCAGCCAGGCCGGCGCGATTGCCCCCGGGCACGTCCAGATCGCGCTCAGCGTCGCCACCAGCGACTGCTGGATCGACCTGACCACCGTCTCCGGCCAGCCCATCTTCAACGGCACGCTGCTCGCCGGGACGTCCCGGCACTGGTACGAGAAAGGCCCGGTGAGCCTGGAGCTCGGCAACCCCGGCGCCGTCACCCTGACGGTCGACGGCAAGAACGAGTCGCCCAAGACCTCCTCCCCGGTCACCCTGACCCTGGGGGGCGACACGACCACCGCGCCGGCCGAGGGCTAGCCAGGGCCGCGGCGCGCGCCACGCGTGCCCTGGCATCAGCGCGCTTACCGTAGTCTGCCGATGTGTCATCGAGTCAGAATCCCCCCGCGCCGGGGCGCAGCGTTAGCCTGATCACGATGGGCTGTGCCCGGAATGAGGTCGATTCGGAGGAACTCGCGGGCCGGCTGGAGCTGGCCGGCTGGACGCTGGCCGACAGCGGGGAAGACGCCGACGTGGTGCTGGTGAACACCTGCGGCTTCATCCAGGCGGCCAAGCAGGACTCCATCGACGAGCTGCTGGGCGCGGCCGGGGGCAGGGCCGCCGTGGTGGCGGCCGGCTGCCTGGCCGAGCGCTACGGGTCGGGGCTGGCCGAGGCGCTGCCCGAGGCGCAGGTCCTCAGCTTCGACGACTACGCCAGCATCGGCGAGCGCCTGGACGATGTCGTGGCCGGCCGCCGGTGGGCCGCTCACGAGCCCAGGGACCGGCGCAAGCTGCTCCCGCTCACCCCGTCCGCCCGGCCCGGCGCCGGCGGCGCGGCCGTGCCCGGCCACGCCACCATCGCCGGACCCCGCGCGGCCGCCCTGGACCGGGCGACCCCGGACCGGGCCGCCCCGGGGCTGGCGGGCGCGGACCTGGCTGGCGGGGCCAGCCCGGACC
>FSXZ01003065.1_pt1 | contig 13932 bp, 9 predicted proteins | sample 1638121 | NCBI WGS metagenome assembly FSXZ01 (sample SAMEA3914788, study PRJEB12502) | metagenome | biome: forest; material: soil | place: Canada | collected 2011-07-03 | depth 0.1 m
CTGCTGCGCGCAGGACCGGTGGACGACGCACTCGTGCTCACGCTCGGCGGACCACACGCCGCGCTGGTGCTCGACGGCGACCCGGACACGCAGTACTGGCTGCGGGTATGGGCCGCACGCGGCCTGCTGTGGGCTTGGGACAGCGCGGCCGTGGCCGCCCTCGTTGATGCGCTGAGCGATGACCACTGGCGCGTGCGCGAGATGGCGGCCAAGGTCGTGGCGCGCCACCGGGTCGGGCCAGCGTTCGAGACGCTTGAGCCGCTGTGCGCCGACCCGGTGGCGCGGGTCGCTCAGGCCGCACAGCGCGCGATCAGGGTCCTGGTCTCCGCCGGGGAGTGACGGCGCCGCTCCGCGAAGCCGCATTTCCATCATCCGACCCGCGACGAACCTGCCCGAACGCCCAGAACGATTGCCAGCCCACACTTGGCGAATCCTTATGCCGTCGCGCTCAAACCGACCTCCCGGGCCACCGCCATCGCCGCGAGCGCGGAGTGCACGCCGAGTTTCGACAGAACCCGCTGGATATGCGTCCGCGCAGTGTGCGGGGACACGTAGAGGCGTTCCGCGATCTCGACACGTCCGAGTCCGGCGGCGAGGCAACGCAGAACTTGGATCTCGCGCCCGGTCAACCTGGTCAGCCGGAGGAACGGAGACACCGGATTCGCCGACGGCGCGACCGCCGCCATGCCCGGCGACGCCCGGGCGGCCGGGGTGGCCGGCGGGAGCGGGTGAGCGCGACGGGCTGCGTGCAAGCGGGAGCGAGCGGGGTGGGGCAAGCGGCCGGTGAGCAGCGCAGCAGCCTGACGGCGGTTGCAGACGCCGAGCTTGGTGAGGATGTTCTGCACGTGCGTTCGGACCGTCGCGGATGTTATCCCCAGCCTGTGGGCAACTTCTTTGCTGGCCAGACCCTGACTGATGAGGGTCAGAATCTCGTGCTCGCGGGCTGTGAGGGCAGCCACGGTGCGCGGAGCGGGGTTGGCGAACGTACCGGCGGCGGTGGTGACGGTGGCCGTACGCGTGGTGGCCGTGGCAACGATGGCGGGGGTGGCCGTGTCAGTGACGGTGGCCGTGTCGGCGCGGCTGATGGCAGCGGCAGCGGCAGCGGCAGCGGCAGCGGGACGACTCATACATACGGCTGGATTGAGGGCAGCCGCGACGAGTGCTTGCAGGGCCGCGGCTTGTCGGGCCACGCGCTCCAGCAGAGCGCGGAGTTCTTCCGTGTGATGGGCCCGATCGGCGGCGGTTGCCGCTTCGACGAGACCTGCCAGGATGACGAGCGAGTGTTCGAGGGCCCGACAGAGGGCATGCGGATCGCGTGCGGCTGCGTCCTGGGCAATGAGTCCGGTACACGGCTCGGCAACGGCGTGCGGCTCGGCAAGGGCGCACGGCTCGGGCGGCGCGGTGGCTTGGGCGGGGTGATCAGGGGTGGTTTTCGGTGCGGTGTCGGGCATGCGGGCTGTCCCCCTCGTGGTTCCGGTCACGCCGCACGCCTGGTGGCGGGTGGCTCAACTGGTTCCACGGTAGGTCGGGGGGAGGCTCTATGCCGCGTTTCGTTACTAATGCACCTATTCGGACTTTCGTGTTCTTGTCCGACTGATCACTCGGCCAGCTCAAGCCATTCTTCTTCGAGGCGGGAGCGCTCGTCGGCGAGGTCGCGGAGTTGGACGTCGAGTTCCGCGATCTTGGCGTAGTCGGTGGCGGCTTCGGCCATCTTGTCGTGGACGTCCTTCTCCTGCCCGGCGATCTTGTCGAGGCGGCGCTCGATGCGGGCCAGTTCCTTCTGGGCGGCGCGCTGGTCCTTGGCTGAGGCGGCCGGCGACGGGGGTGCGGCGGCGGGGGTGCCGCTTCCGGCGCCGCTTCCGGTTCCGGTGGCGCCGATGATGCCGGCGGGCATGGTGGCGCGGCGTTCCAGGTACTCGTCTACGCCGTTGGGGAGCATGCGGACGGTGCCGTCGCCGAGGAGGGCGTAGATGCGGTCGGTGACGCGCTCGAGGAAATACCTGTCGTGGGAGATCACCAGCAGCGAGCCGGGCCAGCCGTCGAGCAGGTCTTCGAGGGAGCGCAGGGTGTCGATGTCGAGGTCGTTGGTGGGCTCGTCCAGCAGCAGCACGTTCGGCTCGCCCATCAGCAGCCTGAGCAGTTGCAGCCGCCGGCGCTCGCCGCCGGACAGGTCGCCGACCGGGGTCCACTGCTTCTCTCCGGTGAAGCCGAAGCGCTCGAGCAGCTGCGAGGCGGTCATCTCCTTGCCCTTGCCGAGATCGATACTCGCCTTGATCTCCTCGACCGCCTTGAGCACCTTGAGTGTCGGGTCGATCTCGGTGATCTCCTGCGAGAGCGTCGCGACGCGCACCGTCACGCCGGTGACCACGCGGCCGCTCTCCGGCTGGACCACGCCCGTGAGCAGGCGCATCAGGCTCGTCTTGCCCGCACCGTTCACGCCCACGATGCCGAAGCGCTCGCCCGGGCCGAGTTGCCAGGTGACGTGTTGGAGCAGGCGCCGCTTCTGCTCGCCTTCGCCCACGGCGTACGTGACGTCTTCGAGCTCGTACACGGTGCGGCCGAGGCGGGCGGAGGCGAACCTGGTCAGTTCGGCGCTGTCGCGAACCGGGGGCTCGGTGTCGATCAGGGCGTTCGCGGCCTCGATCCGGAACTTCGGCTTCGAGGTGCGCGCGGGGGCGCCGCGGCGCAGCCAGGCCAGTTCCTTGCGCAGCAGGTTCTGCTTCTTGTCCCAGTCCGCCGAGGCGATCCTGGCCCGCTCCGCGCGGGCCAGCACGAACGCCGAGTAACCGCCCTCGTAGGCGTGCACCCGTCCGTCGGCCACTTCCCAGGTGTGGTCGCACACCTCGTCCAGGAACCAGCGGTCGTGGGTGACCACGAACAGCGCGCTGCGGCGCTTGCGCAGGTGCTTGGCCAGCCAGGCGATGCCCTCGACGTCGAGGTGGTTGGTGGGCTCGTCGAGCAGGATCAGCAGGTCGCTCGCGTCCGGCTCGATCAGCGCCTGCGCCAGCGCGATGCGCCGCCGCTCGCCGCCGGAGAGCGGGCCGACGACCGTGTCGAGGCCGTCGGCGAAGCCGGGCGCGTGGATCCCGCCGAACAGGCCGGTCAGTACGTCGCGTACCTGGGACTGCCCGGCCCATTCGTGTTCCGGGCGGCCGCCCAGGAGCTGGTCCCTGATGGTGCGTTCCGGGTCGAGCTCGTCGTGCTGGCCGACCACCACGACGTGCACGTCGCCGCTGTGCACGACGCGTCCGGAGTCGGGCTGCTCGGTTTTCGCCAGCAGCTTCAGCAGGGTCGACTTGCCTCCGCCGTTGCGGCCCACGACCCCGATGCGGTCGCCCTCGGCCAGGCCGAGGGAGACGCCGTCCAGGAGGGTGCGGGTGCCGTACGCCTTGCCGACCGACTCGATGTTGACCAGATTCGCCACCCGCTCAGCCTACGCGGGGGGAGATCAGATCGGACAATGCGCGGATCCGGAGCCGAACCGGCTCCGGATCCGCGGCGGGTCGGGGACCTGCGCGACGAGCTCAGATCCAGGACTGGAACCACATGTGGGAGGACCAGTCGTTGTAGGAGATCGTCTGGTCGGTGTAGATCGGATAGAAGTAGATGAAGATGCCCACGATCGCCACCACCATCGCCCCGCCGACGGCGGCGCCCCAGGCGCGGCGGACGGGCGGGGCGTCGGCTCGGCCGAGGATGGCGCCGACGCTCATGGTGGCGGCGAGGCACATGAACGGGACGAACGCCACGGCGTAGAACGAGAAGATGGTGCGCTCGGCGTAGTGCATCCACGGCAGGATGCCGGCCGCGATGCCGAGCAGGATGCCGCCGGCGCGCCAGTCGCGGCGGGCGATCCAGAGCCACAGCAGGTACACGATCGACGCGGTGGCCAGCCACCACAGGAACGGGTTGCCCAGGGCCAGCACCTCCTGCGAGCAGCTGCCCATGGCCGGGGTGCAGCCGGCCGTGCCCACCTTCGGCGAGTTGTAGTCGAACGCGACCGGACGTCCCATGATCAGCCAGGACCACGGGTTGGACATGTACGGGTGCGGAGACTGCAGGTTCGCGTCGAACTGGTACTGCGCGTGGATGTAGTTCCACAGGGAGCGCACCCAGCCGGGCAGCAGTTCGGTCAGCTGCCGGTGGAACGGCAGGTCGGGGAAGCCGTACGCCGGGTTCGTGTTCGCCCAGAAGCGGTTGTAGCCGCCGCCGTTGGCGGTGTTGAAGATCCAGCCGGCGTAGGTGGAGACGAAGACCACGACCATCGTCACCGGCATGCTCAGCACGGCCCAGCCGGCGTCGCGGCGCAGGGTCGAGACCGAGGGGCGGCGCAGGCCGAGGGCGCGGCGGGTGCCGCGGTCCCAGAGCACGGTCAGCACCGAGAACGCGGCGACGAAGAAGATCGCGTTCCACTTGGTGGCGGTGGCCAGGCCCAGGCTGACGCCGGCGGCCAGCCGCCAGATCCGGAAGCCGAACTTGGGGCCGTGCTCGCCGGCCAGCCACGGGGTCTCGCGCGGATGTTGTTCGGCCCAGGCGGCGGCTTTCGCGCGGACCTTGTCGCGGTCGACCACGAGGCAGGAGAAGCCGGCCAGGATGAAGAACATCTGGATGCCGTCGAGCAGCGCGGTGCGGGCCATCACGAAGGCCAGGCCGTCGAAGCTGAGGAACAGTCCGGCGATCACGCCCATCAGGGTGGAGCGGAACATCCGGCGCGCGGTGCGGGCCAGGATGTAGATGGCGAGCGTGCCGAGCGCGGCCTCCATCAGCCGCCAGCCGACCGGGTTCAGGCCCCAGATCTTCTCGCCGAAGCCGATGACCCACTTGCCGAAGGGCGGGTGGGCGACGAACTCAGAGCCCGAACTCCACTGGGCCACGCCCTGGCAGCCGGGCTTGCCGCAGACCGAGAGGGCGTCGTTGGCGCTGGAACTCCAGTTGTGCTCCCAGCCGAAGACCCACATCGACCAGCCGTCTTTGGCGTAGTAGGTCTCGTCGAAGATGATCTTGTTGGGCTGGGCCAGGTTCCAGAACCGCATGAAGCCGCCGACGACGGTGACCAGCAGCGGCAGGATCCAGCCGGCGCCGCGGAAGAACTCCGGGTAGAACGGCGGGACGAGGCGCTGGGTCAGCGGCGGGCGCGCGTCGGGGCGGGGCCGTAGCTCCGGGCGCCACCACACCCGTCCGCGTTCGGTGCGCCGCCACCGCGGACGCCTGGTGACCGGGTAGTCCGGCTCCTCCAGCTCACCGTCGTCGTCCTCGCCCTCGTCCCGCGCTTCGCCGTCGTCCGCGCGGCCGGTGGTGAGGACCTCGGTGGCCACGGACGAGTCCGACTCGGCCGGCTGGTCCGGGCCGGCGGAGTCGTACGCGGGCCCTTGGGCGTTCTGCACGTCGCTGTCCACGCGGGCCATCGTATTGAGTACGCCTGAGAACCAGTAGTAAGCGATGATGGTTGGCGTGAAACTTGCACGTCCCGACGCGGGAGATATCCGGGATCGCGGGGATTCCTCCGGATTGCTGGTGCTGGCCGGAACGCCGATCGGGGACGTGGCCGACGCGCCGCCGCGACTGGCCGAGCAACTGCGGACGGCGGAGGTGATCGCGGCCGAGGACACCCGGCGGCTGCGCCGGCTCACCCAGGAGCTCGGGGTCGAGCCGACCGGTCGGATCCTGTCGTACTTCGAGGGCAACGAGGCCGCGCGCACGCCCGAGCTGGTGGCCCGGCTGCTCGACGGCGCGCACGTGCTGTTGGTGACGGACGCGGGCATGCCCTCGGTCTCGGATCCCGGGTACCGGCTGGTGGCGGCGGCGGTGGAGGCCGGGATCCGGGTCACCGCGGTGCCGGGGCCCTCGGCGGTGCTCACCGCGCTGGCGCTCTCGGCGCTGCCGGTGGACCGGTTCTGCTTCGAGGGATTCCCGCCGCGCAAGGCCGGGGAGCGCGCCCGCACCTTCGCCGCGCTGGCCGCGGAGACGCGCACGATGGTCTTCTTCGAGGCGACGCACCGGATCACCGAGACGCTGCGGGCGATGGCCGAGGCGTTCGGCGCCGAGCGGCCGGCGGCGGTGTGCCGGGAGCTGACGAAGACCTATGAAGAGGTCCGGCGCGGGCCGCTGGGCGAGTTGGCGACGTGGTCCGAGGACGGGGTGCGCGGGGAGATCACGGTAGTGGTGTCCGGGGCCGCTCCCCCGTCGCCGCGCGACTACGGAGTGCACGCGCTGGCCGACCGTGTCGCCGCGCGCGAGGAGGGGGGCGAGCACCGCAAGAGCGCGATCGCGGCGGTGGCCGCGGAACTCGGGCTGCCCAAGCGGACCGTGTTCGACGCGGTGGTGGCGGCGCGCGCACAGGCCGAGGACCAGGCCGAAGACCAGGCCGAAGACCTCGGCGAAGAGCATCCGGACGAGGACTGAGGGCGTGGCCGCGCAGGCCCGGGGAGAGCGGGATTTCTGCGTGATCTGCGCCGCACTTTAGAATGCGCGCATGGCCTCCAGCGAAAAGTCCTACTACGTCACCACGCCGATCTACTACGTGAACGACGCCCCGCACATCGGCAGCGCCTACACCACGACGGCGGGCGACGTGCTGACCCGTTGGCACCGCCAGCGCGGTGAGAGCGTCTGGTACCTGACCGGCACGGACGAGCACGGCGAGAAGCTGCTGCGCACCGCGCAGGCCAACAACGTCTCGCCGCAGGAGTGGACCGACAAGCTGGTGCGCGAGGCGTGGCTGCCGGTGCTCGAGACCATCGACGCGGCCAACGACGACTTCATCCGGACCACGCAGAAGCGGCACACCGAGCGGGTCCAGGAGTTCTGGCAGCGGCTCTACGACGCCGGCGAGGTCTACAAGGGCTCGTACGAGGGCCTTTACTGCGTGGCCTGCGAGGAGCACAAGCTGCCGGGCGACCTGAAGGACGGGACCGGCGAGTACGAGGGCCAGCAGGTCTGCGCCGTGCACGGGCGTCCGGTGGAGACGGTCGCGGAGGAGAACTACTTCTTCAAGCTGTCGCAGTACACGGAGAAGCTGCTGGCCTACTACGAGGAGCACCCGGACTTCGTGCAGCCGGCCACGGCCCGCAACGAAGTGGTCTCCTTCGTCAAGCAGGGGCTCCAGGACCTGTCGATCTCGCGCACCAGCTTCGACTGGGGCATCCCGATCCCGTGGGACGAGAAGCACGTGCTGTACGTGTGGATCGACGCGCTGCTCAACTACGCCACCGCCGTCGGCTACGGCGCGGACGAGGAGAAGTTCGCCCGCACCTGGCCGGCCGACGTGCACCTGGTGGGCAAGGACATCCTGCGGTTCCACGCGGTGATCTGGCCGGCCATGCTGATGGCGGCGGGGCTCGAGCTGCCGCACAAGGTGTTCGGGCACGGCTGGCTGCTGGTGGGCGGCGAGAAGATGTCCAAGACCAAGCTGACCGGTATCGCCCCGTCCCAGATCACCGACCACTTCGGTTCGGACGCGTACCGCTACTACTTCATGCGGGCGATTCCGTTCGGGCAGGACGGCTCCTTCTCCTGGGAGGACCTGAACGCGCGGTACACCTCGGAGCTGGCCAACGACTACGGCAACCTGGCCTCGCGGGTCGCGGCCATGGTGGGCAAGTACTTCGAGGGCGTGCTGCCGGAGGCGAGCGACCACGGCCCGGCCGAGCAGAAGATCGCGGACGCGCTGGCCGCGGCGACGGCGACGGCGGACGAGCGGATCGGGGAGGCGCTGGACTTCCAGGGCGGGCTCAACGCGATCTTCGATTTCATCAAGCTGGTCAACGGATACCTGACCGAGCAGGAGCCGTGGAAGGTGGCCAAGGACGACTCGGCGGCCGGGCAGGCGCGGCTGGCCACGATCCTCTACACCGCGGCCGAGGCGCTGCGAGCGGTGGCGGTGCTGCTGAACCCGGTGATGCCGAAGTCCTCGGCGGCGCTGTGGGACTCGCTCGGGGCCGAGGCCTCGCTCGGAGCCCTGCCGGCGCAGCCGGTCCAGGAGACGGGCCGCTGGGGGCAGCTGCCGGCGGGTTCCGTGGTGACCAAGGGCGCGGTGCTCTTCCCGCGGCTGGAAGAGCGCGCGGAGGGCTGAGTAGAGCGGGACTGCCGCGTCTAAGCTTGTCTCATGGGCAAGTCCAAGACGCAGCAGTCCCAGCAGGACGTTCCGCCGCCGCTGCCGGAGCCGTTGCCGCTCCCGGTGGCCGACTCGCACACCCACATGGACATGCAGGGGCGCACGCCGGCGCAGTCGGTGGAGCTGGCGGCCTCGGTGAACGTGACCACGCTGGTGCAGGTGGGGTGTGACGTGCCGTCATCGGAGTACGCGGTGGCGCAGGCCGCGGCGTTCGAGTCGGTGTACGCGACGGTGGCGCTGCATCCGAACGAGGCGCCGCGGCTGGTGCTGGGCGATGTGGACGGCTGGGCCGGGCGGGACAAGCAGCGCGCGCCGGGCGGGTCCGCGGCGCTCGAGGCGGCCCTGGCTCGGATCGAGGAGCTCGCGGCGCGGCCGGGGGTGGTCGGGATCGGCGAGACCGGGCTGGACTACTTCCGCACCGGGCCCGAGGGCGTGGCGGCGCAGCAGGAGTCCTTCCGGCGGCATATCGAGCTGGCCAAGCGGGCGGGCAAGGCGCTGGTCATCCACGACCGGGACGCCCACGCCGACGTGTTGCGGATCCTGCGCGAGCAGGGCGCGCCCGAACGGGTGGTGTTCCACTGCTTCTCCGGGGACGCGGCGATGGCGCGGGAGTGCGCCGAGGCCGGCTACTACCTCTCTTTCGCCGGTCCGGTCACCTTCAAGGCAAACGAGGAGTTGCGCGCGGCGCTGCGAGCGACTCCAATGGAGCGCGTACTGGTGGAGACCGACGCGCCGTTCCTCACCCCTGTGCCCTATCGGGGCCGTCCGAACGCCCCGTACCTGATCCCGCTGACGGTCCGTTCGATGGCGGAAACGCTGGCCGTGGACGTGTCGGAGCTGTGCGTGGCCCTCGACGCGAACACCCGGCGCGTATTCGAACTCGTGTAACCATTTCTCGACAGTCCATCTGAGCTAGCCCAAATAGGTCATACATGGGAGAAAGCTCACACTGGAGACGCAGCGCTCTGCCGGTTTACACCCATTTGCCAGGCATGACAATTCCCTTATCGGACAATTCGACTATGACGACGCCCGGGCCGGGCTATAGCGACCTTGGCCCGGAGTCGGTTACAGTCCGATGCTCGGTAGCCGGATCGGTGGAGCCGGCGTGGGCCACGGCCCGCGATCCGCGTCGCGTAAGCCAGCCCCGCTGGCCCGCAGCGCTCCGAACCCGCCGTGCCCGGGATCGACGAGGTCTGGAGACTTGTGAGCGGTACGCGCTCGAACCCCCCTCATGGTTCCGCCTATGGAACCGGGGCCGGACAGGACGGCGACTACGCCGGCCAGCACGGCACGCCCGGCCCGTACGCGGGGCACGAAGGGACGTCCGAAGCCGTCGAGTACTACTACGAGGACCAGTACAGCCAGCAGCAGTACCCGTATGACCCGTACGCCGAGTCCTCGGCGGAGTACTTCGAGCAGGCGCCCTACGGGGCCGCACCGGGCTACGGCCCGGGCTATCCCGAGGCGTCCTACGAGGCGACGTCCCTCGAGCAGGGGTTCTACCCCGAGACCGGCTACGCGCCGGAATACGCACCCGACTACGGCCGGGTGGCCGCCTACGACGCCGAACCGGCGGCGGGGCGCTACGACGGCCCGACAGGTGGCTACGACACCGATCCGGCGGACGGATACGGCGAAGGCTACGACGGCTACCCGGACGGCTACGGCGCCCCGGCGCACGGGCTCGGCTCGCCGATGTTCGGCGCGACCGCGTCCTTCGCCCGGGCCGGCACCGCGACGGCCACGGCCACCGAGGTGCTCACCGCCCCGGTCGAGGCCCCGCGCCGCCCGGCGCCCGGACTCGAGCCGCCGGCCGACGACGCCGATCCCACCGCCGCGCCCCCGCGGCGCGCCCGGACCGAGCAGCGTCCGGCGCCCGCGGACTCCGGCCGCAAGCCGCCGGTGCTGCGCACCCGGCCGCGGACCGGGCCGCTCGGCCGGATCGTGCAGGGCACGGTGTTGGCCGCGCTGGTGGCCGGCGCGGTGACCTACGTGGCCTTCGACAAGTCGATCACGCTCAACATCGACGGCCAGGTCTCGACCGTGCACAGCTTCGCCGGCACGGTCGGCGCGGTGCTCACGGCGGACGGGATCGACACCGGCAGCCGCGACATCGTCACGCCCGCGGTGGGCTCCTCGGCAAGCGACGGGGCGACCATCACCGTGCACTACGGGCGGCCGCTGAGCCTGAGCGTGAACGGCGTGCAGCGCTCGACCTGGGTGCACTACTCGACCGTCGGCGCGGCCCTGGCCGAGCTGGGCGTGCGCACCAGCGGCGCGCGCAGCAACGACGCGCTCGGCACGGCGATCCCGCGCTCGGGTCTGGCCGGACTCTCGGTCTACACCCTGCGGAAGGTGACCTTCCTGGTGGACGGCAAGACCGTGCCGCTGGAAACCACCGCCGCCACGGTGAGCGCCGCGATGAACCAGGCCGGGATAGTCCTGCACAACCAGGACGCACCCTCGGTGGCGGCGAACTCGGTGCCGCAGGACGGCCAGACGATCTCCATAAACCGGATCTTCGGCACCACCGAGACCAAGCAGGTCTCACTGCCCTACGACGTCACCAAGGTCTCGGACTCCTCGGCCTACACCGGCACGAGCTCGGTCCAGACGGCCGGACAGGACGGCGAGGAGACGGTGACCTACGCCCTGCTGACCGTCAACGGCAAGACCCAGGCGCCGAAGACGGTCAAGACCGTGGTGACCAAGCAGCCGGTGGACGAGGTGCTCGCGGTGGGCACCAAGTCGCTGCCCTCCGACGCGGCCGACCTGAACTGGGCGGCGGTGGCCAACTGCGAGTCGGGCGGCAACCCGGCCGAGGACACCGGCAACGGTTTCTACGGTATGTACCAGTTCTCCGAGAGCACCTGGCTCGCCCTCGGCGGCACCGGATATCCCAACCAGGCGAGCGCGGCCACCCAGACGGCGCTGGCCGAGCTCCTCTACGAGCGGAGCGGCGCAGGTCAGTGGCCGGTGTGCGGGCACTACCTGTTCACCTAGGACGTCGGCGCGCGCCCTAGAATTGCCGACATGCGGCCGGAACCTTCACAGCTTCACAGCGCGGCGGGATCGAGCGGGCAGGTAAGCCTGCTCGGTCCCGCCGACGTACGTCGTCTCGCCACCGATCTGGGGGTGCGGCCGACCAAGGCGCTGGGCCAGAACTTCGTGATCGACCCGAACACGATCCGGCGGATCGTGGCGGCGGCGCACCTGCGGCCCGAGGACGTGGTGGTGGAGGTCGGGCCCGGGCTCGGCTCGCTGACGCTGGGTCTGCTCGACGCCGCGAGCCGGGTGGTCGCGGTGGAGATCGACCCGGTCCTGGCCGCGGCGCTGCCGGCCACGGTGGCCGAGCGGGCGCCGGGGCGGGCCGGGGCCTTCGAGCTCGTGCACGCGGACGCCCTGCGGCTGACCGAGCTGCCCGGGCCGCCGCCCACGGCCCTGGTGGCGAATCTGCCCTACAACGTCGCGGTCCCGGTGCTGCTGACCATGCTGGAGCGGTTCCCGAGCCTGCGCAGCTGCCTGATCATGGTGCAGTCCGAGGTGGCCGACCGGCTCGCGGCCGAACCGGGCGGGCGGGTGTACGGGGTGCCGAGCGTCAAGGCGCGCTGGTACGCCGAGGTGCGCCGGGCCGGCTCGATCGGGCGCAACGTGTTCTGGCCGGCCCCGCATGTGGAGTCCGGGCTGGTGGCGCTCGAGCGGCGGGAGCCGCCGACCACGGTGGCGACGCGGCGCGAGGTGTTCGCCGTGGTGGACGCGGCGTTCGCGCAGCGGCGCAAGACCCTGCGGGCCGCCCTGGCCGGCTGGGCGGGTTCGGCCGCGCGGGCGGAGGAGCTGCTGCGCCGCGCCGGGGTCGACCCGGGGGCGCGCGGCGAGTCCCTGGGCGTGGCAGAGTATGCGGCGATCGCGGCTGCGCGGGCTGCCGAGGAATCGAAGGAGTCTGGGTCGTGACCGCGGTAGAGGACTGGGACGAGGGACCCTATCAACCGGAGGCGATCACGGTCCGGGTCCCGGCGAAGATCAACCTCTCGCTCTCGGTCGGGCCGCTGCGCCCGGACGGGTACCACGAGCTGGTCACGGTCTTCCACGCGGTGTCGCTCTACGACGAGGTGGTGGCCCGTTCGGCCCGCGGCATCTCGCTCAGCGTGGAGCCGCTGCGGCGGGACTCGGACGTGGACGCGGTGCCCGCGGACGAGCGCAACCTGGCCTGGCAGGCGGCCACCATGCTGGCCGAGCGGTGCGGGGTGGAGCCGAACGTGCGCCTGATCATCCGCAAGGACATCCCGGTGGCCGGCGGCATGGCCGGGGGCAGCGCGGACGCCGCGGCCACGCTCGTGGCCTGCGACGCGCTGTGGGGCACCGGGCTGCGCCGGGACGAGCTGCACGATCTGGCCGCCCAGCTCGGCAGCGACGTGCCGTTCGCGCTGCACGGCGGAACGGCGATCGGCACCGGACGCGGCGAGCACATCTCGCCGGTGCTGGCCTCGAGCGGTCTGGAATGGGTGATCGCGGTGCTCGACGCGGGCCTGTCCACGCCGAAGATCTTCGAGGCCTGTGACGCCCAGCGGCGCCGGGCCGGGGTGCAGGCGCCGGCGCCGGGCGTGCATCCGGATCTGATGGCGGCGCTGCGCTCGCGCGATATCGGGGCCATCGGCGCGTCGCTCTACAACGACCTGCAGTCGGCCTCCGTCGAGGTGCTGCCGGAGATCGGCGAGCTGCTCACGCTGGGCATGGCGGCCGGAGCCTGCGGCAGCCTGGTCTCCGGCTCGGGGCCGACCACGGTGTTCCTGGTGGACAGCCCGCTGGCGGCGGCGAACGTGGAGGCCGAACTGCGCGCCTCGGGACGCTGCCGCGCGGTGCGCCGGGCCCGGGGGCCGGTGCCCGGCGCGAACGTCGTCAACGTGCGCTGAGCCGACCGCCGGGTGCCCGGCTCACGGGTGTCCGCCGTAGGAGACCACGCCCGGCAGGTTGGAGCAGATGTTCTCGTCTCCACTGCGGGTCTGCACACCGGTCAGGGTGGGCGCGGGGGTGGCCGACGCGGATGCCGTGCCGGAGCCGGCGCCGGTGGCCTGGCCGGGCGCCTGCGAGGCGACCACCGCGCTCGGCACGTTCGTCCCGATGACCAAGGTCAGTCCGCTGACGTTCGCGTTCTGATCGAGCACGGAGCCCGCTATCCGGCTCTGCAGGGCGGCCGCCTTGGCCTGGTCTCCGGCCGGGTACAGGATCGTGGTCGCGGAGTATCCGCTGTAGCCGCTGTAGCCGATCGAGGTGCCCACGCCGAGGTTCTTCAGATAAGCCGCCGCGTTCTTCGCCTCGCCGCTGATCTGGGTGCCGTTGAACACCTGCACGTTCAGGGAGCTGAGCGCGACGGTCGGCGACGCGGAGGCGGAGGGGTGCGCGGCGACCTTCGTCGAGGACGTACTCGGCGCCTTGGCGCCCTCCATCGCGGCCGCGGCGCTGCCCGGGACCGGCTGGTCGTTGCGCAGCAGGTTCCACAGCTCCTGGTAGCCGGCGCCCGGGGAGGAGTGCTCGCCGGCCGTGTCATAGGAGTACTCGCCGGGGCTGTCGATCGTGTACGGCACGGTCATGTACTGGATGTACTTCTTGCCGATGGAGCCGACCGCCTCGGCGATCGAGGTCATGGTGCCGATGTTGTCGAGCCCGGTGTCCACGGTGACGTTGCTGGTGGTCGCCTGGGCGATCTTGTAGAGGGTGACCGGGTCCTCCAGCGTGCCGTTCGAGGTGAGCTTGTCGAACAGCGAGGACATGAACATCTGCTGCATCCGGATGCGCTGGGTGTCCTCGCCGGTGGCCAG
>FSXZ01002391.1_pt1 | contig 13865 bp, 18 predicted proteins | sample 1638121 | NCBI WGS metagenome assembly FSXZ01 (sample SAMEA3914788, study PRJEB12502) | metagenome | biome: forest; material: soil | place: Canada | collected 2011-07-03 | depth 0.1 m
CCGGGCAGAACCCGTGGAACCCGGCCACCAACCGGATCGGCACGATCCCGCCGCTGCTCCCGCACCAGGAGCCCAACCCGGGCTCGGAGAGCTGGGCCTCCTACCTGGACCGCTCCGGGCGGGCGCTGCTGGAGATCGCCCGGCGGCACGCCGGCAAGCGGGTGCTGGTGGTGGCGCACGCCGAGACCGCCGCCTCGGCCCTGCACGCCTTCCTGCACCTGCCCGCGGAGGCCTCGCGCCTGGTCTATCCGCTGGTCAGCCACACCGGGCTGACCGGCTGGCGGCACGGAGTGGGCGCATTGGCCCACGCCGAACCGGCCGGTCAGTGGGCCCTGATGTACGCGAACGACGACACGCACCTGCCGGTCGAGCACCGGATCTGGTCCCGCGGGCCACAATGATCACGTGGATCGAATCAAGCGCCCCGCCGCGCTGCTCGCCGCCGTGCTCGCCGCCGGGCTGCTCACCTCCTGTGCGGCCGGGAGCGCCCAGAGTGCGAGCCGGGTGGTCGAGGTCAACGGCGTCGCCTGCTCCAGCACGCCGGCCTCGCCCCCCGGCATGGCGGTGCTCGCGCTCGCCCAGCTGCCGACCGCGGCGATCAGCACCCTGAAGCTGATCGCGGCGGGCGGCCCGTACCCCTACGACGAGGACAACACCGTCTTCGGCAACTACCAGCACCTGCTGCCGCGCGAGCCGGCCGACTACTACCGCGAATACACCGTGGCGAACCGGGGCGCGGCCAGCCGCGGGCCGCGGCGGGTGGTGACCGGCGAGGGCGGGCAGGACTACTACACACCGGACCACTACGTCAGCTTCGACTGGATCTCCTGCGGCGCGCCGACCCGCACCGCCGGCCCGGCTGACCGGCCGGCCGGACCGTCGGCCCCGGCCGAGACGGCTCAGGCGGCTCAGACCTCGCGGTAGTGCTCGACCTTCGGGTCGGCGGCGAAGTACGGGCCGATCAGCGCGCGCCACTGCGGGAAGCGCTCGGACTCGCGGAAGCCGACGTTGTGCGCCTCGAGCGACTCCCAGCCCACGAGAAGCAGGTAGCTCTCGGGGCGCTCGAGGCCGCGGTGCAGCCGCGCCCACAGGAATCCCTCGGTCTGCGCCAGCAGTTCCCGGGCCTGCGCGTAGGCGGCCTCGAACTTCTCCGAGTCGGCCTCGGCGATGGAAAATTCGGCATGCTCGACGATCATGGGCACAGCGTACATTCCCGCCGCCGTACGGGGGTAGGAATCCCTGCGTGGCGGACGCAACCTTAGTTGACGCGCAGGATCTGTTCCGCGGCTTGCCCCGGCGCTACGACCTGCTCGCGGAAGTACTCTCGTTCGGCCAGAACCGGCGCTGGCGCCACGCGATGGTGGACGCGGCCTCGCGCACCTCGCCCGACGCCCTGCGGGTTCTGGACGTGGCCACCGGCACCGCCGGAGTGGCGCTCTACTGGACCGACCAGACCCGGGTGGAGGTGACCGGGGTCGACCTGACCGCGCAGATGCTGCGGCGCGGCCGGGAGAACGTGGCCCGACGCGGGCGCGCCGACCGTATCAGGCTGCTGCAGGGCCGGGCCGAACAGCTGCCCTTCCCGGACGCCAGCTTCGACGCGGTCACCTTCACCTACCTGCTGCGCTACGTCGAGGATCCGGCGGCGACCCTGGTCGAACTCGCCCGGGTGCTCAAGCCCGGGGGAGCCCTGGCCAGCCTGGAGTTCGCGGTGCCGGACAACCCCGGCTGGCATGCGGCCTGGGTCGGCTACACCCGCGGCGTGCTGCCGGCGGCCGGCTGGCTCACCGGCGGGCGCGAGTGGCGGCACGTCGGTGCCTTCCTCGGCCCCTCCATCAGCGGCCACTACCGCGCCCACCCGGTCGCGCGCATCGTCGACTACTGGCATGACGCCGGGGTCGCCGATGTGCGCACCCGCCGGATGAGCCTCGGCGGCGGACTGGTGATGTGGGGCCGCAAGCGGGCCGCAAGCGTGGCGGATGGCTGAGCCGGGCGCGGCGGAGTCGGCGGGCGCGGGGTCGGCGGGCGCGGTGCCCGCGGCGCCGTCGGCCGCCGGGTCGCGCCCCGCGTTCTACGCGCGCGGCGGCGGCCCGGTCGGCGACTGGATCACGCTGCTGCATCCGCCCTACACCGCCTGGCACCTCGGCTACGTCGGCCTCGGCGCGGCGCTCGCGCCCCGGCTGGACTGGGCTGTGTTCTGGGCCAGCCTGGCCGGATTCGCCCTCGCGGTCGGCGTCGCCGCGCACGCGCTGGACGAGTGGAACGGGCGCCCGCTGCGGACCGAGATCAGCGCAGCCTCGCTCTGGACGGCGGCGCTGCTCAGCCTGGCCGGAGCGGTCGCCCTGGGGATCAGCGTGCTGCGCCACTCCGGCTACGCGCTGCTGCCGCTGATCGCCGCGGGCATCGTGCTCGTCCTCGGCTACAACCTCGAACTCTTCGGCGGCGCGCTGCACACCGACCTCGGATTCGCCCTGGCCTGGGGGGCGTTCCCGGTCCTGGTCGGGTACGTGGCGCAGGGGCCGCGCTGGAGCGCGGCCGGTACCTGCGCACTGCTGCTCGCCGCGCTCGCCGCCACCGCGTTCTCGGCCGCGCAGCGTCGGCTGAGCACTCCAGCCAGAGCCCTGCGACGCCGCGTCGCCGAGGTGGCCGGCGAGCTGCGCCTCGCCGACGGCAGCGCGGTCGCGCTCGATCGCGGTGCCCTGCTCGGTCCGCTGGACGGGGCGCTCAAACTTCTCTCGGCCGTGTCGCCGACGCTGGCGGCGGCACTGCTGCTGTATCGGTGGACGGCCCGGTGACCGCGTGCACCAGCCGTACCAGTTCCGCCCGCACCGACTCGTCGGCCAGCGGCAGGGTCTCGGCGCAGCGCAGGGCGTGCTCGCCGAGCCGGGCGATGCGCCGCTCCACCGAGTCCCGGGCTCCGCAGGCGGTCAGCAGCGCCCGCAGCTCGGCCACCGCCTGATCAGTCCCCTGGGACAGCAGCGCGGCCAGCCGCCGCGCGTCCGGCCGGGCCAGCCGGGCCACCGCCTCGGCCAGCAGCACGGTCCGCTTGCCGTCGCGCAGATCGTCCCCCGACGGCTTGCCGGTGGCGGCCGGATCGCCGAACGCCCCGAGCAGGTCGTCGCGCAGCTGGAAGGCCACGCCCAACGCGTCCCCGTACGCCCCGTACCCGGCCAGCAACTCGGCCGAGGCCCCGGCCAGCGCCCCGCCGAACCGGGCCGGGCCCGTCGTCGTGCACGCCGCCGTCTTCGCCCGCGCCACCTCCAGCGCCGCCGCCACCGAGGTCTCGCCCTCCGCCTGGGTGAGCAGGTCCAGGTACTGGCCCTGCATCGTCAGGGCACGCATATCGTCGAACACCGGCCGGGCCCGGGCGACGGCCCGCTCCGGCAGCCCGCATCCGCGCAGCAGCTGATCCGCCCAGACCAGGCACAGATCCCCGGCCGTGATCGCGGCCGACATGCCGAACTGCTCGTCCCGGCCGAACCACCCGGCCCGCCGGTGCGCCTCGCCGAACACCCGGTGCACCGCGGGCGCCCCCCGCCGGGTCGCCGAGCCGTCCATCACGTCGTCGTGGATCAGCGCGCACGCGTGCAGCAGCTCCACCACGGCCGCCGCGCCGAACACGCCCGGCGTCAGCGCCGCCCCGGTGCCGCGCCAGCCCAGCAGCACGAACCGCGCCCGCAGCCGTTTGCCGCCGCGCAGCACCAGGTCCGCGATCGGCGCGTAGAGCCCCGCCACCGGCGTCGATGCGGCCTCGGCCATCCGCTGCGCGAAGAACCCGTGCAGTACCTCGTCGATCGAACCCGCGGGAGTATCCACCTTTCCCGTGTACACCACTTCGCAGAGTCCTGCCAGGTGCGCCGGGGTACGGGTCTGCTCGGCGTGGGCGCGCGGGCGCGCGAGGGCCGGCGCGAAGGGCTCCGTTCGGTGTCCCGCCTGACCGACGAGGATGCGGTCGCGGTCGGCCGCGGGCGGCTCAGCTCAGGTAGAGCAGCGCGAAGGCCGCCAGCCAGTGTTCGACCATGTAGTCGGAGCCGCTGACGTGCGGCAGTTCCGGCTCGGCGTGTCGGGCGGCGGCATCGAGCAGCGCCGGGACCCGCGCGTCCTCGGCGGGCAGGAACTCGGCCAGCCGCCGCCAGCACCAGGCCCGGCTCAGGTTCAGGCCGTGCAGGTGGGCGATCTGGCCGTCGCTGTCGTCGGCCACGTGCGCGGGCGTGAACAGCTGCGTCGGCGCGCCCTCGACCAGCCCGGGCAGGAAGGCGTCCAGCCAGGGCAGGGCGCGGTCCGGTTCCCAGAGCGCGGTGACGAGTTCGGCCTCGACCAAGGCGGGGGAGAGGAAGTCGGAGCCGGACGGCTCCCACGCGCCCGGGTAGTCGGCGTCGCGGGCGTACCAGCGCTCCACCGCGTCCCGGATGGCCTCCAGCAGCGCCGCGTCCCCGGCCCGCGCCCGGCGGCGGGCGAAGTCCAGACCGAGCCGCAGGCCGAACGCGGTGTTCGTGTGCACACCGGTGCGGTTCGGGTACGTGCTCTTCGGCAGGTAGGCGAGGAAGGCCTCGACGATCGCCTCGGTCAGCGGCCGCATGGCCGCCGCCCAACGCCGAGCATCCGGGTCGTCCCACTCGGCCGCCTCGTAGGCGAGGGCCAGGGCCCAGCCCCAGCCGTACGGACGGACCGGCCGCAGCCCGGAGCGGAACGAGGCGGCCTCGATGGCGAGGTTCTCCTCGGTCAGAGTCGCCGACAGCGCCGCCCGGATCTCCGTCTCTTTCAGCACTCCGGGCCGCAGGCGTAGCAGGCGCACCAGGACCCAGTGCATCTCCACACACGAATGCCAGTCGAACGAGCTGTGGAAGGCCGGGTGGATGTCCCGTGGTGCCTGCGGGAAGTCGCCGCGCGCCGTCATCAGCCGGGAGAGGTGGTACGGAAACTCCCGGCGCAGATTCTCCACGGCGGTCGCGGCGAACCCGCCCGCGTACTCGGCCAGCAGGGCCTCTCGGCGCCGCGCCGCGTTCTCCGGACCCATCGTCAGACCTCCGCGCTCTGCCCGTCATCGTGCTCGAAGTAGGTGATCTACCCCGCGGTGGAGTGTATCGACTGAGTTAAGGTGGAGACGTGTGGTACGAGGCCGCGCAGACCACGGTGGGCACCGCCGTCCGGGTCCAACACCTGCGCGCCACCCCCGTCGGCGGTCGGGTGCAGGTCATCGCGACCGGGCCGGCCCAGCCGGCCGGCCGCCGCCTGACCTTCACCGTGCAAGCCCTCGACGGCGCGGGCCGGACGGTCGCCACCGGCGAGATCGAGCGCGCGATCGTCGACCGCGAGCGCTTCCTCGCGGCGGTGGACTGACCGCGCCCCGGCCCGGGCCCGCCCGTCACAGCCCCTTGATCCACTCCGCCGTGTCGAGCACTTCGGCCTGGCGCGGGAACACCTTGCGCACCAGCACCCGGTGTACCTCCGCGTCCGCGTCCAGGCAGCCGTCCGCCAGCACCGTCAGCCGGAAGTCCAGATCCGCCGCCTGACGCACCGTCGAGAGCACGACCCCGCTGGTCGCGATCCCGGCCAGGACGAGCCCGTCCACCCCCTTCGCCCGCAGCACCAGATCGAGGTCGCTGCCCGCGAACGCGCTGACCCGCTTCTTGGTGACCACGACGTCCCCCGGCAGCGGCGCGATGCCCGGATACACCGCCGTGTCCGGCGTGCCCTCGGCGAACGCGCCGCTCTGCGCGAGCGCACCGAAGATCTTGTTCCGGGCGCTGACTTCCGGATGCCCCGCCCGGAAGCCGACGACGACGTAGATCACCGGCACGTCCGCCGCCCGCGCCGCCTCGATCGCCGTCCGCAGCCGCTCCGCGTATCCCACCGCGTGCTCCGCGCCCGCGAAGCGGGCCATGATGCCCTGCTGCACGTCCATCACGAGGAGCGCGTCCCTGGTCGCCATGGTCGATCCCTCTTCCGCCGCACGACGCCCGATCATCATCTGATCAGGCCGAATGTGAGCACGATGATACGTCGCCGGTTCCGGCAATCTTTGCTGTCGCGTTCCTCGCGCCGCTCGCGCTGCGCACCCCTGGTGATTAGCTCTGCTTTGGACTTACCCTGGCGGTATGACGGTAGATCCGACCCCGCCACCGGATCGCGGCCTGGCCGAGGACCTGTCCACGAGCCTGTCGGCGCTCAACCGCACGGTCCGTCGACACGTGCGCTCCCACCTGCACTTCGAACCGCTCGCCGGAGCGCAGGGCGAACTGCTGCGCCTCGTCGTCGAACGCCCCGGGATCAGCGTGTCGGCCGCGGCCAAGGAACTGCGCCTGGCCGCGAACTCGGTGTCCACACAGGTCCAACAGCTCGCCCGGCTCGGCTACCTCAGCCGCGAGGCGTCCCCCGCCGACCGCCGCGGCGCCGTACTGCTGGCCACCCCGGACGGCCGGGAACGGCTCGCCCGCTGGGCCGACGAACGCGCCGAACTGTTCGCGCGCAGGCTCCACCGCCTCGACCCCCGGGACCTCGACGCGCTCGCCGCCGCGCTGCCCGCGCTGCGCGCACTCGCCGAGGCGATCAGCACGGACGAAACCGACCTCCTCGCGGCCACGCCGGAACGGAGCGGATGATGAGCGCCGAGCACGACGACGACCCGGCCGACCCCGCGTCAGCCCCTGCCGCGGCCCTCGAGGTCACCGGCCTCGTCTACGCGTAAAGCAGAACCGCGCCGTGGACGGCATCGACCTGCACGTGCCGCAGGGCTCGGTCTACGGACTGCTCGGCCCCAACGGCGCGGGCAAGACCACCGCGATCCGCGCCATCACCACCCTGCTGCCGATCGCGCCCGGCATGGTCCGGGTCTTCGGCCGCGACCCGGCCCGGGGCCAGATGGGCGTCCGCAGAATCATCGCCCAGTCCGCGATGTTCATCGCGATCTTCCACGGCATCCAGATCATCTGGGAGCGCGACGCCGACGTGCTCACCTAACTGATGGTGACCCCACCCCCCGCGCCGCCCTCGTCGCGCGAAGGCCTTCGCCTCCAGCGCGCTCTACCCCATCTCGGTGATGCCCGGCCGGCTCCAGCCCCTGTCCCGCATCAATCCACTGACGTACGAGGTGGACGGCCTGCGCTCGCTGCTCATCGGCTCCGCCACCGACATGCCGCTCGACCTCGGCGTCCCGGCCGGCTCCACCGTCCTCGCCGTCACCGTCGCCTCGAAGCTGCTCCCGCGGCTGGCCGAGGGCTGAGAGCGCCCGCCGACCCGCAACCGCGTCACCCCTCCGCAGCCAACACCTTCACCAGCCGCTTCACCGGCCCCGCCAGCCCGTACTGCTCGGCCAGCTTCGCCAACTCGTCCGGGTGCTCAGGCGCCGTGGGCAGGGCGGAGTCGACGGGAGAGGTCGGGGCTTCGGCGCGGACACGGACGACTTCGGGGGCGACGGCGAGGTAGTCGCGGGCGGCGTCGAGTCGTTTGCGGGCGGCCGGTTTGAGGGCGGAGGTCGCGTCCGCGGCCGCCTCCTGCAGGCGCTGGAGCGATCCGTATTCGGCCAGCAGCGCGGCGGCCGTCTTCTCGCCGATCCCCGCCACGCCGGGCAGGCCGTCGCTGGCGTCCCCGCGCAGGGTGGCGAAGTCCGCGTACTGCGATCCGGTCACGCCGTACTTCGCGGTCAGCGCCGCGTCGTCCATGATCTCCAGCTTCGCCACGCCGCGCGCGATGTTGAACACGCGCACCGCTGCCGCGTCGTCGACCAGCTGGAACATGTCCCGGTCCCCGGTGACCACGTCCACCGGCCCGCCGTCCGCGGCGCGGTGCCGGGCGGCGTACGCGGCGATCGCGTCGTCGGCCTCGAAGCCTTCGGCCCAGCCGTCGGCGATGCCGAACGCGGCCAGGACCTCGAGCAGCATGTCCACCTGCGGGCTGAGGGTGTCGGGAACCTCTTCCACCGCGGTCTGGCCCGAGCCTTCCGGGGCCGGCCGGGCCACCCGGTGCGACTTGTAGCTCGGCAGCAGTTCCACCCGGAACGCCGGACGCCAGGAGGCGTCGAAGCAGGCGATCAGATGATCGGGGCGGTAGTGGGTCACCAGGTGCGTGATGAAATCGAGCGTGCCGCGCACGGCGTTCACCGGGCGGCCGTCGGGCGCGGCGATCGACTCGGGCAGCGCGAAGTACGCACGGAAGTACAGCGTCGGGGTATCGAGCAGCATCAGTCGGGACACGCGACCAGCATGGCACGGGGCGCCGACAGGGACGGCGAGGCTCTCTCTCGCGCCCGCCCGTCCGGGAACGGCGGCTACAGGAAGGTCCGGCCCTCGCCGCGGTACGTCGGCACCGTCGCCGTCACCTTGTCCCCCTCGATCGTGTGCAGTTCGGCGAAGCGCTCGCACAGCTCGCCCGCCTTCGCGTGCCGGAACCACACCCGGTCGCCGACCGCGAGGTCGTCCGCGGCGGCCCCCAGCAGCGGCGTCTGCACCTCGCCCGCGCCCTCCTGGGCGTCGTAGCGCAGCTTGGCCGGCAGGTACGGCTGCGGCAGCCGGTCCCAGTCCGGCGCGCCGGAGGCCAGGTATCCGCCGCCGAGCACGGTGACGATGCCGCGGCCGGGGCGGCGCACCACCGGCAGCGCGAACATCGCCGCCGGACGCCCGGCCACGGCGCGGTAGCCGTCGAACAGGCGCGGCTTGAACAGCCCCGAGCCCGCCGCGATCTCGGTGACGGAGTCCTCCGCGGCGGTGCGCTCGACCGAGCCGGTGCCGCCGCCGTTGACGAACTCGAGTTGGGCTATCTCCTTGACCGCCGCCACGATCTCGGCCCGCCGCTCGGCCAGTTCGGAACCGCTCAGCCCCTGCATGGCCCGGACCGCCAGGCCCCGGCCCGGGCGCCCCGGCGGGCGGTCGCCCACGCCGGCGATCTGCGCCTCGTACGCCATCAGCCCGACCAGGCGCAGGCCGCTGCGGTCGGCCGCCTCGCGGGCCACGGTCGAGACCGCCTCCACGCTGTGCAGCGGTGAGCGCAGCGCGCCCACCCGCAGCCGGCCGTGCAGCGGGCGCCAGGACGCGTCCACGTCCACACTGATCCGGACCGGGGCCGCGTCCGGGATCTCGGCCACGGCCTTCTCGATCAGGTCGAGCTGTTCGACGGAGTCGGCCGTCAGCGTGATCTCGTCGGCGGCGACGGGGTCGGCGGCCAGCCGCCGCAGCGCCGAGCGGTCGGCCGTCGGGTAGGCCACCAGCACGTCCGAGAAACCGGATTCCACCAGCCACAGGGCCTCGGGCAGGGTGAAGGCCATGACGCCCTCGAAGCCGTCCATCTCCAGCACCGTCCGCAGGATCTCGCGGCAGCGCACGGACTTCGAGGCCACCCGGATCGGCTTGCCGCCGGCCCGGCGGACCAGGTCGGCGGCGTTCTCGCGCAGCGCCGCGAGGTCGACCACCGCCAGGGGCGGGTCGAGGTGCGCGGTGGCGTGGTTCAGCCGCTCCAGGTCCTTCACGCTATCGACCCTGCCATGGGTGGCCTGGGACGGGCGAGACCGAGAGTGTCCCGGAACGGTTTCGAGTTGATGACCGCGAAGATCCAGACATGTGTCCGACCCATGATCGACCCGGTCCCGCCCCGCCGCGTGCAGCGCGCCCCGGCCCCGCCTGCCGGAGCCCGCCCGGCCGTCCCCGAAACCACCGGGAGCGCGTCGGCGCACCGGTATAAGGTGCACGAGTTGAAACGTCTTTTCGGTCCGCCGCCTGGGCGGCCGTCGGAGGGAGTGGCGTGGATCCGCAGGCCGCATGGCCCCCACCGCCCGCGCCGCCCATGCCGCCCGCGGCTGCCGCCCGAGCACGGCGGTCGCCCGCCCGGGTGAGCGCGGCCGTGGGTGTCGTGGCGGTGGCGGTGGCCGCGTTCGCCGTCGGCCTGGCCGTGTCCGGCTCCTCGCCCGCGCGCCCGGACGCGCAGCCCGGATCCGGTGCGAGCCCCGAGCAGATCACGGCCGAGTCCCTGTGGCGCACCGAGCCCGCGGACAAGATCCTCCCGGCACGGCTGGAGCGCGAGGGCACCGAGTCCTACTACCGGCTCGCGGTCGATCCGGACGAGGACTGCGCGCAGCTGCCCGCCGCGTTCCGCACCGCGCTCGGCCGGGCCGGGTGCGGGCACCTGCTGGAGGCCACGTACCTCGACTCGACCGAGTCCGTCGTGGTCACGCTCGGGCTCGTGGTCACCGACGGCACCGCGGCCGAGCGCACCGCGCTCTTCCAGAACTGGACGGCCGATTCCTACGCGCGGCAGTACACGATGATGCCCGCCGCCTACCCGGTGGCCTCCTCGCTCGCCTCGAACTTCCACGACGCCCAGCGGATCGCCTGGAAGTCGGCCATCTCCGGCGACGGGGACTACCTCGCCTTCGCCGTCTCCGGGTTCGCCGACGGGCGCACCGGGCCGACTCCGGCCGCCTTCGACCTCGGCAACGAGTCCGAACTGCAGTCCGACTCCCCGCCGGTGCAGGCGGCCGACGACCTGTCCGCGTTCCTGCTGACCTCGACCACCGCGCTCGAGCCGACGTCGAACGGGAGCACCTCATGAGCGCCGGACGCGCCAAGGCGCCGCGCACCCTGCGCCGGCTCTCCGCGGCCGCCGCGGCGCTCGCCTGTCTCGGCGCCGCCACCGTCTGGTCCGCGCCGGCCGCGAGCGCCGACTCGATCCGGGACAGCGAGTGGCCGGTCTCCTTCCTGAACCTGCCCGCCGCGCAGCAGTTGAGCACCGGGGCCGGGGTCACCGTGGGCCTGCTCGACACCGGCGTCGTCCCGGGCCGGGCCGACCTGACCGGCCAGGTCACCACCGGCCCCGACTACGCGGGCGGGGTCGAGAGCTCGGGTGAGCCCGGCTGGGGCGAGCACGGCACCTGTATGGCCTCGATCATCGCCGGACACGGCCGCGACGGCGGCGGGGACGGCATGCTCGGGGTGGCGCCGGGCGCGCACATCCTGTCCGTCCGGGTCATCCGGGACGACGACGCCCCGGACCTCGGCCAGCCCACCACCGACGCGACGCCGATCTCGGACGGCATCAAGTACGCGGTGGACCACGGCGCGAAGGTCATATCCATGTCCCTGGGCGGGGACGAGACGGACGCCGGCGACGACTCCTCGGCCGAGTCCGACGCGATCCGCTACGCCCTCGCGCACAACGTCGTCGTGGTCGCGGCCGCGGGCAACGGGGCGCAGCAGGGCAACGCGGTGTCCTACCCGGGCGGGGAGCGCGGGGTGATCACCGTCGCGGCGGTGGACTCGAGCGGACACCACGCCGACTTCTCCACCACCGGCTGGGACGTCGCGGTCGCCGCGCCCGGGGTGAACCTGCCCTGCGACGCCTTCGACTCCGACGGCAGCTATCTCGAGGGCAGCGGCACCAGCCAGGCCACGGCGTACGTCGCGGGCGTGGTCGCGCTGCTGCGGGCGGAGAATCCGCTGCTCAACCCGGCCCAGATCAGGACCCTGCTGGAGCAGACGGCGATGGACAAGCCGGCCGGCGGGCGCGACGACGAGGTCGGCTTCGGCGTGGTGGACCCGGTGGCCGCGCTCAAGGCGGCGAAGAGCTACACCGCGCTGCCCGCGGTGCCCTCGGCCGGGGCCGGGGTCGCCTCCGGCCACTTCGGCTACGGCGCCACGACCACCGTGGCCGCCGCGTCCGGCGGGACCAGCGCGCGGAGCAGGGCCCTGATCGGCGGCGCCGCGCTGGTGGCGCTCTCGCTCGTGGTGGCCGCGTTCCTGCTGCGCCGCCCGCGCGCGGCCGAGCCGGATCTGACGGTGGCTTACGTTTTCGAGGCGCCGGGTCCGACGCAGCTCGTGGTCGAGCAGTGGCGCGGCAGCTACCCGCCGCAACCGTACGGTGCGCCGCCGTCCGCGGCCGCACCCTCCTACCCGCCGCAGCCGCCGCCCGCACCCCCGACACCGCCGGGCCCGGATCCTCGGCTAGGGTCGGGCGGGTGACAGACTTCCACGGCCGCACCCTGCAACCCACCGGCTTCGAGGGCGACGACGGGTCCGCCGACCCGGCCCTGATCGAGGTTCTCGCCGCGGCGCGCCAGGACGAGGCCGGGGTCTATCCCGCGTACGCGGCGCTGGCCGGGCGGCGGCTGCTGGTGCCGATCGTGGCGCTGCTCGGTGAGACCGAGGCGGCCGAGACGCTCGGCCCGGACGGCGGTGTGCTGCGCCGGGACAAGGACAGCGACATGGCCGTGGTCACGCTGGTCGCCCCGGACGGGGTCAAGGCGCTGCCCGCGTTCACCTCCGCCGCGGCGCTGGCCGAGTGGGGCGGGCGGGCCGGGTTCCCGCAGGCGCGCCCGATCCCGGTGACGGTGGAGACGGCGGCCGCCGCCGCGCTGCAGGAAGAGGCCGAGGTGCTGCTGCTCGACCTCGGCGGCCCGGGCCAGTTCGAGATCTCCGGCAGCGCGCTGCGCGCGTTCGCCCAGGGCCGCAAGCCGCTGCCCCCGGCCGCCGACCCGGAGGTCATGGACGCGGTCACCCGGGTCCTGCGCGGGGTCCCGAAGTTGGCGAAGGTACTGGTCAGCGCCCGCCTCGGGCAGGCCGCCGAGGACATCACGGTGCTCGCCCTGGGCTTCGAGCCGGGCACCGACCCGAAGCCGCTGGAGTCCTCGCTGACCGAGGTGGCCCGGCTCATCACCGAGGACGACCTGCTGCGCGACCGGCTCTCCGGCGGCCTGCAGATCGTGCTGACCAGCGACGACGAAGCGAACGAGAACTGAGCGCGACACCGGCCGCGCGGGCCCAGCCCGTGCGGGCTAGCGCACCGCGCCGGTGAGCTTCTCCCCGGGCCCGGCGCCCGGCGCGTCCGGCACCGAGGAGGCCTCGCGGAAGGCCAGTTGCAGCGTGCGCAGGCCGTCGCGCAGCGGCAGCGCGTGCTGCGAACCGATCTCCGGGGCCGCGGCGGTGACCAGGCCGGCCAGCGCGGTGATGAGCTTGCGCGCCTCGTCCAGGTCCTTGGCCGGCTCGGCCCCGTCCTCGCCCGGCTCGCCCAGGCCCAGCTGCACCGCAGCCGCCGTCATCAGGTGCACCGCCAGCGTCGCGATGACCTCCACGGCCGGGACCTCGCCCAGTTCCCGGGGGCCGGAGAGGGCGGACAGGTCGGTGTCCAGATCGGTCTCGGACATGGTGCTCCTTCAGCTCGGGCTCGAACTCCGCCAGTCTCGCACGCGCCCCCCGCGCCCCCGCGCGCGTCCCCCGGAAGATCGCCCGAGGTGCCGGGTCGCCCCGGATGTCTGCTAACCTGGTGCACAGCGACCGGTCGGCGCGCGGCACTGCGAGTGCGGCACCGACCCGCAAGTGGAGGGCCCACCTCCCACCTGATCGACCGGCGGTCGACGGGTACGGTCCCGGCGCGCGAGTCCGGATCCCGCAAGGGCGGAGCGCGTGCGACGGCAAGGTGGAGCTCTACATTGCTCCTGCGGAAGCAGGCGGTGTGGGGCTCTTTCGCGTGCCGGGGAATCGTCCCTCTGCCCCGAGGCGTTTCACGGCGGTGCGGGCTCACTCTCCCCGCACTGTCCCGCGATCGGGCGGCCCACGGCTCGCCGCCCGACCCGCATGAACCTAGGAGGCCCCATCAGCGCCGAACCCCGTATCAACGACCGGATCCGCGTGCCCGAGGTGCGTCTGGTCGGCCCGGACGGACAGCAGGTCGGGATCGTCTCGATCCAGGACGCCCTGCGGCTGGCCCAGGAGTCCGACCTCGACCTGGTCGAGATCGCGCCGACCTCGCGTCCGCCGGTGGCCAAGCTCATGGACTACGGAAAATTCAAGTACGAGTCCGCGATGAAGGCCCGTGAGGCGCGCAAGAACCAGGCGCACACGATCATCAAGGAGATGAAGCTCCGGCCGAAGATCGACCCGCAC
>FSXZ01000365.1_pt1 | contig 13775 bp, 7 predicted proteins | sample 1638121 | NCBI WGS metagenome assembly FSXZ01 (sample SAMEA3914788, study PRJEB12502) | metagenome | biome: forest; material: soil | place: Canada | collected 2011-07-03 | depth 0.1 m
CTGATCACCCGGCCGGACGTGCTGATCGCCGACGAGGCGACCACCGCGCTCGACGTCACGACCCAGCGCGAGGTGCTCGACCTGCTGGGCGGGCTTCAGCGGGAACACCGCATGGGCCTGATTCTGATCACGCACGACCTGGGCGTGGCCCGGGGCCGGGCCGACCGCGTCACGGTCATGTACGCGGGACGGATCGCCGAGCAGGGCGGCGCGGGCGAGGTCATCGACACCCCGGCCCACCCGTACACCGGAAAGCTGCTCGACTGCGATCCGCCGCTGGATGTGACGCTGAGTCGGCTGCCCACCATCCCCGGCTCGGTGCCGCGGCTGGCGCAGGTCGGCGCGGCCTGCGCGTTCGCGGCCCGCTGCGCCCTGGCGACGGACGCGTGCCGGGCCGCCGTGCCCGCCACCGTCGCCGTCGCGGCCGGACACTTCGCCGCCTGTCTGCACACCGCGCAGGTGCCGCGGCCGGCCGAGGTGCGCGAGCGCGCCGCGGCGGCGGTCGAGGAGCCGTCGACGGCGCCGCCCGGGACCGGTCCGACCGTGCTGTCAATCAGAGGCCTGCGAAAGTCCTTCGGCGCGCACACCGTGCTGGACGGCATCGATCTGGACGTGGCCCCGGGCGAGTCGGTGGCCGTGGTGGGCGAGTCCGGCTCCGGCAAGACCACGCTGGCGCGGATCGTCGTCGGCCTGGAGAGCGCGGACGCGGGTACGCTCCGCTTCGGCGACGCGGCCGAGGGCGCCGCGCGTCCGGCGCGCCCGCCGCAGATCGTGTTCCAGGACCCTTATTCCGCGCTCAATCCGGGCCTGACCATCGGTTCCTCACTGCGCGACGCGCTGCGGGCCGGGGGCCGGGACCGGGCGGAGGTGGCCGAGCTGCTCGAGACGGTCGGCCTGCCCGCCTCCTACGCCCGGCGCCGCCCGCGCGCGCTGTCCGGCGGCGAACGCCAGCGGGTGGCCGTGGCCCGGGCCCTGGCGACCCGGCCGGACCTGCTGGTGTGCGACGAGGCGGTGTCCTCGCTGGACGTCTCGGTGCAGGCGCAGATCCTGAACCTGATCGCCGACCTGCGCGCCCAGCTCGGCCTGGCAGTGCTGTTCATCTCGCACGACCTGGCCGTGGTGCGCCAGGCCTCGCAGCGGGTGCACGTGCTCTACCGGGGGCGGGTCGTCGAGGAGGGCCGGACCGAGAGCGTGCTCGACAGCCCGCAACACGACTACACGCAGCTGCTGATGGCCGGAGTCCCGAGCCGCAGCCGCTGATTCTTCACCGAGCCCATCGCTCAACGATCGGAAACGAGGCATTCCATGCAGCCGCCGCGCATCGAGCGGACGACGATCGAGCACGAAGCCCGTGCGGTGCTGGCGTCCGCCGGCCTGCCCGCGGACGTCGTCGAGTCCTGGTCGCGCTTCGCCCCGCCGCTGGTGCGCACCCTGCTCGTGGCGCGCGACGACACCGGGATCCTCGGCGCGGCGATCACGCTCGGCCGTCCGCTGGCCGGGTATCTGCGGATCGGCGGGCTCTGGCTCGGGCGGCCCGAGAGCGACGAGGTCGCGCGGGCCCTGCGCGCGGCCGCCGAGGAGCTGGCCTGGGAATCAGGGTTCATCGTCGTCAAGCAGGACGCCGGGCCCGAGTCCGACTCCGGGTCCGGGCAGGCGGTCCCGGCCCCCCGGTTCGCCGGTCCCGTCCCGGATCCGGCGCCCGGTGCCCCGGTCGCCCGGTTCGCCTGGCGTGCGGGCGCCGGCCCGGCCGCCGTGCCCTACATGCGCCAGACCACCGAGTTCACCTGCGGCCCGGCGGCGCTCTCGATGCTGCTCACCCACCGCGGCATCCTGCCCGAGCTGACCCGGGAGACCGAGCTCGGGCTCTGGCGGCAGGCCACGACCATCGGGCCCTGCGATCCGTACGGACTCGCCGTCACCGCGGACGGGCAGGGTCTGCGCCCGCGGATCGTGATCAACACGGACGCCACGCTCTTCCTCGAGGGACTCACCACGCCGCAGGACCGCGAGCTCAAGGACTTCATCCAGGACGGCTACAAGAAGCAGGCCGGGGACGCGGAAATCCCGGTGCGGCGGCACGCGTTCACGATGGACGAGCTGGCCGAGCTGATCAGCGCGGGCGGCGCGGCCATCGTGCTGGTGGACGAACTGCTCGTGCACGACGACCAGTGCCCGCACTGGATCCTGGTGCACGGTATGGCAGACGGCTGTTTCATCGCGCACGACCCGTGGACCGAGGTGGCCCAGGGCGAGTCCTGGCTCGACGGCTACGACGTGCCGCTGCGGCCCGAGGCGCTCGACCGCATCGCCTGGACCGGCAACCCGCCGGTGCGCGCGATGCTCGCCTTCGCCCCCGCCGACTGACCGGGGCGGCGGCGCCACGAGCCGGCCGGGTCGTAGTATGCCGCCATGGATCTGCGCGTCGGCATGGCGCTGGGGGATCGCTACCGGCTGGTGGAACGGATCGGGCGGGGCGGCTACGGCGAGGTCTACCGGGCCAGGGACGAGAGCCTGGACCGGCCGGTCGCCGTCAAGGTGCTGCGTCAGCCGGAGAACTCCGAACCGCGGGTGACCGGCGAGTTCCTGGCCCGGTTCGACCGGGAGGCGCGGGTCATGGCGTCGCTGCGGCACCCCCACATCGTCACCGTGCACGACCGGGGCGTGCACGGGGAGACGACGTACGTGGTGATGGAGCTGCTCGCCGGGCCTGATCTGGGCACGCTGCAACGCTCCGAGGTCGTGCTGCCGATCGGACGGGTGGTCGGCTACGGCGGGCAGACCGCGACGGCGCTCGAGTATCTGCACCAGCGCGCCGAGCCGGTGGTGCACCGGGACATCAAGCCCTCCAACCTCGTCCTGGACGGGGACGTGGTCAAGGTCTGCGATTTCGGTATCGCCGCGGTGCTGGAACCGGACCTGACCAAGATCACCCGCAGCGGCGGGATGGTCGGCACTCCGGTCTACGCCGCTCCGGAGCAGTGCCGCGGCGAGGACGCCGCCCCGACCTGGGACGTGTTCTCCCTCGGCACCGTGCTCTACGCGCTGCTGGCCGGCGGATCCCCGTTCGCCGGGGAGGGCGGCTGGGACGTGGCCGCGTACCGGGTGCAGTACGAGAGCCCGGCGCCGATCGCCGAGGTGCGCGGGGACGTGCCCGGACCGCTGGCCGCGCTGATCGAGGCGATGATGGCCAAGTCCCCGCAGGCCCGCCCCGGCATCGCCGAGGTGCGCCGGGCGCTGACCGAGCTGCTCGCGGGCGAGAGCCGGACCCTGACGCTGACCGAGTCCGGGTCCACGGCGCTCGAGCCCACGCCGCCGGAACTGGCCCGGACGCGGTTGCAGGCGGCCGAACAGCTGCTCAACCTCGGCCGGTATACGGAGGCTGACCAGGGCTTCGCCGCCGTCGGCCGTGGCCTGGACGCGGCCGGATACACGCGGGACCCGGCCCGGTTCGCCGCCGAGTTCGGCCGGGTGCGCGCCGGATACGCCCGCGGCGAGAGCGCGAGCTGCGCGATCCGCCTGGTGCGGCTGCTGGAACGGGCCGAACAGGCCCTCGGCCCGCACGACGTCCTGGTCCGCGCGCTGCGCCGATTCCAGCAGGAGCGCAGCTGAGTCCGAGCCGGGCGGGTCAGCTCATCGCGTCGGCCCAGACCCGCGCATAGGCCGAGACGAGCGAGTTGGCCGTGTCCACGCTCTGGATCTGCACCAGGGCGACCCGCTTGTACAGGGTCTTCACACAGATCAGGGCATTGTCCGCGGCGGTCAGGCCGTTGTCGGCGCCGGAGCCGCTGAGCAGGGTGGCACACTGGGACCGGCTGGGCACGCCCGAACCGGTCCACAGCGCCATGCCCCAGTTGCCGTCGAAGTTGTATCCGGAGGCCGAGTTGGAACTACCCACGTAGGCGATGTCCGCGGAGACGTCGGTGCCCGGCGGCAGATCGTCGAGGGAGATGCCGCTGGTGCCGAAGGTGAGCGCGCCCTGCCACTGGATCGTGTCGCCGCCCGCGTCCGCGACCGCCGTGCCGGTGCCCAGCGCGCCGCCGGAGCCGACGAGCTGCGGGACGGGGCTGGTCGAGCTCTGCGACGACGGGCCGCCGACGGGCGCGGAAGCGGATCCGGTGACGGAGACCGGCGGGGTCGGGCCGTTGTCGTCGGCCGTGTTGCGGCCGGGCGCGGAGCGGATCACGGCCAGGGCGATGACCGCACCGAGCAGGATGCCGAAAGCGAGCGTGAGCGCGCCCGCCTTCAGCCGCGTGCCCAGCGGGCGGGACCCGCCGGAGGCTCCGGCCGGCGCCGCTGTTGCGAACGGTGTCGGCGGCAGCGGCCCCTGCGTCGGCAGGGTGCGCGGCAGCGGCGGCGGCTGGGCGGCGATGGCCGCGATGGCGTTCGTGCGCGCGGCGACCGTCTGCGCCAGGACCGGCGGCAGCCAGCCGCCCGCCGCCTCCGGCAGGGTGGCCTGACAGGCCTCGCGGATCGCCCGGGTGTCCGGGCGCGCGGCCGGGTCCTTGGCCAGGCAGGCCGAGATCAGTTCCGCCAGGGCGGGCGGAGCGCCGGTCAGATCCGGGGCCTCCTGGACGATCCGGAAGATCACCGCGAGGTCCTCGCCCTCGCCGAACGCGGGCCGGCCGGTCGCGGCGAAGAAGGCGAGCGCGCCGAGGGCGAAGACGTCGAGCGCCGGGGTGGCCGGCCGGCCGCGGATCTGCTCCGGCGCCATGTACTGCGGCGAGCCGACCCGCTTGCCGGTGAGCGACGCGGTGGTCGCGTCGGCCGCGCGGGCGATACCGAAGTCGATCACCCGCGGCCCGTCCGCGGCCAGGATCACGTTGGCGGGCTTGAGGTCCCGGTGGATGATCCCGGCGGCGTGGATCGCGTCCAGCGCCTGGGCGATCCCGGATATCAGCAGCCGTACCGAGTCGAGCGGCAGCGGACCGTGCAGCCGCACCGCCTCGAGCAGCGAGGGCCCGGGGATGTACGCCGTCGCCAGCCAGGGCGTGGCCGCGGCCGGATCGGCGTCGAGCAGCTGGGCGATGTGGATCCCGTTGACCTGTTGGGCCGCCCGCGCCTCCTGGGCGAAGCGGCGGCGGAACTCCGGATCGGCGGAGAACTCCGCGCGCACCACCTTGAGCGCCACCGGCCGGCCGCCGGGCAGGAAGGAGAGGTACACCTGGCCCATCCCGCCCGCGCCGAGCCGGGCGTAGAGCCGGTAGCGCCCCACCTCGGTCGCCGCGTCCGGCTCGAGCTGTGAGAAGCCTTCGAACGGCGCGGTCATACCGGCCACCCCTTCCCGCCCGAGCCCGCGGGTCGGATCCCGGACGCGCTCGCGCGTGGCAGCAAGTATGACAGCAGCCTGCGGCTCTCGCACCCGTCTCCCGGGGACGCCACCGCATCGTCAGAGCACTGTTATCGAACGGTAGCGCGCCCGGGCACGAGGGCGGGCTACCTGCTCTCGATGCTCCACGCCCCGCCGGCGTCCGCGGCCTCGGCGCGGAGCGCGGCCCAGTCCGCGGAGCCGGGCTCGAAGAGGTCGAGCAGGTACGCGCTGACCGCGTCCGCGACGAGGGCGACCCGGGCCGGGTCCTCGTCGGTGGTCTCGGCGACCGCCTCCCCCGCGACGCCGCCGAGGGTGTGTTCGCCCTCGGCGATGGCCAGCAGGCTCTTCGGCGCCGGGCTGAGGTGGTAGGCGTCGGTGAACCAGTCCGGCCCCCGGGTGCTCATCCTCGACTGGTCCTTGCCGCCCGCGATGATCAGGGCCGGGGCGGTCATGGTGGAGTAGTCCGGCCGCATGAACGGCAGGTGTTCGGCGGCGAACGGGGTGAGCGAGTCGCCGGTCCCGGTCGCCGCGATCAGCGCGCCGGCCGTGACCGCGGGGTGCGAGAAGTCCTCGCCGGGCGCCCCGTCCGCGTCGAACACGCGCGCGCCGAGCAGCGTGCCGACGGTCTGCGCACCCCAGGAGTGCCCGACCACGGCGACGTGCTCGCGGTCCACGCGCGCGGCGAGGCCGCCGCCTTGGCCGCCGACCGCTCCCCCGGCCTGGCCGAGGATCTCGTCCAGGTGGTCGAGAATCGCGTGCAGGTCGGCGATCCGGACCCGCCAGATGGACGGGAAACGCGAATCGTCGAATCCGATCCGGTGCCGGCGCGAGTCCGGATGCGTGGGCTGCACGACGACGAATCCGGCCGCGGCCCAGCGCTCGACCAGCGGCGCGTACCCGTCCAGCGACCAGGCGTTGCCGTGGGAGAACACGAGGACCGGCAGGGGCTCCCCCGAATCCGGGAAAGTCACCTTGACCTCGAGCTCGAGGCCGCGATCCGGCGCGGGCACGCTGAGGGGCTTGACGGCGACGATCCGAGCGCCCGACCGGGTGGAAGTGGACCTGGTTGACATGGCTGACCTGGCTTTCTCGCTGTGCATCCTCTGCCATAATTGGCGGAGCGTTGTTCCGCCAACATAGCGGAACATTGTTCCGCGAACAAAGGGAGGTCGCCGTGCCGGAACCGGTCGGAGTGCGCCAGGCGCGCGCGTGGGAGACGAGGGACGGCGTCTTGGCGGCGGCCACCTCGGTCTTCGTGGAGCAGGGGGTGCAGGCGCCGATCCGCGATATCGCCGGGCGGGCCGGGGTCGGCGTGGGCACGGTCTACCGGCACTTCCCCACCCGGGCCGACCTGGTCACCGCCGTCTACCGGCACCAGATCGACACCTGCGCCGCGCTCGCGCCGCGGCTGCTGGCCGAATCCGCCTCCGCGGCCACCGCGCTGACCAGGTGGGTCGAGACCTTCGTGGAGTTCCTGGTCACCAAGCACGGCTTGGGCGCCGCGCTGGGATCCGACGATCCGAGCCTGGAGAACCTGCACGCCCTCATGCTCGACACGCTGGTCCCGGCCTGCGCGACCCTGCTCGAGGCCGGCACCGCCGCCGGCGAGCTCAGCCCCGGCGTCACCGCGTACACGCTGATGCGGGCCATCGGCAATCTCTGCATCCTGGGCCCCGGCTACGAGCAGGCCGACGCCAAACACATGGTCGCCCGGCTGCTGGCCGGCTGCCGCCGCACCCCGTAACGGCGGCAGCCGGCGCTCCGCCGGATATTCGGCGGAACAACGATCCGCGATTACCGGCCGCCGGGTCGGCTCAGCCGCAGCAGGACGGCGGACCAGGGCTGCGGCAGGGTGACGGTGAGCTCGCGCTCGCCTCGACTCCACGTGCTGGTGGCCTTGCTGGACGCGGGGAAGACGACATCCGCCTCGATCTCGCCGGCGCCGAGCCAGGGCAGGGCGAGCACGGTGTCGGTGGCGGGGTCCTCGCGGTGCCAGATGAGGGCGTATCCGGCCGTGGTTCCGGCGTTCTCGCCGAGGCCGTCGGTGCGGTCCGCGGCGGCGTCGACTTCCAGCGCCAATGCGGTCCAGCCGTCGCGCCAGGCAGGCAGGCCCAGCGGCCAGTGCGGGACCGACGCGGCGAGGTGGGGTCGCAGGGTGCGATATGCCGCCATGGCTTCGTGCACGAGCGCGGTCTGCCCGGGGCGCAACCGGTCCAGCTTGCCGCTCAGGTGGACGCGGCCGAGTAGCGCGCCGGCCAGGGTGAAGGCGGTTTCCTCGTCGGTGCTCTCCGGGATCGGATAAGCCCAGACGGCGCCCTGCTCGGGGGTGACGGCGAGCGGGGCGGCGGCGGCGATCGCGGGCATCAGGCGGAAGTCGGTCTGGTCGGAGACCGAGTGCAGCTGTGCGGTGGCGAGCATGGCGTGGTCGGTGCGCATGCCCCCGGACGCGCAGCTTTCCACCACGAGGCCGGGGTGGCGCTCCAGCAGGGCATTGATCCAGTCGAGGTACGCGCGGTTGTGGCCGAGCAGTCCGTCGCCCGCGCTCTGGGCGGCGCGGTCGGTGCCGGGGCCGATCTCGATGTTGTAGTCGAACTTGAAGTAGCCCAGGCCGAACCGCGCGATCAGCCGGTCCGCCGCCTCGTCCAGGTGGGCCCGGGCGGCGGGGTGGCGCAGATCGAGCTGGTGGCGGCCGCGTTCGGTCAGGCGGTGTCCGGCGCGGCTGAAGAAGGCCTCGTCCGGCAGGCTGTGGGCGGCCTCGCTGCGGACGCCCACGACCTCGGGCTCCAGCCAGATGCCCGGCACCATGCCGCGCTCGCGCACCCGGTCCATGACCTCCTCGAGGCCGCCGGGGAAGCGCACGGTGGAGGGCTGCCAGTCGCCGACGCTGTCCCACCAGCCGTCGGTGTCGTCGTACCAGCCCGCGTCGACGACGAAGTACTCCGCGCCCGCGTCGGCCGCGGCCTCGATCAGCGGCAGCAGGCGCTCGGTGCTCGGGTCGCCCCACAGGCAGTTCATGTAGTCGTTGAAGACGATCGGCAGCCGCTCGTGGTCCGGGTGCGGGCGGCGGGTGGCGCGGCGGTGCCGGGTGAGCTCGCCGGCCGCGCCCTCCAGTCCCGCGGTGGAGCCGGCGATCGTGGCGGGCACCGTGGTGAAGGACTCCCCCGGGGCGAGCAGCATCGACCACTGATTCTCCGCGTCGCAGGGCCCGGACAGGCCGAGGTAGACGCCCGCGTCGTGGAAGTCGCCGATCTCCCAGGACCAGGAGCCGTTGTGCTCGATCTGCCACAGCAGCGCCCGGCCGCTGCGCCCGTCCACGAGCGCGCCCATCGGCAGGTGCTCGGAGCTCGACCAGGATCCGGTGCTGCAGAGCGCGACCCGGTTCTTCGCGTCCGGCGGGGCGACCGGGTTGAGCCCGCGCGTGGCCAGGGTCTGGCCGGACCAGCGGCCTTCGCCGCACCACGGGTTCGCCGCGGTCCACGCGGTCAGCCGCTCCTCCCACCGCCCGTCCGCGATCGGCACGGCGCCGGGGACGAGCAGCGAGGTCGCGTGCAGCAGGACGAGCGGCTGCTCCGGCCCGGCGGTGATCCGGGACCAGGCGCGGACCGCGGCGATACCGGGGTGGTGTTCGAGGCAGGTGACGATCTCGGCGCCGGTGACCGGATCGTGTGCGGTGATCTCCAGGATCCGGCCGGCGGCCGCGCCCGCGCCCGCGAGGATCCGGTGGCCGGTGTACTCCAGCCGGGCGCCGACGACGCCGCCGATGTGGCGCTTGGAGTTGGTGTCGCGGGTGTGCCCGGCGAACTCGACGTGGGTGAGCGGCAGCATCCGGCGGATCGCGTCGTCCTCGGGCGCGGCGGCCAGCGTGGTGCCCGCGTGCCGCAGCGCGACCAGGCGCGGCGGCTCGCCCGCGGCGCAGTGCAGGTCCAGTTCGAGGGTGTCCCCGAAAGTGATGATCATGGCGGTCGGTCCGTCGCTTTCACTGTCGCTGACGCGGTGGGTCCCGGTCCCCCCGCTCACAGGGCACTGATGCGCGGGGGGACCGGGGTCCGGCGGGTTCGCCGGTGTCCTTACAGGGCGGCTACCTGGATGTAGTCGATGTTCGGGACGTAGCCGGTGGAGTTCGCGAAGGTGATCGAGTTCTCCCCGGCCGCCAGGGTCACCGGCATGGCCACCGTGCGGTAGCCGTGCCAGCTGAAGGTGTTGGCGAACACCTCCGTGGTGGCGCTGCCCCCGTTCACCGAGATCTGCGCCCAGCGCGACTCGATGTTGGAGTTGTAGTTGCCCGAGCCCGCGGTGTCGTCGTTCGCGTAGCCGATCACGAGCATGTAGGTGCCCGCGCTCGCGGCGTCGACGTCGTTGAAGGTCAGGGTGTTGGCCGCGGCGTCGCCGATGTAGCCGACGTAGTCGCCGCCGGAGGCCCAGGTGTCCGCGGTCACCACGGCCGTGCCGCCCAGGGTGTTGGCGGAGCTCTCGGCCTGGTACGTGGTGCCGGTGCTGCTCGGTGCGGCCGCGACCAGGACGTCCTGGACCGAGCCGGCGCCGTTCGCGGTCACGGTGACCGGGTTCAGTCCGGCTTGCAGGAACACCGACGCGCTGGCGGTGGAGATCGAGCCGGAGGTGGACGGCAGGGAGGAGCCCGCCACCGGTTCGCCGTTGGCCGTCAGGGTCATGCTGCCGGTGGTGGAGTAGCGGACGGTGGTGGTGTAGAAGCCGTTACTGGGCGCGTAGACGTCCACGGTCGAGGCGGCGCCGGAAGCGAGGTTGAGCGTGCCCTCACCGGTTCCGTCGGAGGCCGTGTAGGAGTAGGTCGCGGTGCCGGAAGTGCGGCCGAGGGTCGACTCGTACTCGGTCGCGGCCGAGGAGGCCGCGGTCAGCACGATCTGATCCAGCGTGACCTGACCCGTCCCGGTGCCCAGCGTCGAGTTGCTCACGGCCAGTGTGATCGTGTGCGTCCCCGCGGTGAGGGTGACCGGTACGGTGACGTAGCTGCGCCACAGCCAACTGAGCGTCGCCGGGTAGTCGACGAACTGCTGGGCCACTCCGTCGATACTCAGCGCCTGGGTCGCGTAGGTCCCGGTCTCGTTGCCGTAGTAGATCTTGAGGTTGTAGGACCCTGCCGCCGGGGCGGACACGGTGAAGGCCACCGCACTGCCCGAGGCGTCCAGCGAACCGACGTCCTCGCCGTCGGCGGTGGCGTAGCCGGCCTGGGTGTACACCGTGCCGTCGGTGATCGAGGCCGCCGCCGCGTAGTACGTCGAGGACGAGGGCACCGTGGGCGCGGTCGCCGAGGAGACGTTCGACGGGGTCAGCACGATGTGATAGGCCGACATCGCGCTCATGTTCGTCAGCGGCACGGTGATCGAGCCGGACGAGGTCGAGTACGTGGTCCGCGAGATCACCTGCGGCGCCGGGCCGGCCCCGGCGAAGCCGGACCAGTCGGTCTCCTCGACCGTCGCGGTCACGTACGAGCCGAACACGCTCGAGGAGATGCCGTTGATCACGGTGTTCGTCGCGCCCGCGGAACCGCCCAGGATCACCTGGGCCTGATCCTTGCCCGTGTCGTACGAGGCCACGCCCTGGAGCGTGTCCGCGGTGTTCGGCGAGGGCGGGGTGACCGACACCGTGTTCCCGCTCATCCTGGCGTACCAGTAATACAGCCAGTACGCGCCGGTCGGCGTGTTCTGACCGGTCGCCAGGTCGTCGAAGTTCCCGGCGATGTCCCAGTAGGCCATGTCACCGTAGACCTTGGCCTTCTCGAACATCGCGATCCACTGCACCAGCTGGCCCGGCGAGGAGAGGTCGAGGTCCGTTCCGTACTCGTCGATGTCGATCGGGATCGGCGTGGTGATCCCGGCCGCGGTCTCGTCCGCGCGGTACGTGGAGTAGTGCGAGGCGAAGTTCGTCAGGCTGCTGGTGGCCAGCTCGTGCCAGCTGATCAGGCCCGGCAGGTCGCCGGCCGCCTTGGCGTGGGCCAGGAACGCCGGCAGGAACGAGGAGTCGAACCCGGACTCGTTCGGGCCGACGACGACCGCGCCCGGGTCGTCCGCCTCGATCTCCGCGTACAGGTCGTCCCACCAGGTGTAGAACGTGCTGTAGTAGCTGGAACCGCCGCCGAGGTCGAACCACTGCTGGTCCGGCTCGTTGAACGGCACGATCTCGAAGTCGGCCTTCTGCGGACTGGCCGCGATCGCGGTCATGATCGTGTTGACGGTGGACTCGTAGGAGGCCAGGGTCTCGGTCGGGTAGGGCCAGGACGAGTAGATGTCCTGCAGGTACACCAGGATCTTGCCGTTGCTGTCCTCCTGCTCGAAGGACGCGGAGACCTTCCCGGCGTCGCCGTTGGGGTGCTGGGTGTCCCCGGGCGGCCCCTGCGCGATGGTGGTGACGTTCAGCGGCGTGATGAGGTTCGCGCTCGGGACGCCGGCGTCGGACAGGCCGTAGAGCGCGCCGGTGGCCCCGTGCATCACGGCGCCGGTGCTGGTGCCGAGGTTGACGGTGAAGGTGGACGCGGCCGCCGAGGCGGTCGACGCGGCGAGGGTGGCGCCGCTCGCGGCGGTCGTGGCGACGAGCATCGCCGCCACCGCCGCGCGCAGTGTGGTGCGGGTGGGTTTCCTGGTCACTCGCTTACTCCGTTGTTAGGGGTGACTTCCACTTCGCTGGTTCCGACCCGCCGCAGATGGATCAGTGCACTTGCGTAGTCGGCGGCGGGTAGGTCGAGGGGCAGGCCGCGGGCATGCAGCACGGCGCCGTGGTGCAGCCGGCCTGTGGCGGTGTCCTGATAGAGCGCATCGGGGTCGAGTCCGCGCAGCCGGAGCGCGGGTTCGGGGCGGCCGTGCCGGCGGGCGTCGCGGTAGACCAGCACGGCGGCCTCGGCGCCTTCGTCCGCGAGGTACTCGACGGCGTGCAGCGCCCGGTCCGGATCGCCGAGCCGGTACAGCTCGCCCTGCTGGATCAGGGGGCGGACACTCTTGTACCGGCTGATCAGGACCCGCAGCAGGCCGAGCTCCGGCTGGTCCAGGGCGGCGAGGTCGAGCCCGATGCCCAGCACACCCGCCGCGGCGACGTGGAACCGGTACTCCAGCGGCGTCCGGCGCCCGGTGAAGGGGTTGGGCGAGTCCGTCACCCAGGCGCCCATGGTCCGGGCCGGGTGGATCTGGGTGTACCCGTGCTGGATGTGCCGGCGGTCGGCGGCGTCGGTGTTGTCGGAGGGCCAGACCTGGTCGGTCCGGGCGAGGATGCCGAGGTCGAGGCGGCCGCCGCCGCTGGCGCAGCATTCGATCCGCAGCGCCGGGTGGTCCGCGCGCAGCCGGTCCAGGATGCGGTAGAGCTGGACGACGTAGTCGTGCCACAGCGTGTCGTCCGCGCGGCCGTCGAGCGGGCCGACCTCGGACAGGGCGCGGTTCATGTCCCATTTGAGGAAGTCGATGGCGTTTTCGCGCAGCAGCGTGTCGATCGCCGCGTGGACCGCGTCGGCGACCTGGGGCCGCGCGAGGTTCAGCACGCACTGCCCGCGCTGGAGGGTGCGGCGGCGGTGCGGCCGGTGCACGATCCAGTCCGGATGCGCGCGGTAGAGCTCGCTGTCGGGATTCGCCATCTCCGGCTCGACCCAGAGCCCGAACTTCATCCCGAGGCCGTGGACGTGCTCGATCAGCGGGGCCAGGCCGTCCGGGAAGCGCTCGGGGTTCGGGTACCAGTCGCCGAGTCCGGCCGTGTCGTTCGTGCGGGCGCCGAACCAGCCGTCGTCCATGACGAACAGTTCCACCCCGATCGCCGCCGCCCGGTCGGCCAAGGCCATCTGGGCTTTGACATCGAGGTCGAATCCGGTGGCTTCCCAGGAGTTGTAGAGCACCGGGCGCAGTTCGTCGGGATGGGGCAGGACGCGGCGGGCCACATAGTCGTGCCAGGCGCGGCCGGCCGGCCCGAATCCGCCCTCGGTGTACATGCCGACGCTGACGGGTGTGGTGTGCTGCTCCCCCGCGGCCAGATCGAGGGACGCCGGTGCGGGCCAGGCTCCGAGAGCCAGCAGCGCCGGCCCGCTCGGCAGCCGCTGGGCGACCAGCTCCCAGCTGCCGCTCCAGGCCAGGGCCGCGCCGTAGACCGCGCCGTGCTCCTCGGCGGCGTCGCCCGCGTCGATCATCGCCCAGGGGCTCGCCTGGTGGCCGGTGACGCCGCGGCGGCTGCCGAGCACGGTTTCGCCGTAAGCCAGCGTGGCACGCTGGATCGTGCCCTCGGCCGCCCACTGGCCGTGGCTGTGACTCAGTCGATAGTCCTCCAGCTCCGGCAGCACCCAACACGCGGAGTCCGCGCGCAGGACGCGGATCGGCGCGTCGCCACCGGCCCCGGTGTGGCGCAGCGTCAGCCACCGCTCGATGGCGGGCGAATCGGAGCGGACCCGATAGTGAGCGTGCACATCCAGCGGGTAGTGCGCGTCGGCGAAGGACAGGACGAGTTCGGCCTCCCCCGCGTC
>FSXZ01000843.1_pt1 | contig 13743 bp, 11 predicted proteins | sample 1638121 | NCBI WGS metagenome assembly FSXZ01 (sample SAMEA3914788, study PRJEB12502) | metagenome | biome: forest; material: soil | place: Canada | collected 2011-07-03 | depth 0.1 m
CCAAGGTGCAGTTACTCTGCGTAATCAGCAAGCTGCTTATACGTCATCGACCCGTTCCGATCGACGCGATGAGCTGATCTCAGAATCAGATTCGGGATCATCTTCTGAAATGTCTTCAGACCCGGCCTGCTTCGACCGGCCGCGGCCGGCGCGCATCTCGTGGCGGAGGAACGCACCCACCGCGAACAGGAATGCTGCGCACATCAGTCCGGGCGGGGTGAGCACTGACAGGTACTTCATCTCGGCGTCCACCCCGATCGCTGGCCATCGATTCGCACGTTACGGTGTGCAAAATTCACGTGAGCCGGCGGCGAGCCCGCGCGCTGCCCTAAGTGACCGCCAGCCTGGCTTATCGGCATTGTCTCGCATCCGCCGGGGCGGGGCACTACCGGGTATCGGACGGCCATCGCGCCGGCCCGTATTGGCCGGTACCCGCACCCCTCCAGCCTGGCGGAACGCCGGCCGCCCGGACGCAGCGGCCCCGTCGCGGCCGCCATACCGGGCGGGCGTGGCAGGATCGGTTCCGGCCCGGCGAGTCCGGCCGCGGCCCGGCCGCCCCGGTTCGGGCCCGCTGGCCGCCGGGACCCCGGCGGGCCCGCTCCCGCTCCCCCAAGCACCCGTCTGGCTCAGGAAGCGACCTCATGTTCCATGCCGACCTGCATATCCACTCCAGGTTCTCCCGAGCATGCAGCAAGGACTGCGATATAGAGCACCTGGCGTGGTGGGCCCTGCGCAAGGGCATTTCCGTGGTCGGCACCGGGGATTTTACTCACCCGGCGTGGGCGGCCGAGCTGCGAGAAACGCTCATTCCGGCCGAGCCCGGGCTGCTCCGGCTCCGTCCTGAACTTGAGGAGCGGCTGCGCCGTACTTCGCCTCGCAGTTGCGCCGGGCACGTGCGTTTCCTGCTCTCAGCGGAGATATCGACCATCTACCGCGGCGGGGACCGGACCCGGAAAGTGCATCACCTGATCTATGCCCCCACATTCGAGTCAGCTGACCGGATCACCGAGGCGCTGGCCAAGATCGGCAACCTGGCCTCGGATGGCCGCCCCATTATCGGCCTGCACTCACGGGACCTCCTGGAGATCACGCTGGCGGGCGGCCCGGGCTGTTACCTCGTTCCCGCGCACGCCTGGACGCCCTGGTTCGCCGTCCTGGGCTCGAAATCCGGCTTCGATCTGGTGGCCGACTGCTACGGCGACCTGGCGGGCGAGGTATTCGCGATCGAGACCGGCTTGTCGTCTGATCCGGCCATGAACTGGAGATGCTCGGCCCTGGACGGCTACCGCCTGGTGAGCAACTCGGATGCGCATTCGCCCCCGATGCTCGGCCGCGAGGCGACGACCCTCAGCTGCGATCTTGATTACTTCGCCATGGCACGGGCGTTCCGGACGGGCGACGGGCTGGCGGGCACGCTCGAATTCTTTCCCGAGGAAGGCAAGTACCACCTGGACGGGCACCGCAAATGCGGCATCCGGCTCGACCCGGAGGACAGCCGCGCCCGGGACGGGATCTGCCCGCAGTGCGGGAAGCCGCTGACCATCGGCGTCGCCCACCGCGTCGCCGAGCTCGCCGACCGGGCCGCCGGCTACCGGCCGCCCGGCGCGCCGGGATTCACCAGCCTGGTCCAGCTCCGGCAGATCGTGGGCGAGATCGTGGCCACCGGCCCGGCCAGCCGGAAAGTGGCCGCTGAGGTCAGCCGGCTGATCGGGATCCTCGGCCCGGAGCTGGGCATCCTGTGCGGCGTCCCGCTGCCCGAGGTGGAGCGGGCCGGCGGCAGCGTGCTGGCCGAGGCCCTGGCCCGGCTGCGCCGGGGCGCCGTGACCCGCGAGGCCGGCTACGACGGCGAGTACGGCACGGTACGGCTGTTCGCGCCCGGCGAGCTCGACGCCCGGACGGCGCTGTTTGACCTGCCCGCCCGGCCGCCGGGCCCGGCCCGTCCGGCCGCCCCCGGCCGGGCGCCCGTAGCCGCTCCGGAGCCCGCCCGCGGCCGCGGGCGGGCCCGGCCGGGCGCCGTCGAGCTGACCGGGGCGGCGGGCGGGCTGGAGGGGGCGGCCGGGCTGGATGAAGACCAGCGCGCGGCCGTGGCGGCGGCCAGCCCGCTGATGATCGTGGCCGGGCCGGGCACCGGCAAGACGCGGACGCTGACCCACCGGATCGCCGCTCAGGTGGCCGAGGGGGGTGTCCCGGCCGGCCGGTGCCTGGCGCTGACCTTCACCCGGCGGGCCGCCGAGGAAATGCGCGCCCGGCTGGCGATGCTGTCCGCGGCGGGCGACCTGAGCCAGGTCACCGTGACGACGTTTCACGGCCTGGGCCTGCGGATCCTGCGCGAGCTGCACGGGCAGGCCGGGCTGCCCGCGGACTTCCAGGTCGCCGACGAGGCGGCCGTGGCCGAGGTCGCGGCTGAGGTCGCCACCAAGGCCGCCGCTGAGGCCGCCGCCGGGCGGGCCGGGCTGGTGGCCGCCCTGACCGCGCGGGGCCTGGTGGACTTCGACGGGCTCATCGAGCTGGCCGCGGCCGTGCTCCGCGGGGACCCGGCCCAGGCCGCGGCGCTGCGCGAGCGGTGGCCGCTGATCAGCGTCGACGAGTACCAGGACATCGACGCGGCGCAGTACGAGCTGCTTTCGCTGCTGGCCGGCGCGGGCGCGGGGCTGACCGTGATCGGGGATCCCGACCAGGCCATTTACGGTTTCCGCGGCGCGGACGTGCGCTTCTTCCTGCAGTTCGCGGCGGACTTCCCCGGCGCGGTGACGTGCGCGCTGAGCCGGAACTACCGGTCCAGCCGCCCGATCGTGGCCGCGGCCGTGGCCGCCATCGCGCCGGTCACCCTGGTTCCGGGCCGGGCGCTGCACGCCGTCCGCGACGGTGCGGCGGAGCCGGTCATCGCCCACGAGTCGGCCGACGAGCACGCCGAGGCGGGCTGGATCAGCGCCACCATCGACCAGCTGCTCGGCGGGACGTCGTTTCACTCGATCGACAGCGGGCGCGCCAGCGGCGACGGGCAGGCCGGGCTGAGCCTGGCCGACATCGCCGTGCTGTACCGCACCGACGCCCAGTCCGCGGCTCTGGGCCAGGCCCTGACCCGGTCCGGGCTGCCGTTCCGCAAGGGCTCCCACGACCTGCTGTACCGCCGGCCGGGGGTGCCGGAGATCCTGGCCGAGATGGAGATCCTGGCCGGACTGGAGCGGGACCGGCAGCCGGGCCACGGGCCCGGCGGCCAGCCGGACGACCAGCCGGTGGCGGCCCTGGTCGCGGCGGCGGCCGCGCGCCTGGCCGGGCGGCCGTCACGGTACCGGGCGGTGGACATCCGGGCCGCGGCGCAGCTGCTGGCGCCGCTGGCCCGGCGGTGCGGCCGGGACCGCGAGCGGTTCGCGACCGAGACGGCGCTGGGCGCCGAGGTCGACGCGCTCGACCCCCGCGCGGATGCGGTCACGCTGCTCACCATGCACGCGGCCAAGGGCCTGGAATTCGAGGTCGTGTTCGTGGCGGGCTGCGAGGACGGGCTGCTGCCGCTGCGCACGCCGGGCGGCGGCGTCCTGCCGGGCACCGATGTGCAGGAAGAACGGCGGCTGCTGTTCGTCGCCCTGACCCGCGCGCGGGCGCGGCTGCTGATCAGCTACGCCGCCCGCCGGGCCCGCCGCGGGGAAGCAGCGCCGGCCGGGGCCTCCCCGTTCCTGCGGGAGCTGGGCCCGGTCCTGGCCGCGGGGAGCGTCCCGCGGCCGCGGCGGGCCGACCAGCGGCAGCTGCGCTTGCTGTGAGAGAACTCACTCCGGGGCGGCCTCGCCGCGCAGCCGGAGCAGCATGCGGGTGTTACCCAGGGTGTTCGGCTTGACCCGGTCGAGGTCGAGGAACTCGGCCACGCCCTCGTCGTAGGAGCGGAGCAGCTCGGCGTAGACCTCGGGCGTGGCCGCGTCGCCCTTGATCTCCTCGAAGCCGTGCCGCTGGAAGAACGGCACGGCGAAGGTCAGCACGAAGACCCGGCTGACGCCGATCTGCCGGGCCGTGGCCAGCAGGGCGGTCACCACCTCGTGCCCGGCGCCCCGGCCCTGGTGGGCCGCGTCGACGGCGATCGTCCGGATCTCGGCCAGGTCCTCCCACATGACGTGCAGGGCGCCGCAGCCGATGACCTGGCCGGCCGCGTCGCAGGCGACCCAGAATTCCTGGATGTCCTCGTACAGGGTCACGGTGGGCTTGTCGAGCAGGCGCCCGGACGCGACGTTGGCGTCGATCAGGCCGCGGATGGCCGGGACGTCGCGGGTCTGCGCCCGCCGGACCTCGTAGTTCCCGGGCACCGCGTTCATGGGCACCGCCTGCATGCGCCAGCCACCTTCACCTCAATGTGTTTGCGCCAGCATCCCTTACCCGGCCCGGACCTGGCAATTCGTTTCTGCACGCAGCGTTACCCGACAAGCACAAATTGTTCTGCATGGCTACGCGGCCTTCATTCGCGCACATCACGCGCAGATCACGCACTGCGACCGGTGTCGGCGACACGCGCTCTGACCTGCGGAAACGTCGCTGATGCCGGTGCTGTGACAACGAAGGGTGGATTATAGCGGGCACGGGACCGCCTACCCACATCGGCCAAAAACCGTAAGGGTTACGCACGGTGGCCGCGTAAAAGATTCGCCGTTTGGCTCCGTCGAGACTGAAGCGTGCATTAATCTCCAGCCTTGTTGTCAGCGTTGCGGCCGGCCCGATTCCGGGCGCAGCGTGCTACGACCCGCCGAGTTCCCGTCGCGTGCAGTGCGCGCCGGGGAGCCGGGGACCCAGGTTTCTGGGGTGAATCAGCTGGTCACGGCCCGTCCGGGCCGCGCCCGGCCGTAGGGCTGCTCCAGCCCGAACCCGTCAGCTAACCCGGTAGGCGGCCTAGGAGAGGAGACTCCACGTGGAGCGCTTGCCCCGCGGCAGGCAGCATAAGTTCGCCCGGTTGTCGATCGTCACCGGGACGCTCGCCCTGGTCAGCCTTATCCTTCCAGCCGGGGTCGCGGGCGCGGCGAGCGCCACGCCGGCCACGACGACGCCGGCCAGCCTGCAGGCCAAGCTGGCCCAGGTCAAGGCCCTCTCCGAGAAGATCGACCAAGGCGGCCAGCAGTACGACGCCCTGCGGATCCAGCTCCAGCAGGCCCAGAAGGAAGAAGGAGTCGCGCGGCTGACCGCCCAGCGCGACCAGAAGATGCTGGCCTCGGGCCGGGCCCAGATCGGCCAGATCGCGGCCGCGGGCTACATGAACGGGAGCATGAGCCCCGACCTCGAGCTGCTCCAGGACAGCGACCCGCAGGTGCTGCTCAACCAGGCCTCCATCATGGCCCAGCTGGAGCAGGAGAACGGCGAGAAGGTCAGCCAGGTCACCTCCGCGCAGGAGGCCGCCAACGAGGCCCTGCTGGCCGCCTCCCAGGAGGCGGCCCAGGCCAGCAAGCTGACCACGGCCATGGCCAAGAAGCAGGCCGTGCTCCAGGGCGAGGAGAACGTCCTCAACAGCTCGGTGTACAGCCAGGCGCTGTCGGTCTTCCAGCAGACCGGGAGCTACCCGGACATCAGCGTGGTCGGCAACACGATCGGCGAGCAGGCCCTGCGGGTCGCGCTGCAGACGCTGGGTGACGAGTACGTATGGGGCGCGGCGGGCCCGACCACGTTCGACTGCTCGGGCCTGGTCATGTGGGCCTACGAGCACGTCGGGATCCAGCTTGAGCACTTCACGGGCGACCAGTGGAACGAGGGCCAGCACATCCCGCTGAGCGAGCTGCAGCCGGGCAACCTGGTCTTCATGTACGGCCTGGACCATGTCGGCATGTACGTCGGGAACGGCCTGATGGTCGACGCCCCGTCGACCGGCCAGGTCGTGCAGATCCAGCCCATCCCCTGGAGTGCCGTCGACGGCGCGGTGGCGATCGGCTAACCCCCCCAGCCAGATCGCGCCCGCGCCTACCAGCTCGCGCCCGGACCGCCCCCCCGGTCCGGGCGCGAGCGCGTTCAGGTCGGCTTGACCAGCGGGAACAGCACGGTCTCCCGGATCCCGGCCCCGGTCAGCATGATCAGCATCCGGTCGATGCCCATGCCCATGCCGCCGCTCGGCGGCATCCCGAACTCCAGGGCGCGCAGGAAGTCCTCGTCCAGCTGCATGGCCTCCGGGTCGCCGCCGGCGGCCAGCAGCGACTGGGCGGTGAGCCGGGCCCGCTCCTCGACCGGGTCGACCAGCTCGGAGTAGGCGGTGCCGATCTCGGTGCCGAAGGCGACCAGGTCCCACTTCTCGGCCAGCCGGGGCTCGGTGCGGTGCTGGCGGGTCAGCGGCGACACCTCGACCGGGAAGTCGCGGTAAAAGGTCGGCTCGACCGTGACCGCCTCGACCAGGTGCTCGTGCAGCTCGAGGGTGATCTGGGCCGCGCTCCAGCCGGGCTGGAGCTCAACCCCGGCCCGGCCGGCCAGCTTGCGCAGGGTGTCCGGGCTGGTATCCGGCGTGACCGGCTCGCCCAGGGCGTCCGACAGGGCCTGGTGCAGCGACACCGACTTCCACTCGCCGCTGATGTCGTACTCCGAGCCGTCGGGCCGCCGCGCGACCTCGGCGCCGAAGGCGGCCCGCGCCCCGGCCTGGAGCAGCTCGCGGGTCAGGGTGGCCATCGTGTTGTAGTCGGCGTAGGCCTCGTAGGCCTCCAGCATCGTGAATTCCGGGTTGTGGGTGGAGTCGGCGCCCTCATTGCGGAAGATCCGGCCGATCTCATAGACCCGCTCGAGCCCGCCCACGACCAGCCGCTTGAGGTAGAGCTCCAGGGCGATCCGCAGGTACAGGTCAATGTCGTAGGCGTTCATGTGCGTGACGAACGGCCGGGCGTTGGCCCCGCCGTGCAGGGTCTGCAGGACCGGCGTCTCGACCTCGAGGTAGCCCCGGGCATGCAGCTCCTCCCGGACCGACCGGGTCACGGCCGCCCGGACCTGCGCCATTTCCCGGGCCTGCGGGTTGGTGATCAGGTCGAGATAGCGCTGGCGGACCCGGGACTCCGGGTCGCTCAGCCCGTGGTGCTTGTCCGGCAGCGGCCGGAGCGCCTTGGCCGTGATGGCGAAGGAGTCGGCCAGGACCGATAGCTCGCCGCTGCGCGAGGTGATCACCTCGCCGGTGACGCCGACGTGATCACCGAGGTCCACGTCCTGCTTCCAGGCGGCGAGCGCATCCGCGCCCGCCCGGTCCAGCGAGATCATGACCTGGAGGTCGCCGCTGCCGTCGCGCAGGGTCGCGAAGCAGAGCTTCCCGCCGTTGCGGTACAGCACGACCCGGCCGGCAATGCCGGCGCGCTCGCCGGTCGCGGAGTCGGGGGGCAGGTCCGGGTAGCGCTCGCGGACCTGCGCGATGGTGTGGGTGCGCGGGTAGCCGACCGGGTAGGGGTCCGTGCCCGCGGCCCGCATCCGGTTCAGCTTGGCCAGGCGGACCTGCATCTGCTCGGGCGCGCCGTCCGCGGGGGCGGCGCTGGCCGGCGTCGGGTGTTCGGTCACCCGCCGAGATTACCGGCTGGCGTCAGGACGTCGTGTTGCGCTCGTAGATGAGTCGCAGCCCGATCAGGGTCAGCCAGGGCTCGTAGGCGTCAATGACCTTGACCTCGTCAATGACCAGGGGAGCCAGGCCGCCCGTCGCGATGATCGTGACCGAGTCCGGGTCGCCCGGCGCGAGCTCGGCGGCCATCCGCATCACGAGCCCCTCGACCTGGCCGGCGAAGCCGAAGATGATGCCGGACTGGAGCGCCTCCACGGTGCTCTTGCCGATGACCCGGGCGGGCCGGGCCAGCTCCACCTTGAGCAGCTGGGCGGCCCGGCGCGACAGCGCGTCGACCGAGATCTCGATACCCGGCGCCAGCGCGCCCCCGACGAACTCGCCGCGCTCGCTGACCGCGTCGAAGTTGGTCGAGGTCCCGAAGTCGACCACGATGGCCGGCCCGCCGTACAGGTGCATGGCGGCGGCGGCGTTGGTGATCCGGTCGCTGCCGACTTCGCGGGGATTGTCGTACCGCACCGGCACCCCGGTCTTGACGCCCGGCTCCACGATGACCGCTGGGACATCGCCGTAGTACCGCCGGAACATCTCCCGCATCTCGTGCAGGACGGACGGCACCGTGCAGCACAGCGCCACGCCGGTGATGTCCGGGTCGGCCAGGTTGGCGCTCCGGCCGAGCAGGCCCTGCAGGATGACAGCGAGCTCGTCAGCGGTCCGGACCGGGTCCGTCGCGATCCGCCAGTGCTCCACCACCTCCTCGCCCTCGAACAGGCCGAGCACGGTGTTGGTGTTCCCCACGTCAATCGTCAGCAGCATGTCTCTCCCGCGGCGCAGCAGGCGGGCGCGCACCGGGCCGGGCGCCGAAGGTCAGCGCGACGTTGTCGATCAGCCGGGTGCCGCCGACCCGCGCGGCGACCAGCAGCCGGGCCGGGCCGCAGTGGCCGGGGCTGACCGGAGTGAAGCTGACCGGGTCGGCCAGGGTCAGGTAGTCCAGCTCCAGCGGCGGCTCCGCGGCGCCGGCCGCCTCCAGCAGCAGCGCCGCCGCGGCCAGGGCCGCCGCCGGTCCCAGTGCGGCCGCCCCGCCCGCCGCGGCCAGGGCGCGCGGGATGGCCAGCGCGACGGCCCGCTCGGCGTCCGACAGGTACACGTTGCGGCTCGAGGCGGCGAGGCCGTCCGGGTCGCGGTGGATCGGCGCCCCGGCGATCGTGATGCCCAGGTCGAGGTCGGCCGCCATCTGGCCGATCAGGGCCAGCTGCTGGGCGTCCTTCTCCCCGAAGACCGCGATGTCGGGGCCGGTGAGCTGGAGCAGCTTCATGACCACGGTGAGGACCCCGCCGAAGAAGCCGGGCCGGAACTCGCCTTCCAGCAGCCGCCCGACTGGTCCCGGGTCGACGGTGACCCGCGGCGGCGCCGGGTACATCTCCCGGCCGGACGGGGCGAAGACCACGCTGACGCCCTCTTCGGCGCAGATCTCCAGGTCGGGCTCGAGGGTGCGGGGATAGCGGTCGAAGTCCTCGCCGGCCCCGAACTGGAGCGGGTTGACGAAGATGGAGACCAGCACGCTGCCGGGCGCCCCGGATCCTTCCGGGCGGGCCAGCTCGCGGGCGCGGCCCAGCAGGGACCGGTGCCCGGCGTGCAGCGCGCCCATGGTGGGCACCAGCACCACCGGCCCGGGCATCGTGGCCCGGGCAGCGGCCAGGCCGGCCCGGGTCCGGGCCAGGATCGGCCTCACCGGGTCGTCCCCGGCGTCTGCGGCATCCCGGCCAGCACCTCCAGCAGGCGCTGGGCATCCGGCGGCGCGAGCATCCCGCTGGCCAGTGCCCGGTCCGCGGTCAGCCGGGCCAGGGCCAGGTAGGCGGGCAGCGCCTCGGGCGCGGCGGCCTGGAGCGCGGCCAGGTGCCCGGCGATCGTGTCCGCGTCCCCGCGGGCGACCGGGCCGGTCAGCGCGGCGTCGCCCAGCCGCAGGGCATTGTCCAGCGCCGCGCCGAGCAGCGGGCCGAGCATCCGGGACGGCTCGGCCACCCCGGCCGTCCGCAGCAGGTCGGCGGCCTGGACGACCTGGGTCACCAGGTGGTTGGCCGCCCCGGCCAGCGCGGCGTGATAGAGACCGCGATCCTCCTCGGCGATGAACACCGGCTCGCCGCCCATCTCCATGACCAGGACCTCGGCCACCGGACGGAGCTGGTCCGGGGTGGTCACGCCGAAGGACACCCCGGCCAGCCGGTCCACGTCATCGGGCCGGCCGGTGAAGGTCATCACCGGGTGCAGGGCCAGCGGCAGGGCGCCCCGGCGGGTGGCGGGTTCCAGGACGGCCAGCCCGTGCCGTCCGCTGGCGTGCATGACCAGGCGGCCGGCCAGGTCGGCGCCGGTGGCGGCCAGCCCGGACACCAGCGCGGGCAGGGCGTCGTCGGGCACGGTCAGCAGCACCAGGTCGGACCCGGCCACGACCGCCTGCGGCGGGCGTACCGGAATGCCGGGCAGCCGCTCCTCCGCGCGCCGGAGCGAGGCCGCCGACACGGCGGAGACCGCCACGATGCGGTGGCCGGACCGGCGCAGCGCGGCGGCCAGGGCCGTGCCCACGCGGCCCGCTCCCACCACGCCGACACCCAGCTCGGCGGGGTGCGAGGGGTGACTACTACTGCTCATCTGGTTCCAGCCTTGCCGCGTCCCGGACCGGATGGTTCAGCATAGTCACGGCGCCCGCCTGTCATCGCCAGTCAGCCTGATCATCGTCGGAGTCCCGGTCGTCCGGCTCGCTGGCCCGGCAGCACCGCTCCAGGTACAGGGCCGCGGCGGTCAGCGCGGCCGCCGCGATCACCGTGCCCGCCGCGGCGTAGGCGTCGGCGCGCGGCACGTTCTTGCCCAGCTGACCCGCGACATAGGCGCCGAACCCGGCCGCCAGGCCGCCCAGGGCCACCGCCGCGGCCGAGCTGGCCTTGGCCAGGGCGGCCGTGCGGGCCACGGCGATGGGCTCCAGCGGCTTGCCCGGACGGCGGCCCTCCCGGCGGGCCTTCAGGTTCCGGCCGATTATGGCCTCGCCGATGGCCAGCAGCGCCATGGCCGGCACGGCCGTCCAGGGCAGCGGCGGCAGGGTGGCGAAGGTCTGGCGCACGATGATCCACGCGATGGCCGCGCAGACGACCCCGATCAGCAGCAGGCTGCCGGGGCGGGTGGGCTTCACCGCGGCTCCGGGAGCTCGAGCACGGCGCCGGGCACCCGCCGGACGCCCGCCGTGCCGATCCCGGCGAGCAGGTCCGCGACGCGCCCGGCGCCGGGCAGCTCGGCGCCGGGCGCGATCTCCAGCCAGGGCACGAGCACGAAGGCCCGCTCCCGCGCCCGCGGATGCGGCAGAGTCAGCACCGGGTCGGCGCTGACCTCGTCGCCGCAGGCGATCACGTCCACGTCCAGGGTCCGCGGTCCCCACCGCTGCGCCCGGACCCGGTCCAGCGCCGCCTCGGCGGCCTGGCCGCGGCGCAGGATCTCCCGGCCGGGCAGCGCGGTGACGGCGAGCAGGACCGCATTCAGGTAATCGCCCTGCGGCGGGCCGCCGACCGGCGCGGTCTCGTAGACGCCGGAGACCGCGACGCAGCCCAGCGTCCCGTCACCGCACAGCAGGCGGACGCCCTCGCGCAGGTGGGCGAGGCGGTCGCCGAGATTGGTGCCGAGCGACAGCACCACCTCGCGGGCGCCGGGCGCACCGGGCGCCGGGTCGGTCCAGCCCAGATCCGTCATGCCCGGCTCCGGCGGATGGTCACGCTGATGTCGGCCACGTGCTGCGCCACGGGGGCGTGCGGCTTGTGCACCGTGATCTCGACCTCGGCGACGGCGGGGTCGTCCAGGCAGGCGGCCGCGAGCCACTGGGCGAGCGTCTCGATCAGGCTGGCCGGCGGCCCGGCGACGATAGCCGCCAGCCGGGTCGCCAGCGCGCCGTAATCGGCGGTCAGCCGGAGGTCATCGGCGGCCGCGGCCGGCCGCGTGTCGACCCCGAGGACCGCGTCGATGACGAATTCCTGGCCCACCGCGCGCTCGTGCTCCAGGACCCCGTGCCGGCCGAACGCCCGCAGCCCGGTCAGCGCGATCCGGTCGAGGCTCATCGCGGCCAGCCCAGCCCGGAGCCGGCGGACGGGCGCCCGGGCCCGGCCTCGGGCCCGGCGCTGGCCTCCTGCCAGCGCGCGGCCACCCGCACCGCGTCGGCGTTGCCGGGGACCGTGTGGACCCGCACCCCCCAGGCCCCGGACCGGGCGATCAGCGCGGTCAGCGCGACAGTCGCGTCGTCGCTGTCGACGAAGGGCCGCGGCGTCCCGTCCGGGGCGGCCAGCAGGCGGCCGATGAAGCTCTTGCGGGAGGCGCCGACCAGCAGCGGGAACGAGCCGTCCAGGCCCGGCAGCCGGGCCAGCCGGGACAGCGCCCCCAGCAGGGCCCAGTTGTGCTCGGCCCGCTTGGCGAAGCCGAGGCCGGGGTCGACGATGACCTGCGCCGGGTCGACGCCGGCCGTGATGGCCTGCGTCACCCGCTGGCCCAGCTCGGCGCGCACCTCGGCGACCACGTCACGGTAGGTCGCGCGGGCGTACATGTCGGCGCTGGGGGCGCGCCAGTGGCTGATCACGTACGGCACCCCGGCCGCCGCCACCACGGCCGCCATCTCCGGGTCGGCCAGGCCGCCGCTGACGTCGTTGACCATGCTCGCCCCGGCCTCTAGCGCGGCCACGGCCACGGCCGCGCGGGTCGTGTCGACGCTCACGCACAGGCCGGCCGCGGCCAGCCCGGAAATCACCGGGATGACCCGGCGCAGTTCCTCGGCGGCGCTGATCCGCTGGGCGCCGGGCCGGGTCGACTCGCCGCCGACATCCACGATGTCGGCGCCGGCGGCGGCCAGCGCCCGGCCGTGCCCGGCGGCCGCCTCCGGGTCCATCCAGGCACCGCCGTCGGAGAAAGAGTCCGGGGTGACATTGACCACGCCCATGACCAGCGCGCGGGACTGCCGGGGCAGCCCGCTTAGTCGCTCCCGGGTCCTCATCCCAGCGGAGACTACTAGGTCGGGGGGGTACGGCGCGGCGGCGGCCCGCTCATCCGCCGCCGGAGGATCTGGCGGCGCAGCCGGGCCAGGCCCAGGCGGCGGGCGGCCCGCCGGATCTCGACCGTGGGGAAGACCAGGAACGCCTCGGCCTCCAGGGCGGCCACGCCGATCCGCGGGGTATCCCGCGTGTGGGGGAAGACCAGGAACCGGGGCACCCACTGCGGGCTGAACTTGGCGTTGAACTTGTACAGGGACTCGATCTGGAACCACCGGGACGCGAACAGCAGCACCCGCCGCCAGGCCCGCAGGACCGGGCCGGCCCCGATCTTCTCGCCACGCTCCAGGGCCGCCCGGAACACCGCGAAGTTCAGCGAGATCCGCTTGATGCCGAGGTCCGGGCCGTGCTTGATCGTCTCGACGATCAGGAAGTCGTTGAGGCCGGGGGCGGCGCTCCGGTCCCGGCGCATGAGGTCGAGCGACAGGCCGTCCGTGCCCCAGGGCACGAAGTGCAGGATGGCCCGCAGCACCCCGTCCTGGGTGGCCGTGGCGACCACGCAGCGGTCGTCCCCGACGCCGCCGATCCGGCCCAGGGCCATCGAGAAGCCGCGCTCGACCGGGCCGCCCCGCCAGCTGTCGGCCTGCCGGACGAGGCTCCTGATCTCGGCCTCGGGGATATCACCGACCCGGCGGATCTCCGCCACGTACCCCTGGCGCCCGACCCGGGACACCATCTGGCGGACATTGCGCATGGCCCGCCCGGACATGGTGAAGTCGGGCAGGCTGACGACCGCCTCGTCGCCGAGCTCCAGCGCGGTCAGGTCGCCTTCCCGGCACCACACCTCGGCGCCGTGCTCGCCGCAGCCGATCACGGCGGGTACCCACGCGTGCCGGGCGGCCTCGTCCAGGAAGGCCTGGATCGCGCCGGGCCAGGCCTCGGGATCGCCGACCGGGTCGCCGCCGGCCAGCATGACGCCCGACACCACCCGGTAGCCGATGGCGGACTTGCCGGTCGGCGACCAGATGACGCTCTTGTCGTCGCGCAGCGCGAAGTAGCCGAGCGAGTCCAGCTCGCCGTGCCGGGCCAGCAGCTCCCGGATCTGCTCGCCGTCGGCAGCGCTCAGCCGGCCCGGCGGCTTGGCGGTGCGCAGGAACAGGTAGCCCACCACGGCCAGGGTGAACAGGCCGAGCGCCCCGCCCAGAACGGAGAAGAAGTCCTCGCGGGTGTTGCTGGTGAGCTGCACTGGCC
>FSXZ01000621.1_pt1 | contig 13722 bp, 11 predicted proteins | sample 1638121 | NCBI WGS metagenome assembly FSXZ01 (sample SAMEA3914788, study PRJEB12502) | metagenome | biome: forest; material: soil | place: Canada | collected 2011-07-03 | depth 0.1 m
CCGGTGTAGAGGATCTGCATCGTGTCGGGGCTGTCGTTGAGGATCGTGACGCTGATGTCGCCGCCGGAAGTCAGGGTGGGCAGGTGCTTGCCGGCGTCCGGCTCCTGCTGCGCGACCTGCGCGGCGATGGTGAACTTCCGGGCCAGCGGCACGTTCCGGTCGTGCGGATAGGTGCTGATGAAGCCGTTCATCGTGGACAGTGAGTCGCTGAAGTCGCCGCTCTTGTACTGCGCGACGCCGCAGCCGTAGGTGCCGGACTCCACGTCCTGCTTCACCGTCGCGGCATCCGTGTCGAGGCCGGCGGCGACGGCGCCCTGGGCGCCGGTCAGCTCCGAGATCTGGGTGCCGAGCGTGCCCAGCCGGGCGGTCGCGGCGCAGGCGCCCGATCCGTTGACGCCGGCGGCGGACCTGGCCGCGGCGGCGACGGCGGAGGGCACCTGCGCGCTCTGCGCCGCGTTCGGGAACGTCGTGATCAGCCGGCCGAGATCGGTACTCGCCACGGAGCTGTCCTCCACGCCCAGTCCGGCGACGCCGCACTGGTAGAGCGAGGTGGCCAGCGGATCGTTCGGCCATGAGGCCAGGGAGCCGAGATCGTCGGCGGCGAACGTGGACGGCAGGGTGCGCAGATAGGCCAGCGGCGCGATGGCGTCGCAGAAGTCGTGCGCGGTGTAGGGGACGGCAACGGTCTGGTAGAGGGCGTCGAGCCGGGCCGGCACGAGTCGCCCCGCGCGCGAATCGCGGTGGTTGTCGAGCAGGTCACGGTACGTGGCGACGGCCTCGGCGTACTCCGGCTCGGCCGTGGCGAAGGACTCGGCCTTGACGGAGGCGACGAGCTGATCGGCCTGGCTCAGGCGTCCGAGCAGCATCGTCTGGACCGCGTTCCCGTATGCCTGCTGATAGAGCACGACACTGGCGACGGGCAGCGCCAGCAGCACCACGGCCAGCACCACGGCGACCCGCGGACTGCGCGGCCAGGACAGTGCCGTGCGCCGCGACCGCAGCGCACCGAGCGCCGCGGCGAGCGCGAGTACGAGCAGGTACAAGACCACCACGGTGAGCGCGACTCCGGTCGCGTTCACCGGCAGCGCGATGCGCAGCAGCAGGCCGGTCGCCAGCCAGCAGGCCGCGGCCGCCCACCACCGGCGCATCAGGGCGTAGCCCAGGCCCAGGCCGCCGAGATTGAGCAACGCCACGGCCGCCGTCCGCCACCGATCCGGCGGCACGGCCGGCTCGGTGGACGGATCGGCGGCCGGGTCGGTGGACGGATCGGTCGACAGCAGGGCGGTCGGATCAGCGGACGGATCGGTGGACAGCCGGGCGGTCGGCTGGTCGGTCGGCTGCGCGAGCGGCTGCGTCGGCTCCGGCGTGGACGCAGGCGGGAGCAACCGCGCGATCGGCGGCGGCAGTTGCTGCGGCGGCGGTTGCAACCGCACGGTGTCCGCCGCATCCCGGCGTTCCGGCTCCGGTTCCAGTCCCGATCCCGATCCCGATCCCAGTCCCGGTCCCGGTCCCGGTCCCGGTCCCGGTCCCGATCCCAGTCCCGGTTCAGGCTGGATACCGTCCGGCTGCTCCTCGGTCATGTCGACCCCTCCCGCGTGGTGTCATGAATGCGCCCTTATTCAGTAAAGCGCGCGGGAGGGGGACCGGTCCCTGCCCTTTCGTCCTTTCAGTCCAAATGCTTCAGGCCGGGCCACAGTTGTGCCCAACTTTCCTTCGGGTCCTGGCACAGATAGAACGCGACGCCGCGGGCGGTCTCGTCGTTCTGCAGTCCGTCCGGCAGGGTGTACGGGCCGATCTCGGTGACCTGCTTGAACAGGGTGTGCAGATCGCTGACCGGGATGCCGATGACGAAGACGGTCTGGTCGCTGCCCGCGGGCGGGCCCCAGATCCAGTAGTTGTTGTGGCTGCTCGCGATGGGCCGGTGCACGCCGTCGGCCGGGCCGAGGATGGTCAGCGCGCCCGCCTCCTCGTAGTCGCTGGTGAAGATCGGCACGTCCGCCGGGAGATTCTTCGTATCCTGAGCCACTTCGGCGGTGAACTGGGACCAGCCGTAGGTGTCCATCACATTGGGATTGATCGCGCGGATCTTATTCGCCGCGGCAACGGGCAGCACCGGCAAACAGATGAGGGTACTGAAAACAAGGACGAGCGCCAGGACCGCCGGCAGGGTGCGCCGATTGCGGTCCGGGCCCTCACCCTCGATCCGCACGGCGCCGGCCGCGAAGAGCGCGGTCAGGACCGGCGCCGGATAGTAGGCCTTGCCGCCCGAGGCCGTGAACAGCACGACCGCCACCACCGCGACGGAGAGCATCCAGCGGTGCGGACGCTGGGCGGCCGAGCCCAACTGCCGCAGGCCGAGCACCCACAGCCCGATCAGCGCGACGCCCGTGTCCACGGTCGCGAGCAGCGGCAGCTGCCCGATCAGCGAGCCGAGCGCCCCGCCGCTCTTGTGCGAGAGCGACCGGGTCATACTCAGGTTGATCCAGTGGTGCTGCGCGTCCCAGACCAGGTTGGGCAGCTCGATCAGCACGGCCAGCACCCCGGCCAGCCACGGCCCCTTCGTCCGCAGCACGTCGCGGCGGAAGAGCGCGAGCCCCACGCCGATGCCGAGCAGCAGCACGGCCATCGTGGACTTGTTCTCCAGCCCGAGGCCGGCCACCAGGCCCGCGGCCAGCCACGCCCGCCCGCCCCCGACCCGCAGCGCCCGGGTGACCAGGACGAGCACGGCGACCCAGAAGAACTGGTCGGTCACGGTCGTGCCGAACAGGATCGAGGCGCCGACGAACACCGGGCACACCGCGATCGCGGCGCTCGCGATCACCTGGGCGCGCCGCCGCCCGCCGAGTTCGGCCGCGAGCACCGCGGTGAGCAGGATGCACCCGGCCTGGAACGCCTCGGCCAGGATCCGCAGGCCCACCAGGCCGTTGTCCAGCGGGATCGCGGCGGCCCAGCGGGCCAGGAAGGGGCTGAGCGGCGGCTGGTCCACATACCCCCAGGCGGGGTGGCGGCCGCAGATGACGTAGTAGAACTCGTCCCCGAACCAGCCGTAGCGGGTGAGCACCGCGGCGTGGATGGCGACGACCAGCGCCGTCACCGCCAGCACCGGCCGCCAGGCGACCGGCGCACGCCCCCCTGCCGTCTTCGGGCTCTGTTGCGCGACGACGGGTGTTGTCGCTTCAAGGCTCTCAGTCATGCTCTCCCCCGGAGAGTTCTCGATGATCAGGTCGGAATGTGTGGTGCCGATCCCGGCGGCAGGAACGCCGACGGGACGAGATGGCGTACGGTGCGGCGGCAGTCCTCGTCGGAGAGCATCGCCGAGTCGGGATCGCCGTGCCGGTGCATGGCGAACCAGGCGATCGTCTCGACGATGAACCGGGCCGCGACCGGCACGTTCGGTACCGGCGGCAGCAGGCCCGCGTCGATCCGCGCCCTGAGGAACTCGCCGAGCAGCGCGAGCACGGCCCGGCGGTTCTCCACGAAGTACCACTGCGCGAGTTCGGGCAGTTCGGCCGAGCACTGCTCGACCAGTTGCAGGGCCGTGCGATTGTGCTCGAGCAGGCCGTAGAGCGCGTCCACGATCACCTGCAACTCCTGCTCCACGACGGATTCCACGACGGATTCCACGACGGATTCCGCAGCGGATTCCAGCGGGGACCGCGCCCCGGAGCCCGCGGCGCTCGGCCCGGGCCGCGGATGGCGCAGCGACTCGCCCAGGGCGCTGATGTTCGCCTGGGTGGCCGCCCAGGTGCGCACCCGCTCGACGACTTCTTCCGCCGACGGGGCCGTCACCGGGATCTCCAACAGCTCGAAGCCGGCCGGATCCAGCACGCGTACCAGGGCGAGGTAGAGCAGCGCCTGCTTGCTGTCCGCGTAGGTGTAGACGGCTCCGTGGCTCAGCCCCAAGGCCGCGGCCACGTCGGAGATCCCCGCGGCGCGGAAGCCCTTGGCGGTGAACACGCGCACCGCCGCGTCGGCTATCTCGCCCAGGGGTCTGGCCGGCAGTCGTCCTCTCATGCCTCCAGGGTATGTTGACTGGCTCAGTCAGTCAACATACTTGGTAGCCTCGATCGCAGACACGGACGATGCCGAAGACAGATCCCGGAGACACATGCCGGAGACAGGAGGCGAAGATGGCGCGAGCGGCGATCTCGGCGCACGGCGGCGGAGCGGGGCGCGACGCCCCGGAGTCCCTCGCGGCCTACCGCGAGGCCGCCGCGGACGGCGCGCAGTACGTGGAGGTCGACATCCGCCGCACCCGCGACGGGATGCTCGTGGCCTACCACGACGAGCGCTGCGGGCCGGACGGCCGCGCGGTCGCCGAGCTCGGCTACGACGAGCTGTGCGCGCAGGCCGGCTACCCGGTGCCGCAGGTGGCGCAGGTGCTGGACGTGCTCGCCGGGAAGGCCGCGGGCCACCTCGATCTGAAGGCGCCCGGGTACGAGGCGCAGGCCGTCGCGCTCGCGCGGGAGGCGTTCGGCCCGACCGGGTTCGTCGTCACCACGCTCGAAGACGCCTCGGTGGCCCGGGTACGCGAGGAGTTCCCCGAGGTGCGCACCGCGCTCTCGCTCGGCCGGGACCTCGACGGCCTGCCCCCGCACCGGCGCGCGGCCGCGCGGCTGAGCGAGATCTTCCCGGTACGCCGGCTCCAGTCCTGCGGAGCGCAGTGGGCCGCGCTCGACTATCGGCTCGTCTATGCCGGAGTCCTGCGACGCTGTGCCGCGCACGGCTTCGGCACGATGCTCTGGACGGTGGACCGGGACGAGCTGATCACCCGTTTCCTGACGGACCCCCGGGTGGACGTGGTGATCACCGACTACCCGGCCCGGGCCCGGATGCTGCGCGACGCACTGGGCGAGCAGGCCTGAGCGGCGGCTGAGCCACGGCGCGGCTCGGATCGCGCCCGGCGTGCGCCCTGTTGCGCCGCCGGGCCCCGCGATTACCGTGGGCGGCGGACCGAACGCGACACCGACCCACGGTAGGAAAGCCCTGATCCGAAAGGTTGCGCTCATGCTGGATGCCGCCGATACGCCCGAGCTGCCGTCCTTTCCGTTTCCCAGCGCGCACTCGCTCGAGCCCCCGGCCGCCTACGCCGAGCGCCGCGCCGCCTGCCCGTTCGGCCAGGTGCGGCTGGCCAGCGGGGATCCGGCGATCCTGCTGCTGACCTACCGGGACGTGGCCGCGGCGATGGCCGACACCCGGCTCTCGCACGACCTGACCGCACCCGGCGCGCCGCGGGTCACGGTGGAGCCGAGCTTCATGCAGGATCCCGACATCCTGCTGAACAAGGACGGCGAGGACCACCTGCGGATCCGCCGGATCGTCGCGGCGGCGTTCACCCCGCGCCGGGTCGAGCGCTGGAAGCCGGTGATCGCGCAGGTGGCCGAGGAGCTGATCGACGCCCTCGAGCAGGCCGGCCCGCCCACCGACCTGGTGGCCGAGTACTGCTTCGCCCTGCCGGTGCGCATCATCTGCCGCCTGCTCGGCGTGCCCGAGCACGACGCGCTGCGCTTCCGGACCTGGTCCAACGCCTTCTCCTCCGGCGCGCAGATGACGCCGGAGGAGCAGATGGCCCAGGTCGGCGCGTTCCTCGGCTACGTCGCCGCACTGATCGCGGCCAAGCGCGCCGAACCCGGCGAGGATCTGATCGACGATCTGATCGCGGCTCGCGACGGTGCGGACAAGCTGACCGAGGACGAGCTGCTGAGCCTGGTGACCGGCCTGATCGCGGTCGGCAACGAGACCACGTCCACCGCGCTCAGCCGGTTCCTGGCCGAACTGCTCAGCGACGGGCGCGCCCTGTGGACGCAGCTGCTCGAGGACCCGGACGTACTCCCGGCCGCGGTCGACGAACTGCTGCGCTTCACCGGCCTGAGCAACAGCGCCCTGTTGCGCCTCGCCGTCGAGGATGTCGAGCTGCCCTCCGGCACGGTCAAGGCCGGCCAGGCGATCGCGATCGCCAGCAACGGCGCCATGCGCGACCCCGAGGCGTATCCGGACCCGGACACCATCCGCTTCGACCGCGACGCCCCGATCCCGCTGATCTTCGGCGGCGGCCCGCACTACTGCCTGGGCGCGCACCTGGCCAAGGCCGAACTGGTCATCGGCCTCGGCACCCTGCTGCGGCGGCTGCCCACGCTGCGGATGGCGGTCGGCCGGGACGAGCTGGTCTTCAGCGGCGGCGAGATCGTCGACTCGATGGTCACCCTGCCCGCCGCCTGGTGATCCAGCCGTCCGGGCCGTCTCAGCGGGCGAAGACGATCGTGTGGTTGCCGTTGCGGATGACCCGGTCCTCGGCATGCCAGAGCACGGCGCGGGACAGGACGGCCCGCTCCACGTCGGCACCGCGGCGCATCAGGTCGGCGGCCGTGTCGGCGTGGGTGACCCGCACCACGTCCTGCTCGATGATCGGGCCTTCGTCGAGGTCTTCGGTGACGTAGTGCGCGGTGGCGCCGACCAGCTTCACCCCGCGCTCCTTCGCCCTGGCGTAGGGCCCGGCCCCGATGAAGGCGGGCAGGAACGAGTGGTGGATGTTGATGATCGGCACCCCGAGCTCCTGGATGAACCCGCCGGACAGGATCTGCATGTACCGGGCCAGCACGACGAAGTCGACGTTGCCCTTCAGCAGACGCAGGTGCTCGGCCTCGGCCGCCGACTTGTCCGGCCCGGTGGACGGGACGTGGAAGAACGCGATGCCCAGGCCGCGCACCTCCTCGGCCATGTCCGGATGGTTGGAGACGACCATCGGGATGCTGACGGGCAGTTCGCCCCGGCGATGGCGCCAGAGCAGGTCCAGCAGGCAGTGGTCTGATCGGGAGGCGAACACCGCCATCCGCTGGGGCACGGACAGGTCCCGTAGCGTGTAGCGGACGCCGCAGCCCCGCGCCACGTGCTCGTCCAGATCCCGTTCCAGGGCGGGCAGCGCGGCCTGCAGCCCGTCCAGGCTGAACACCGTGCGCTGGAAGAACGCGCCGCCGCACGGGTCGGTCGAGTACTGGTCCAGCGAGACGATATTGGCCTGGTGCCGGCTCAGCACGGCGGCGACCGCCGAGACGATGCCGGTGCGATCCTTGCCCTGCACGATCAGCGAGGCGAAGGCGCGCGCGGCACCGGGTGCGGCGCCGCGGCTGCGCGCCGGGGCGGCCGCCAGAGCGGCGTGGAGAGTCGAAGTGGTCACCGTCGGCCTTCTTCCTGGAAGCGGGTTATCCATTCGGCGCTCGCCCTGAGGCCGCCGAAGGTGTAGAAGTGCACCTTCAGCTCGCCGTGCAGCGCGGGGTCGTAGGCCGCGGCGAGCGTGTGCATGAACCGGTCCGGACCCGCCGTGCCCATCAGGTTGGCCAGGGACAGGCCGTACTTCTTCGCGATCGACGCGCTGGTGCCGACGCCGAAGCGGGCGGCGAAGCCCAACAGCCGTCGTACCCCGGCCGGCCCAGGTACCCCGACCCGCACCGGCAGGTCGATGCCGCCCTCACGCACCTGCCGGACCCAGCCGAGCACCGCGTCCGCGTCGAAGGCGAACTGGGTGGTGATGCTGCCGGACAGGCCGCGCGCCTCGAGTTCGAGGTACTTGTCCGCCAGCGCCCCCCACAGGGCGTGGTCGGGGATGGCCGGGTGCCCTTCGGGATATCCGGCGATCCCGACCGCGCGCACGCCGTGCTGCTCGAGCAGGCCGCTGCGCAGGACGGAGAGCGCGTCCGGATAAGGCCCCTGCGGCGTGGGCGGGTCGCCGCCGATCAGGAACACCTCCCGGACGCCGGGCACGTCCGCGTCGTGCGCGTCGTCCGCCTCGTGCGCGTCGTGCGCCAGCCCGGCGAGGTACTCCCGCAGTGCGGCGGGGGCGGCGAGCCGGCGGGCGGAGAGGTGCGGGACGGCCCGGAATCCCAGCTGCCGGGCGGTGCGCGCGGCCTCCAGGCGCATCCGCAGATCCTCGTTGCCGAGATAGGTGACGTGGACGCGGGTGCCCTCGGGCAGGAGCGGATGCGCGTCGCGCAGCCCTGCGACGTCCTTCCCGGTCATCTCGACCGAGAAGTCCTCGAGCAGGTCCGTCCGGGTGCGCCCGGGCTCAGCCATTGCGGCGGTAGAGCGTGCGGGCGTGCTGGTTGAACGGCGCGGGCTGCACGCTCGCGCGGATGCGCGGGAAGCCCAGGTCCGCGTCGGCCGGGGTGCCGAGGCCCGGGTGCTCCCCCCAGACCACCTCGACCTCGGTGCCGGGCACGGCCCACTCCCGGTCGACCAGCGTCAGCGCCAGGACCGTGCCGACCGGGTCGATGCTCGCCGTCTGCATGGTGACGCCGACGAGTTCGCCGCCGCGCTCGACCCGGTTTCGGGCGTAGGTGAGATGGAACTCGAGCTGCTCGCCGTCGCCCAGCACGCGCCGGACGTCATCGGGCTCGAACATGAGGGTGACCTTGGTGCGGGCGACCTCGTCCTTGGCCCGCTCCAGCGCCTCGCGGCCGATGAACTCGTGGTTGAAGGAGATCATCTTGCCGTATCCGAGCTCGTACGGGGAGCAGTAGTAGTCCTCGATGTCCGGGGAGAAGAAGCTGCCGCTGAGCGGACGCTGTCCCTCGATCCCGAACAGCGGCAGCTGCCTGCGGTACTCGAGCAGGTCGGCGTCGGAGTAGATGCCCGGGACGGGCGAGGGGATCCAGCCGCTCTCCACGCTCGGCGTGGTGTAGGCCAGCGCGCCGACCCGGACCAGTCCGAGCGGTTCACCCGCGGCGAGCAGCGCGTCCTGGACGGCCGCGGCGTGCTCCCACGGTCCGATGAACTCCCAGCCGGCCTGTCCCGCCATGCCGTGGCGCAGGGCCTTGAGCCGGCGTCCGGCCAGCTCGACCGGCGCGGCGTGGAAGAACTTCACCGGCGGCATCGGCCCGCCGAACGCGGACTCCACCAGCTCGGCCGCCCGCGGCCCCTGCACCTGGTAGCGGAACAGCGTCGGGTCTCCCCCGCCGCGGAAGGCCGAGGACGGATCGGTGCGGAAAACCACGTCGTACCCGTGCCGTTCGGCGTGGTACTGCACCCAGTGCTGGGCCGCGGGCACCCCGCTGAGGGTGAAGGACTGCTCCGACTCCCGGGCCAGGATCCCGTCGGTGACGATGAATCCGCGCGCGGTGACCGGTATGAACTGCTTCGCCTGTCCGATCGCGAAGGACTCGACGTTGTTCGCCGCCGTCTCGCCGAGCAGCCGCAGCGCGTCCGGGCCCTCGATGAAGAGATCGAACATGTGGTGGGACAGATCCAGCAGCGCGACGGACTCGTGCCAAGCCGCCTGCTCCGCCCGCCACCCGGCGAACTCCCGCGCCACCACCTCCGGCGTCCACGGCGCCGCGCCGGGCTTCCACAGCAGGGCGACGGGCGAGCCCGCCTTCTCGATGCCGTCCTGGAGACTGGGCCTGGGCATAGCGGCTCCCTCATCCTCGAGTGAACTGGGCCGGTGTGGACCGGGGATCAGGGCAGCACTCTAGAGCCGATGACTAGAACGTTCTAGTAGCCTGTGACGTTCACCTTAGCTTTCCGAACCGCGCAATCTCCGGTCGAGTTCGGCCGCGCCGATCTCCACGGCGTGGAGCATGGCGGTGGTGACATAGCCGAGTTGTTCGTTCACCCGGATCATCGGGAGGTTGTCGGCCGAGGTGGTCGTGCGGACCTCGCCGATGTTCGGCCGGTTCGCCCTGAGCCACTGCATCATCTCGGCCTTCACGGCCCGGCCGAGGCCGCGGCCGCGATATCGCGCGAGCACCGCCGTGTCCTCTTGGAAGCACGTCGCCGGCAAGGACGGGTCGAAGGCGATCTCCGTGAACCCGGCGACCTCGCCCGTCTCCGCGGACACCGCGACGATGTACCAGTGTTCTTCGCCGATCTCCTTGAGTTCGGCTTCGTACCCGCGCACCCGCTCCACCGTCCAGTTCGGCGCGTGCACGCTGGATTCCCCGGCCGGCGCGTCCTCGATCGCGGTCCGGGCAGCGGCGAACCCGGCGACGAGCGATTCCGGGGCGATGTCGACCCAGCGCTCCAGCCGGAAACTTTCGTCGAGGCAGACCCGCCACAGCGCGGAATCCGTCGCGGCCACGTCGAGCGTCTGCCACACCGTGCGCTTGACGACCGCGAAACCGAGGCCGCGGGCCCAATCCAGGCCGGCCGAGTCGTCTTCGAGGTTGTACCCCACGACGACCTCCCGCCCCGCGCCCCGCGCCGCGGCAAGACAGGCCACGAGCAACGCGCGACCGACCCCGTTGCGGCGCAGTCTCCTGGTGACCCGCACCGAGATCTGCGCGAAGCGGTCGTTCTCATGCTCCAGGAAGGTGACCTCTGCTGATCCCACGATCCTGCCGCCGCTGCGCGCGACCCAGCACGCCCGCGGCCCGCGATACGTCAGCGGCCTGCGAAGCTCCGCGACATAGGCCTCGTACTCGAGAGCCGAAGCCGTCGGCTCCAGCTCCTTGATCATCTCGTTGGTGAGGTCGAAGTAGTCGCGCAACTCGCGCTCGACCGCCCCCGCCGGCGAAAACGGGGAGACGTCGAATACGACAGGAGTTTCGTTCTGCACCGGGTTCTGCACTGGGTAAGGTCCTCGTCCCCTCGAATGACGGATACGGACCGCTGTCGGCCACGTCCTCGGCTCCTGCGCGAAGCTCAGACCGACGCGCGCTCCACGATCCGGCCCGGATCCGGCTCCAGCCCGGCCGTGTCCAGCCCGAGCACGGAGCGCGCGGCGAGGCGGCCGTGCACCTCCGCGTCGATGTGCACGGAGGTCAGCGCGGGCACGGCCAGTTCGCCGCCCTCGGTGTCGTCGAACCCGATGACGGCCAGGTCGCCGGGCACCCGCAGACCCAGATCGCGGGCGGCGCCGAGCGCGCGCAGCGCGATGTCGTCGGTGAACCCGGCGATCGCGGTGACCCCGGGATGCGCCCGCAGCACCGCCTCGAGGGCGGCCGTGCCGGCCGGGCGCGGGGCCGGGAGTTCGAAGCGGACCGGCTCGGGCAGGCCGAGCGCCCGGGCGCGGCGCGAGGTCAGCCGGCCGCGCGCGTCGGCCAGGGCGGAGGGGACGTTCGGCAGCGCCAGCGCGATCTGCCGGTGCCCGTGCGTGTGCAGATACTCGACCTGCAGAGCGGCATGGGCGGCCAGGCCGCCGCGCCAGCCGCCACCCCCGTCTTCGAGATCGTGCCCTGACATGTACGCCTCGCCGAACCGCAGCACCGCCCGGGGCTGGATCGCCTGCCGCACCTGCTTCATCGCGCCCTCGTCGTGCGGGCCGTGCCGCACCATCAGCACATGGCCGTGGGCGGCGAGCTCCTCGTCGAGACCGCGCAGGTAGCTGTGCGCGTAGTTGCCCTCGTACGCCCAGTCGATCTCCAGCACCACGACCCGGGACGAACCCTCGCGCAGCGCCCTGGCCACACCGCTCGGCACGTACCCGAGCTCACGCGCGGCCTCGCGCACCCGCCGGCTGGTCTCCGCCGAGATCGACTGGCGCGGATCCTCGGACAGCACGAACCCCGCCGTGGACGGCGAGACCCCGCTCGCCGCCGCCACGTCCTTGAGCGTCACCCGCCGGGTTGCGGCCACCCGAGCTCCTTCACGCCGATCCGGACCGCGCCCGATTCTAGCCGAGCCGCTCCGCCCGGCCGCCGCCGCTGCCCCGAACAGGCCAGTTCGGCGGGCTGGTCCGGGAGCCGGACCCTACGCTGAGCGCGACCGACCCACCACCCGCACTGGAGGCCCCGGCATGAGCGGACGCAGCGACTACTCCACCGAATTCGCCGACCGCACCGCGCTGGTCACCGGCGGGGCCTCGGGAATCGGGCTGGCCTGCGCGCAGCGGCTCGCGGCGGGCGGCGCCACGGTGGTGATCGCGGACATCAACGAGGACGCGGCGCGGACCGCGGCCAAGGGCCTCGGTACCAAAGGCGGCCGCGCCGCCCTGGCCGTCCGGCTGGACGTGACCGACCCGGAGCAGGTCGAGGCGGCAGTGGCGGACGCGGTGCGGCAGACCGGCGGTCTGCACTTGGCCGTGAACAACGCCGGCATCGGCGGCCCGAGCGCGCCCACCGGCGAGTACCCGCTGGACGGCTGGGCCCGGGTGCGCGCCACCAACCTCGACGGCGTGTTCTACTGCCTGCGCGACGAGATCCCCGCCATGCTCACGGCCGGCGGCGGCGCGATCGTGAACATGGCCTCGATCCTCGGCACCAACGGCTTCGCCGGATCCGCCGCCTACGTCGCGGCCAAACACGCCGTGGTCGGCCTGACCAAGACCGCGGCCGTCGAGTACGCGAGCCGGGGCATCCGGGTGAACGCGGTCGGGCCCGGCTTCATCGACACCCCGCTGCTCGCCCAGGCCGACGAAGTGCAGCGGCAGGGCCTGATCGACCTGCACCCGGTGGGCCGGCTCGGCACCGCCGAAGAGGTCGCGGAACTGGTCGCGTTCCTGCTCTCCGACCGCGCCTCCTACATCCACGGCAGCTACCACCTGGTGGACGGCGGATACGCGGCGCGCTGACCGACGGCCACCCGCGGCGCACCCGGCCCCGCGGTGGCCGGGGCCGGTCCCGGCCCCGGCCACCGTCAACGCCGCGCGCGCCGCGCGTTGATCAGCTCCCAGCGCTCCGGCTCGCTCAGCCCGCCCCACACGCCGAACTCCTCCTCGTTCTCCAGCGCGTAGTCGCGGCACAGCTCCCGGACCGGGCAGCCCTCGCACACCTGCTTGGCCTCCCGCACCCGCCGCGCCTTCTCCATCCGCTCCTCGACGCTGTGCGCCGGTCCGAAGAAGAGCTCTTCGTCCACATCGCGGCACGCGCCCGCGACCTGCCAGTCCGAGGCGGCGAGTTCTACCTCGAGGACCCTGGAAACCACCAGGCGTGCCCGCCCGCGCCCGTTGGGGCGAGTGCGGTGGCTCCGCGATCGGCGGGAGGGCTTGGTGTCCGCGATGCTCAACGTTCACGACCTTTCATCACCGCGTGTGTGCCGGTCGGCACGGCGATCGAAGTAACCGCTCAGTACCCAGATAAACCCCCCGGCGCGGGCCGATCCGCGACCGGGCGCACCGCGCGCCCGCCAGCCCGGACACGCCTCGGAAACGCCCGGGACACGGACACCGCCCGATCGCATCAACGCCGTCACAAGGCGCGCCCCGGATGTCATGGCTTGGAAACATCCCCGCTCTACCGTGCGGCTCATGGCGGATGTGTTCGAGGGCTACGGGTTCGGCAAGGCCTGGGACGAGATGTTCGCCGGGCCCGGAGATCCGCGCCCGGCCTACCGCGCGGTGCACGGCACGCTCGAGCACTTCGACCCGGACGAACTGCGGCTGCGCGCGGACCAGGTGGCCCGGGCGTTCACCGACCGCGGCGTCACCTTCGCCTTCGACGGCCAGGAGCGCCCGTTCCCGCTCGACCTGGTGCCGCGGGTGATCTCGGCGCGGGAGTGGGACCAGATCGACCGGGGCGTGCGCCAGCGGGTACTCGCCCTCGAAGCCTTCCTCGCCGACGTCTACGGCCCGGCCACGGTGTTCGCCGAGGGCATCGTGCCGCGCTCGGTGGTGCTCACCGGCAGCGGATTCCAACGCGCCGCCCACGGCATCGAGCCGGCCAACGGGGTACGGGTGCACGTGGCCGGAATCGATCTGGTGCGCGACGAGGACGGCCGGTTCCGGGTGCTCGAGGACAACGTGCGGGTGCCCTCGGGCGTCAGCTACGTGCTGGAGAACCGCCGCATCATGACCCG
>FSXZ01002271.1_pt1 | contig 13678 bp, 12 predicted proteins | sample 1638121 | NCBI WGS metagenome assembly FSXZ01 (sample SAMEA3914788, study PRJEB12502) | metagenome | biome: forest; material: soil | place: Canada | collected 2011-07-03 | depth 0.1 m
ATCATGACCCACGGAGATGACAAGGGCCTGGTGCTGCCGCCCGCGCTGGCCCCGCACCAGGTGGTCATCGTGCCGATCACCCGGGGCGAGCCCGACGAGGCGGTGGCCGCGGCCGCGGCGGACCTCGCGCGCCGGCTGACCCGGATGGGCGTGCGCGTGCACGTGGACGACCGCACGCACCTGTCGCCGGGCTTCAAGTTCAACGACTGGGAGCTGCGCGGCGTCCCGATCCGGCTCGAGCTCGGCCCGCGCGACCTGGCCGCGGGCACGGTGGTGATGGCCCGGCGGCTCGGCAACGGCCAGGCGGGCGGGACGGCGGGCGGCAAGGAGACCCTGTCGCTCGACTCCGCCCCGGCGCGGCTGTCGTTCGAGCTGACCGCGTTCCAGGCCCTGCTGCTGCAGCGGGCCACCGAGTTCCGGGATGAGCGGACGGTCCGGGCGGACACGTGGCCGGATTTCGCGGCCGCGGTCTCGGTCGGCTGGGCGCTGGCGCTGGCCTGCGACGACCAGGCCTGCGCGGATGAGATCCAGGCCGAGACCGGGGCGACGCCGCGGTGCATCCCGCTGGACGGCGAGCCGGACGCCGGCCCGTGCATCCGCTGCGGCCGCCCGTCCGGCTACGGCAAGCGCGTCCTGTTCGGCCGGGCGTACTAACCCGGCTCCGGCGCGGCCGGCGCGGGCGCGCGGCGCAGCTGCCGGACCTCGGGGACGGCCAGCACGAGCAGGGTGACCACCAGGATGAGCACGCCGCCCGCGTCGAGGACGGCGCCGGGACCGAAGACGGCCAGCAGCGGGCCGGCCACGACGGTGCCGACCGGGGCCAGGGCCAGGCTGCCCAGGGCGTCGTAGGCGGAGACCCGCGACAGGGCGGCGGGCGGGATCTCCTGCTGCATGGTAGTGACCCAGTTGACGCTGAACAGCTCGCCGCTGGCCCCGACGACGAAGGCCGTGGCCAGGATGAGCGGCAGGGCCAGCGGCACGGCCAGGGCGAAGGCCAGGAGCGGGAAGATCAGCACGCCGAGCGTCGCGGCCAGCAGCATCCGGGACGGCCGGAACCTGATCATGACCACGCCGCCGAGGACCGACCCGACGGCGTAGGCGGCCAGGATGAAGCCCCAGCTGCTGGCCCCGCCCAGGCTCCGGTCGGCGACGACCGGTCCCAGCACGCTGACCAGGGCGTTGGTGACGGCCATGAACGCGGCGAACTGGAGCACGATGGACCATAGCCACCGGCGGGAGGCGAACTCGCGCCACCCCTCGTGCAGCTCGCGCAGGACGCCCGCGCTGGCGGTCGCCAGCGGCCGGGCCGGCAGCCGCATGCCGGCCCGCAGCGCCGCGGCCACGAAGAAGCTGGCGGCGTCAGCGGCCAGGCCCCAGCCGGGGCCGGCCGCGCCGACGAGGATGCCGCCGAGCGCCGTCCCGGCGATGTTCGCGCCGTTGTTCCCGAGCCGGTCGATCGCGACCGCCTGCGACCGCTCCGTGTCGGGGACGGTCTGGGGCAGCAGGCCGGTGGAGGCCGGGTAATAGAAGCCCAGGCCGGTGCCGCGCAGCGCGGAGAGCACCAGCAGCTCCCACACCCGGGCGGACCCCGTCAGCACCAGGACCGCGGACGCGGCCTGGGCCGCGCCCTGGAGGAGGTCCGCGGCGACCATGACCTGATGGCGCGGCAGCCGGTCGGCGACGACGCCGCCCAGCAGCAGGAAGATGATCATGGGCAGCAGCGCGGCGGTGGCCACGTAGCCGACGTCGCTGCCGGACCCGTGGATCGACAGGACCGCGAAGGGAACCGCGACGGTGGCGATCGACGTGCCGGCCATGGAAACCACGTCGCAGGCCAGGAAGAGCTGGAAGTTCCGGCTGCGCAGCGGTCCGGGCGGCCACCTCATTCGCGCCATCCTGCCCGGCCGCGGCCCGGGCTGGCTACCTCGTTTCCGGCCCGCCGCGGGCCGCGCGCCCCGGCCGGTGCATCCCGGCCGGGTGACAGCCGGGAAATGCCGTTGAGGCCGGGGGCGGGCCCGCTGACAATGAGGCATGACCGGAACCGGGGACGAGATCCTCCTCGAGGGCGGCGGGCGGACCCGGGTGCACCGCCGGGGCGGCACCGTCGTCCGCGACGCCGGCCCGTGGACGCCGGCCGTGCACGCGCTGCTCCGCCACCTCGAGGCGGCGGGCTTCGCCGCGGCGCCGCGGCTGGTCGGCTCCGGGTTCGACGCCAGCGGCCGGGAGACGCTGACCTTTATCGAGGGCGAGTTCACCCAGCCCGGTCCCTGGAGCCTGGACGGGGCCGCCGCGGTGGGCGCCCTCCTCCGTGACCTGCACCGGGCCACCGCCTCGTTCCGGCCGCCGCCCGGCGCCGTGTGGTTCCCGTGGCACGGCCGCCACCTGGGCGGCCCGGGCCAGGTAATCGGGCACTGCGACGCCGCCCCGTGGAACATCGTCGCCCGGAGCGGCCTGCCGGTCGCGCTGATCGACTGGGAAACGGCGGGCCCGGTGGACCCGCTGACCGAGCTGGCCCAGGTGTGCTGGCTGAACGCCAAGCTGCACGACGACATCGTGGCCGAGCGCGAGGGCCTGCTGCCCCTGGCCGACCGGGCCCGGCAGCTGGCCGCCATCGTGGATGCCTACGGGCTCAGCGCCCGGCAGCGGGCCGGCTTCTTCGACCGGATCGTCGAGTTCGCCGTCTGCGACACCGCGGCCGAGGCGGACAGCGCGGCCGTCACGCCGGAGCTGACCGCCCACCCCGTCGCCCTGTGGGCGATGGCCTGGCGGGCCCGCTCCGCGGCGTGGATGCTGCGGCACCGCCGGCCGCTGGAGGCGGCGCTGGCCGCAGGGATGGCCTGATTTCCGCCGGCCGCCGATCCCGGCGCGCAGGCGGCCCGGCACCCGGCAGCTTCACGGGGTCTCTTTAGCCGCGTATGCAGGCATGATGGCTGATCGCGGCACAACGGGCACTTGCCGGATAGCGCGATATGCCTGAGCATCAGATACAGAAGTCGGGATCTCGGGGACACGCGGGAGGGTGCCTTGGACGAGAATTTTGTCGCACTTGTCCGAGGCCCGAGCACCAGGTACCCGCGCGGCTTCCCGCTCCTGTTCCCGGTCTGGCTGGCCGCCGGGCTGGCCGCGGCCTGGATCGCCTGGATCCGGGTCATCGGGCCGATGCAGTGGTGGTACCGCGACACGCTGGTGGTCGGCATGCTCATCGCGGCCGTCACCGTCGTGGCCGTGGTGGCGACGATCCGGATGCCGGCCTTCCGCGCGGACCGCAACGGCATCCGGCTCGGCCTGCGCACCGAGCGCAAGCGGCCGCGGCACCGGCAGGCGCACCTGTGGTGGTCAGACGTGCGGCAGCTGCGGATCGAGCCCCGGCGGTACGGGACGCTGGTGGAGATCTCGCTCGGCCCGGCCGCGCGGATCGTCCGGCGCCGCGGCCCGATCCGGCAGACGCTGCTGTGGTGCACGCTGCTCGTGATGCCGTTCGGCCTGGGCCGGGGCACGCCCCGGCTGACCGAGCCGGGCCGCAAGGACCCGCAGTACCGGATCCGGCTGTACGACGTGACCCCGGAGGAGCTGGGGCTCGCGCTGGCCGGGCTGGCCCTGCCGGCCGTGGAGATCATCGTCATCTCCCGGCGCTACGGGCCGATCATGGCCCGGCGCCCGCAGCCGGCCGCCCCGCGCAACCCGGCCCCCGCTGCCCCGGCCGCGCCGCCGGCGGCACCAGCCGCGCCGCCCGCGCCGTCGGCGGCACCAGCCCCGTCGCCCGCGCCGTCGGCGCCGCCAGCGGCGCCCGCTCCGGCGACCGCCAGCGCACCGGCCGACCCCGCACTGGCCGGCCCCGCAGCGACCGACCCCGCGCCGGCCGCCGGCGACACGCCCGCTGACCCGGTCGGCGCCGCGACCGCGACGGTCCCCGAGGCCGAGCCCGCGGACCCGGCCCCGGCCGCCCCCCGGCCGCGGGAGGCCAGCCAGCCGGTGCCGCTGATCGTGGCGGCGCCCGTGAACCTGGACGACCCCGCCGGCCCGAACGACCTCGCCGGCCTGAACGGCACCGGCGGCCTGGACGGCTCCGCTGACCTGGAGGACGAGGCGCCGGCCGTGCGGGAGGCGTCGCAGCCCGCGGCCTGACGGGCCCGCGGCGCCGCCCGGCGGCGCCGCTATTCACGGCGGGGTGATCGTCGTATCATCGCCCCCGAGCCGCGCTCGCCCGGGAATGGGCGGATGAGCTGGGGCTACCCCGTTTCGGCCGGAGAGAGGACTGCATTCGATGGCACACGAGGTCAGGGGCGTCATCGCCGGCGCCCGGGGAAAAGGGGTGACGGTCACCACGATCGTCGTGCCCGATCCCGGGCCAGGCGAGGCGCTCGTGCGGGTCCAGGCCTGCGGGGTGTGCCATACCGACCTGCACTACCGCGAGGGCGGCATCGGGAGTGACTTCCCGTACCTGCTCGGGCACGAGGCGGCGGGCGTGGTCGAGTCGGTCGGCGCGGGCGTGACCGGGCTGGCCGCCGGCGACTTCGTCATCCTGAACTGGCGGGCCGTATGCGGGGAGTGCCGGGCGTGCCGGCGCGGCCGCCCGTGGTACTGCTTCGCCACCCACAACGCGACCCAGAAGATGACGCTGACGGACGGGACGGTGCTGTCGCCCGCGCTGGGCATCGGCGCGTTCGCGGAGAAGACGCTGGTCGCCGCCGGGCAGTGCACCAAGGTCAGCGCGGACGTCCCGCCCGCGGTGGCCGGGCTGCTGGGCTGCGGCGTGATGGCCGGGCTCGGGGCGGCGATCAACACCGGCGGGGTCACCCGCGGGGACTCGGTCGCGGTGATCGGCTGCGGCGGCGTCGGCAACGCGGCGGTGCTGGGCGCGCGGCTGGCCGGCGCGCGGACGATCATCGCGGTCGATGTCGACGACCGGAAGCTGGAGCTGGCCCGCCAGTTCGGCGCGACCCACACGGTGAACTCGCGGGCGGCCGACCCGGTCGAGCAGATCCGGGCGCTCACCGAAGGCAACGGCGCCGACGTGGTGATCGAGGCCGTCGGGCGGCCGGAGACCTACCAGCAGGCGTTCTACGCCCGCGACCTGGCCGGGACCGTCGTCCTGGTCGGCGTCCCGACGCCGGAGATGCGGCTGGAGCTGCCGCTGCTGGACGTGTTCGGCCGGGGCGGGGCGCTGAAGTCGTCCTGGTACGGGGACTGCCTGCCCGACCGCGACTTCCCGATGCTGACCGACCTGTTCCTGCAGGGGCGGCTGCCGCTGGACAAGTTCGTGTCCGAGACCATCGCGCTCGACCAGGTCGAGGAGGCGTTCGCCAAGATGAGCCGCGGCGAGGTGCTGCGCAGCGTGGTCCTGCTGCCGTGACGGCCCGGATCGAGAAGGTCGTCACGTCGGGGACATTCTCCCTGGACGGCCAGGATTTCGCGGTGGACAACAACGTATGGCTGGTCGGCGACGACGATGAGGTGCTGGTCATCGACGCCGCCCACGACGCCGGGGCCATCCTGGCCGGCGTCGGGGGGCGGCGGCTGGCGGCGGTGGTGTCCACCCACGGGCACAACGACCACGTCAGCGCGGCACCGGAGGTCGGCGCGCAGGCGGGGGCGAAGGTGCTGCTGCACCCGGCCGACCAGGTGCTGTGGCAGCTGGCCCACCCGGACCGGCGGCCGGACGGGGTGCTGGCCGGCGAGCAGCTCATCGACATCGCCGGCACCACGCTGCGGGTGCTGCACACGCCGGGGCACTCCCCCGGCAGCGTGTCGGTGTACGCGCCGGAGCTGGGCGTGGTGTTCTCCGGGGACACGCTGTTCCGCGGCGGGCCGGGCGCGACCGGGCGGTCGTACTCCAGCCGGCCGGCCATCCTGGCCTCGATCCGCGGCACCCTGCTCGCGCTGCCGCCGGAGACGGTCGTGCACACCGGGCACGGCGAGGACACCACCATCGGCGCCGAGGCCGAGGCCCTGGCCGGGTGACGGGAGTCGGGGTGAGCGGCGACGGGGTCACCCGGATCGCGATGTGGTCCGGGCCGCGGACGGTGTCCACGGCGCTGATGCGGGCCTGGGAGAACCGGGCCGACACGGTCGTCGTCGACGAGCCGCTGTACGCCTTCTACCTGGACCGCACCGGGATCGACCATCCCGGCCGGGCCGAGGTGATCGCGAGCATGCCGGCCGACTGGCGGGTGGTGCTGGACGGCCTGGCCGCCGGCCCGGTGCCGGCCGGCATCTACTACCAGAAGCACATGACCCACCACCTGCTGCCGGAGATCGACCGGAGCGCGCTGGGCGGGCTGGCCCACGCGTTCCTGATCCGCGACCCGCGGGCGCTGCTGGCCTCCTACGCGCGGGTCCGCTCCGAGCCCACCCTGGCGGACCTGGGGCTGGAGCAGCAGGCGGAGATCTTCCGGGCCTTCGGCGGCCCCGTCCTGGACGCGGGCGACCTGCTCCGGTCGCCGCGGGCCGCGCTGGAAGCGCTGTGCGCGGCGCTGGGCGTGCCGTTCGACCCGGCCATGCTGGCCTGGCCGCCCGGGCCGCGGCCGACCGACGGGGTCTGGGCCCGCTACTGGTACGACGGGGTCCGGGCCTCGACCGGCTTCGGGCCGCCCCGCGCCCCGGACGCCACGCAGCTGCCGCCCCGGCTGGAGGCCCTGGCCGCCGCGTGCCGCCCGTTCTATTCGGAACTCGCTGCCGCCCGGCTGGTCATCCCCGCATGACCGGGACCGCCGCCCCGGGGTGACCCGCGGGGTCAGCGACCCGGCAATCCCTATTAGCCGGCGCTGAGCTCCTCGTCGGTCCGGGCCGTGCCGGGGAGCACGAGCGACAGCAGGGCGCACAGGGCGAAGGCGCCCGCGGCGTAGGGCACGGTGTGGGTGAAGGCGGCCGCGAGCGAGTGCCGGGCCGCGGCGCCGAAGAACACGGTGCCGAGCAGCGCGACGCCGACCGCCCCGCCGAGCTGCTGGGCGGTGCTGAACAAGCCCGACGCACCGCCCGCGGCCCGGGCCGGGACGGCGGCCAGGACCACGTTGACCAGCGGGATGACCAGCAGGGACAGGCCCAGCCCGGCCACCGCGAGGCCCGGCACGACCGGCCACGGGTCGCCCGCGACGGTGACGTGCGGAGCCCCGAGGGCCACCCCGGCGACGCCGGCCACCAGCAGCACGCTGCCGGCGGCCAGCACGACGCGGCCGTAGCGCTGGGCCAGGGGCACCGCGGCGGGCGCCCCGATGAAGCTGCCGGCGCTGAACGCGATCGCGGTCAGCCCGGCCCGGAGCGGCGAGAAGTGCTCCCCGGCCTGCAGCCACAGGGCGAACATCAGGAAGAAGCCCTGCAGGCCGGCCGAGAACGCGAGCTGGACGCCGAGGCCGGCCGCGAAGGCGGGAACCCGGAACAGGCCGGGCCGGATCAGCGGCGCGACGCGGGCGCCGGAGCGGCGGGAGCGGCGGGACTCCAGCCCGCAGAGGACGGCCAGCCCGGCCCCGCCGGCGGCCAGCAGCCCCCAGGCCCACCACGGCCAGCCCCGCTGGCGGCCCTCCAGGAGCGGGTAGACGATGGCCACCAGCGAGGCGGCCAGCAGCGCGCCGCCGGCCAGGTCGGGGCGCCCGGCGCCCCGGTCACGGGACTCGGGAATGAGCTTCAGGCCGGCGGCCAGGACGACGACCGAGACCGGCACGTTGACGAAGAACACCGACCGCCAGCTCCAGCCGAACAGGCTGGCCTGCGTCAGCACCCCGCCCAGCACCAGGCCGATGGCCGAGGCGAAGCCGAGCATCGCCCCGTACAGGCCGAACGCCTGGCCGCGCTCCCGGGCCGCGAACATGGTCCGGAACGTGGCCAGCACCTGCGGGGCCATGGCCGCGGCGGCCAGCCCCTGGATCACCCGGCAGGCGATCAGCGACGGCGGCGACGGGGCCAGCCCGGCGCCCAGGCTGGCCGCCCCGAACAGGCCGACGCCCAGCAGGAAGACGCGCTTGCGGCCGAACAGGTCGCCGAGGCTCCCGGCGATGATGAGCGCCGCGGCGAACGCCAGCATGTAGCCGGACACCACCCACTCGAGCTGGGTGGCGCTGGCCTGCAGGTCACGACGGATCGTGGGCAGGGCCACGTTCACGATGGTCAGGTCGATCATGTCCATCAGGGCGCCGGCGATGAGCACCGCGGCGGCCAGCCAGCGGGTGCGGGAGCCGGGCGGCCGGTCCGCCGCCTGCGGGCTGGCGGTCCCTGAGCTGGTGATCATCTGTCTCTCCTCGCCGTACTCGAACGATGGTCGCTTAGAGAACACTGTTCTTTCTCGAACATCGTTCTATCAGCGGACCACCGTACGAGTCAACCGGCGTTCCATCACTGGTACGCTGTTCGAGTGAGCACGGGAGAGCCGGGGCCGGAGGTCCCGCCGCCGCCCTGGCAGCACCGGCCGGACCGCGCGGGCCGCCGCCGCCGGGATCCGATCAGCCCGGACGCGATCGTGGACGCCGCGCTGGCGCTGCTGGACCGCGACGGCTTCGAGGCGCTGAGCATGCGCGCGCTGGCCGAGGAGCTGGGGACCGGCGCCGCGACGCTGTACTGGCACGTCGGCAGCAAGGACGGCCTGCTCGACCTGGTCTTCGAGAAGGTCATCGGCGAGGTGCAGGTCCCCGACGCCGACCCGGCGCGCTGGGCCGAGCAGCTCCGGGACTTCGGCCGGGCGCAGCGCGCGGTCACGCTGCGGCATCCCTTCATCGTGCCGCTGTCCCTGGGCCGCATCCCGATGGGGCCGAACGCGGTCCGGCTGTCCGAGCGGGTGCTGGCCGTCATGCAGGCCGGCGGCCTGCCGCCCCGGCTGGCCGTGCAGGGCTACCTGCTGCTCATCTCGGCCATCAACGGGTTCACCACGGACGAGACCGGCGGCGGCGCGGCGGCCCGGCCAGCCGGCGGCCCGTCCCTGCAGGAGATGGCCGACATGATCACGGGCTACTTCGCGAGCCTGCCGCCGGAGCACTTCCCGAGCCTGACCAAGCTGTCCGCCGAGTTCGCGCTGACCGACAACGACGAGCGGTTCGAGCTGCTGCTGGACATCTTCGTGGACGGGCTGGCCCGCCGGGCGGCCGCGAGCGGCCCGGAGGGACACTAGGTCACGGGGCTTACCGGGCCTGCGGCGCTCCTGCCCCCGGAGCGCGAGGGGAGCTTAGGTGCTGCAGGAGTTTGACGAGCGCAACCGGGACCTGATGGTCAGCGTCGGCGGCCGCCTGACCCACCGGGACGAGGCGGCCGTCAGCCCGTTCGACTCGGTGGTGCAGGGCGGCGACGCCGTCTGGGAGGGCCTGCGGCTGTACGACGGGCGGATCTTCCGGCTGGCCGAGCACCTGGCCCGGCTGCGCCGCTCGGCCCGGGCGCTGGCCTTCACGTCGGTCCCGCCGGACGAGGAGATCATCGCCGAGATCCGGCGCACGCTGGCCGCCAACCAGATGACGGACAACGTGCACATCCGGCTCACGCTCACCCGCGGCGTCAAGATCACCAGCGGCATGGACCCCCGGCTGAACCAGTCCGGGCCGACCCTGATCGTGCTGCCCGAGCACAAGCCGCCGGTCTACGACACCAGCGGGATCAGCCTCATCACGGCGAGCGTGCGGCGGCCGGCGGCCGACACGCTGGACCCGAAGATCCACCACAACAACCTGCTGAACTCCATCCTGGCCAAGATCGAGGCCAACATCGCGGGCGCGGACGACGCGGTCATGCTCGACCACCGGGGCTTCGTGGCCGAGACCAACGCGACGCACGTGTTCGCGGTGACCGGCGGGTCCCTGCTGACGCCGACCACCGGGGCGTGCCCGGAGGGCATCACCCGGCAGGCGGTGCTGGACCTGGCCGCCGAGGCCGGCCTGGCCGTGGCGGTCGGCGACTACAGCCTGACCCAGCTCTACACGGCCGACGAGCTGTTCGTGACCGGCACGATGGGCGGCATCGTCCCGGTCCTGGCCCTGGACGGCCGCCCCATCGGCACCGGGAAGCCGGGCCCGGTCACCCAGCGCCTGGCCGGCCTGTTCGCCGCGCTCACGGCCACCTCCGGCACCCGGGTCGTCTAGAGCCGGCCGGTCTCGCCCGGTCTCCCCCGGCCGCCCGGGGGGATGCAGCACAATGGCGGGATGAGCGAATCGCAGGCGGTGCCGGCCGTGGAGCTGCCGGGGGACGTCAGCATGCCCATGGTCGGCTTCGGCACCTGGAAGGTGACCGGCGGGCAGGTGGAGCCGGCCGTGGCCGCGGCGCTCGCGACCGGGTACCGGCACATCGACACGGCCACCATGTACGGCAACGAGGCCGAGATCGGCGCGGCGCTGGCGGCCAGCGACCTGGCCCGGGCCGACATCTTCCTGACCACCAAGCTCCGGCCCGGCGACGTCGGCCACGAGCCGGACGTCCTGCGCCGGTCGCTGCGGGCGCTGCGCACCGACTACGTCGACCTGTGGCTGGTGCACTGGCCGCCGCGGACCGCGCGGGGCCGCGCGGCGGTCTGGAACGGCTTCCGGGAGCTGCGCGACCAGGGGCTGGTCAAGGCCATCGGGGTCAGCAACTTCAGCCTGGACCAGATCGACCAGCTGATCGAGGCCACCGGCGAGGCCCCGGCCGTGAACCAGGTCCGGTGGAGCCCGTCGTACTACGACCCGGACGTCCTGGTCGGGCACAAGGCCCGCGGGATCGCGCTGGAGGGCTACAGCGCGCTCAAGGACCGCCGGCTGAAGGACCCGGCCCTGGCCCAGATCGCGGCCGCGCACCAGGTCACCGTCACCCAGGTGATCCTGCGCTGGCACCTGGAGCACGGCGTCACGGTCATCCCCAAGTCGGTGCACCCGGACCGGATCGCGGCCAACTTCGACCTGCTGCGCTTCAGCCTGACCGAGGCCGAGGTGGCCCGGATCGACGGGTTCGGGAACCTGTGAGCCCGGCGCCGGGCGCTAGCCCGGGCCGGGGCGGGTACCCGCGCGGCGGGTGAACTCCGCGACCTGCGCGGGCGTGGCCAGGCGGACGAAGCGCAGGCGGGCATGGGCCGGGTCGGCCTGCGCGCGGCGGTAGCGCTCGCGGGTCACCCTGTGCTTCGTCCAGGCCCAGAGCAGGATCGACTTTTCCGGGTCGGCGCGGAGGAGGCTGGCCCACGACTCGCGGTTGCCGTTCCAGAGCTCGGTGCGCCGGGCCATCCGGCCCAGCGTCCGCCGGGCGAGCTGGCCCATCACGCGCCACCGGGGCGGGTCGAGCCAGACCACCGTGTCGGCCCGCGCCCAGACCAGGTCCTGCACGGCGCGGTAGTTCCCGTCGATCACCCACCCGTCGCCGGCCGCGAAATCCGCGACCGCGGCGCGGAAGTCCGCGAGCGGCAGCGGCTGCCAGCCGGGCTGGTGAAAGACGCCGTCCAGCTCCAGGTGCGGGACGGCCAGGCCCGCGGCCAGCCGGGCCGCCACGGTCGTCTTGCCCGACCCGCTGATGCCGACCACCGAGATCCGCCGCACCAGGGCATTATTCGCGAGGCCCGGCCGGGCCGCACCGCATTATCGGCCCGGCCGGCTCGCCGCCCGGGCCGGGTGGCGGCGGCCGTCTGCTGCTGAGGCGGGCCGCGGCTACTGCGGCAGGCCGCGGCGCAGGGCCACGACGCGGGCGGCGGCGGCCTGGAAGGCGGGACGGGGCAGCGCGCCGTCGGTGTAGCCGTGCTCCAGCCCGGCCAGGCACTGGGTGCCCTCGGCGGTACTCTCCGCCGAGCACAGGATCAGGTCCATGCCGGCCTGCGCCGCCAGATAGGCGCGGTTGGCGATGGAGCCGTACGGGTTCAGCGCGTCGGCCTCCAGCGCGTCGGTAATGGTGACCCCGGTAAACCCGAGACGGCCGCGGAGCTCGCCCTGGACGATCGTGGCCGACAGGCCGGCGGGCCGGGCCGGGTCCAGGGCCGGGTAGACGGCCCAGGACACCATGACCAGCTTCACCCCGGCGCGGATGGCGGCCGGGTAGGGCAGCTCGTCGACGGCGCGCAGGGTGGCCGCGGGCACCGGCAGGGTGACCGGGCGCAGGTCAGTGTCCTGCTGGGTGGCCGCCGTGCCCAGGCCCGGGAAGTGCTTGGCCGTCGCGGCCACCCCGCCGGCCTGCTGGGCCGCGATGAACGCGGCCCCCAGGGCGGCAACCGTGGCCGGGTCCGAGCTGTAGGACCGCCCGAACTGGTCGTCGAAGTCGCCGGCCACCCGGTACACGTCGAGCACCGGGGCCAGGTTGACGTTCATCCCCACGCCGCGCAGGTTGGCCGCCGCCTGGGTGCCGGCCAGCCGGGCCGCGGCGACCGGGCTGGCCGACTCGCCGATCTGCTTCTCCGACTGCAGCGGCGCGCCGGGCAGCCGCCGGACCTGGCCGCCCTCCTGGTCGGTCATGAGCAGCAGCGGCGCCCGCACCGGGTTGGTGGCCGCGTGGTCGGCCGCCTCCAGCTCGCGGATGACCCCGGCGATCTGGGGCTCGCTGGCGATGTTGGCGGTGAAGAAGATGACCCCGGCCACCTCGCCGTGGGCGATCAGCGACAGCAGGGCGGCCGGCGGCGTCAGCCCCGGGTAGCTGAAGATCACCCGCTGCCCGGCCAGCTGGGCCGCCGACAGGCCGGCCAGCGCGGGCGCCGGGCTGGCGGCGGACGGGTCGTGCGCCGGGTCGCGGGCCGGGGCGCTGGTCGCCGGCGGGCGCGCGGCCGAGGCGGACTCGCCCGCGCCGCCGCTGGCGGCGCACGCCACCAGGGTGACGCCGATCGCGGCCACGCCAGCCGCCCGGAGCCACGCCGGGGCAACGCGCACGGAAGGTACCTCTCAGCCGGTCGGCCCGGCACGGCCGGCCCATCTGGTCATCACGCGCCGCACGCGGCACGGGGCAGGTCATCCTCGGACGGTCTCCGGCGTGCCTGCCACGGATAGCTAACGCCCGGCAGCGTTCCGGCGCATCCCCTATGACCCAATTCTCTGGTCAAGTCCCGGCCTGCCGCACGAGCCCGGCGGGCGCCCTGTCCATCCCCGGGCCAGCCGGGGAGGCGCCCGGCGGCTCGCCCGGCTCCCTCGCGGGGCTAGTCGCGGCGGGCCGGGGTCAGCAGGCCGCGGTGGAAGGCCTCGGCGACGGCGGCCGCGCGGTCGCTGACGCCCAGCTTGGCGTAGATGTGCAGCAGGTGAGTCTTGATCGTGGCCTCGCTGATGAACAGGCGGGCGGCGGCTTCCTTGTTGGTGCTGCCGCCCGCGACCAGGCCGAGCACCTCCAGCTCGCGCTGGCTGAGCGGCTCGGCCTCGGGGGCGCGGACCCGGCCCATGAGCTTGCTGGCCACGGCCGGCGACAGGACCGACTGGCCGGCCGCGGCGGCCCGGGCGGCGCGCAGCAGCTCGGCCCGCGGCGCGTCCTTGAGCAGGTAGCCGGTCGCGCCCGCCTCGATGGCGGGCAGCACGTCGAGGTCGGCGTCGTAGGTGGTCAGGACCAGGACCCGGGCGGGCACGCCGCGGCGGGCCAGCTCGGCGATGGCCGCCGCGCCGTCCATGCCGGGCATCCGCAGGTCCATCAGGATGACGTCGGGGGCGAGCAGGCCGGCCAGCCGGACGGCCTCGGCGCCGTCGGCGGCCTCGCCGACCACCTCGAAGCCGGGCTCGTGGCTGAACATGCCGGTCAGGCCGTCCCGGACGACCGGGTGGTCGTCGACGATGAGCAGCCGGATGAC
>FSXZ01000189.1_pt1 | contig 13676 bp, 14 predicted proteins | sample 1638121 | NCBI WGS metagenome assembly FSXZ01 (sample SAMEA3914788, study PRJEB12502) | metagenome | biome: forest; material: soil | place: Canada | collected 2011-07-03 | depth 0.1 m
ACGGGGGTGAAAAGCTCCCCCTCCTCGACATCGAACCCGAGGCCCCGCACGCGCTCCAGCAGGGCACCGGTCGCCTGGGAGTCGGTGTTGGTGAAGAAGCGGAGTGTGTGGCCAGCTGCCCGGAGCCGCCTCACTGCCCCCACGGCTCCCGGCACTGGTGCCCCGGCCTGGTAGAGGGTCCCGTCGAGGTCAAGCAGCACGAGCGCGTTCATCGCGTCTCCCGTCCCGGCTACAGCCGCTCGGCCACGTAGTCAATGCAGGCAGTGAGCGCTTCCACGTCGAACGGGTCAATCGACGCGTACATCGCGATGCGCAGCTGGTTGCGGCCCAGCTTGCGGTACGGGTCGGTGTCCACGATCGCGTTGGCGCGCAGTACCCGCGTGACTTCCGCCGCGCTGACCGAGTCGTCCAGGTCGATCACCCCGGTCACCGCGGAGCGCTGCGCCGGGTCGGCCACGAACGGGGTGGTGTACCCGGACTTCTCCGCCCAGGCATAGAGGCGGGACGCGGAGTCGGCGGTGCGGGCCGTGGCCCAAGGCAGGCCGCCGTTGCGGTTCATCCACTCAAGCTGGTCGGCCAGCAGGAAGAGAGTGGCGATCGCCGGGGTATTGTGCGTCTGGTCCCTGGCCGAGTTGCTGATCGCGGTCGGGAGGTCGAAGAAGGCGGGGATGTACCGGCCGGACCCGGCGATCTCCGCAGCGCGCTCCAGCGCGGCAGGAGAGAATGCGGCGACCCACAATCCGCCGTCGGCCCCGAAGTTCTTCTGCGGGGCAAAGTAGTAGACATCTGACTTAGTGATGTCCACGGGCAGGCCGCCGGCGCCGGAGGTGCCATCGATGAGCATAAGCGCGCCGTCGTCGGCGCCGGCCGCCCTCTGCACCGGCATCGCGACGCCGGTAGAGGTCTCGTTGTGAGTGAAGGCGTAGGCGTCGATGTCGGCCTCGGCGGCCGGGAGCGGGTGGGTGCCGGGGATGGCCGTGATGACGGACGGCTCGGCCAGCCAGGGAGCCGCCGCAGTCGCCCGGGCGAACCTGGACGAGAACTCGCCGAACACGAGGTGCTGCGACCGCTCGCGGACCAGGCCGAAGGCTGCGATCTCCCAGAAGGCAGTGGAGCCGCCGTTGCCGAGCACGACTTGGTAGCCATCGGGGAGCGAGAAGAGGTCACGCACGCCCTCGCGCACCCTGCGCACCAGGTTCCTGACCCGGTCCTGCCGGTGAGAGGTGCCGAGCAGCGAGGTTCCCGTCGCGGCGAGGGCGCTGAGTGCATCCGGGCGGACCTTAGACGGGCCGGCGCCGAAGCGGCCGTCGACGGGCTTAAGGTCACCGGGGATTTCCATCTGAGGCACCCAGGCACCCTATGAGGCGCAGTCAGGCGAAGCAACCGTGAATACGGCAAGGGCACGGCTGATGCTGCGGACACCGACGGGGTGTGTGGTTGGCGGAGTTGGCGGCGGTCCAGGATCCGGCGCAGGTGGCGACTGCGGTGGGTGCGGCACTGGGCATCCGTGATCTGCCAGCGGTCGCGGAGGGCGACGCGCTGGCCGCCCGGCAACTGCTGCTGGTCCTGGACAACTGCGAGCAGGTGATCGGGGCCGTCGCTGAGCTGTGCGGCAGGGCCGACCCGAACTCGCCAGCCGCGCGGGTCGCCACGACTCAGGCGGTGAGCGACCGGAAGGCCTCCCAGGCGCCGTCGTGCAATTCGAAGCCGATGCCGGGAACGTCAGGCAGCGGGACGTGGCCGGCATCGACCGGCAGGGCGGACGGCGGGCCGTGGAATGGGTGGAAGGCCAGCGGGGTGATCTCGGCGCCGCCGAGGCCGAGGGCCGCGACGAGGTGCTGGCTGAACAGGTGGCCGCCGTGCGGCCAAAAGGCGCGCCGGGGCCACCCGGCTGCCGTGAGCGTGTCGATGATCCGCAGGTAGCCGGGCAGGCCGTAGCAGTGCACAGGATCGAACAGCAGGATGTCGCGGGCGGGCCGCAGGCCCGCGTGCTGGTCGAGCAGTGCCGCCTCGGCCGCGGAGAACAGTGCCTCACCCCCGCTGCGATCGGGGGGTCGTAGCAAGCGGCGACATCGGCGTGGGTAGCGAAATCCAGCGGGTCGCAGATGTCCTCGAACCACCACAGCCCGAAGCGGGCGAGGGCCGCTGCCGCTGTCAGCGCCTGGCTGGTGATGTAACTGTTCATCGCGTCGACGGCCAGTTGCCCGCTGTCGGCCAGCTGCGCGACGGCCGCTTCGATGCGTCGCAGGTCCTGGCCGAGGGCGGAGCCGCCGATCTTGATCTTCGCGTGGGTGAAGCCGAGCTCGGTGAAATGGCGTATCTCCTGCGAGAGCGCGGTGATGTCGTGGTCCGGGTACGGGTATCCGCCGCTGGCGTAGACGGGCACAGGCGAGGGCGCGGCCTCTCGCCCGAGCCGGCTGGCCAGGAACTGGTGCAGTGGCAGGCCGGCGATCTTGGCCGCGGCGTCCCATAGGGCCATGTCGAGGGTGCCGACCGCGACGCATCGTTCGCCGTGGCCGCCGGGTTTCTCGCCGGTCATCATGACGGTCCAGGCCCGGAAGGGGTCGAGGTTGGCGCCGTCACCGGTGGTGATGTCTGGCGCTGGCGCCTGCAGCAAGCGGGGTGCGAAGCGTTCCCTGATAAGCCCGCTCTGGGCGTAGCGCCCGACCGAGGCGAAGCCGTAGCCAGTCACCGGCTGCCCGCCCCGGCCACGTCCGTGACCACGGCCACCAGGCTGGTGGTGAGGCCGCCGGACGGCATGCACTGGTCACGGTAGCGGGAGATGCCGATCGGCTGTTCCCTGATGCCGGTGACGCGCATTCGCCTTACCTGGATCCCTTCTGGGTTCTGGGCGGTCTGGACGGACGTGGGCGATCGCCTACCGCTAGTCCGGCGGTCGCTGCAGGAGCCGTCGGGACGATTCGAAGCCCAGTCGTTCGTACACCGGCACTGCCCTGCGGCCGGAGTGGACCGTCACGCGGAGGGACCCGAGGCGTGTCGCGCGCTCTGCGGCAGCCTCCACGAGCGCCGAGCCCACCACTGCGCGAGCTCCGCTGCGAATGAGTCAACCGAGCGCTGCGCTGGCTCCTCATCTCGGCTGTCCAGCCACAGCAGCCGGGCCAAGTCTGCGACGTCGTCCGTATTCGCCTGACTGATCTTCACGGGGTGAGCGTAGCCACGGCGTCGAGCGGACGAGGCAGCGCGCTAACAACGTGGCGGGGGCGGGCTCTCCAGCGTCGCGGATCGCGTCCTCGGCGGCGGCGATGACCTCGGCCTCGCCCGAGATTTCCTCGAGGCTGCGGCCGGAGGGCTCGGGCAGGACAAGGGTGAGCAGCGCGCCGAGGACCGATATACCGGCGGTGAGCAGCAGCGTGCCCCGCAGCCCGAGGGAGTGCTCCAGGACGGGGAACAGGAACACGCCGATGAACGCGCCGAGTTTCCCGATGCCGGCCGAGATGCCGTGCCCGGTCGCGCGGAACCGGGTGGGGAACAGCTCGCCGGGCAGCACGAAGGTCGTGACGTTCGGACCGAACTCGGTGAAAAAGTAGCTGATCCCGTAGGCGAGCAGGAACGGGGCGACCGCGGTGGTCATGCCGGGCACCAGGCCGATCACGGCGAAGCAGGCGCCCATCATGACGAAGCCGACGAGCTGCAGCTTGCGGTGGCCGATCCGGTCCATCCGCCAGACCGCGAGCGCGTAGCCGGGCACCGCCGCCACCGCGAAGATGGCGAGCTGGATAGCGATGGTCGTGGTCTGGGAGGCGTGCGGGGTGATGAGCGCGATGATCTGGGGGGTGGAGATCGTGTTGCCGTAGTAGGCGTAGTCGAGCAGGAACCAGCAGCCCGCCGTCCCGGCCAGCAGGACCAGGAGCCTGCGGCTGCCGAGGAACGCCCGCAGGCCGACCGAGGCCTGGGGCGGCGTCCGAGCGCCGGTCCGCGACGGGGTAGCGGTCTGCGGCGCGGTGGCGGTCCGGGCTTGGTAGCGGGGTGGCTCGGGCATCTTTCTGCGCAGCCAGACGGCGGCCGCCGCCGGGATCGCGCCCAGGCCGAGCAGGAGCCGCCAGGTGAGGGCGGGGCCGACGCCGCCGCCGAGCAGGGCGAGCGCGATCACCGGGCCGACAATGAGCCCGACCGCCTGGGCGGAGAAGACGAGCGCGACCATCCGCCCGCGGTTGCTGCGGCCGGAGTACTCGCTCATCAGCACGGCGCTGACCGGGTAGTCGCCGCCGACGCCGAATCCGAGCAGGAACCGGAACGCGATCAGCACCGCGAGCGACGGGGCCAGCGCCGACCCGACCGCCGCGACCACCATCAGCGCGGCCGACATCCAGTACACACGCGTCCGGCCGATGATGTCGGCGACCCGGCCGAACACCAGCGCGCCCAGGAAGGCCGCCCCGAGCATCACCGCGTTGAGCAGGGCGAGCTGGCCGGTGCCGAGATGCCACTGGGTCTTCAGCAGGGTCGACACGATGCCGATCACGAACAGGTCGTAGGCGTCGGTGAAGAACCCCATGCCCGACACCAGCAGGGCGCGCCGACGGAGTCCCGGCAGCGCCGCCTGGTCGGGCGATCCGGGCTGGGATGAAGTCCGGGTCTCAGACACTGGCATTCCCGTCATCTCGCGTGAAGCTGCCGGTCTGAACCACATCCGGCCGGGTAGCTCAAATCACCCGCGCCACTCAAGCTACGGATACCGGGCGACTCTCCGCCGACGTGGAGGTGAACGACAAATGAACGAGACGTGTCCTTCAGCCGAAGCCAGTGAGTTTTCGTCTGCCGCGCCCCGCGCCCGCTCCGCGTACCATCGAGCGGTGGCCGATGTCCGGGAGTGCGCGCAGTGCGGGACGCCGTTCACCCCGCAACGCGAGCACGCCAGGTTCTGCTCCCCGCGCTGCCGGATGACGTGGAACCGCGAGCACGCCGGGGTGGCCGCCGCGCCCGCCGTCGCGATCGACTGGTCGGTCATCGCGATGATGGAGTCGGCGGCGCGGCTCGCCGTCGCGGGCGCCTGGGACCTGCCCCATGTGGCGGCCGCGGTGGGCGAGACGGTGTGGTGGGTCACGCTGGTCGACGCGACCCTGGTCCGCTATCACCTCCGCGACTACGAGCGCGCGCTGGCCAGCAAGGAGGTGCGGCGGCGGAAGACCGAGTTGACCCTGGAGGGTCTGCGGTACGTGCGCAACCAGCTGGGCAAGTCCGTCGAGCCGGACGAGTTCATCTGCCCCGCCGTCGGCGACAACGGCGCAAGCGGCTGGGCCTGGCGCCCGCTGCCCGAGCCGGCGCTCCTCGGGCTCGCGTCGTCGCGGGCCCGGCAGTGGGAGCTGAGCAGATACCGCGCCTACCACGAACGGCTGGCCGAGCGCGACATCGCCCGGACCTTCGCCCGCTGCACCGAGTTCCTCGCCCAGGCGGCGGGCGTCGTCGACGGTAGCTCCTAGCCGCGCCCTGCAGCTCGCAGGCCGGGGGCGAGAAGCGTGCAGGGCCCCGCTCCCATCTGGGTCCGCTGATTCGCTATTCCGACGGGCGCGGCATCCTGCGCCAGCTCCTGCGGACCGCCGTCGGCAAGGAACGAGACCACTGGGCTGCGGGCCTGCGTAGCATGGCGTGATGGCAGGGGCGGACGGGCCGCGGGCTGTCGTGGCGGCCACCGAGGCGGAGTGGTGGGTCACCGCCGTCGACGCCGGCATGAGCCGGCACCACCTGGGGGCGTACGGCCGCGCCCTCGCCCGCCTCGACCCCGCGGCGCGGCGGGCCGTCGAGGGATCCCTCCGCCCGCGGCGCTGACCTGGCCTCCGGGTGGACCTGGAGCGCCGTCGCCCCGCCAGCCCAGCGGCGCGGATCAGCGCGGGACGCCAGCCCGTACCGCGAGTACCGGGACCAGCTCGCCGGTCGGCCCGTGGCCGAGGTGCTCGGACGGGCGGCTGCCTTCCTCTGCCAGGCGCACGCCTCCGCCTGCCACGGGCACCGCAGTCCCGCGTCCGCGACGTAGGCATGCGGTCGGCCCGCCGACGCCGGCGTTCGCAGACACCGCCGCCGGTGTGGTCACCGATCCTGGCGCCAGGCCGACCGGGTCGCCGCCGGGTTGACCGCTGCTAGTCGTGTTCCCAGGCGCTGTGGAGCGCGGCGAGAGCGGTGTGGAATCCGGGGTAGGTCTTCTTGACGCATCCCGGGTCGTCCAGGGTGATGCCGGGGGTGCGCAGGCCGGTGATGCTGAAGGCCATCGCGATGCGATGGTCGCCGTGGCAGGCGATGTGCGCCGCATGGGGGCGGGCCGGGCCGATCTCGATCCAGTCGCGGCCCACCTGGACCGGAACGCCGGCGGCGCGGAGGTTCTCCGCGCATGCCTCGAGCCGGTCGCATTCCTTGACCCGCGTGTTGTAGACGTCTTCGATGCGGACCGGGCCGTCGGCGAACGGGGCGATCGCGGCAAGCGTGGGCATGGTGTCGGAGATGTCGCGCATGTTGACGGTGATGCCGTGCAGGTCTGCGTTCGCGGGGCCGGTGACGGTGACGGACTCCGGGGTGATGGTGACGTCGGCGCCCATGCGGGAGAGTACGTCGGCGAAGCGCAGGTCGCCTTGCAGGGCGTGCGATCCGAGCCCGGGGATGGTGACGCTGCGGCCGGTGAGCGCGGCGGCGGCCAGGAAGTAGCTCGCCGTCGAGGCGTCGGGCTCGACCAGGTAGTCGGCGGCGGTGTAGGGCCGGGCGGGGACGAGGTAGGTGTCGCCGTCGCGCTCGATGCTGACCCCGAAGCGCTCCATCATCGCCGTGGTGATCTCGACGTACGGCGCGGAGACGAGGTCGGTGACGGTGATGGCGAGCCCTTCGGCGGTGAGCGGGCCCAGGAGCAGCACGGCGGTGAGGAACTGGGAGGACAGGCCGGCGTCGAGCGTGATGTGGCCGCCCTTGATCCCGTGGGCGCGGATGGTGAGCGGGTGATGGCCTTCGTCGATCTCGTGGACAAGGTCGACGCCGAGGCTGCGCAGCGCGTTGGTAAGCGGGCCGAGGGGACGACGGCGCATCTGGCTGGACGCGTCGAAGTGGAACTCGCCGTGACCCGCAGCGGCCAGCGCGGGCAGGAACCGCGAAGTGGTGGCGCCGTCGCGGCAGAACACGTGCGCCTTCGCGAGGGCCGGTCCCTCTGGTCGTCCCTCGACCAGCCATCGTCCCGGTGTCCGGTCCAGCTTGTAGCCAAGCGCGCTGAGCCCATGGGTGAAGCCCGCGGTGTCGTCGGAATCCAACGGTTTGCGCAGCACCGTGGTGCCACGGGCCGCGGCCGCGAGAAACAGCGCGCGGGCCGTGATGGACTTGGATCCGGGGACTTCGACGACGGCCATGCAGCGAGCCTACGACGGCTCTTATACGAGGCCGAGCTCGGCCAGGTGCGCGACAAAGCCGTCTTCATCGACGCTTCCGGTCGTTGCGCCTGCCCTGGCCTGGACCTCTTCCTGCGCGTTGGCCATCGCGACGGCGCATCCGAGGACGCTGAACATCGGCAGGTCGTTGAGACCGTCACCGAAACCAATCGCGCGGGCCGGGTCGAGACCGATCAGGTCACAGCCGCGCACAAGACCGGTTCCCTTGTCGATGCCGTATGGAGCAGCGTCCAGGACGTCGCTGGCGCCGTAGGACAAGCTGACCGGTGCGGATCTGCCTGCGTCGGCTCGCAGCAGCGCGGCGAGATCGGCCGAACTGCGTCCGGCCTGGCAGATGCCCATGGCACAGGCAGGTGCCCTGGCTGCGACGCCGACCGGGACGATCTGCCGCGGGCCGCTCGGCCATTTGCCGCGCGCAGCGTAGTACCCGGGACTTAGCAGCCACTCGTACCCGGAGTAGACACCGAAGCCAGCGGCTGGCAGATCGCGGGCGAGGGTGTCGACCAGGCCGCGCACCGCCGGTGCGGCAATCACCTCGCGCCACAGCACCCGGCCGTCGGCCGGCCGATAACCAAGGCTTCCGTTGCAGCACACGGCCAGGCTCACCAACGGCAGGATCGGGCCGAGGACCGAGAGACCAGCCGGAGTCCGCGCGGTCGCCACCACAAGCGGCATTCCCCTGGCCCGCAACTCCCTTACGGCTCGATACGTCGCGGCGCTGACGGTCTCGTCCCCGCGCACGATCGTGCCGTCCAAGTCGGTCACCACCGCGCACACCTCACCCGGCCCTGTCACGAAGCCATGCTCCCAGAAGACGCCAAGCAGACCGCCTGCGCTTCGCTGCTACGAGCTAGGGGTCATTCGCAGTAACCCCGCACGAGGCGCTGGTCAGCGAGGATGAATTTATAACAGCTCAGGATCGCTCTGGTCAGCCCCGGGCGTGAGAACCTCGATCGTGTCGGGCGCGGGACGCACCTTGTACACCACGTCCCAGGGATGGGTGAGCCTCAGCGCCGCTCCGGGGTCCAGCCCCGCCAGGTTCTTCAGCAGCATCCGGCCGATCATCTCGTGCGACACCAGCAGCGGAGCGCGCGCCCCGGAACGGGCGATCCGGGCGAGTGCCCGGCCTGCCCGGGCCAGGCAGCCGCTATCTCGGCACGGCTAAGACCTGATAGCTCCCCGTGATCGACCTCGCTGAGCTCGTCCAGCACCGTCACCGGCATCCCGAGCGCGGCGGCGAACACAGCCGCGGAGGTCCGTGCGCGCTCCAACGGGCTGCTGAACAGCGCATCGACCGGTTCGTGGCGGACAGCGGCGGCGTTGCGGCGCACTTGCCGGGCACCTTCGGGAGTGAGCGGCGAATCAAGCCTGCCCTGCTGCCGGCCTGCCAGATTCCACACTGTCTGCCCGTGCCGGGCCAGGTATACGGACTCGAACGCGGGCACAACCGGAAGTCCTACCGGACCACGACCCGGATCGCAACGGTTTTCGCGCGTGGGGCGGGAGCTGGGACGGTCTTAGGGCATCCGGTCTCGGAGGCCTGGGCTTCATGACCAGGGACGCAGCTGCGGCAGCGGGCAGTGCTGGCCGGAGCGGCTGGCGGTGAGGTCAGCTGCGGCGGGGACCGGGCGCCCGGTCAGCCAGCAAAGGACGGCGGATGCGGCGCCGCGGACGACAAGGGGATCATCTGATGTCGTTGCTTCGGTGCTGGCCAGGGGCCAGTCCCGGCCGGTCACCTGTACCTGAGCGGCGACCCCGTCGGGCAGCCTGGTATCGAGGGTTGGCAAGACCCGGGGAAGCATCAGGCTGACGAACTCGGCCGGCCAGTGGTCATGCGTGTAGCCGGCGTCCAGGTCCACGTGATGGATCTCGGTCTCCCGCCACCGCGCCCATACTGATTTCCAGGCGGGACGCTGCCCGATGCGGGCGCCGGTCGGCCGGGACCAGGCCTCGGGGGGCATCCGGCGCCATGCGTCCTCGACGCGGTCGATGGCGGCGCGCACGTCTTGCCGGATCAGCGGGGCGGGGCGGGCGGCTCCGGTCGCGACGTCTGCCTCGCGCTGCGCGTCGCCGCCGGGATACTGGGCGGCGACCTCGCCCCGCATCGCTGCCAGCAGCATCCGAGTCTGGCCGTCGGCGTTGCGCGCCCAGTGCGCAAGCACATGGCCCCGGCTCCACCCGGGGAGCAGGGACGGGGCGCGGCAGCTGTCGTCAGTCATTCTGCTTGCCGACGTCCACATGCGCTGGTGAGCTGCGGCGGCTGCGCCCATGAGCTCTGCGAGATCAGTGGCGGCAACCTCCATGCCACCATGATCGCACCTGGAACGCCTCGAGCATCGCCAGCGTGGCCCATGCCACCCGCATGGAGATCTTGTGCTCGTCGACCCGGACCGGTTGGGGGGTCACGACTAGAGAGGTCCAGCAGCGCCTCCTCCGGTTCTTCCCGGACGACCGCGTCGCCACAGTCACGGAGATAGGGACCGCGCTCAGGGACGGGCGGCGCGCGGGCCGGCCATTACCCGCGCGACGCCAGCCCACCACCGTCAGCGTGATACGGCCCGTCCGGCCCGTCACGTCGTCACCGGGGCCATTTAATATACCTTTCTACTTCCTGTTCGCAATATTCGCCCGAGCGCCCGCCATGTGCTCTGTAATGCGCCGCGCCGCGTCTGCTGGCGAGAGGGTGCTTACGTCAATCTTAACCGCCCCGCTTACCTGCAGCTATGTCGCGGTTTAGTCTTTCGACTAGGTCTGTTCAGTGCTGACAAGTGAAAAACAATGGGTCGTGCAGCCATTGAGGTTCAGTGCATTTATAAGGTCATCCAATATATGCTGCTCATGTAGTACCCAGCAGAAAACCACATTCTCAAATTCCGTGCAAGCGAGGAAGCCGTTAAGCAGATGGGCGATGTTGCTATTTACCATCGCCTTTGTTTCGTTCGTACCACGCTCGAAACCAGACGCGGCCCGGACGGAAACCGACATTCAGCTCGGACAGGGTGTGCTGAATCCGTGCTGACACCATGGCTCAATGAAGGCATGTGACCTGCGGAAACTGCCCCTACCACTCAGATCTTCACGATCTTCGAGGGCACCTCCGAGATTCAGCGGACGCTGATCGGGCGGACGGTCACCGGGCTGGACGTTCGCTAGGCCGAGTTGTTTGGCGAGCTCTGATGCTCTAGCGGTGCGCTTGCGGCCATCCGGCTGCGTCGAACACGGCGACGGGATCGAGGTAGTCGCGCCAGTGCGTCACCTTGCGGCCGGTGACGGTGACGATGGAGACGAAGCGGTTGTCGTAGGGTCGGCCGGTCTGGACCGACTTGCCGTGAACTTCGTATTCCAGGACTATGACCGAGGTCTCGCGGTCCCGGTGAACGCGGAGGTTGTCCGCGCTGGACAGCGCCATGTAGTCGCCGTAGCCGCCGTAGAGATCGACGATGTTCTGCCGTCCTTCGACCCGCTGGGGGTACCCGGGTATGGAGATCACGTACTCGAATACCACGTCCTCGGCCAGAAGGTCGAAATAGTCCTCGCCGTCCACGAGGCCCTCCAGCCCCTCCTTGATGATCCGGAAGAACGGGCTGTGCGCCCCGAAGGGGGCGTCGTCGCTGACGGTCTTGCTCACTGTCCCTCCAAGGTCCAGGCATGGACGTTGCGTTCTGCGAACTCGCGGAAGGCGGCTGGCTTGCGGCCGGTAACCTTCTCGAAGTCGTCGCCGGGGACGGAGCCGTGGCCGGCGATGACGGCCCCGGTGAACCAGCGCAGCATATCCGCGTAGTCGGCCGGGACGCCCGCGGCCAGTGCGCCGCTGATCCAGGCTTCCTGGTCGACGTCGTGGTAGACGACGGGTCGGCCGGCCACAGCGGCGATGATGTCGGCGGCCTCACCGAAGGTGAGGGCCTGCGGGCCGGTGAGCGTGTACTGCGCCCCGGCGTGAGCGCCGGGGTCCAGCAGTGTCTCGGCCGCGACCGCCGCGATGTCGTCCGCGTCGACGAAGGCCTCCGCTCCGCCGCCGCTCGGGGCCGTGATCACCCCATCGGTAACCGGGAGGTGGTCGTCGCTGAAGTTCTGCATCACCCACGCGGGGCGCAGCACCGAGTGCGTGATGGACGGCCGGGCAGCGAGGTCGGCTTCGACGGCGGCGATGTCGATACTCCCCGGCGCCTGGTCGGCGTTGTAGGCGCTCAGGAAGGTCACGTGTCGTACGCCGGCGGCCTCGGCGAGGTCGAGGAAGCCGGCGACCTGCTCGGCATAGCGGACGCGCAGGACGGGGGTGACCAGGTATAGGCGGTCCACGCCAGCCAGTGCCTCCGTATAGGTGGCCGGGTCGTCCCAGTCGAACCGGACGTCGGCGCCGCGGCGGGACGCGGTGCGGGCCTCGATCCCTCGCCGGGCCAGCTTCCCGGCCAGCAGGGAGCCGGTCCGGCCGGTGCCGCCCAGGATCAGCACGGCGGGTGCGTTGTTGTTCATAACTCGATGATCGGCGCTCGAGATGAGCTATTCCATGTGTGTTCCGCTCGATTCTTTGCGTATAGCTCTCGCTCGCTTGACCATGCTGCTCGTTTCGACCAGTTTGATGTCATGGATCTGCTGAATGATCACCTGATCCGGGCGAGGGCGGCCGGCGCGGTCTTCGCGCGGACGGTCGCCGAGCCGCCATGGGGGCTTCGGCTGGGCGGCTCCATGCAGCTCGCGGTCCACACGGTCGTCCGCGGGCGCGGGTACCTGTGGCTGAATACCCCCGGGAGCGTGCTGGAGCTCTCACCGGGAACCGTCGCCCTGGTGCGCGGCGGCCCCGACCACTACATCGGGCACGAGCCGGGCGCCGACTGTCTGGAACCGGAGGAGTTCCGGGCTCGGCACGCTCACGCGGACTCCGCCGACAACCCGCGGGCCACGGTCTTCCTGTGCGGCGCCTACCAGTTCTCCGGCGATGTCGGCAGCGGACTGCTCGACGCGTTGCCCCCGGTCATGACGCTCTCGGCGGCGATCGACGATCCCCTCCGGGACGTGATCACGCTGCTCTCCCGGGAGCTCGTCCGGACCGAGCCGGCCCAGCAGATCGTGCTTGACCGCCTCCTTGACCTGCTCCTAGTGCTGGCCATCCGCAGCGACTTCCGCCACAGCGCGACCGCGCCACGCTGGTACCGGGCGTCCACGGACCCGCGGCTGAGCGCTGCGCTCGAGGCTATGCACGGGGACGCGGCCCGCCCGTGGACCGTTCCAGAACTCGCCGCAGTCAGCGGCCTGTCCCGGGCCACCTTCGCCCGGACCTTCCGCGAGGCGCTCGGTCAGGCCCCCATGCAGTACCTGACCGAGTGGCGGATGACCCTCGCCCGCGACCACCTGCGCGCCGACGATCTCAGCCTGGCCCAGATCGCCGACGCCACCGGGTACGGTTCCCCGTTCGCGTTCGCGGCCGCCTTCCGTCGCCACCACGGAGACCCGCCTGGCGCCTGGCGGCAGCGGGAGCGGGCAGCCGCCGACATGGGCACCCGCACCCCACACCCCGGTTCGTAAGCAACCCGAATGACCGGCCCGCAACCCTCGCGGGATTCGTCGATCTGACCTCACCTCCGCCGGACGTCCGGCCCGTCCGTCGGGCAGAGGACTCCCAGCCAGAAGCCGGCCCACACTGCCTGATGCTCGGTGGGGCTGCTGATGAGACGCCGATAGGTTTGCCCGCACCTCGAAACCCGGCCGTTTGGTCTCTTAGAACTTCCTGCGGGCGGCCGGGCCTGGACGATCTCGGCCGGCACGGCAAACAGCTGCCTGCCCACCGCGTCTCGCAGCGAGAGAGAGCCGGCCTGGAGCTCAAGGACGCCGAGCTGGCTGAACGGTGACCGCCCTCTCATGATGTACACCAGTGATGTGAGCCGACTCCCCTGGACATCCTCGGTGCGCAATGCCCTGCCGGACCATTCCCATTACCTGTAATGTCAGCCTCTTGCCTGCCTGCTGGCCGTGTGCGCTGGAAACCGATGCCACCCGTGGCAGACCGATCTGTCCCGGCGATATCGTTTCAGGTCTGTGTAGTGACAGGACAGTACGCTCGTCGCATCGGCCGCCGAACGTAAGTGAACGTGAGGAGCCAAGATGAGCGGGGCGTCCGATGACCTGATCGGGGCGGCCGTCGCCGTCGGCGCGTTCGTCATCCACCTGGCGACCGTGCTGCGCGCGATCACTCGGCCGGACCGGACGCCGGCCTCGCGCAGCTGGCGCCAGCGGGGGCCGCGGATGAAGTCGCGCGACCCGAGCGCGTCGGCCATGACCCGGCAGGTCACGCCCCGACGC
>FSXZ01002239.1_pt1 | contig 13663 bp, 10 predicted proteins | sample 1638121 | NCBI WGS metagenome assembly FSXZ01 (sample SAMEA3914788, study PRJEB12502) | metagenome | biome: forest; material: soil | place: Canada | collected 2011-07-03 | depth 0.1 m
ACCTCATCCGGCGTCAGTACCTCGTCGTCGTACAGGAATCCGCGCACGTCCGGGTCGGTCCAGTGGCCGAGCAGCCAGGCTTGGTCCTCGGGGCCCACCGGGCGCAGGCTCAGCCGCGCGGAGTTCAGTCGGCCGCCGTAGACGCGTTCGATCCACTCGGCGTCGGTGAGATACCGCTGGTCATGGCCTTCGGCGAGGTGGCGGGCGAACGCCGCGTGGCCGGCCGCGGCCTGATCGCGCATCAGCCGGACGTGCCCGCGCAGGTGTTCGGCCGCCGCGGCGGGCAGTCGTGCGCGCTCCGCGTCGCTCAGCCCGTAGGCCTTGGCGAACAGCGCGAGACGGCGGCGCCCCTGCGCGACGGGCACCGTGAGCTGCGCCTCGTCGGGTGCGTAGAGCGGGACGAAGCGGTAGGCCGTGTACGCCGCGTCCCCGAGGCGCGGTGCGGGGTGCGCGGTGTCGAAGTCGATGAACGCCACGGGCAGGCCGCCGCGGAAAACGGTGTTGTACGTCGCGGCGTCGCCATGACAGATCACCTCGGCGGGCTCGCGGGCCGGCCGGTACCAGACGTCCGCGTCGGTGCGCGGGAACGTGGCCGAGGCGTCGTGCAGGCGCCGCAGTAGCGCCGCGACCGCCACGAGCGTGGCATCGCTGCGCACCTCGGGCGCGCCGAAGTCGTGCCCGATCTCGCCCGGCAGGTATTCCACCCGCTCCTCGCGGCCGTCCGCGCTCAACCCGAGCGGCGCGGGCGAGCCGTCGAACCCGGCCCCTTCGAGGTGCTCCAGCAGCCGCTGGACCGTGGCGCTCCACGGCCCGGCCGGGCGAAGCACCACCGCGCCCTCGCGCACCACCTCGTTCATGCCGCCGACGAGCACCTCCCGCTCGACCGGCACGGCCCGCGCGTCCTCGTCGGTATCAGGGTCTTCCTGCCGTCCGAACTCGATCATCGCGCCAGGATAACGATCACGGCGGGGCGCGTCAGCCGATATAGCCCCCGGCAAAGCGGGCTAGGCGCCGGCCGCCGGTTCCAGTTCGCCGAGCCGCCTGCTCACCGCGGTGATCTCCGGGTAGCTCGCGGCGACGCCCTCGGCGTTGCCCAGGCGATGGCGTTCGAGCCGGATCGTGGCCAGGTTGCGCGCCTCGTAGAACAGCCGGCGCCAGCGCGCGGCCGGATCCTGCACCAGCGGCCCGTAGCCGTCCCAGAAGGCGTTGCGCACATCGCCCGGCTTGCCCAGGGCCCGGTAGATCGCCCAGTCCGACTCCGGGTCGCCCCACCAGGTGCGATCACAGTCGAACAGGCCGGAGACGACGGGCTCCGGGGTGTTCGGCTCGATCATCACATTGATGGTCCACAGGTCTCCGTGCAGCAGCCGCGGCTCGGCGATCCGGTCCAGCAGGTCGGCCCGGCGCCGTGCCGTCGCGGCCAGCGCGCGCACGTCGGCGGCGTCGAGCCCGACATCGTCGAGGTCCGCCGCGATCAGGTCCAGCTGCGTGCCCAGCGCCTGGCTCCAGGTCGCCGCCAGGGGCCCGGCCGGCGGCCCGAAGCCCGGCCCGCGCACCGCGTGGATCTTGCGGGAGATCTCGCCGAGGCCGCGGAAGAACGACGCCCAGGCGGGGCGCTCGTAGGCGGCCAGCCCCTCCGGCGCCGAGATCCCGGGCACCACGGTCTGGATCACGTAGTCGCGGCCCACCAGGTCGTGGGTGAAGTCCACCGCGAGGGTGCGCGGCAGCAGCGCCGCGATCGGCGCGAAGTAGGGCATCGCGGCGTGCTCGTTGCGCAGGAACCCGCGCTCGGACCGGAACTGCCGGGCGGGCTCCGGCGCGGCCCGCAGGATCAGCTCCTCGCCGGTCTCCAGCACCACCCGGAACGTCGTGTTGTACGTCCCGTCGCCGAGTTCCACCGCCGAGTCCACCCGCGCCCGCTCACCGAAGGCGCGGCGGCAGATCGCGTCGAGCTGACCGGGTGTCAACGGACGCTGCGCCGAGCCGGCGGCACGCTCGATGACCTGGAAACGCACGGGAACCTCCGGATCCGGCGAAAGTACGGCACAGCAACGGACTCGAGCCCGGACGCGGAGCCCGGCTCACAGTTCGACGATACGCTCCGGCTCCCCCGCCACGCGGCCGCCAACCTCCGACCAACCCTCGCGGGCGGCCGGACGCACCCGGATCACCGAACCGCGCCCCTGACGAATGGTCAGCTCACGGCCGTGCCGCCGGGCTTGGAGCATCGCGGCCGAACCGGTCGCCTCGTCCTCGCGCAGACCCATCGACCCGACGAAGGTGCGCGCCCGCAGCAGCCCGGCCGGTTCGTCGATCCAGGCCCAGAACTGGTCGTGCGGGTACTGCCCCGGCTCGGGCAGGGCCAGCGCCTCGACCGCGGCGGGCGCGTCCAGCTGGACGAAGCCGAACTCCGGCGCGTACGCGGTGTTCGCCCTGATCCAGCTCAGCTCGCCGTCCTGCCAGGTCTCCACCGGGTCGGCCAGCCGGGGCCGGAGCACCGCCGGCACCTGCCCGGTGACCTGCCCGAGCACCCGGGCCGCGCCGACCAGCGGGTGCCCGGCCAGCGCCAGCTCCCGGGCCGGGGTGAAGATCCGCAGCTCGGCCCGCTCGGCGTCGTCCACGAACACCGTCTCGCTGAAGCCCAGGTGCGCGGTGAGCCGGACGCCGAGCTCGCCCGGCAGGCCCGCCGCGTCGAACACCACGCCGAGCTCGTTGCCGAACTCCCCCGACTCGTCCGTGAACACCCGCACGACGCGCACCGTCATCTTCATGGCGCCAGCCTAGAGGGCGCCGCGGCGTCCACGTGTCGATCTTCCCGGACGGCGCCCACCTGATGCCGGGTAGCATGATCGCATGACACAGACTCCGGTGGCCTTCGTGATCGCGATGATGGAGGAGGCCGAGGGCATCTTCCGGCTGAGCTCCTGGGAAGAGCTCAGCCTGAGCCCGTTCCCGGTCTACCGGGCGCTCGAGGGCGAGACCCAGGCCGTGGTCGTGGTCAGCGGAATCGGCACCACCAACGCGGCGGCGGCCACCCAGCACGTGCTCGACCGCTTCGCCCCGGACCGGGTGGTCAACCTCGGCGTGGTCGGCTGCCTCAACCACGACATCCCGATCGGCGCCGTGCACGCCGTGTCCACCTGCGCGTTCTTCGACGTGGACGCCACCGCCTTCGGCTACAAGATCGGCCAGATCCCGGAGACCGAGGTGCACGAGTACCCGCTGGCCGGCGTCGCGCAGGCGGGCGAGCTGCCGACGGCCCGGCTGCTGTCCGGCGACACCTTCGTCACCGGCCGCGACGGCTTCCACCCGGAGCTGGCCGACTTCGCCGCCGACTTCGTGGACATGGAGCTGACCGCGATCGCGCACACGCTGCTGCGCAACGGCCTGCTCGACCGGCTGGAGAGCTACAAGGCGCCGTCGGACTACTGCGACAGCGAGTCGCCGGACGCCTTCGACGAGAACCTGCCCTACGCCCTCTCCCGCCTGTCCACCGTCGCCGACCTGATACTGCACGCCCACGGCATCGACGCCGCCACCCCCGCCGGAGTCGCCCGATGAGCGCCGCACAGATCACGGTCGAATACCTGGCCAAGCACTCCTCCGGCAAGGACCACCTGGCCATGACCGGCGGCACCCTGGGCGCCGACAAGCGGGTCACCGGACCGGCCGAACTGCGGCTACAGCACGACTTCTTCCCGGTCGCCGCGCTCGAGCCGGCCGAGCCCGGACCGGCCAGGGACCGGCTGTTCGCCGGCATCCACTCGATCGAGCACGCGCTGGCCTCGCCGGACGGCGGGGACCTGCGGGCCCGGATCGCCGAGGTCACCGGGGCCGGCCCGGACCACGCCGCCCGCCTGATCGATATGAGCCCGTATATTCCAGGCCTGCTGGACGCGGACCGGGTCGCGGGCCTGCCGCTGGGTTTCCGCTCCACCTTCGTCACCCTCGCCGACGCCGCCCCGGGCGAGCCGGCCGGACCGCTGCCCACCGGCCTGCTGCTGGCCGCCTACCGGGACGCGCTCACCGTGATCCGGGAGAAGTTCCGCGCGGGCGAGCCGGTGCCGTTCTCCACCCCCGAGGCCTGCGGCCAGTACAACCTGCACTCGGCCGAAGCAGCCCTCGAACTCATCGAGCCGCTACTGGCGAAGGCGGCCGACGCCGAGGAGGTCGCCGAGTCCTTCGCCGACACCCAGGCGCACCGGCTGTACGTGTGCGACCTGCGCCTGGTCAAGCCGCGCCTGCCGGGCGCCTTCGACCAGCAGGTGCTGGACCTGCTCGGCGGCCATCTGATCTCGCAGCGGATCGAGGCCGACACCCCGGCCCTGACCGCCGGGAACTTCGGCTGCAGCACCGGCGAATACCTGATGGTGGCCGACCCGGCGCAGCTGGAGGAGCCCGAACTGCTGCGCTCGGCCCATTTCGTGGTGGCCGGGACGCTCGCCGAGGTCGGCGCCTACACTGGCGGTGACCCGGTACGCGCCGCGGCCGCGCGCGACGCCCGCTTCAGCCTCGAGCAGATCGAGCGGTACGCGCCGCAGGCCCTGGCGGGCTGAGGGCCGGATCCGTCGTCGAGTCCGTCGAGTTCGGGGAGTGAGTCGGTCATGGCCGAAGCGATCGTGCGGTGCAGCGCCGGGCATCTGTTCACCTCCACCTGGGTGCCCTTCGTCTCCCTCAAGGCGGTGCGCCTGGGCTCCAAGCGGTTCGAGCGCTGCCCCGTCGGCAGGCACTGGGCGATGATCGAACGAGTGGACCCGGCCGAGCTCAGCCCCGAGCAGCTCGCCGAGGCCGCCGCGCAGCACGACGCGCGCCTCCCCTGACCCGCACACACGATTCCGTTACGGGCACGGGAAATCCCGGCCACGCCCGCGCCCGGCGGTCAGCGCTCTGATCGATCGCCGGGCCGCCGGGTCGGCCGTCGGGGCCCGGATCCGCGCGCCGACGGCTGATCGCCGAGCTCGGAATTCCTGGGGTTTCCCTGAGCGCGGGTAAATTTCCGCGCATGCCGGTTCTCAGACCCCGACGAAGGTGCGCAAAACGCCGTCCCGGCTTCGCGGGGCTATGCCAGACTGGCCGCGTGAGCACAGACCACCATCCCGGCGAGACCGAACCGCTCGGCGGAGAAGACCCGTCCGGCCGGTCCGAGCCGGATTCCGCCTCGCTGCCCTCGGCCCGCCGACGCCCCCGCCGCGGGCCGGATCCCGCGTCCTCCGCCGCGGCCGGTGCCCAGGGCCGCGCCCGGGACCGTGCCGAGGGCCTGGACGCGGCCGCGTTCGCCGCCGCGTTGCTCGCCGACCTCGCACACGTCGCCGAGCGCGAGGACCCCCTCGCCTTCGAACTGACCGTCTCCGGCTTCGCCGCGATCCTCGAGGGCGCCCTGCCCGCGGACGCGGTGGCCGAGCTCGTCGGCCGGCTCGAGGCCCGGGCGGACCCGCTGGCCCTGGCCGTACTCGCCACCCTCGCCCTGATCGCCGACGGCCCGCCGGGCGCGGTGGCCGGGCGGGCCGCCGCGCGGCTGTGGCGCGCCGGGATCCTGCCGCCGTTCTGGTTCGAGGAGCTCGACCGGGACGTGCTGCCGGAGGAGTGCCTGAGCGTGCGCCGCGCCCTGGGCGGCGAACGGATCCTGCTGTGCTCCTTCCACCGGGCCGGGCGGCGGCACGCGTTCGCGGTCACCCTCGAGGACGGGCCGTGCCCCGCGCTCAAGCAGATCGCTCCGCTCACCGCGCTGGAACTGCCCACGCGACTGGCCGACCTGGCCGCGCATCTGCTGCCCCCGGGCGAACTCGCCGAAGCCGAGACCGAGCAGCTCTCCCCCGCCGAGGCGCGCCGGGTGCTGGAAACCGCGCTGCGGCTGCGGGCCGCGCACGACGCGGGCCTGGACCTCGAGTCCCGGCTGGAGCAGTGGAGCGAGGACGCCGACGACCCGTTCGCGCCCCCGCCGCTGCCCACCATGCTGCCGGTGCTGCGCCACCGGGTCGAGCACCTGCCCGCACCCGCGCGACCGCTCCCCTGGGACCCCGCCGCCCCTCAGGACGCGGCGGACTTCGGCTTCGACCTCGGCCTTGACCTCGCGTTCCCGGACTTCCCCGGCGCCGGCGGCATCGAGATCTTCATCGGCGCCCAGGCCGGACCCGGCGCGTTCCACGGCGGATTCGCCGAGGGCGGCCCCGCCGCGTACCGCACCGGACGGGGCGCGGCCGGGCCCGAGGCCGCCGAGGCGGCAACGCGGATCTACCGGCTGCGCATCGACCTCAAGGGCGCCAAACCGCCGATCTGGCGGCGGGTGGAGGTCCCGGGCGATCTGACCCTGGCCGGACTGCACGAGGTCATCCAGACCGTGTTCGAATGGGAAGGCTGCCACCTGCACGTGTTCGAGACCGCGCTGGGCGAGTTCGGGGACGGCGAAGCCGCCCTCGGCCACCGGCACGACGACGAGGTCACGGTCGATCAGGTCCTGCGCGGCGAGCGCCCGAAGCTGAGCTACGTGTACGACTACGGCGACTACTGGCACCACGTCATCAAGGTCGAGAGCGTCCGGGAACCGGAGCCCGGCACCGTCTACCCGCAGTGCATCGGCGGACGCCGCGCCGCGCCGCCCGAGGACTGCGGCGGCATGGCCCGCTATCAGGAGTCGCTGCGCCGCCACGGCGACGCCGGAGCCGACGTGTTCGACCTCGAGGAACTCGACCGCCGCCTGCACGACGGCTGGCACCACCCGAGCTGACCGGAGCCCACGACGCGGCAGGCGGGGCGCGGACCGATTCTCCTCGGTCCGCGCCCCGCCTGTTTCCGGCTACTGCCCCGTCACCGCGGGCCCGTCACGGCCGCGCCTTCGCGCCGGGACGGGCGGGGCCGCGGGCTACGGCAGCTGCGACTTGATCCAGTCGTTGAGCGCCGGGCTGGACTCGACACTCGCGATCAGCGCGTACCGCGTGTGCGTGCCCGAGTGGGCGCCGCCGTGCCACAGCCGCTCCGAGTCGACCACGGCCTGCTGGCCCTGCGGCAGCGCGATCGCGTGCTCGGTCTTCTTGTTGAAGCGCTCCGGACGCACCAGCAGCTGGCTGGTGGCGTCGTTCGTCAGCTCCAGCCACACCCGCACGATCCAGCCGTGGGTGTCCGGGTTCTTGAGGTTGTTGTTGTCCTGGTGCAGACCCCAACGAGCCTCACGGACGGTGTTCGGCTTCATGCGCAGCAACTGCACCCGGCCGTACCGCACGCCCATCGAGTCCAGCCAGGCCATGACGGTCGGGCACTTCTCGGCGTTCGGCGTCGGAATGCACTCGAGCTCCTCCTTGCCCACCTCGGCGGCGCCGACCATCTCGTTCTTGCCGGTCGGCGAGCAGATGGGGGCGAAGAAGGTGAACGGGTCGCTCTTGTAGGTGGTGTACTCCAGACTCTCCCACTCGGAGGCGGGAATCTCCGGACCAGAGTACTTCTTCAGCGTGACGTGTCCGCCGCCTGCCTCCACCAGCGGAGCACGGTAGTGCTTGGTGTTGAGGTCCGGGACGAACGGAGGCTTGCGCACACCCGTGACGTCCAGCAGCTTTCCGGTGTACTCGTTCTTCAGAACGTCGGTGAGGCCTGACATTCCTTCGCTCCCCACTTCTAGGGCCGCAGGTCCCGTTCGGGGCCCCTGCATCCCGGCGGTCACCTGATGATGTGCTCAATCGGTCAGCGTACGTGTGGCATGTTAACGCTTCTGAAGTCACTGATGAGTGCAGCCTCAGAACCCGCCTGATCCCGGTCTGCCCCGCAGGCTTGAGCGTATTCACCCCCTGGCCCGAACGGCGGTCGTCCGTTCGGAGCAGGACGGCCCGCGCAGCCGGTGACCGGCGTCACACCCGAACCCGTCACGCGTGACCGCCCTACCCCGTCGAACGTTCGTCCTGACGACACGACAGAGAGGAAGCGGTACCCATGACCCAGCGTCTGGCCTGGACCAAGGCGGCACCCGGCGCGTACGAGGCGATGAGCGGCCTCGAGCGTTACGCGCGGGAGAACCTCGACCCGCGGCTGTTCGAACTCGTCAAACTCCGCGCGTCCTTCATGAACGGATGCGCGTTCTGCGTCGACATGCACGCGTACGACGCGCTCAAGGCCGGCGAGGAGCTCCAGCGCATCCTGCTGGTCGCCGTCTGGCGCGAAGCCGAACACCTGTACACCGCCAAGGAACGCGCGGCACTCGCGCTCACCGAGGAGGTCACCGCGCTCAGCGGAAGCGGCGGCCACGGGGTGAGCGACGCGGTGTGGTCAGCGGCGGCGGCCGAGTTCGACGAGGCCGAGCTGACGAACCTGCTCACCGCCATCGCTACGATCAACGCATGGAACCGGTTCGCCGTCAGCACCCGGATGGCCTTCCCGACCCGGACCACGTGAGCACGGACACGGACACGGACACGGACACGAGCACGAGCACGGACACGCAGACGGCCGGGGCGGGTGCGGGCGCCGCCCCGGCCGTCGGGCGCTTGGCACCGGCGGACGCGTTCCTCGACCACCGGCCGCTGCTGCACGCCATCGCCTACCGGATGCTCGGCTCGGTCCACGACGCCGAGGACGCCGTCCAGGACGCCTACCTGCGCTGGACGGCGCAGGACCCGGAGACGGTGGCCAACCCGGCGGCCTTCCTGACCACCGTGACCACCCGGCTGTGCCTGGACCGACTGCGCTCGGCCGCGGTACGCCGGGAACTCTACGTCGGGCCCTGGCTGCCCGAGCCGCTGCAGACCGGCGCCGGCGGCGGCGCTAACACTGGCGTCGGCGTCGGCGTCGGCGTCGGCCTCGGCACCACGGCGGGCACCGCGGCCGGGTTCTGCTCCGATCCGGCGGCGACGGTGGCCCTACGCGAGTCGGCCTCGATCGGCATGCTGCTCCTGCTCGACCGGCTCAGCCCGGCCGAACGCGCCGTGTTCGTGCTGCGCGAAGCCTTCGAGGTGCCATACGCGCAGATCGCCCAGATCATCGAGCGCACCCCCGAATCCTGCCGCCAGCTCCACCACCGGGCCCGCCGGCGCGTCGCCGAGACCCCCCAACGCCGGCGCCCCACCCACCACCGCACGCCCGACCCCGCCCGCGACCAGCGCATCGTCGAGGGCTTCCTCGCCGCGGCCCGCGGCGGCGACCTCGAGCGGCTCACGGCCCTGCTGCGCGAGGACGTGATCGTCTACAACGACGGCGGCGGCAAGGTCTCGGCCGCGCTCCGCCCGATCCACGGCTCGGCCAAGGTGGCCCGGCTGTACACGCACATCATCCCGAAGCGCCTGACCGAAGGCACCGTGATCACGTTCCACCGGTTCAACCACACACCCGGGATGCTGGTCCGACGCCCGCGGACGACCTTCGTCTACATGTTCGACCTCGACGAAGACGACCGCATCGCGCACATCTACATGATCGCCAACCCGGACAAGCTCACACACCTCAGTGCGTGAGCCTGTCCGGTGAGCCCTAGAGCCGCGGGTCGACCGGCTCGGACTCCAACGCCAGCACCGCGAACACCGCCTCGTGCACGCGATAGAGCGGCTCGCGGGCCACGAACCGCTCCAGCGCCTCGAGTCCGAGCACGTACTCGCGCAGCGCCAGGGACTGCTTGCGCCCGAGCGAGCGCCGACGCAGCCGCTCCAGGTGGCGCGGCTCGAGGTACTCCGGCCCGTAGATGATCCGCAGGTATTCCGGCCCACGGCACTTCACCCCGGGCTGCACGATTCTGCGCCCCTCCCGGACCAGCGCGTCGAAGGGCTTGACCACCATGCCCTCGCCGCCGCGACCGGTCAGCTCCTCCCACCATGCGGTCGCGTCCGCCACCGCCGCCGCGTCATCGAGGTCGACGACGCGCCGAGCCGTGGCCCGGAACAGCTCCGGGTCGGCCGCGCAGAGCCGGTCGAGCAGGGCCAACTGCCAGCCGTGGTCGCGCGTCGCATACACCTGGCCCTCGGCCGCGAGCAGCTGGAACGGCGCGAGCCGCACCCCGTCCAGTCCGGACGTCGGCCAGCAGTACCGGCCGTAAGCCGCGGTGAACGATTCCGCCGCCTCCCGCCGCCCGCGCTGCACGTCGAGCATCTCGCCGACGTCGAGCCCGCGCGCCGCACCCTGTTCGAGCACCGCGATCGTCGCCCCGAGCCCGGCCCGCGACGCCGCACCCACCGCGGCGTACTGATCGCGCAGCAGACCCATCGCCTTCGCCGACCACGGCAGCAGCTCGCAGTCGAGCAGCAGCCAGTCCGTGCCCAACTCGTCCCACAGCCCCGCCGCGTCCGCCGCCGCGCGCACCCGCCCGAGCAGGTCCTCGGTCACCGCGGCCGAGTCGAAGAACGGCCGACCCGTCCGCGTCACGACCACGCCGCTCGACCCGTTTGTCACTGCGAATCGCCGCGCGGCCGTGCTGTCGGCCGAATCCCGGCCGAGCCCCGCGCCCACACGTCCGCCGACGTCCTTCGTCACCAGGACCACCGCCCGCGAGCCCATGTGCTTCTCCTCGCACACGACCCGCCCGACTCCCGCCGCGGCGAAGTACCCGAACGCCTCCGCCGGGTGTTCGAGCACATCCGCACGCGCGGACGTGGCCACCGGCGCCATCGTCGGCGGCAGGTACACCAGCCAGCGCGGGTCCACCGCGAACCGGCTCATCACCTCCAGCGCGGCGGCCGAATTCTCCTCCTGCACGACCAGATCGCCCATCAGCCGCGTCTGCACGGTGCGCCGACCGAGCACGTCGCCGAGATCGAGCACGCCCGGATCGCGCCCCACCCGGGCCGAGGCCAGCGGACGCACCGGCTCGTACCAGACCTGCTCCGCCGGGACCGCGACGAGCTCGCGCTCCGGGTACCGCAGCGCCGTGAGCGACCCGCCGAACACGCACCCGGTGTCGAGGCACAGCGTGTTGTTCACCCAGGCCGGTTCGAGCACCGGGGTGTGCCCGTAGAGCACCATCGCCGCACCGCGGTACTCCTCGGCCCACGGGTAACGCACCGGCAGACCGTACTCGTCCGTCTCGCCGGTCGTCTCGCCATAGAGCGCGAAGGAGCGCACCCGGCCTGAAGCCCGGCCCTGGTAGGCCTCCTTGAGCCCCGCGTGCGCGACCACGAGCCGCCCGCCATCGAGCACGTAGTGGCTGATCAGCCCACGGCAGAAGTCGACGACGCGCTTGCGGAACTCCTCCGGCTCGCGCCCGAGCTGCTCGAGCGACTCGGCCAGCCCGTGCCGCGTCTGCACGGTGCGTCCGGTCAGCGCCCGCACAAGCTTGTTCTCGTGGTTGCCCGGCACACACAGCGCGTGCCCGGCCTCGACCATCCCCATGACCAGTCGCAGCACCCCGGGCGTGTCCGGACCTCGGTCGACCAGGTCGCCGACGAAGACCGCGGTGCGCGTCGGGGGCGGCACCGCGTCAACCGGCCGGCCGGATTCGTCCCGCACCAGCGTGTACCCGAGCGTGACCAGCAGCGACTCGAGCTCCGCGCGGCAGCCGTGCACATCGCCGATCACGTCGAACGGCCCGGTCAGTTCACGCTTGTCGTTGTACGCCTTCTCGTACCCGATCGTCGCCGCCGAGATCTCCTCCACGCCGTGCAGCACGTGCACCTTGCGGAAGCCCTCGCGCTCCAGATGGCGCAGGTGCGCCCGCAACTCCCGCCGCTGACGCGCGATCACCTGCGGCCCCATCACCCGATCCGGCCGCAGCTCGTTGCGCGCACGGCAGACCTGCTCCGGCACATCGAGCACGATCGCCACCGGCAGCACGTCGTACTCCCGCGCCACCTTGACCAGCGCCTCGCGCGCCTTCGGCTGCACATTCGTCGCGTCGATCACCGTGAGCAACCCGCGCCGCAGCCGAATCCCGGCCAGGTAGTGCAGCAACGCGAAAGCCTCCGGCGTCGCGGCCTGATCGTTCTCGTCATCGCTCACCAGCCCGCGGCAGCGGTCCGACGAGATCACCTGGGTGGGAAGGAAGTGCTGAGCAGCGAACGTCGACTTCCCCGACCCGGTCGTACCGACCAGGACCACGAGCGAAAGCTCGGGGACGGTGAGAGTACCCATGGTCTAGTTCGCCTCCTTCTCAAGGTTCTCAAGCGGGGTCGGGCTGGGGGTCGCGACATCAGGCGCGCCTGCCGCGCCTGGCGTTGCCGCCTCTGCCGCCCCAGCCGTTGCCATCGCCGCCGTTGTTGTTGTCGTTGTCGGCGCCGTTGCTGCCGTTGCTGCTGTTGCCTCTCTCGTTCCAGTGTTCTCCGCCGTCCCAGCGCTCGTCGGGCCTGTTATCTTTTCGCCCTCGCCCCGCCGGAACACCGCCATCTGCGTCGGCGCGCCCACCACCGCGTCCACCTCGCCCACCTCGCCCACCGGCCGGAACTCGACCGTGTACGCGTACTGCCCCGCGACGTCCTCGGCCCACGCGGCGAACTCCGCCCGGCTCCACTCGAACCGGTGGTCCCGATGCCGCAGCCGCCCGGCCTCGAGCGTCTCGTAGCGCACGTTGTACTCGACGTTCGGCGTCGTCACGATCACCGCCCCCGGCCGCGCCGCGCCGAACACGGCGTGCTCCAGCGAGGCCAGCCGCGGCGGATCCACGTGCTCGATGACCTCCATCAGCACCGCCGCGTCGTACCCCTTGAGCGAGGCGTCGGTATACGTCAGCGAGCCCTGCTTCAGCGTCAACCGCGCCGCCACCGACGCCGGCTGCCGGTCGAGCCGCAGCTTCCGCGCCGCATACCGCAGCGCACGCACCGACACGTCGACGCCCACGATCGCGTGGAAGTACCGATCGTGCAGCAGATGCCGCAGCAACGCCCCGCCGCCGCACCCGAGGTCGAGCACCGACTTCCCGCCGACGTCCTTGAGCGCCGCGACGACGGCCTCATGCCGCAGCGCCGCCAGCGAGGCCCGCGGCGCAGCCGCGTCCGTAATCGTGCCCACGTGCGCAGCCGCATCCGTATCCGCAAGGGCAACGGCGTTCACCGCCGCGCCTTCCGCACCGCCACCGACCGCACCCGCACCCGCACCCGCACCGAGACCGTCGCCCACCCCGTCTCCCGAACCGTCGAGCCCCTCCACCGCCTCGTCGACCACCGCGTTGTCGAGTTCGGACTCAGGCACCTCATCCGCCCCGGCGAGCCGCGCCAGCGCACTGCGTACCAGCGTCGGCCGGCGTCCGAGGTACCGACGCGTGATCAGCTCACGGTCGGGGTGCCCGGGCAGCCAAGCCTCCCCCGCGCGCAGCAGCTTCTCGATCTCTTCGGCGTCGATCCAGTAGTGCTTGGACCCGTCAAGCACGGGCAGCAGCACGTACAGCTGACTGAGCGCGTCGCTCACGCGCTGCTCCCCCACCAGCGTGACATCGCAGTACCGCGACTCCCCCCACGCGGGAAACGCCGGATCGAGTTCCAGCGGCACGGCCGTGACCGTCCACCCGAGCGGCCCGAACAGCCGCTCGACGAACCCAGGCGTCGCCGGCACCACCGGCAGTCGCAGTGTCAGCGGCAGCGCGACCCCCGCGAGCTCCGGCCGATCCTTCGACGTGCCGCGGATGGCCGTCCGGAAAACCTGCCCGATCGCGCCCGCGAGCAAGGACGTGGCCGCGTACGGCCGGTCGTTGACGTACTGCGACAGCGAGAAGTCGGCGGAGTCGAGATTGCGGCTCTTGATCAGGCCGATCGGATCGATCTCCAGGTAG
>FSXZ01002426.1_pt1 | contig 13597 bp, 10 predicted proteins | sample 1638121 | NCBI WGS metagenome assembly FSXZ01 (sample SAMEA3914788, study PRJEB12502) | metagenome | biome: forest; material: soil | place: Canada | collected 2011-07-03 | depth 0.1 m
CGGGTCCGGGTCGCCGTCGTGCTTCGGCGCGTACTGCGTGTGCACCGCGCCGATCGCGTGCGGGTCCACCTCCTCGGTGGCGTAAGGGCCCTGGCGTCCGGGCGAGTCCGCGAACGGGTCGTGTTCGTGCTCGTGCTCGCCGTGTCCGTGCTCGGGCGCGCCCTCGTGCGCCGCGGCCGGATGCGGGACGTGGCCTTCCACCGAGTGCTCGATCTGGTGGTGCGGCAGGTCCAGCGGGGACGGGTGATGGGTCTCGGTCATACGCGGCACCCTATCGGGCCGCCGTACTCCGGTGTCCGGCCGCGGGGCCGCACCGAGCGTTCATCCAGCCGTCCGAAGGGTGCTCCGGTCTGGGCGTCAGCAGGTATATACGCTAGTGTACGGCCAAATCTGACGACGCATCTGAATACGCTGGAGTTCCCGTGCCGCACATCTTCCTCGACCCCAATCTGCCCGGTATCAGGTCACTGCTCGACTACCGCGCGGAGACCGCCAAGCCCCTGATGGACCTCGCCCAGGTGCTGCTGCGCGGCGACTCCCCGCTCACCCGCGGCGAGCGGGAACTGATCGCGGCCTACGTCTCCGAGCAGAACGACTGCGAGTACTGCGCCGGTTCCCACGGTGCCTGCGCGGCCGCGCTGCTGCCGGAGGGCACCCCGCTGGTGGACCAGGTGCGCAAGGACCCGTCCCAGGCCCCCATCGACGACAGGCTGCGCGCGCTGCTGGCCATCGCGGGCTCGGTGGCGCAGGGCGGCTGGGCGGTCAAGGAGGAGCAGATCCAGGCCGCGCGGGCCGCGGGCGCCGAAGACCGCGACATCCACGACACGGTCCTGGTGGCCGCGGCCTTCTGCATGTACAACCGCTACGTGGACGGCCTGGCCACGCTCACCCCGCACGACCCGGCCGCGTACGCGATGATGGCCGAGCGCCTGGTGAACCAGGGCTACGCGATCACCACCCCGGCCCCGGTCGGCGGCGTCACCGCGGCCGCCGCCCGCGCCGCCACCCCCGCCACCACCGGTGAGGCCGCCGGTGCGGCCGGCACCGCCGCCGAGACCGAGCAGAACACCGCCCGGCGCGGCTTCTTCGCCCGCCTGCTCGGCTCGAAGTAGCGCCCTGATCTGAACTTTCGGCCCCTCGATCCCCACCGCGCCCGCGCGTCTTCGTCCGGGCGGTGGGGGAGGGGCCGGGCGGCGGTGGGTCTCGCGGCGGGTCGGGGCGCCGGGTCCGCGCGCCGGGGTCTGGGCGGCGGTGTCGGTGGCGGGTCCGCGCGGCGGCTCAGCGTGGCGTGTACGTGTACGGAGTCGTCGTCGTCAGTGCGCTGAAGCCGATCCGCTCCAGGATCGGCCGGCTCTGGTCCGAGGCGTCGACCTGAAGGTACTGATACCCGCGGGCGGCCGCCAGCGCGGTCCGGTACGCGACGGTGGCGCGGTAGATCCCCTTGCCGCGCCACGCCGGCACGGTCCCGCCGCCCCACAGGCTGGCGAACTCGGTGCCCCGGTGGAAGTCCGTGCGCGCGGCGCACACCGGTTCGTCCCCGGCCAGCACCAGCACCGCGTCGATCGCGTCCGGCTCGTGCACCACCTGGTGCAGCAGCAGCCGGTGCAGCCGCGGCGAGGGGCGGCCGAAGGCCTCGTCGTGCACCCGCATCATCAACTCGACCCCGGCGACGTCCGTCACCTGCACCAGCCGGACCCCCTCCGGCGGATTCGGATCGGTCGGCAGCTCGTCCACCCGCCCGACCAGCACCGTCTCCGGCTCCTCGGCGACGAACCCGGCCGCCGCGAGCCGCGCCCCGAGGTCGGCCGGCCGGTCGTGCGAATAGAGCTTCCACTCGAACTCCCGGCCGAGTCCGGTGAAGTAGCGGATCTGCTCCGCGATCGCCGCGTCCGCCTCGGAATCTGCTGCCGCGGTGGCCGCCGTGTCCGCGCCGTCGGCCGCCGCGGTTTCCGCCGTGTCCGCGCCGTCGGCCGCCGCGCCGAAGTCCGACCACAGCACCCCGGTCCAGCCGTCGCCCGCGCCCACCTGCCGCACCACCGACCCGATCCGCTCCACCACGTCCCCCGGCCCGTCGGCGGGATGGTCGCGGCGCAGCCGGCGGTCGAAGAGTTCGAGCACTGCCTTGGTGTCCATGGCCGCATGGTACGCGTCTGCCTGCACTCATGCCCCGTGAATTCGCCCGTCACACGAGTTCGCCGTGCGTTCGCCCGCCGTCCCCGCCGTGGACGTGCGGGTCTGTGGCAGAGTGATCGCCATGCCGGACGTGCTCGAGTTGCCCGATGACAAGACCGTGGCCGAGATATCCGCGGCGATCCGCGCGGTGGCCGCGCAGGAGATCCTGCCCCGCTTCGGCCGCCTGGCCGCGGGCGACATCACCGAGAAGGCCCCCGGCGACCTGGTCACCGTCGCGGACCGGGCGGCCGAGCGCGAGCTCGCGGCCCGCCTCACCCGGCTGCTGCCCGGTTCGCAGGTGGTCGGCGAGGAGGCCGTCTACGACGACCGCGCCGTGCTCGACCTGCTCCGCGGCGAGGCGCCGGTCTGGATCATCGACCCGATCGACGGCACCGAGAACTACGCCGACGGCAACGCCAGGTTCACCGTCCTGGTCGCGCTCGCGGTGCGCGAGGAACTGATCGCATCCTGGATATACGTGCCCTGTCTTGACCGGATGGCACACGCGGTCAAGGGCCGCGGCGCGTACCTCGACGGCGCGCGCCTGCACGTGGCCCCGGCGCCGGATCCGGCGCGGCCGCTGCGGGATCTGGACGTGCTCACCTCCCAGCCCCGGTTCTGGGAGCCCGCCCAGCGCGCCGCCGCCGCGCGGCTGAGCACGCACGGCGTGGCCTACAGCTATATCGACGGCGCGGGCACCGCCTACCTGGCCCTTGCCGCCGGGATTCGCAACAGCGCCCTGATGAGCTGGGACTATGTCTGGGACCACGCCGCCGGGCTGCTCGTGCACGCGGAGGCGGGCGGGGTGACGATGTGCGCGGACGGGCGCCCGTTCAAGCTCAGCGGCGGCAACGCCCTCCCGTTCGTCGCCGCGCCGGACGAGGCGACCGCCCGCAGCATGGTCGCGGGCCTGGCCGGGCGGGCGTAGCCGGGATGAGCACCGAGACGACGCGCGATCTGGACTGGGACGGCTGCTACAACGTCCGCGACCTCGGCGCGCTGCCCCTCGTCGGCGGCGGCCACACCGCGCCGCGCCGGATCGTGCGCGCGGACAACCTCGACGGGCTCACCTCCGCGGGCTGGGCCGCGCTCGCGGCGTACGGCGTGCGCACCGTCATCGACCTGCGCAACGAGCAGGAGTGCCGCCAGGTCGAGCGCCCCGAGGGCATCGACTTCGTCCGCGTCCCGTTCGATGCGTATGCGAGTGCTGACTGGATCGAGCGCTGGGACCCGCCCGGCCTGCCCCGCAACCTCGCCCAGTACCTCGCGGACTACCCGCAGGCCGCCACGGACTTCGGCGCCGCCGTCGCGGCCGCCGCCCCGGGCACCGTCGTCGTGCACTGCGCGGCCGGCCGCGACCGCACCGGGCTCGCCTCGATGCTGCTGCTCGCCCACGCCGGCGTGCAGCCGGAAGCCATCCTGGCCGACTACGAGCACAGCATGCAGCGCCTGCTCGCGCGCTGGGAAGCGGGCGCCCCCGCCGACGACATCGCCCGACTGGACGAGGCGGGCCGCGAGCGAATCCGTACCCTCACCCGGGAGTTCCTGGCCGGGCTGCGTCCGGAGCGCTATCTCGAGGACGCGGTGCGATCCCGGCTGGTGTGAGCCCGACCAGTGTGAGCGCGGCCGGAACGAGCCCGGCCGGAACGAGCGGCAGGCGGGTGTCGGTATGGTCCGGTCACACCGGGCCGCCGAGCAGCGCCGGCAGTTCCCCGCGCGAGATCACGCCGAGCTTCGGGTACGCCTTGTACAGGTGATGCCCCACCGTACGAGGGCTGAGAATCAACTGCGCCGCGATGTCCCGATTCGACAAGCCCCGCGCCGCCAGCCGCACGATCTGCGCCTCCTGCGAGGTCAACGCCGCGAGCGCGGCCGCGGCCGGCCCGTTCGTCGGCGTGACCACCGCGGCCCGGGCCGACGGGCCGGGGCCGCCGCTGGCCGCGAGTTCCTGGCGCGCCCGCTGCGCCCAGGGCGCCGCACCGAGCCGCTCGAAGGTCTCCAGCGCGGCGTTGAGCGGAGCCCGCGCCTCGGTCCGGCGGCGTTCGCGCCGCAACCGCTCGCCCCACAACAACTGCGTGCGCGCGCGGTCGAACGGCTGGTCCCGCCGCTCGTAGAGCCGTACCGCCGCGGCGAACGCGCGCAGGGCCGTGGCCGCGTCCTCTTCCGCCAGCAAGGCCTCGCCGCGCAGCACCAGCGCGTCCGCCGCGTGCTGCTTGATCCCCGCGGCCCACCGCACCAGCCGGTCCTGCGCATGCTCGGCCAGCCCCCGATCGCCCGCGCGCACCGCCGCCTCGAGCAGGTCCGGCAGCGCCCGGGTGGCAGTGAGCTGATGCACGGCCGGGCCGTTCTCCAACGCGCGCAGGTGTGCGAGCGCCGCCGCCGGACGCCCGAGCCCCAGGTCCAGCAGCCCCAACGCCCACCGCCCCCAGGACTCGCCCAGCGACATCACCGTCGGCGCGAGGTCGGTCAGCGCCTGCCGCGCATATCCGCGGCACCCCTCCTCGTCCCCGGCGGCCGCCGCCAGATACGCCAGCAGCCCGCTGACCTGGCTCAGCCACTGCGACTGCCCCGCCGCCTCGGCCAACGCACTCGCTTCCAGTGCCGCCTCGCGCGCCTCCGGCAGCCGCCCGAGGTGCGCCTGGACCCGGCCCAGCGCGCCGAGCGCCGGACTGACCCAGGCGATCCGCGCGTGCTCCCGCGCCTGCGCGAGCACCCCCGCGAACAGTTCCAGCGCCTCCTCGTCCTGGCCCAGAATCGGCGCCAGCGCGCCGAGAGTGAGCAGGATCGGGGCCTGATCCACCCCCGCCGTGCGCGTCATGGCGACCGCGTCGCTCAGGTGGTACGGCAGGAAGTCGAGCTGCGCTCGGAGCGTGAGCATCAGCGCCGACTCCACGAACAGTCCGACGGTGTACGCCGGGTCGTCGGTCGGGAGGCCGGTGAAGGTCAGGAACAGCGAGGTGTAGGACTCCACCTCCCGGTCGCCCAGATACCAGGCCACGTCCACGGTCTGACACAGCAGCCAGGCCGCCTCCCGCACCGCCCCGTCCCGCCCGAGCTCCGCCGCCCCGGAATACGAAATCTGATACGCCGCCCGCAGATCCCCGGCCTCGAACTTCGCCGCCGCCCGCGCCAGCACGAGCCGCGAACGCAGCCCGGCGTCAACGGCCGTGGGTATCGGGTTCGCCCTCGGGTTCGCGTGGTTCGCCGTGGCCGTCGTCGCAGCCGTGTCGTCTCCGCCGGCCGCGGCGGTCGGGTTCGCCTCGGCCGTGTCCTGGCCGCCCGCTCCCGTCGTGCCGGGTACCTCGGTCGGCCTGTCTCCGCTCGCTGCGAGCGTCCCGGTCCCCTCGGTCAGTCCGGCCGACTCCGCCAGCACCGCCTCCGCGAACCGCACGCACTCCTGCGCCCGCTCCGCGTCGCCGTGCTCCACCGCCGCCTCCGCCGCCGACACCCAGCGCCGCAGCCGCGCGCCCGGATCCGGGCTCAGCCGCGCCGCCCGCTCGTACGCCGCGACCGCCGCCTGCCGCCCGCCGCGCAGCGCCGCCCGCTCCGCCGTGCGTTCAAGCTCGGCCGCGAGCCGCTCGTCCGGCTCGGTCGCGGCCGCCGACTCGTGCCAGATCCGCAGGTCCGCGTCCTCGGGCCGGTCCAAGGCCGCGGCCAGGGCCCGGTGCGCCGCCCGGCGTTGCGCCGCCGGCGTGATCGCGGCCACCACCGTGCGCAGCAGCGGATGCCGGAACGTAAACGTATCCTGATTCGCCCGCAGGATCCCGGCCCGCTCGGCCGGTCCCAGCGCCTGCGCCGCCGTCCCGAACACCGGCGCCGCCCGCAGCAGCACCTCGAGCCCCAGCCCGTCCGCCGCCGCGGCCAGCCGCACCAGCGCCTGGCTCTGCGCCGGCAGCGCCTCCACCTGCGTGCGGAACGCGTCCATCAGCCGGGCGGGCAGCTCGGGCAGGGCGGCGTCGCCCGGCAGGTCCGACCCGGGCCGCGCCGCCGCCTCGCCCGGAAGCTCGAGCAGCGCGAGCGGATTTCCCTGTGCCTGCGCCAGAATCCGACCCCTGGCCGCGCTCGAGAGGCCGCCGGTCCGCCGCTGCTCCAGCAGCTGCTCGGCAGCCTCCTGCGACAGTCCGTGCAGCGCCAGCTCCGCCAGCCCGGAGCGCTCGAGCAGCGCACAGCCCGGCCGCGCCGCGAACACCACCGCCGCCCGCTCCGACCCGAGCCGCCTGGCCGCGAAGACCAGCGCTTCGAGCGAGGGCTTGTCCACCCAGTGCGCGTCGTCGACCAGGCAGAGCACCGGCCCCGAATCCGGTTCCGCCTCGGCCAGATCCGAGAGCAGCGTCAGCACCGCGAGCCCGATCAGCAGCCGGTCCGAGGCCCCGGAAGCCTCCGCCGGACCGAGCCCGAAGGCCGCCTCCAAGGCCTGCCGTTGCGGCGCCGGCAAAGCCTCGACCCGACCCAGCACCGGAAGCAGCAACAGGTGCAGCCCCGCGTACGCCAACCCTGATTCCGCCTCGAACCCCGTCGCCCGCAGTACCCTGACGCCCTTTTCCCGGGCGAGCGCGTCCAGCAGCGCCGACTTGCCGATCCCCGCCTCGCCGACGAGCACCAACGCCCCGCCGTGGCCCGCCCGCGCGTCGTCCAGCAGCGTCCGCAGACTCCGCAGTTCCCCATCCCGCCCGCTCAGCATGGACACGAGTCTAATCACGCCCTCCGACGCACCGGCCGCCGCCGACGGGGGCAGGCGCGGGCCGGCGCCGCGGAGCGCAGCCGACCCCTACCTACCCGATGACTGATTCACGACTGATTCCGCGCCGCCGTCCGCTCCGTAGCGTCACCGCCATGACGACGACCACCGATCAGCGTTCGGAGCGCCGCGAAGCGCCCCCCACCCCCGCCAACCCCCCTGCGGATCCGCGGCACAACAGCCCCTTCACCCTGTTCGTGCTGTTGCTCGGCATCTTCATGGCCCTGCTCGACTTCTTCATCGTCAATGTGGCCCTGCCCTCGGCGCAGCAGGAACTGCACGCCGGCTCGGCCGGAATCCAGTGGGTGGTGGCCGCCTACGGCATCGGCCTCGCGGCCGGCCTGATCAGCGGCGGCCGCCTCGGCGACCTGTTCGGCCGGAAGCAGGCCTTCATCCTCGGCATGCTGCTGTTCACCCTCGCCTCGGCCGCCTGCGCAATCGCGCCCAACCCGAGCGTGCTGATCGCCGCCCGCGCCGTGCAGGGTCTGGCCGCGGCCCTGTTCATGCCGCAGGTGCTCGGCATCATCGGCTCCGCCTTCAGCGGACGCGCCCAGGCGCGGGCGTTCAGCGGCTACGGCCTGACCGCCGGACTCGGCGCCGTGTTCGGCCAACTCATCGGCGGCGCGCTGATCCAGGCGAACCTGTTCGACCTCGGCTGGCGGCTGGTGTTCTGGATCAACGTGCCGATCGGCATCGTGGCCGTCGTGCTGGCCGTGCGCGCCCTGCCGGACGTACGCGCCGCCGCCCACACCCGGCTCGACCCCGTCGGCACCGGCCTGCTCGGCGCGGCCGTGCTGCTGCTGATCCTGCCGCTGGTCGAGGGCCGCTCGGACGGCTGGCCGGCCTGGACCTGGTGCTGCCTCGCGGCCTGCCCGGCCCTGCTCGCCCTGTTCTTCCTGCACCAGCGCCGCCTGATCGGCCACGGCGGTGCCCCGGTGCTGAACCCGGCCCTGTTCAGCTCGCGCGCGTTCGCCGTCGGCATGCCGGTCGCGCTCGTCTACAACCTCTCCGTCGCCTCGTACTTCTTCGTCCTCGCGCTCTACCTCCAGCAGGGCCGCGGACTGAGCGCACTCGACTCCGGCCTGCTGTTCGGCGCCGTCGGCGTGCCCTACCTGCTGGCCTCGATGCGTTCGGGCCCGCTCGCCGCCCGCTTCGGCCGGAACCTGCTGGCCGTGGGCGCCCTCGTCCAAGGCGTCGGATACGCGCTGCTCGCGCTGACCGTGCATCAGGACGGACCCGGGCACGGCATCTGCTGGCTGATCCCGAGCATGGCGGTGGTCGGCGCCGGAATGGGCTTCGCCTTCGCACCGATGTTCGGCCTCCTCCTGGCCGGAGTCGACCCGCGACACGCCTCCTCGGCCTCCGGCCTGCTCTCCACCGTGCAGCAGATCGGCGGCGCCACCGGCATCGCCATCGCCGGAATCCTGTTCTTCGGCCGCCTCGGCGGCCACCCGGACGCCGGCGCGTACACCGGAGCGTTCGGCGCGGCGCTGATCCTGCTCGCCGTCGTCAGCGCCGTCGGTGCGGCACTGATGCTCTTTCTCCCCGACCCGCGCAGGGCCGCGTCGCCCGCGTCCGGCGCCTCGACCGCTTCGTCCGCCGCTACGGCGGCCAACGGGTGACGCCGGTCATTCCGATGGCGCAGTGACGCCGCAGCACAACCACGGTCCGGGCCCAGCCGCCGCTAGGGTGCACTGCGAAACACCACGAAATTCGACGAATCGTGATGTATCAGGCTGATTCCCTCGCGCCACGGAAAGGTCCGGACCATGGTGGAACACAAGGCCCCGCTGCACACCCCGTGCTGGACGGAGTTGAGCGTGCCGGACCCCGAGGCCGCCCAGCGCTTCTACGGCGACGTCTTCGGCTGGCGCGGCGAGACCGACCCGCGCCCCGAAGCCGGCGGCTACACCGCGTTCAAGCTCGGCCAGGCCTCGGTCGCCGCCGTGATGCCGATGCGCGACGAGACCCAGCCGGTGGCCTGGAGCGTCTGCCTCGCCGTCGCGGACGCCGAGGCCACCACCGCCGAGGCCGTCGCCCACGGCGGCAAGGTGCTGATGCCGCCGACCGAGGTGTTCGACCTCGGCAGCTATGCCGTCCTGGCCGACCCGGCCGGGGCCGAGTTCGCCATCTGGCAGGCCAGGGCCTTCGGCGGCGCCGAGATCCTCGGCGACCCCAGCTCGCTCGGCTGGATCGAACTCTCCACCCGCGACGTCCCCCAGGCCCTCGCCTTCTACCCGGCGGTCTTCGGCTGGGCCACCCACCTGAGCGACTTCTACACCGAGTGGAGCCTGGGCGGCACCCACTTCGGCGGCCTGGTCGACCTCGACACCCTGCCCGGCCCGGCCGCCCACGCCGCCCCGCACTGGAAGCCCTACTTCAACGTCGAGGACGTCGACGAGGCGGCCTCGAAGGTCGCGGCGGCCGGCGGCGGCGTGCTCCTGCCGCCCGAGAACGTCCCCGGCGACGAACTGCGGATCAGCGTCCTGCGCGATCCGCAGGGCGCCGCCTTCGGCGTGTTCGGCCCGGTGAAGGAGAACGCCACCCCGCCCGTCTCGCTCAGGTTGGCCTCTCCCGCCCCCTGACCGGAGGCGCCCCGCCGCCGGCTACTGCGCCAGCAACTCCTCCACCTTCTCCACCTTGGCGGTCATCGCGTTCACCACTCCGGGCCGGATGTCCGCCTTGAGCACGAGGCTGACCCGCCCGGCGCTCTCCTGCACGGCCTCGCAAGCCCGCTTGACCACATCCATCACCTCGTCCCACTCACCCTCGAGCGTGGTGAACATCGAATCCGTGCGATTCGGCAGCCCCGACTCGCGCACCACCTTGACGGCCGCCGCGACCGGCGCGGCGACTTCCTCACCGGCCCCGATGGGCGTGACGGAGAAGGCGACCAGCATGATTGCTCCCTGAATTTCGTACCTTGTCGTGTCGAGATCGACTCTAACCCCGACGACTGACAAGAGCTGGCCGCGCGTCACATGCGTTCGGCCGGCGGGCTGTGGGCCGCCAGTCCGTTCGTCCGCCAGTCCGTTCGCCCGTCCGTCAGCCGCCAGTCCGTCCGCAGAGTTCCGCTCAGCTCTGCTGCTGCTCCGCCGCGTCCAACTTCTCCAGCCAGCGGCTGATCCCCACCACGTTCGCAACGCTCGAGGACAGTGCCTCGAACTTCGCCGCGACCTCGGTCCGCTCCAGCAGCCGCGCGTACCGCTCACGCGTGCGATCGCGCACCAACGCCAGCGTGTGGTCCAAGTCCATCTGCTCCGACCTGGCCTCGCGCACCAGACCCACCCACACGCGCAGTTCCTCCTCGGCCCGCTCGAGCGACTCGCAGACCCGGGTGATGGGCCCATAGTGTGAAAAAAGCAGCCTGGTCGAGCCGAGATCCCCCATCCGGCCGAGCGACTCGAGCGCGAGATCGAGGTCGAAGTCCGGCGGGGGAGTGCCGGGCAGCATCGTGCCCGACACGTCCGCGGTGGATCCCAAGCCGGTTCCGGTTCCGGTTCCGGTTCCGGAGCTGGAGCCCGGCGCGAGTCCGGTCAGCGGGTCGGCCCCGTCCGGCGGGATGTAGAGCCCTGCCGCGTCGCCCACGTACAGGTCGCCGGTGACCGAGTCGATCAGCCCCAGATGATGCCGCGCGTGCCCGGGCGTATGGTGCGCTTCGAGATAGCGCCCGCCGCCGAGATCCACCCGCCCGCTGGTCCCGATCGCCTCGATCCGCTCGGCCGGAGTCGGCAGCAGTTCGCCGAAGACCTCGTCCATCGCGTCGCCGAACACGCGCCGGGCACTGGCCATCAGGCGCGACGGGTCCGCGAGGTGCCGCGCGCCGGCCTCCTGCACCACGATCCGCGCCCGCGGGAACGCGCGCGCCAGATCGCCGACGCCGCCCGCGTGGTCGAGGTGGATGTGGGTGACCACGATCGTGGCCAAGTCCTGCGCCCCGACGCCGAGCGAGGCCAGCGCGTCGACGACCGTACCCGCGCTGGTCGCGGTCCCGGTCTCGACCAGGCAGGGCCGGTCGCCGAGGATCGCGTACGCGGCGGTGATCCCGTCGTAGCCGGACATGGCGGTGTCGATCAGATGCACGTCGGAGCCGAGTGCCGTGACGGCCGTGGTGGTCATGGAATCGAATCTACTCGGCCGCACGCCGCCGGCCCACCTCCTGCCGAGCCCGGATCGTCCGGCCGCCCGTCGCCCGCTTTCTCGCACCCTCGGCGCTGACATTCCCTCCACTTTTCTACCCCCTCCACTTTTCTACCCCCTCCACTTTTCGTCATCTTGACGATAAGGCGGGCCGCCGCGTATCGTCTGCCGCGGGCACCGGGGAGGCAGGGCCCTCATATCGACCCGTCGCCGCACCGCGCGGCGGGTCGCATCCGATCGAGACAGGGGTGGGCGATTCATGGCACACATCACCAAGAGACCGTTCGTCAGCCACTACCGCGGTACCGGCACCATGCACGTCGTCCACCTGCGTCGCGGCACCGTCGCCCACGAAGGCGTCGGTCAGTCCTTCTGGTTCCGGCCGCTCGGCACGGTGCTGTCCGAAGTGCCGGTGGACGACCGTGAACTGCCGCTCGTCTTCCGCGGCCGCACCGGCGATTTTCAAGAGGCTTCAGTTCAAGGTTCCGTCACCTTCCGCTTCGCCGACCCGCTCAAGGCCGCCCGCCGCCTCGACTTCGGCATCGACACGGCCACCGGCGCGGCCCAGGGCACCCCGCTCGACCAGGTCGCCGGCCTGCTCACCGAACTCGCCCAGCAGCACGCGCTCTCCCTCCTGGCCGCGCTCCCGCTGGCCGAGGCACTGGCCGAAGGGCCGACGGCGGTGCGCGCCCGGGTGGCCGAGGGCCTGTCCGGCGACGCCCGGCTGGCCGAGACCGGCCTCGAGATCGTCGACGCCCGCATCATCGCCGTCCGCCCGGAAGCCGAGGTCGAACGCGCCCTGCGCGCACCCGCCCGCGAGCTGATCCAGCAGCAGGCCGACCGCGCCGGCTTCGAACGCCGCGCCGAGGCGGTCAACCGGGAACGGGCCATCGCCGAGAACGAACTGCAGAACCGGATCGAACTGGCCACCCGCGAGGAGCAGCTGCTGGCGCAGCAGGGCGCCAACGAGCGGCGCAAGGCGCAGGAGGCGGCCGAGGCGGCGCGGATCCGGTCGGTCGGCGAGGCGGCCCGAGCCCGCATCGCGGCGGAGGCGGAGGCGGACCGGACCGGGATCGCCGCGCAGGCGGAGGCCAAGCGCACCACCGTCAACGCCGCCGCCGACGCCGAACGGGTGCGTCTGGCCGCGTCCGCCGAGGCCGAGCGCGTGCGCGAACTCGGGACGTCCGAAGCCGCGGCGCAGCAGGCGCGGATGGCCGTGTTCGAAGGTCAGGACCCGAAGATCCTGCTCGCCCTCGCGGCCCAGGAACTGGCCGGCGCGCTGCCCCGGATCGGCACCCTGAACCTGAGCCCCGACCTGCTGAGCTCCGTCCTCGGCGGCATGCTGACCGGGACCGGGACCGGGACCGGGACCGAGATCGGGACCGGGAGCGGGAGCGGGACCGGGGACGCCCGCCCGCCCCTGCCCGCCGCCGGACAGGCCCACGCCCAGTGAGCCTCGTCCCCCGAGTCGTGGTCGTGCACCGGCGCACCGAACGCGAGCAGATCGTGCGTGAGCGGGGCACCTGGGGCCAGGCGAAGTTCCAGGCCAAGGTCGCCAGCGTGTCCCTGTCCGCCGTCGAGGCCAGGCACTCGGCCACCGACCGCGCACTGCAGAGCGTCTCCTCCGCCGTCCCCGGCACATGGCGGCGCGGCGCGGTCGAGCGCGAGGACCTGGACCGGTTCCTGTTCGAACCGGAGGACATCGTGGTCGTCGTCGGCCAGGACGGCCTGGCCGCGAACGTGGCGAAGTACCTCAGCGGCCAGCCCGTCATCGGCATCGACCCGAACCCCGGCACCGGCCTCGGCGTCCTAGCCCGCCACCGCCCCGACCACTGCGGCCCCCTGCTGGCCGCCGCCGCAGAAGGCCGCGCCGAGATCCAAGAGCGCACCATGGTCCGCGCCGCCGTCACCGACGCCGCCCCACCGCCCCCCGAACCCGCCGCGTACCGCTCCGGCTACGCACCGTCGGATTCCCGCCTGCGCCCGCCGTCGAAGGCGCCCCAGGCGAAGCCGAGCAAGGCCCAACCCCAACCTCAACCCCAACCCCAACCCCAACCCCAACCCCAAGCCCAAGCCCAAGCAGCCCAAGCAGCCCAAGCCCAAGCGGAGCCCGAACCCACACCTCAACCCCCCGCCCTACTCAGCCTCACCGCCCTCAACGAGGTCTACCTAGGCAGCCCCACCCACCAGTCCGCCCGGTACGTCCTGACCCTCCCCGACGGCCGCAGCGAGCCCCAGTCCTCCTCCGGCCTGCTCGCCGGCACCGGCACCGGCGCCACCGGCTGGCTCCTGTCCGCCTCCCGCGAGCGCAACAGCCCCATGACGCTCCCCACCCCCACCGAGCGCCGCCTCGGCTGGTTCGTCCGCGAGGCCTGGCCCTCCCCGACCACCGGCGCCACCCTGACCGAAGGCCTGATCGAGCCCGCCCAGACCCTCCACGTCCTCGTCCAGAGCGAGTCCCTCGTCGTCTTCGGCGACGGCATCGAAGCCGACCGCCTCACCCTGAGCTGGGGCCAGTCCGTCACCATAGCCCCCGCCCACCAGACC
>FSXZ01001567.1_pt1 | contig 13528 bp, 12 predicted proteins | sample 1638121 | NCBI WGS metagenome assembly FSXZ01 (sample SAMEA3914788, study PRJEB12502) | metagenome | biome: forest; material: soil | place: Canada | collected 2011-07-03 | depth 0.1 m
CCGGTGCCGATGGCGTTCTACTCGTTCGGCGGCTGGAAGGCGTCGCTGTTCGGCGACACGCACGTGCACGGCACCGAGGGCGTGCACTTCTACACCCGTGGCAAGGCCGTCACCTCGCGCTGGCTCGACCCCAGCCACGGCGGCGTCAACCTCGGCTTCCCGGTCAGCAGCTGACCGGAGCCGCCGGCTGTCCGGCCGGTCAGCGCGGCCCCGGCTCGGGCAGGGCCGCGAGGGGGGCCGAGTGGCGGGTGCCGTCCTGGGTCCACGTCACCTGGCCGGTGCCGGCCGTCAGGCTGGCGGTCAGCTCGGCCTGGTGCGGGCCGTCGGACCAGGTCATGACCAGCTCGCCCGGGGCGCCGGAGACGGCCAGGACGCCGCCGAAGGCGGGGTGGGCGTTGCGGAAGCGGATCAGGGCGGCCAGCGCCCGGACGACCGGCCGGGCCAGGTCGGCCTCGATCTCGGCGGCCGTGTAGAAGTGCCGGTTGATGTCCCGGCCGGTGCCCGTGCGGGCCAGCAGGTCCAGGTCGTTGCGGCCGGCCAGCAGGCCCGCGTAGTAGACCTGCGGGATGCCCGGCGTCCAGAACTGCAGGGCGCGCGCCAGCAGGTACCGGTCGTCGTCCCGGCCCAGCGCGTCGTAGAACGTGCAGTTCACCTGGTACAGGTCCAGGTTGGACGCGGCCGCCCCGGTGGCCAGCTGGGAGGTCCCGCCGCTGTTGGCGTCGATGGCGGCGACCAGCGCGGCGAGCTGGCCGCGGTCCAGCAGCCCCGGCCGGGACGGGTCCTCGGGGTCGGGGCCGACGTCGATGACGCCGATGCCGTCGTGGGTGTCCAGCACGGTGATGGCGCCGGGCGGCCGCAGCTCCAGCCAGGTCCGCAGCGGCCCCGCGTCGGCGGCGGTCAGGGCGTGCAGGATCAGCGGCGGCAGGGCGAAGTCGTACACGTAGTCAACGGCCCGGGCCACCTGCACCTGGAGCTCGTAGTGGCCGTGCACCTCGACCAGGACGGAAAACCCGCGCTCCCGGCACCAGGCGGTGAACCGGGCAATGAAGGCCAACGTCTCGGGCGTCATGAAGCAGGAGGTACCGGGCGTCTTGACGGCGTAGCCCACGGCGTCCAGCCGGACCCGCGACACGCCGGCCGCGGCCAGCGCGTCCAGCACGGCCAGCAGGTAGGCCCGGGTCGCCGGCCGGGTCACGTCCAGGTCGACCTGCTGGGCGGTGAACGTGGTCCACACCAGCTGCCGGGTGCCGTCGGCCTGCACGTAGGGCGTGAAGGGCAGGCCCGGCCGCGGCCGGTAAACGCGCAGCAGGGTGTCCTGCGTGGCGCCGCCGGGGAACGCGGCGGCGAAGGTCAGGAACATGCCGTCGGACGGCGACGCCGCGCCCCGCGCCAGCCAGTCCGCGAACTGCGGCGAGGACGCGGACAGGTGGTTGACGATGACATCGGCCATGACCCGGTACTCCGCGCTCAGCGCGGCGATATCCGCCCAGGTCCCCAGCCGCGGGTCGACCTGCGTGTGGTCCTGCGGGTCGAACCCCGCGTCGGCGCCGTCGTAGGGGCGGTAGAACGGCAGCACGTGCACGCCGCCGAACAGCCCGGCCAGCGGCCCGTCCAGCAGGGCGCGCAGCCCGGCCAGGTCCCCGCCGAACCGGCTCGGGTAGGCGATCAGCTCCACCTGCGGGCCCATGGTCCTCCTCGGCTCGTGCTCGTAACAAGATTGTTTACCTGCCGGGGCTAGCGCCGGCCGCGCGCCGGGCGTCTTCTGTTACATGTGATGGCGGCGAGCGGGGTAGGCACCAGGAGCACAAGGGAGGTACCTCTATGGGCGCAGTGGTCCGCGCGGGACTGGTCCAGCAGCACTGGACCGGTGACAAGGACTCGATGATCGCGGCCGCGGTCGCGCACATCAGCACGGCCGCCTCGGCCGGGGCGCAGGTCGTCTGCCTGCAGGAACTGTTCTACGGGCCGTACTTCTGCCAGGTCCAGGACGCGGACTATTACTCCTATACCGAGCAGATCCCGGACGGCCCGACCACGCGGCTGCTCCAGGACGTGGCCCGCCAGCACGGCATCGTGATCATCGCGCCGATGTACGAGGAGGAGCACCCCGGCGTCTACTACAACACCGCCGCGGTCATCGACGCGGACGGCACGTACCTGGGCAAGTACCGCAAGACGCATCTGCCCCAGGTCAAGGGCTTCTGGGAGAAGTTCTACTTCCGGCCCGGCAACCTGGGCTACCCGGTGTTCGACACGGCCGTGGGCCGGATCGGCGTGTACATCTGCTACGACCGGCACTTCCCGGAGGGCTGGCGCGCCCTGGGCCTGGCCGGGGCCACCATCGTGTTCAACCCGTCCGCGACCAGCCGCGGCCTGTCGTCCTACCTGTGGCAGCTCGAGCAGCCGGCCGCGGCGGTGGCCAACGAGTACTTCATCGGCGCCATCAACCGGGTCGGGATCGAGCCGCTCGGCGACAACGACTTCTACGGCGGGACCTACTTCGTCGATCCCCGCGGCCAGCTCATCGGGGGCGCGGCGTCCGATACGCAGGACGAGGTGCTCGTGCGCGACCTGGACTTCGACCAGCTCCAGGAGGTCCGCGACCTGTGGGCCTTCTACCGGGACCGCCGTCCCGACGCCTACGGCCCGCTGACCCAGCCGTGAGCGGCCCGATGCCCGGCACCACCCTGATCACGGGCGGGACCGTCATCACCGCCACCGGGCCGGTGGCCGCCGACGTCCTGGTCAGCGGCGAGCAGATCGCCGCCCTGGGCCAGCCCGGCACCAGCCTGACCGCCGCCTGGGCGGCCGGGGCGGGCCAGGTGCTCGACGCGGCGGGCAAGTACGTGCTGCCGGGCGGGATCGACGGGCACACCCACATGCAGATGCCGTTCGGCGGCACCTTCGCCTCCGACACGTTCGAGACCGGCAGCCGGGCCGCCGCCTGGGGCGGCACCACCACCATCGTCGACTTCGCCGTGCAGCCCAAGGGCGGCAGCCTGCTGGCCACCCTGGACGACTGGCACGCCAAGGCCGACGGCCAGTGCGCGGTGGACTACGGCTTCCACATGATCGTGTCGGACGTCAACGACACCAGCCTGAAGGAGATGACCGCCTGCATCGACGCGGGCGTGACCAGCTTCAAGATGTTCATGGCCTACCCCGGCGTGTTCTACGCGACCGACGGCGAGATCCTGCTGGCCATGCAGCAGGCGGCCCGGACCGGCGGGCTGACCATGATGCACGCCGAGAACGGCATCGCCATCGACCAGCTGGTCGCCCAGGCGCTGGCCGCGGGCCGGACCGAGCCGCTGCAGCACGGCCTGACCCGGCCCCCGGAGCTGGAGGGCGAGGCCACCGGCCGGGCCATCACCCTGGCCGCGGTGACCGGTGCCCCGCTGTACATCGTCCACCTGTCGGCGGCCGAGGCGCTGGAGCGGGTGACCCAGGCCCGTGACGCCGGGCAGAACGTGTTCGCCGAGACCTGCCCGCAGTACCTGTACCTGTCCCTGGACGACCTGGCCCGGCCCGGCTTCGAGGGGGCCAAGTACGTGGCCTCGCCGCCGCTGCGCGGCCGCGAGCACCAGGACTCGCTGTGGCGCGGGCTGCGCGGCAACGACCTGTCGGTGGTCTCCACCGATCACTGCCCGTTCTGCTTCAAGGACCAGAAGGAGCTGGGCCGGGGCGATTTCTCCAAGATCCCGAACGGCATCCCCGGCGTCGAGCACCGGATGGACCTGCTGCACCAGGGCGTCGTCGCGGGCGAGCTGTCGCTGGCCCGCTGGGTCGAGGTCGCGTCGACCACGCCGGCCCGGATGTTCGGCCTGTACCCGCGCAAGGGCGTCCTGGCGCCGGGCTCCGATGCCGACATCGTCATCTACGACCCGCGGGCCCGGCAGGTCCTGTCGGCCGCCACCCATCACATGAACGTGGATTACTCGGCGTACGAGGGCATGGAGATCACCGGCCGGGTGGACACCGTGCTGTCCCGGGGCCGGGTCATCATCGCCGGCGGCGAGTACCGCGGGGCCGCGGGCCACGGCCGCTTCCTGAGCCGCGAGACCTGCCAGTACCTGACGTAGCCAACCTGGGGGAGCGCATATGGACTTCGGACTGGTGCTGCAGACCGACCCGCCCGCCGCGGCCGTGGTGGAGCGGATGTGCGAGGCCGAGGACCGGGGCTTCCGGTACGGGTGGACGTTCGACTCGCACGTGCTGTGGCAGGAGCCGTTCGTCATCTACTCGCAGATCCTGGCCGCCACCACCGGGCTGACCGTCGGGCCGATGGTGACCAACCCGCTGACCCGCGACTGGTCGGTCACCGCGTCCCTGTTCGCGACCCTGAACGACATGTTCGGGAACCGGACGGTGTGCGGGATCGGCCGCGGGGACTCGGCCCGCCGGGTCATCGGCCAGGCCCCGGCCACCCTGGACCACCTGAGCTCCGCGATGCGGGTGATCAAGGACCTGGCCGAGGGCCGGGCCGTCGAGCTGCACGGGTCAAAGGTGCAGATCCCGTGGGTCCGGGCCGGCCACCTGGATATCTGGATGGCCGCCTACGGGCCGCGGGCGCTGGCCCTGGCCGGGCGGCAGGCCGACGGGTTCATCCTGCAGACCGCCGACCCGGAGATCGCCCGGTGGACGATCGGCGCGGTCAAGGACGCGGCCCGCCAGGCCGGCCGGGACCCGGCGGCGGTCACCATCTGCGTGGCCGCCCCGGCCTACGTCGGCGAGGACGTGGCCCACCAGCGCGACCAGCTGCGCTGGTTCGGCGGCATGGTCGGCAACCACGTCGCTGACCTGGTGGCCCGGTACGGGCAGGCCGGGCCGGTGCCGCGGGCGCTGACCGACTACATCGCCGGGCGGCAGGGCTACGACTACGCCCACCACGGCCGGGCCGGGAACCGGTCCGCCGACTTCGTGCCGGATGAGATCGTGGACCGGTTCTGCCTGACCGGGCCGGCTGAGGCGCACGTCACCCGGCTCAAGGAGCTGGCCAGCCTCGGCGTCGACCAGTTCGCCGTGTACCTGATGCACGACCAGCCGGGGCCGACCCTGGCCGCCTACGGCGACACGGTCATCCCCGCGCTGCGCTGAGCCGCCGGGCGGGGACACTGTGCCAGGCCGGCCAGCCCGGGGCAGACAGACTGTCATTTCCGGTTCCGGTCCCGGCCAGGGCAGACTGGGCTAGCCGCCGTCCTAGGGAGTGCCACCATGACTGACCATGTCCCGCCCGTCCCCGACCCGGCCCGCGGAGCCGAGGTCGTCGCGGCCGACCGGGCCCACGTGTTCCACTCCTGGTCGGCGCAGGCCGGGCTGAACCCGCTGGCGGTGGCCGCGGCCGAGGGCTGCTACCTGTGGGACTTCGACGGGAACCGGTACCTGGACTTCTCCAGCCAGCTGGTCAACGCCAACATCGGGCACCAGCACCCCAAGGTCACGGCGGCCATCGCCGCCCAGGCGGCCCGGCTGACCACGCTGGCCCCGCAGCACGCCAGCGAGGTGCGGGGCCAGGCCGCCGCCGCGCTGGCCGCCCTGGCCCCGGACGGCATGGAGAAGGTCTTCTTCACCAACGGCGGGGCCGACGCCAACGAGAACGCCATCCGGATGGCCCGGCTGCACACCGGCCGGGCCAAGGTGCTCAGCTTCTACCGCTCCTACCACGGCAATACCGGCGCGGCCATCACCTCCACCGGTGACCCGCGGCGCTGGCCGAACGAGTTCGCCACCGGCCACGTGCACTTCTTCGGCCCGTACCTGTACCGGTCGGCGTTCTGGGCGGATTCCGCCGAGCAGGAGGGCGAGCGGGCGCTGGCCCACCTGGAGCAGGTCATCCAGTTCGAGGGGCCGGCCACCATCGCCGCCGTCCTGCTGGAGACCATCGTCGGCACGGCCGGCGTGCTGATCCCGCCGCCCGGCTACCTGGCCGGGGTCCGCGCGCTGTGCGACCGCTACGGGATCGTCTACATCGCAGATGAGGTCATGTGCGGCTTCGGCCGGGCCGGCCGCTGGCTCGCCTTCACCGAGCACGGCATGGTGCCGGACCTGATCACCTTCGCCAAGGGCGCTAACTCCGGGTACGTGCCGGCCGGCGGCGTCATCATCTCCGACGAGATCGCGGCCACCTTCGATGACCGCGTCTTCCCCGGCGGCCTGACCTACTCCGGGCACCCGCTCGGCGCCGCGTCCATCGTGGCCACCATCAGCGCCATGCACGAGGAGGGCATCGTCGAGAACGCGGCCCGGATCGGCGCCGAGGTGATCGGCCCCGCCCTGCGCGAGCTGGCCGGCCGGCACCCGGTCATCGGCGAGGTGCGCGGCCAGGGCGTGTTCTGGGCCCTGGACCTGGTCGCTGACCGCGCGAGCCGGGAACCGCTGGCCCCCTACGGCGGGTCGTCGCCGGCCATGAACCAGCTCGTCGCCGACTGCAAGGCCCGCGGCCTGCTGCCGTTCACCAACTACAACCGGCTGCACGTCGTGCCCCCGTGCACGATCACCGAGGCGGAGGCCAAGGAGGGCCTGGCCATCCTGGACGAGGCGCTGTCCGGCGCCGACCGGTACTACCAGGGCTAGCCCCGGGCAGGCCATGATGGCGCCTATGCGCAACACGCCGCCCTTCCGGGCCGATCACGTCGGCAGCCTGCTCCGCCCCCAGCGCCTGCTCACCGCGCGCGACGAGTTCGCCGCCGGGATCATCGACGCGGGGCAGCTGGAGGAGGTCGAGGACGAGGCGATCCAGACCGTCGTGGCCCTGCAGGAGGACATCGGGCTGCAGGCCGCGACCGACGGCGAGTTCCGCCGGGCCTCGTGGCACATGGACTTCATCTACCGGCTCGGCGGGATCAGCCAGGCGCCCGGGAACCTGGCCGTGAAGTTCCAGGGCCCGGCCGGGACGATCGAGTTCACCCCGGCCGCGCTGGCCGTCGACGGCCGGATCCGGGTCGAGCAGACGATCTTCGAGCGCGATTTCCGCTACCTGCAGTCGGTGGCCCGCACGGCCCTGCCCAAGCTGACCATCCCGTCGCCCAACATGGTGCATTACCGCGGCGGCCCGGCGGCCCTGGACCCCGCGGTCTACCCGGACATCGAGGAGTTCTGGTCCGACCTGGCCGCCGCCTACGCCGACGAGGTGACCCGGCTGGCCGGGCTGGGCTGCCGCTACCTGCAGCTCGACGACACCAGCCTGGCCTACCTGAACGACCCGGCCCAGCGCGCCGAGATCGCCGGGCGCGGCGAGGACGCCGAGCACCTGCACCTGCGCTACATCCGCCAGGTCAACGCGGCCGTGGCCGGCCGCCCGGCGGAGCTGGCCGTGACCACGCACATGTGCCGGGGCAACTTCCGCTCCTCGTGGGCGGCCCAGGGCGGCTATGACTTCGTGGCCGAGGCCCTGTTCAGCGAGCTGGCGGTGGACGGCTTCTTCCTGGAGTACGACGACGAGCGGTCGGGCGGGTTCGAGCCGCTGCGGTTCGTCCCGAAGGGCAAGATGGTCGTCCTGGGCCTGGTGACGACCAAGCGCGGCGAGCTGGAGAGCAAGGACAGCCTCAAGCGGCGGATCGACGAGGCCGCCCGCTACCTCCCGCTCGACCAGCTCGGCCTGTCCCCGCAGTGCGGCTTCTCCTCGACGGTCGAGGGCAACGCGCTGACCCAGGAGGAGCAGGCGGCCAAGCTGCAGCTGGTGGTCGAGACCGCCCGCGAGGTCTGGGGCTGAGGGCGCCCGGCAGCTCCGCCGCGACGGGCCGAACCGGGCACCGGAATCTGGTACCGTCCTTCCCCTCGGGCAAGCCGGACATAGGGGAAATCACCGTGATAGTGACACTGGGACGGGGCATGCTGGCCGTGGGCGCGGTCGCGCTGTCGGCCGCGGGCCTGGCCGCCTGCAGCAGCAGCCCGGCACCGAAGGCCGACCCGTCGACGTCGGCCCCGGCCACCTCGGCCCCCGCCGCCCCGGCCTCGAGCGGGACCGCCTCCACCGCCTCCCCGTCGGCCAGCACGCAGGCCAGCGGCCCGGATGTCTGCTCGGCCGTGCCCTCCGCCACGATCGCCTCGATCACCAAGGACGTCGTCGAGGGCACCGCGCGGGGCCAGCTCGGGTCCAACGCCACCTGCACGTACACCCTGAGCGACTCGGCGATCCAGATCCAGGTGGCCACGGCGGCCAGCGCGGCGGGCTACCCCGCCTTCAGCCAGCAGGTCACCAGCGGCGCCGACCCGGCCGGCTCGGCCGTCAGCGTCCCCGGCCTGGGCCAGGAGTCCGTCTCCTCCAGCGTCGGCGTCGCGGCCAGGTCGGCCCGGTACGCGGTCCTGGTCCTGAACCAGCGGGGCACGGTCGCCAACCAGCTCAGCGACGACGTCGACATCGCCAGGGCCGCCCTGGGCGCGCTGGGCTGATCCCGGCCCGGCGCCGCGCTAGAGGAGCTGGCTGACCGCATCGGACACGGCCCGGTGAAACGTCGGGTAGGCGTAGATCATCTCGCTGAGCCGCCGGACCGGGATCCGCGCGTGCACGGCCAGGGTCAGCATGCTCAGCACCTCGCCGCCCGCGGGCCCGGCCGAGGTCGCGCCGACCAGGACCCCGCGCCCGGCGTCGGCGACCAGCTTGATGAACCCGTCGTTGCCCGCCTGGTGGATCCAGCCGCGGGCGGACGCCGGGATCGGCGACATCCCGGTCGCGACGTCCAGCCCGGCCGCGCGCGCCGCCCGCTCGCTGTGCCCGACGGAGCCGATCTCCGGGTCGGTGAACGTCACCCGCGGGACCGCGTGGTACTCGGCCTCATGCCGGGGCTCGCCCAGGATGTCGGCGATGACGATGTCCGCGTGGTACATCGAGACGTGGGTGAAAGCGCCCCGGCCGACGATGTCGCCGACCGCCCAGACGCCCGGCGCCACCCGCAGCCGCCCGTCGGCCTCCAGGTGGCGCGCGCTCTCGTCCAGGCCGACCGCGGCGACCCCCAGCCGGTCCAGGTGGGTGTGCCGCCCGGCGGCGACCAGCAGCCGCTCGCCGGACACCGCGGCGCCGTCCGCCAGCGCGACCGTGAACCGGCCGCCGTCGTAGCTGACCGACTCCGCCGTGGCGCTGACCCGCACGTCGATGCCCTCGCGGCGGAACACCTGCCCGAGCAGGTCCCCGGACTCGGGCTCCTCGACGTCCAGCAGGCGGTCCGCCGTCTCGATGACGGTGACGGCCGCGCCGAACCGCGCGAAGACCTGGCCGAGCTCGACCCCGATGGGGCCGCCGCCCAGCACGATCAGCGAGTCCGGCACCTCCTTGGTCTCGATGGCCTCGTGGTTGGTCCACAGCGGCGTCCCGGCCAGGCCGGGAATCGGCGGGATGGCCGGCGTCGTGCCGGGGTTGAGCACGATGCCCCGCCGGGCGCGCAGCACGGTGCCGCCCACCGTGACCTGGCCCGGCGCGGTGATCCTGCCCTCGCCGCGGAACAGCGTGCCGCCCAGCCCGGTGAACCGGTCGGCCGCGACCGCGTCGTCCCAGTCGTCGGTCGCCTCGGCCCGGATCCGCGCGGCCACCGGCGCCCAGTCGGGCGTGACCGCCGAGCGGCCCGCCATCAGCGGGATCCGCCGTCCCTCGGCCAGCAGGCCGGCCGCCCGGACCATCATCTTGGACGGCACGCAGCCCCAGTACGGGCACTCGCCCCCGACCAGGTGGGCCTCGACCGCGGCCACGGCCAGGCCCTTCCCGGCCAGCGCCTCGGCCACGTGCTCGCCGCCCGGCCCCATGCCGATGACCACGACGTCGAACTCCTGCTCGCTCATGGCGATACGCTAGCCGCCGGGGCGCTTGACCAGGACCACCGGGCACGACGCGCTGGCCGCGCAGGTCTGGCTGACCGAGCCGAGCAGCAGCCCGGCCGCCGGGCTGCGGCCGCGGATGCCCAGGACCAGCAGGTCGGCGCCGTCCGCCGCGGTGACCAGGGACTGGGTGGCGTCGCCCTCGGCCAGCACCGTTTCCAGCGGGACCGGCGGGGCGGGCACCACGTCGCTGACCGTCCTGATCAGGAAGGCCCGGTAGCCTTCCTCCAGCTCGGCCCGGTCGAACGCGCCCGGGATGGACACGAACGGCACCTGCCAGGCGAACACCGCGGTGACGTGGCCGCCGCGCCCGGTGGCCTGGTCCACCGACCAGCGCAGCGCCGCGTTGCTGTGCGGCGAGCCGTCCACGCCGACCACGATCCGGTAGCTCATGCCGTTGGCTCCAGTACCCTCGCGCCCGTCCCCCGGGCCTCGTCGGACAGGTCCTCCAGGCTCCGGCCCTTGGGCTCGGGCAGCAGCAGCACGGTCAGGACCAGCCCGGCCAGCGCCACCGCCCCGGCTACGATCTCCGCGCCCCGGATGCCCAGGGACGAGCCGAGCATGACCGGGAACAGGTAAGCCCCGGCGAACGCGCCCAGCTTGCCGGCGCCCGCGGAGATGCCGTGGGCCGTGGTCCGGACGTCGACCGGGAAGATCTCCGCCGGGTAGACGAACGTGGTGGTATTCGGGCCGAACTCGGTGAAGAAATAGCTGACCCCGTACAGCAGCACGAACGGGACCGCGTTGACCGTCACGGCCGGGATGAGCCCGATCAGGCCGAACATCAGGGCCATCATGCCGAAGCCCAGGACCTGGATCTTACGGCGGCCGGTCTTGTCCAGCAGCAGGATGGCCGCGATGTAGCCGGGCACGGCGAACACGGCGAAGATGACCAGCTGGACCAGCGTGTTGTGCAGCAGCGAGGCGGCCGGGTTGAGCAGGCCGAGGATCTCGGGCGTGGAGATGCTGTTGCCGTAGTAGCAGAAGTCCAGCAGCGCCCAGGCCCCCGCCGTGCCGATCAGCCACAGCAGCATCCGCCGGTGCCGGGCCAGGATGGCGAACCCCTCCAGGGCGCCCTGCGGGTGCCGGGCGGCCGACTCGGCGGCCGGCGCCGGGGCGGCCCGGCCGCGGTCCGTCGCGGTGGCGGCCCGGATCGCCGCCTCGGCCTCGTCGGCGGCCCCGCCGGCCGCGGCGAACCGGGGCGTCTCCTGGATCTGGCGGCGCAGGTAGAACACGGCCAGGCCGGGAATGGCGCCGAAGCCGAGCAGGATCCGCCACACCAGCGAGTCCGACAGCCCCGAGGCCAGCAGGCCCGAGGCGAGCAGCGGGCCGACCAGCAGGCCGGCCCCCTGCATGGCGAAGACCAGGCCGACCATCTTGCCCCGGGTCTGCTTGCCCGAGTACTCGCTCATGATCGTGGCCGAGACGGGGTAGTCCCCGCCGATGCCGATGCCGAGGATGGCCCGGCAGATCAGCAGGAACCAGAAGTTCGGGGCGAACGCCGAGGCCAGCGCGCCGATGGCCAGGATCAGGACCTCGTAGCCGTAGATCTTCTTGCGGCCCAGGATGTCCGCGATCCGCCCGAACACGATGGCCCCGAGCGCCGAGGCGGCCAGGGTGACCGAGTTCAGCAGCGAGACCTGGGTGGTCGACAGCCCCCACTCGGGCTTGAGCAGGGCGACCACGATGCCGATCACGAACAGGTCGTAGGCGTCGGTGAAGAAGCCCATGCCCGAGACGAACATGATCTTCCACTGAAACCGGGTTATCCGGGAGTCGTCCAGCGCCGTGAAGGCAGCCGGCGGTGACTGAGAGTGAGCGGCCATGCTGAATGGCTACCCACGGTAGTCAGACTAGTAAAAGTGAACACTTGGTGGCGGAACGTGGCCGCCCCCGGCCGGGCCGCTACTGCGGCGGCAGGCCGCGCCGGACCTCGCGGACGGTGACCTCGGTGAGCAGCAGCACCCCGACCAGCTCGTCCAGCACGGCCTGGCCGTCGATCGCCCCGCAGCTGAACAGGTCGATCGCGATGAGGTTCTCCTCCGGCCAGGTGTGGATGCTCAGGTGCGACTCGGCCAGGATGAGGACGAGCGTGACCGCGCCGTTCGGGAAGGTAACGTGGCTAGTGTCCAGCACGTGGCCGCCGCCCGCGTGCACGGCCGCGGTGGCCAGCCCGCGCAGGACGGCCGCGTCGGTCACCGGCGAGTCCGGCCCGACCCGCGCGTCGATGGCGTAGAGCATCTTGGGCAGCGCCGCCTCGTGCTGCCTCAGCTCGGCGAAGCTGCGTGCTGCGTTCATGCCCGGCATGATGTGGGAGGATACCGTATTGCCTGATCATCTCCTTACCGACAGCTCCGGGACGCCCACCGCCATGGACATGGACGCGATCGTGACGCAGGTCGCGGCGGCGGTCGGGCTGGCCGAGGGCGAGGCCGGCATCCGGGACATCCTGGCCGCCCTGCTGACCGCCGAGCCGGCCGCGGTCCGGGAGGTCAGCCGGCTGGCCGAGCTGCCCGTTCCCATCGTGGCCGCCGCCTGCAACGAGCTGCGCCAGCGCGGCGTGGTCGAGCGCACCCGGCCCGTCGCGCTGACCGCCGGGGGCCGGGCGGCCATCGCGGCGGGGCAGCCCGGCCTGGACGTGACCTGCCCGGAGTGCGGGGGGCGGGGCGTGGTGGCGCCCGCCGCGCTGGCCGGCCTGGCCGCGGCCCTGGAGGCCGCCGCGGCCGGCGCCCCGGCGCCCCGGATGGAGCTCGACCAGACGCACTGCACGGTGGCCACCAAGGTCAGCCGGGTGCTGCGGATGCACGCCGCGCACGCCCTGGCCGGGCAGCGCATCCTGCTGCTCGGCGACGACGACCTGATCAGCGTGGCCGTCGCCGCCTTCGCCGCCCAGACGGGCGCCGCGCTGCCCCGGCTGACGGTGGCCGACACCGACCCGGCCGTGCTGTCCTGGATCGGCCAGCAGGGCGCGCACCTCGGCGCCGACATCGAGCTCGTCGAGCACGACCTGCGCCAGCCGCTGCCCGCGGGCCTGGCCGGCGCGTTCGACGTGGTCGTCACCGACCCGCCCTACACCGTGGCCGGGGCGCAGCTGTTCCTGTCCCGCGCCGTCGCCGCCCTGGTGCCGCAGCCCGGCCGGCACGTGTTCTTCTCCTTCGGCGCGCGGCGGCCGGATGAGACCAACGCCGTGCAGCTGGCCATCGCGCAGCTGGGCCTGGCCGTGCGGGCGCTGCTGCCCAACTTCAACTCCTACGTCGGCGCCGGGGTGCTGGGCGGCACCAGCCACCTCTACCACCTGCGCACCATCGCCGGCGCCGCGCCGCTGATCGCCGGGGCGTACGAGGGCGACCTGTACACCGCCGACGGCCGGGCCGTGGCCGCCCGCCCGTACCGGTGCGCGAACTGCCGGGCCGTGCACGAGGTCGGCCCCGGCGCGCGCTGGCCGCAGATCGCGGCGCTGCAGGAGGCGGGCTGCCCCGACTGCGGCGCCACGGTGTTCCGGCCCATGCCCCGGACTGCCCGGTGACCGGCCCGTTCCTGGTCCGCACCGCCGTGGACGCCGACCTGGCCGCGATCGTCGCGTTCGAGATCGACATCGCCGTGGTGTCGTTCGGCGACGAGGCCATCACCGACCCGGCCCTGCACCGCCGCCGGGTCTCCGGCGCGCTGGGCAAGCCGGGGGAGGTCACGCTGGTCGCGGTGGCCGCGGACCGGCCCGAGG
>FSXZ01000427.1_pt1 | contig 13521 bp, 11 predicted proteins | sample 1638121 | NCBI WGS metagenome assembly FSXZ01 (sample SAMEA3914788, study PRJEB12502) | metagenome | biome: forest; material: soil | place: Canada | collected 2011-07-03 | depth 0.1 m
ACAACACCCTGAACCACGGCCTGTCCAACGCCCTGATCGAATCGATGAACACCAAAATCCGCCGCATCGCCCGCACCGCCTACGGCTTCGCCGACCCCGAAGCCCTCATCGCCCTGGCCCTACTCGCACACGGCGGCTACCGACCCGAACTACCCTACCGAACCACCCACGGATGAGTCAGGAGAGCCTGGTTTTGTGTGTGGCTGGGAGCGGGTCGGTTAGGGTTCGGGTATGTCGCAGGATGTTGCCTGGGGCGCCTCGCGTCCGGTGGCGTTGATGGATCAGGTCTCGGTCGGGGTGCTGGTCGAGGCGGTCTCGCGGGATCGGGTGGATGCGGCTGTTGACGCGTGTGGTGTCAGGGAGTTGCGTCGTGGTGGGAAGCTGCCGGCGCACGTGGCGGTGTATCTGACGATGGGGTTGTGCCTGTTTCCGGATGATCCGCAGGACGAGGTCGCGTTGAAGGTGACCGGGTCGCTCTCCTCGTTCGGGGTATGGGACGCGTCCTGGCGGGCGCCGACCTCCTCGGCGATCTCACTGGCAGCGCCGGTGGCGGAGTATGGCACGCAGGGCGGGTTTCTGCGCTCGTGGCGGGTCACGGCGATCGACGGGTTCAGCCTGGACGTGCCCGACACTCCCGCGAACGCGGCGGAGTTCGGCTACACCACGAAGGATCCGGGCGGATCCCCGTTTCCGAAGGCACGGGTGGTCGCGGTGGCCGAGTGCGGCACCCATGCGATGCTCGATGCCGAGGTCGCCCCGTTCGGCACCGGGGAGAAGACGCTGGCCATGCCGCTGTTGGCGCGGCTGGGAGCCGACTGGCTTCTGACGGCGGAGGGCAACTTCTACAGCTTCCCCGCCTGGCGCGCCGCGGCGGACACCGGCGCCGCACTGTGCTGGCGCGCCCCGGGACAGCTGAAGCTGCCGGTCCTCGAGGTCCTGGCGGACGGCACCTACCTCTCGGTCGTCATCGACTCCGCGATCCAGGGCCGACGGCGCGAGGCGATCTGGGCCGCCGCGCGTGCCGGGCAGCATTTCGACACCGCCCTCGCCCGGATCGTGCGGGTCCTCGAATACGACGTGCCCGACCGCGGGGACCCGGCCAAACGCGAGCTGATCTGCCTGCTCACCACGATCATCGCCCCCCGGGACGCCTCCGCCGAGGAACTGGCCCACGCCTACCACCAGCGCTGGGAGGAAGAAACCTCGATCGACCAAGTCAAAACCCACCTACGCGGCTCCGGCCGGGTGCTGCGCTCGAAAAGCCCCGACCTGGTCTACGCCGAAATCTACGGCTACCTGCTGGCCCACTACGCCATCAGCGCCCTGATCGGGAGGGCCGCGACGAACGCGAGCCTGGACCCTGACCGAGTCAGCTACACCCGCACCCTGCGCCTGGTCCGCCGCGCTGCCACCGGCACCGCGGCCTTTCCCCCCTGAAGCCATATCAGAAGCCGAACGCCAGATCATCGCCGAGATCACCGATCCACGACACCTGCTGCCCGAACGACGCGAACGCACCTATCCACGCGTGGTCAAACGCCATCGCCACGCCAACCTCTACCGCTTGAAAAAGGACACCGACATAGCCACCGCCCACCAGCAGCCACCCACGATCCACGTCTTCCGCACCAAACCACGACCCACCAGCACACCCACAAGATCAAACTAAGCTACGCGGCATTGCTGCCAGAGGCGCCTTTGACTTCAAATCTTGAAACCCCAGCCAGCCCACCCACGCAACGGGTGGGCGGGTGGACAGAATCCGCGGGCTCGCTGCGGCGAGCCAGCGCACCAACCAGAACCAAGCCCGACCGTGCAAGAAGGCCAAAACCACCGGTATCGCAGTTGGACGGCGTGTTCTGAGATCCGGTCAGTGGTGGTAGGCGGTCAGTGGCCGCGTGATCGGCTGGCCGGTCTTGTTGTTGTGCCCGATGGCGGTCGATGTCGCCGGGCTGTTCCGGTAGGTGGGGGAACGGCTGGCTCAGCCTGCGCTGGGCAGCGTGCAGCCCGTGCGAGTCACAGGTGCAGCCGAGCAGCCCCTGGTACGGCCACGCAGAGAAGTTCGCTGTCGGTGAGCTGCGGCGGTCGGCTGACTCGGCGGATTCTGGCGAGGGCGTCGTCGATTTTCACGTAGAGCGTGGCGATGAGGGTGTGGTGTCCAGGGCTGTCGTCACAAACAGAGCATGGACACCCTCACCTCGCTCCCGCAGGCGATTGGAAAACTCGTCTTGAGCGCGCCGGACGCGCCGGACGCGCCGGATGCGGCGGGTACGGCGGGTGGGGCAGGTTCGTTCAGGTCCGGTCCCGGCCGGAGGACCGCTGCCACAGTCTGGCCGCCAGTCCGGCCGGCAGCGCGGCCAGCCAGGTCAGCAGTCCGGCGTCGGCGGAGACGGTGAAGGCGACCACGACGCTGGCCGCGGCGATGAGCACCGTCCCGGCGAAGTCGGCGATCGTGCCCTGCGCCGCCCGTCCCTCGACCGGTCGGGTTCGTAGGCCTTCGTCCCGGCGCACCGTCAGGAACAGGGCGAGGAGTAGGAGGTTGATGATGGCGACGATGGCCGCGTACAGGGTGACGGCCAGCGGCTCGGTGCCGCCGTAGTCGGCTAGCAGCGCGGTTGGGAACGGCAGCAGCGCGGAGAAGCCGAGCAGTGTGAGGTTCAGCCGACTCACCCGGCCGTCGGCCCGGCGCACCAGGTGGAAGATGCGGCGGTGGTCGCGCCAGACGGCGCCGATGAGGGCGAAGCTCAGCGCATATGTTCCCAGATGCGGCCACGCCTGGTGTAGCGCCCGGGCGAAGCCGGCGTGGTCGAGGCCGTCGGGCACCGAGACGTCCAGCACGAGCAGCGTCATGGCGATCGCGAAGATGCCGTCGGACAGCGCGATCAGCCGGTCCGGCCGCTGCTCGTGCTCGCCCAGGCCCGGTGCGTCGAGAGCCGATGCCACACCCGCCAGCCTCGCATCCGGGCGCCGCGCCGCCCCTTGATTGCGCCGCGTGGCGGCGTGTCCTGCGATTTCGCCGCGGCCGGCGCACCCATCGTTCCCCCGAATGCACTAACGTCCCCCGATGCCCGATGCCCGATGCCCGATGCCCGATGCCCGATGCCCGATGCCCCGCCCGACGCCCCGCCGCGACGCCCCGACGCGCCGCCCGACGGGTCCGCCCGGTCCGGGCCGGTGGGAGTGGCCGGGGGGCGCGGCCTGTGGTGGCGTGGGGGGAGACGCGCGAGAGGTGGTCGCCATGGTGAGCGTGGACGTGGACGTGCTGGTGGTCGGGGCGGGACCGGTCGGGCTGACCGCGGCCGTGGAACTTGCTCGGCGGGGCGTGAGCTGTCGGCTGGTCGACCGGCTTGCCGAACCCGTGCCGTACGCGAAGGCCGTCGGCGTCCAGCCCAGAACGCTCGAGCTCTGGGATGCGATGGGCCTGGTCCGCGGCGCCTTGGACGCCGCCGAGCCGCTGCTGGGCCAGCGGGTTTACGTCAACGGGGACGAGGTCTCGACCATTCGGCTCGCCCTGCCGCCCGACGTGCCCTACGGCTTCGCCGCGTTGCCGCAGTACGAGGTCGAGCGGCTGCTGACCGAGCGGCTGGCCGAACTCGGCGGCGGCATCGACCGCGCGGCCCGGCTGGTCTCCTTCGAACAGGACGGCGAGCGCGTCCTGGCGACGCTGGAGCGTGCCCCGGCCAAGACCGAGGAGCGGGTCAGCGCCCGCTACCTGATCGGCTGCGACGGTGCGCACAGCACCGTGCGCAAGGGGCTCGGCCTGAGCTTCGAGGGCGACGCGTTCCCCGAGGAGTACATGATCGGCGACCTCGAGGTGGACTGGTCGCTGCCGCGCGGCTACGCGATCCGCGCGATGCACCAGACCGACGGCCAGACCGACGACCTGCTGGTCTGCGTGCCGCTGCCCGGGCACGGCCGCTACCGGATGTCGATGCGGCTGCCGGCTGCGGAAACCGGCGCCGGGCCGGCCGGGTCGGCTGAGGACGGGGTTGAGCACGGGCTCCAGCAGGGCCGCGCCGGGTCGGCTGAGGACGGGGTTGAGCACGGGCTCCAGCAGGGCCGCGCCGGGTCGGCTGAGGATGGGGTCGAGCACGGGCTCCAGCAGGGCCGGGCCCCGAGTCTGGCAGACCTGCAGGCGGTACTCGACCGGCTCTCGCCCGAGCCGGTCACCGCCGGTCGGCTGCGCTGGTCCTCGGTCTTCCGGATCAGCCACCGGCTGGTGGATCGGTACGCGGACGGGCGGGTGTTCGTCGCGGGCGACGCGGCGCACATCCACCCGCCGACCGGGGGTCAGGGTATGAACACCGGGATTCAGGACGCGTACAACCTGGCCTGGAAGCTGGCGCTGGCCGTGCGCGGCGAGGCCGCCGAAGGGCTGCTGGCCAGCTACGAGGCCGAACGCCTGCCGGTGGCCGAGGAGGTCGTCGGGCGCACGGTGCGCCACGCCCGGGCCGGGATGGAGGCGGACCCGGACGACCCGGCCACCGTCCTCGCCCGCGAGGCCCAACTCCTCGTCGGATACCCCGACAGCCCGCTCACCGGCCACACCGACGCGGCGTACGCGGGCGCCGCGGCGACCGGCGTGCTGCCCGGCGGCCGCGCCCCGGACTGCCGGGACCTGCGCGGGGACATCGCCACCTACCCGCTGCGGATGTTCGACCTGCTGCGCGGCACCGACCCCGCGCTGCTGCTCTACGCCCCCGACGCGGCGACGGCCGAAAGGGCCTTCCCGCACCTGGCCGCACGCGCGTCGGACCGCGCCGGCGGCCACCTCGATACGTACGCGATCCTGCCCGAGGGCGTCGACGCGGACGGTCCCGGGGACGCGCCCATGCCCCCGGTCCTGCACGACACCGCGGGTCGCTTCCGCGCCGCCTACGCGCCGCGCGGCACCGAAGCGTTCCTCATCCGGCCGGACGGCTACCTCGGTACCCGCGTCCCGCTGGCCGACGACGCCGCGCTGTTCGACCATCTGAACCGGATATTCGCCATAGCCTGAGCCGTGCTCTGAGCCGTGCCGCACGCGCCCGCTCCAGCCGCCGGGACGGTCAGGACTCTGAACCCATCTCCGGCGCGAGCGGGCCATCCGGCAACAGCTCGTCCCGCGCCTCGAATCCGGCCTCGAATCCGGACTCGAATCCGCCCTCGAGCATCGGCCGCGGCGTCACCGCGACGACCAGCGCGGCGAGTGCCGTGAACACGACGGCGGCGCCGGTGCGGCCGGCCAGCGCCAGCAGTGCACCCGGCAGCAGCAGCCGCTCCAGCAGATGCCGGGCGATCGCGCGCCGCGAGCTCGCCGCGGTGAGCGTGGCGCACGCCAACACCAGCGCGCCGACGACGAAGACCACGAACCCCGTCGTGGGCCGCCGCCCCGTCCAGAGCGGGGTGAGCGCGGCGGCGGCGTAGGTGGCGGCCGACAGCAGTCCCAGGAGTGCCCCCGCGCGCGCCGGACCGTGTCGTACCGGCACGGTGCGGCAGCCGACACGCAGGTCACTGGGATAGTCGTGCACGGCCAGCAGCAGATTGCTGAAGGTGCCCTGCAACCCCAGCGCCACGCTCGCCATGACCAATCCCGCAGGCGGCCACGACACCGCCAGGCAGGCCCCGGCCAGCAGCGTGCAGGACCAGCCGGCGAAGCCGTTGGCCAGGTCGCCCCACAGCCCCCGATCCTTGAGCCACCGGCCGTACGCGTAAGAACTGCCCGCCGCCGCGCCGACGAACAGCAGCGTACGGACATTGACCAGGCAGGCGATCACGATCGTGGCCGCCGACGCCAGCGCCGCGGCCGACAGGGCGACCCGGGTGGACAGCCGGCCGGACGGGATCGGCCGCTCGGGCTTGGCGAGCATGTCCTCGGCCCGGGTGAGATAGTCCGCCGCGTAGAGCGCCGCCGCACAAGCCGCGCTGCCGGCCGCGATCGCCGCACCCTGCGCCGCCGGATCAGGGCTCGGTGACGCCAGGGCCGCCCCGGCCGCGCTGGTCAGCGCGATGACGGCGAGGTCGTAGGGACGCAGCGTCTCCAGATGGCCGGAGAGCCGCGGCACCAGCCGATCCCGCACCGGGCCGGGACGGCGCCTCACCGCGGGCTCTCGCTCGGTCCGGCTGGGTCCGTGTCTTCGGCCACTTCGGCGATCCCGATCAGGTCCCGCAGTACGTCGCGGTGCGGGCCGGGCGCGATCTCGTCCAACGCCGTGTGGCACAGCAGCGCATAGTCCTGAGCGATCAGCCGCGCCTGCTTGAGCGCCCCGGTCTCCTCGAGCAGCTCGACCAGTTCCGCCTGGCGCGTGTCCGAGTCCTGCGCTGCCAGCGCCGACAGCCGCGCCTGCGCGTCCTCGCCGCCCAGAGCCCCGACGAGCAGCAGCGGCAGGCTGGGTCGGGCGTTGCGCAGATCGCTGTCCACCGGCTTGCCGGTGCGTGCGGCGCCGGCGGTGTAGGGCAACAGATCGTCGCGGATCTGGAAGGCGATCCCGAGGGCCTCGCCGTAGTCGGCCAACGCCTGCGTCTGGCGGGAGCCGCCCCCGCCGAGCACCGCCCCCATCTCGCACGAGGCCCGCAGCAACGCGGCCGTCTTGAGCCGGGCGATCTCGGTGTAGGCGGCGAGCGCGGCCTCGGCGCCGCCGCCCGGCGCCGCGCCGGAGAAGTCGAGCTCGCCGGCCACTCCCGCGGCGAGGTCCCGGCCCGCCGCGGCCAACACCGCGACCGCCCGCTGCACCGCGTCGGCCGCGACACCGCGCTCGAAGCACCGCACCACCTGCTGGAACGCGGCGAACAGCAGTCCGTCCCCGCCCAGGATGGCCAGTTCGGCACCGAACTTCCGGTGCACCGAGGCCCGCCCGCGCCGCAGATCGTCCCCGTCCAGGACGTCATCGTGCAGCAGGCTGCCGACATGGGTCAGCTCCACCGCCACCGCCGCCGGCAGCACCGAAGGCCAAGAGCCGCCCACCGCGCCCGCCGACTCGAGCAACAGCACCGGCCGCACCAGCTTCCCCGGGTTGGCCAGCGCCCACGAGTCCACCGCCGCCAGCCGATCGCCGCCCCGGCGGGCCAGCCAGGAGTCCAGTTCCCGCTCCACCGCATCCCGCGCGTGCCGGGACGCCTCGCCCACCCGCCGCCGCTCCTCGCCGCCCGCACCCACCAGTCCGCCACCCATCCGCGCCCACCGAGATCAACATCGTCAGCACGGCCAACGAACGTCAGAGGACGAAGTCACGCCGGAGCCCGCGGCCTGGGACGATGTCACCCCCGTCAGGCGGCCCCGGGCACCGATCCGGCGCTCGACTCCTGGCCGTGCGCAGCCCGGTAGTCTCAGCTCTGGTGTGCATCGATCATGCGCAGGCGAAGGGGAGCGGATATGGACACGGGGACTGACGAGCTGATCGACTTCGAGAGCCGGGCGCCGATCGCCGGCTCACTGGACGTCGTCTGGCAGCACGGCACGCGGGGCGGGAAGCCGGGGTCGGAGCCGGCGATCCAGGTCCACCGCTATGACGAGCACACCGTGATTCTGCGGCAGAGCAAGACGACCAACTACGAGGCGCCGTTCCTGTTCCTGCTGTTCGGCGACGCGCGTGCGCTGCTGCTCGACACCGGGGCCACCGGGGACGCGCAGCGGTTTCCGCTGCGGCGCACGGTGGACGAGTTGATCGGTGAGTGGCTCGAGCGCCATCCCCGCGACGGCTACGAACTCGTCGTCGCTCATACGCACGGGCATGGGGACCACGTGGCCGGCGACGTGCAGTTCGCGGACCGCCCCGACACCACCGTGGTCGCCCGGGAGCTCGAGGCCGTGTTGAGCTTCTTCGGCTTCGACGACGCGGCCTGGCCCGCCCAGACCGTCTCCTTCGATCTCGGCGGCCGGACCCTGGAGATCTTCGGCTCGCCGGGCCACCACAAGGCCGCCGTCACCTGCTACGACCCGTGGACCGCGATCCTGTTCTCCGGCGACACCGTGCTGCCCGGCCGCCTGTACGCGTTCGACTTCCCGGCCTTCTGCGCCACCTTGGACCGGATGGTCGAGTTCGCCGCGCGGCGGCCGGTCAGCCACGTGTTCGGCTGCCACGTCGAGATGGCCGACCGGCCGACCCGCGACTATCCGCTCGGCGCGACCTACCAGCCGGACGAGCGCGTCCCGCAGATGACCCCGGCCCAGCTCACCGCCGCCCGCGACGCGGCCCGGTCCGTGGCCGCCGCGCGCGGCGTGCACAAGTTCGACGACTTCATCATCTACAACGAGCCGCGCAAGTGGGACATGGTCAAGCTGATGCTGCGGGGGCTGGGAGCGAAGGCCGGGATATCAGGGCGCTCCTGAGCGGGCCCGGACGGGCCGGGTCGTGACCTGGCGCCGCGCCGCCTGTGCCGCCGCGACGCGGTGTGAACCGCCGCGCCGGCCTGCGCCGCCGCGCCTGTATACCGCTGAAGATCAAGGCCAGGGGCACGCTAGGCTGGCGGTGACCGGCAGGCGCCGCGGCGGACAGGGAAGCGGCGGACAGGAAAAGGGAGCGGGCGGCGGTGACGACGAGTTCGCGTCCGGCGCGCAGGCCCACCATCGCGGACATCGCGGCCCGGGCGGGGCTGACCAAGGCCGCGGTGTCCTTCGCGCTCAACAACCAGCCCGGGGTCTCCCAGGCCACCCGGGAGCGGGTGCTGGCCATCGCGCGGGAGATCGGCTGGCAGCCCAACAGCGCGGCGCGCGCCCTGACCGACGGGCGGGCCGGGGCGTTCGGGCTGGTGATCGACCGCCCGGCCGGGATACTCGGGGTCGAGCCGTTCTTCATGCAGCTGGTCGCGGGCATCCAGGACGTGCTCTCGGCGCAGCGTTCGGCGCTGCTGTTCACCACGGCCGAGGACTCTGACGCCGAGATCGAGCTGCACCGCTCCTGGTGGGCGCAGCGCCGGGTGGACGGGGTGCTGCTGGTCGACCTGCGCGTGCACGATCCGCGGGTGGCCGCCCTGGAAGCGCTCGGACTGCCCGCCGTGGTGGTCGGCGCGCCGCAGGGGGCGGGCACGCTCCCGGCCGTGTTCACCGACGAGGCCGCCGGCGCCCGGCTGGTCGTCGAGCACTTCGCCGCACTCGGCCACACCCGGATCGGGCACGTCACCGGCATGCCGGAGCTCTGGCACACCCGGCTGCGCAACGAGGCGATGGCGCGGGCGGCCGAGGAGCTCGGCATCGAGACGAGCAGCGTGGTGGCCGACTACACCGCCGAGGCGGGCGCCCGCGCGACCAGGACCCTGCTGCGCCGCCGGGCCCGTCCCACGGCCGTCATCTACGACAATGACCTGATGGCCATCTCCGGCCTGGGCGAGGCCCAGCGGATGGGGCTCGCGGTGCCGGATCAGCTCTCGATCGCGGCCTGGGACGACTCGGTGCTGTGCCGGATGGTCAACCCCATGCTCACCGCGCTCAGCCACGACGTCGCCGCGTACGGCGCCCGCGCGGCCAAGGCGCTGCTCGACCGGGTCTCCGGCGCCGATCCCGGCCACCGCCGCGAGCCGTCCGCCACGCTCGCGGTCCGCGGCTCGAGCGGCGCTCCGGTCGCGACCGGCTGAACGTCGGGCGAACAGGCGGCGAGCACCGCTTCATGTCCTGGAGCTGACTTCCTCTTTAGCCGCTCTTTCCGTGACGCGCACGTGTCCGTACGGGCATACTTGGCGCCGTGCCTTCTCATGAGGCATTCAGCAAGAGCCACCGCCGCGCCCGGCCCTCGTAGCCGGGCGCCCGTGACGCACTCGCCGTTCAGCGTGGACCGGCCGGCGTCAGGCACGTCACGTACGGAGTGAGTCGATGTCGCAAACCGCGTATGCGCCGTCCGCGATGGGGGAGGACGACCGCGACGCGGCGGACGAGGAGTCTCCGGAGATGGGGCGCAGCCGCCGGCGGCGCTTCGCCGTGCTGACCGTGTGGACGATCCCGTGGGCGCTGTACTTCGGCGTGGCCGGCGGCTTCTCCTGGCACTACTTCGTCCAGGGCAGCCGGCTGCTCTTCCACGGCGCCCCGGCCGGGCAGCCGGCCGGCGGGATGCACCTGTACGCGAACTACCCGCAGTTGCAGATAGGCCCGGTCACCTTCGGCCTGGCGGAACTGCTCCGGCACGCGGGCGGCGCCGACGGGGTCGTGGCCGCCGAGGCCTTCATGACCGTGCTCGGCCTGGTGGTGCTCTACTGCATCGAACGCATCGGGCACGCGATGCGCCCGGAACTCGTCCGGACCAAGCAGCTCGACCGCACCATGCTCATCGGCGGCGGGGCGTTCATGATCGGCTGGACCGATCTGAGCGTGGGCATCGGGCACCTCGACGACGTGCTGGCGCTGACCTTCGTGACGCTCGCCGTGTGGGCGCTGACCGCGAACCTGCCCGCCATCGCAGGGATCTGTCTCGGCCTCTCGGTGGACTCGAAGCCCTGGGCGCTGGTGTTCCTCGCCCTCGTGGTCACCGTGCCGAGGTTCATGCGCACCGAGGTGGCGCTGGTGACGTGCGCGGTCGTGGTGGTGGCCTGGCTGCCGTTCGTGGTGGTGGACGCACACACCTTGACCGCCGCCTCGCAGTTCACCATTCCCAACGAGCCCTCGTCCTCGCTGCGTGCGCTCGGCGTGCCCGACGCGAGCACCCCGCGGTGGGACCGGCTGGCCCAGATCGGCCTCGGCTGCCTGCTCGGCGCCGTCGCGGTGTGGCGGCGGCGCTGGCCCGCGATCGTGCTGCTCGGGGTCGGCGCCCGGGTCGTGCTGGATCCCGGCGTCTACGCGTACTACACGGCCGGGATTCTGCTCGGCGCCCTGCTCTGGGACACGCTCGGGCTGCGCCGCCCGCTGCCGCTGTGGACCCTCGCGTCCGGCGCGGCCCTCGCCGTCACCCCGATCCTCATCTCGGACGCCGCGCTGCTCGGCCGCATACGGCTGGGCCTGGTCGCCGCCTTCACCGTGGCGCTGCTGCTCGGCCCGTCCTACCGGATCGGCCCGCTCGCCCGCCGCGGCCTCGGCCGCCGCCGCAAGACCGCGCTGCGCCGCCGCGACCTGCGCCGGGCCGGCTGAGGCCGGGGCCCGATCAGTCCTCTTCGATGAGCGCGAGATACGCGGCGTGGCGGTCGAACAGGTCCAGGCCGCGGGCGGTCGCGAGATCGGTCCAGGCCAGCTCGGAGACCTCGTCGGCGGCGGGCGTGAGCGGGGCCCGGGCCAGCTGCTCCGGGTCGCCGTGCACGCGCACCACGGTGTTCTCGGTCCAGGCGTGCAGGGTCATGATCGCGTTGGGGGAGCGGCGGGCGAGCAGGATCTCGGTGCTACCGTTCGCGATCCGCAGCCCGGTCTCCTCGGCCAGCTCCCGCAACGCCGCCTCGCGCACTCCGGCATCGGCCCGGTCGACGAATCCGCCCGGCAGCGCCCACTTCCCGGCGTCGCGTCGGCGCACCAGCAGGACCTCGGTGCCGCGGGGCGTGCGGCGGGTGACGAGCGCGTCCACGGTCGCGTTCGGGCCCCAACGCCAGAAGAAGCCGAGGCCGGTGGGCAGCCCGATGCCCGGATGTCCGAGCAGCCGCTGCCAATCCGGGTGGACGGGCCGCCCGTGCTGGTCGACGAGGAGCCCGGCGGCCCGCCAGCGCGCGGTGAGGGCGGCATCGACCTGCTCGCTCGCCGCCCCGGACGGCTCCGGGTCGCTGAGCGCGGCCGGGGCGCCACGGCGGTTGGGATGGTCGGTGATGTGCCAGGGCCCGGGCGGAACCCAGAGGGTGTCGCCGTCGAGGCGCAGTCCGGGCTGGGACAGGAACAGCCGCGTGCCCGGATAACCCGGGGCTGCGGTGAGCGTCGCGGCGAACCGGTCGAGTTCGGGCGGGTCGAGCGCGAGGTCGGGCACGATGCCTCTTCGTAGATCAGGTCACGAACTGAGACGTCTGCGATAACGGATCCATGGTATCGACCGCCTTCGGGCCGGGTGGGGGCTCTACTGGAATGCGCCGTCGGGCGGCTTCAGTGGACAGACATCGCGGTGAGGTGGGGATGATGGGCCGGAATTCGAGTTTCATCGGCGTCGGGGTGGCCACGGTGCTGTTCGTCGGAGGCTGCACCGATGCACCCGCGACATCGGCGGGCGGCGTCACCTCGGCGCCGTCCAGCGTTCCGGCGGCGGGCGCTACTCCGACGTCGGGGCCGGCCCTGTCGTTCATCGATCCGACCGGCGTCGGGCTGAAGCTGACCGTGTACACGGCCACGGCGACGGCTGACGGGGACCCGCGCAATCCCGTGCCGCCGGTATCCGGACTGGACTACGTCCTGGTCTACGGCAGAATCCAGAACACCTCGACCCAGAAGTCCAGCATCGCCTCGGATCTCGCGCTCGGTTCGACCATGGTGGAGCTCGAGATTCCCCTCACGGACCTCATGGCGGCGGTCGGCACCACGGTGACGCACGGCGGCGGCGAGTCCGCGGCGAACTGCTACGAGGTCGCCGCGCAACTGCCGGAGACGAAGCAGTACAACGCGGCGCACACCGGCTACACCGGCGACGACAGCGAGTACGGCGATGACTTCGGCTCGGGCAGCACCGCCTGTGCCGCGAACCTGGTGTACGGCGACAAGCCCATGGGGTTCGGCGCGCTGGCCCCCGGCGCGTCGGTGACGGGCTACTTCGTGTCCTCCGATCCGATTCCGGCCGGCGTGGCCAAGAGCGATCTGCGGCTGTTCACCTCGAGCGAGCCCGTCGGCTACCCGCAGCCGTACCCCTCGATACCGCTGCCCTGGTCGTAGCCGAGCACGGCTCTGGCGCGGGTCAGAGCTTGCGGTACATGATGTGCAGGCCCACGTACCCGTGTTCGGGATGGCGGAAGCCCTCCGGCAGCGTGCCCAGGACCTCGAACCCGAGGGAACGATAGAGGTGGACCGCGGCCGCGTTCGTCTCGACCACCGCGTTGAACTGCATCGCCCGGAAACCCGCCGCGCGCCCATTCCACCGTGTACGCGCACAGCGCCCGGCCGACACCCCGCCCGGAGTGCGCCGGATCCACCAGGTAGCCGGCACTGGCGACATGCGAGCCGTTGCCCCACGCCGTGCAACCCGCCGCGGGGTGCGCGGCGTTAGGACGACATGAATCCGATGCGAGAGGGGGGCGCATGAGGCAGCCGCACCGGGATGCCGCGTTCACCGAATACGTCGCCGCCAAGGGCCCTTGGCTACGCAAAGTGGCGTTCCTGCTGTGTCAAGACTGGCACCGGGCCGACGACCTCGTCCAAAGCAGCATCATCAAGCTCTACGTCCAGTGGCCGCACGCGGAGCGGATCGAGAACCTGGACGGCTACGCGCGCCGGATCGTGGTGAACGCGTTCCTGTCCGAACAGCGCTCGCCGTGGTGGCGGCGGGTGGTGCTGCGCCGCGAGCAGACCGAACCGGAGGGCGGCTTCGCCTGGGCCGCCGAGCCGGAGACCTCGCTGGACCTCGCCGACGCGCTCGCCGCGATCCCGCCCCGGCAGCGCGCGACGATCGTGCTGCGCTACTACTGCGACCTCTCGGTGCAGGAGACCGCCCGCGCGCTCTCCTG
>FSXZ01002805.1_pt1 | contig 13501 bp, 9 predicted proteins | sample 1638121 | NCBI WGS metagenome assembly FSXZ01 (sample SAMEA3914788, study PRJEB12502) | metagenome | biome: forest; material: soil | place: Canada | collected 2011-07-03 | depth 0.1 m
CCGCCCGTCCGGCCCCGCCCCGGCCTGCGGTTCCTCTCGCCGTGGGCCGCGCCGGTTTCCGGCCCGCCCGGCCCCGGCTCGACCGTCGGGCCCGGGCGCTAGGCTCGGCGGAATGAACACGATCGGCATCCACCTGCACGACGGTGATCCCCTGACGGAGGCGCTGGCCGCCCAGGTGAACGCCGTGCAGTTCTTCCTCGGTGACCCGCAGGGCTGGAAGGCGCCGGTCCTGCCCGGCGAGCCCGGCCAGGTCGCGGCGGCCTTCGCCCAGGCGGGCGTGAGCGGCTACGTGCACGCGCCCTACGTGATCAACGTGGCGTCGCCCAACAACCGGATCCGGATCCCGAGCCGCAAGATCCTCGATCAGCAGCTCCGGGCCGCGGCCTCGATCGGCGCGCGCGGGCTGATCGTGCACGGCGGCCACGTGACGGCCGGCACCGACCCGGCGGAGGGCTACGACAGCTGGCGCAAGGCCGTGGAGCGGATCGAGCGGCCGCTGCCGATGCTGATCGAGAACACCGCCGGCGGCGACGGGGCGATGGCCCGGAGCCTGGACGGCATCGCCCGGCTGTGGGACGCGGTCGGCGACGCGGCGGCGGGCGGCGGCGAGGTCGGCTTCTGCCTGGATACCTGCCACGCGCACGCCGCCGGAGAGGACCTGGCCACCATCGTGGACCGGGTCAAGGCCATCACCGGGCGCATCGATCTCGTGCACTGCAACAACTCGCGGGACGAGTTCGGCTCGGGCCGGGACCGGCACGCCGGGCTCCAGGACGGCCAGATCGACCCGGCGCTGATCGTCGACGTCGTCCGCGCGGCCGGGGCGCCGGTCATCTGCGAGACGCCGGACCCGGTGGCCGACGTCCGCTGGCTGCGCGACCAGCTGAAGTGAGACCTATCCCGTGGGCGGCGGTGAGACAGGGCCGCCGCCCAGCGATGGCTGCGGCGTGGGGATGACCGGCGTCGGGTTCACGCCGACGGGCGGGGTGTAGCCGCCGCCGCCCCCGGTCGGGTCGCAGACCTGGACGACCCCTTCCTGGACGCAGGTGGAGGCCGAGGGGGCGGGGACAGCCGAGATCGACGCCGACGGCGTCGGCGTCGGCTTGGGCGGTATCGCCCCGTCAATCCCGGTGACCTGGTTCCACTCCTCGAATCCGTTGTAGTCCGGGGCCGGCCACGCCTGGACCGGCTCGGCGGCGAAGGCCGTCGTCATGAAGGTGTGCCAGATGTAGGCGGGCCACGCCCCGCCGTAGCCGCCGGTCGTGTTGCCCTGGAGCGTGGGCAGCACGTCGAGGGTCTGCTGGCCGGGGCCGCTGATGCTGTTCTGGCTGTTGGTGAACAGCGCCACCGCCAGCGCCTGCTGCGGGATCGCGCCGATGAACCACGCGTCCTGGGCGGTCTGGGTGGTGCCGGTCTTGCCGATCACCGAGTAGCCGGGCCACGCGGCCTGGGGGTAGGCCGTGCCGCCGGGGATGTTGTCCGCGGACAGGGCGTAGTCCACGTCGGCGGCCCCCGCGGCGGTGAGCACCTGGCGCGTCTGGATCTTGAGCGGGACGTTCACGTCGCCGCGGGTGATCTTGCTGACCACGTGCGGGGAGTGGTAGATGCCGCCGTCGGCCAGGGTGGCGAACAGGCTGGCCTGCTCGACCGCGGTGAGGTCACCCTCGCCCAGGGAGATGGCGACCGAGCCCGCGGTGGACGCGTGGCTGTTCTGGCCGAACTGGTTGTACAGCGCGGTCATGTCATTGGCGCCGCCCTGGTCGAACGGGGTCTGCCCGACGCCGAAGCTCCGCACGACGCCCAGCAGGTTCTGCACCCCGACCCGGTGCGCGAGGTCCTCGAAGGCCGGGTCCGAGGAGATGGCCGCGGCCGTGCGGGGCGAGATCGCCCCGCTGTTCTCGTCGGCCTCATTGAACGACAGGTACGGGAAGGCGCCGTCGTCGGTCTTGGGCGTCCGGCTGGACAGGGCCAGCCGGGCTTGCAGCGTCTGGCCTTCCGGGATCCACAGGGGCGAGTACCCGTTGAGGACGCTGGTCTGGACGTCCATGCCCTGCGAGACCGCCGCGGCCAGCACGTACGGCTTGAACGAGGAGCCGACCTGCTTGGGATCCTCGGCCATGTTGTAGTCGCACAGGACCTGCTGGCAGTTCTTGACCCCGTAGCCCGGGCCGCCGTAGACGGCCTCGATGGCACCCGTCGTCGGGTTCTCCAGGACCGCTCCGACGTGCGCGTAGACCGGCAGGCCCTGGCCGTCCGCGGCCATGGCCGCCTTGTCGGTGTCCACGGCCTGGTTGAGCTCGTACATGTCCTCCTGGCTGAAGGTCGTGTAGACCTTCATGCCGCCGGTGTCGACCTGAGCCTGGCTGTAGCCGTAGGTCTCGGTGAGCTCCTGCTGGACCATCTGCATGAGATAGCCCTTGTAGCCGTCGAGCGACGGGCTGAAGTGCAGGTGGACGACCGGGAACTTCTGCGCGCTGGCCTGGGCCTGGGTCAGGGCCCCGTCACGCACCATGTTCTTGATCACGTACTGCCAGCGGGCGACCAGGGCCGTGTACGGGGCGCCGGCGTGCGGGTCGGTCTGGAAGTAGCCGGGCAGGTTGGCCATCGCGGCCAGCATCGCTGCCTGAGAGACGGTGAGGTGGCTGGCCTGCTCGCCGAAGTACACCTGCGCCGCCGCGCCCACGCCGTAGGCGTTCTGGCCCAGGTACACGGTGTTGAGGTACTGGGTCAGGATCCACGACTTGGACTTGGTGTGCGCCAGCTTGATGGCGACCAGAGCCTGCCGCAGTTTGTCGTTGGCCGTCTTGTCGCTGTTGTCGGCCGAGGCGAAGCCCGTGTAGTAGTTCTTGACGAACTGCTCGGTCAGCGTGGAGCCGCCCTGGTCGACGTTGCCGCCGCGGAGGTCCTCGTAGGCGGCCCGCGCGATGCCGGTGATCGAGATGCCGCCCTCGGTGTAGAACTGCCGGTCCTCGGCCGCGATGATCGCGTTGTTCATGACGGCCGGGATCTGCTCGGAGGTGAGGATCTGCCGGTTCAGGCCGCCCTCGCTGAAGGTGCCGATCGTGGTCCCGTTCCGGAAGTAGACCGTCGACGGGGCCGCCGTGGCCAGCGCGCTGGTCTCGGTCGGGATGGGCGTCCGCTCATAGGCGACGAAGAAGGCGACCAGGCCGGCCAGCGGCACGCTGAGGACGATCGCGGCCAGCACGCCGAGGGCCTTCTTCCAGGTCCAGCGACGCCACCAGTCCCCTGACTTGAACCATTCCCCGAAGCTCCGACGCTGGCGCCGCGGGCCCCGGCGGGGGGCCAGCCCGCTCGGGCCGCCCGGCCCGCCGCGGTACCCGCTGCCACGGCCGCGGCCGTCGCCGTCCCCGCCACCGCCGTCCCCGCCGCCGCCACCGCGGCTGCCATTGCCGCCGCCGCCACGGCCGCGGCCACCGGTGCCGGTGCCGCCGTCGCGGGCCGCCTGGCCGTAGCGGGCCCGGCCGTAGCCGGACCGGCCGTAGCCCTCGCCCGCGTAGCCGGCCGCGCGCTCGGGGGCCGGCGCACCGGGCCGGGCGCTCACCCCGCGCGGGCCGGGCGGGGTACCGGGCCCGCCGCGGGGGGCCGCGTAGCCGCCGGTGCCGGCCCGGCCCGGGGTGCCGGGGGCGCCGGCGCCGCCCGGGACGCTGCGCGAGCCGCGCACGCCGAGGCGGTTACGGAGGTCGTCGGCTACCTGCCCGGAGCCGGGCCGGCCCGCGGCCGGGTTGCCGCGGCTGCCGCGTGAGCCCTGCGGGCCGCTTCCGGCGGCCGCCGCGCCCCAGCCGCGCGGATCGCCACCGGGATCAGGGTCCGGCCCGGTGCGGCGCCGGCGGCCGGCCGCGTGCCGGGTCCCGCGCCTGGCGTCGCCGGCCCGCCCATAGCCAGCCGCGCCGTTACCAGCGGCACCGTTACCAGCGGCACCGTTACCAGCGGCACCGCTATCGGTGCGGCCGCTGTCGTCGCCGCGCCCGCCAGCACCGCGGCCGCCGTCCCGGCCCGCGCCGGACCGGCCGTAGCCAGCGCTCCGGCCGATGCCGAACTCAGCACTGCCGTAATCTCCGGCTGCATCCTGCCGGTAGGGGCCGGGCACGTCCGAGTTACTCACGCGTCCTCGCTGGTCTGGGGTGAGACGGTCACTAGCGAGCAGCCATCCGCTGGGGGACCACGTTACCCGGCGGTACCGCGCCATCTCGGCGCATCTGCGGACTTACCCCGCCGCTTCGGGAAAATGGTCACTGCCGTCCCGCCAGTGAATGGCGGGCGCAGCGAGCTGGCCTGCTCGCTTACTCCCCAGCCCGGGCCCGCCGGCTCCGCCGCGAAGTCGGCTCGCCCGTCCCCAAAACATAAGACGATGCGAGGTGGTTCCACGCGCAACTCTGGCAGACCTCGACCACGTAGACCTGGAACTCTGCGTATTCCGCAGCCATCTCATCCAGCTCCGGCGCCTGCTTGACCCGGCCCTCATACCGGCCCAGCTCGTCGCCGTACACATATGTGACGTGCGTCAGCTTCGTCTTCCGGCAGATAGGACACGTGATGTCGGTGGGCTCGCCGTGGAACTTCGCGGCCCGCAGGAGATAGGGATGCGCGTCGCAGACGTCAGTCACGGTGGCGCGGCCCGCGAGCACCGACGCTATCGTCGCGCGCCGCGCCAGGCCGTAGTCCACCACCGATCGCCTCATGACCGCCAGAGTACGACGGAACCGCCCGCCCGCCGATACCTGACCTCATAAAGGTGCCCTGACCTGCCCGGGTACCGATGATCCGGGAGCCCCCGGGCCGGGCTCCCGGCCGCTCGGCCGGCCAGGGCTTGCATCCCGGCCGTCAGGCGCATATCTTGACGATGTATCGAGTCGATACATTGCGTCGATGTAACACGACGATGTAACTGCTCGATGCGACGGCCTGACCTAGCGATCTGGTGGCATTCTCCCGATGCACCGGGTTGTCCTGTCCGCGGGCGAGTGATCAACACGGGGGACACAGTGTTCACCGGCAACGGCCTGCGGGAGGTGCGAGGGGCATGAGCAGCCAGCGTTCCGGGGCCCTGGAGCTCGCGGTCCTCGGCGTCCTGCATGAGACCCCGCTGCACGGATACGAGCTGCGCAAGCGGCTCAACTCCCTGCTCGGGGCGTTCCGGGCCTTCGGCTACGGGTCGCTGTACCCCTGCCTGAAGGACCTGCTGACCAAGGGCCTGATCGCCGAGGACGGCGCGGGCACCCCGGTCAAGCCCCTGGCCGGCCGCCGGTCCAAGATCGTCTACCGGCTGACGGCCGACGGCAAGGAGCGGCTGCAGGACCTGCTCGCCCAGTCCGGCCCGGCCTCCTGGGACGACGACGGCTTCGGGGTGCACTTCGCCTTCTTCGGCCTGACCCAGGCCGATATCCGGCTGCGGATCCTCGAGGGGCGCCGCAGCCGGCTGGAAGAGCGGCTGGAGGCGTTCCGGGCCGCGGCCACCCGGCGGCGGGAGCGCGTCGACAGTTACACCCTCGAGCTGCAGCGGCACGGGCTGGAGTCCGTGGAGCGCGAGGTGCGCTGGCTGAACGAGCTCATCGCCTCCGAGCGGCAGTCCGGCACCGTGCCCGGCGGCCAGCACGGCGCCGCCGTCGATGAGGCGATGCCGGATGGCGTCGCCTCCGGTCCCGGCGACTTAGATCACAGCGACTTAGGTCACACAGCCCCAGATCACACAGAAGACAGCTGAGCGAGCACGGCCCGGCCAGGCGGCCGGAGATGTCATCGCGGCAGCCCAGATAAGGAGCACATCGGTATGGGTTCGGTTCGGGTAGCGATCGTGGGCGTCGGCAACTGCGCGAGTGCCCTGGTCCAGGGCGTGCACTACTACAAGGACGCCGACCCGGGCAGCCGGGTGCCAGGCCTGATGCACGTCCAGTTCGGCCCCTATCACGTCCGCGACGTGGAGTTCGTCGCCGCCTTTGACGTGGATGCCAAGAAGGTCGGGACGGACCTGGCCGAGGCGATCGGGGCGAGCGAGAACAACACCATCAAGTTCGCCGACGTGCCGCCGACCGGCGTCACGGTGCAGCGCGGCCCGACGATGGACGGCCTGGGCGAGTATTACCAGGACATCATCACCGAGTCGGATGAGCAGCCGGTCGACGTCGTCGGCGTGCTGCGGGACGCGCAGGTGGACGTCCTGGTCTCGTACCTGCCGGTCGGCTCGGAGGACGCAGACCGCTTCTACGCGCAGTGCGCCATCGACGCCAAGGTGGCGTTCGTCAACGCCCTGCCCGTGTTCATCGCGTCTGATCCGACCTGGGCCCAGAAGTTCACCGACGCCGGCGTCCCGATCGTCGGCGACGACATCAAGTCGCAGGTCGGCGCCACCATCACCCACCGGGTCATGGCCAAGCTGTTCGAGGACCGCGGCGTCGAGCTGCTGCGCACCTACCAGCTCAACTTCGGCGGCAACATGGACTTCATGAACATGCTGGAGCGCAAGCGCCTGCAGTCCAAGAAGATCTCCAAGACCCAGTCCGTCACGTCCCAGATCCCGCACGAGATGGCCCGCGCCGACGTGCACATCGGGCCGTCGGATCACGTGCCGTGGCTGGATGACCGCAAGTGGGCCTACGTCCGGCTGGAGGGCCGTTCGTTCGGCGACACGCCGCTGAACCTCGAGTACAAGCTGGAGGTCTGGGACTCCCCGAACTCGGCCGGCGTCATCATCGACGCCGTGCGCGCGGCCAAGATCGCCAAGGACCGGGGCATTGGCGGCCCGCTCGTCTCCCCCTCGTCCTACTTCATGAAGTCGCCGCCGCAGCAGTTCAGCGACGACGAGGCACGGGCCTCGATCGACCGCTTCATCAGCGGCGAGGCCGAGCGCTAGCTGACCGCGCGCCTGCCCTCCGGGCCCGCCGCGCGGCGGCGGGCCTCGAGGTCACGCAGGCGGGTCATGGCCGGGACGGCCGCCGCGAGCGCGGCGGCCTCCCTGGCCGGCAGCAGCGCGATCAGCTCAGCCAGCCGCCCGGCGCGGGCCTGCCGCCGGGCCGCGAGGTAGTCCGCGCCGGCCGGCGTCAGGGCGACCAGGACCACCCGGCCGTCGTCCGGGCTGGGCCGCCGCTCCGCGAACCCGGCTCGCTCCAGGCCGGTCACCAGCGTGGACATCGAGGGCTGGGCTACTCCCTCAATCTCGGCCAGGTCGGTGAGCCGGCACGGGCCGCTGCGCTCCAGCGTGGCCAGGGTGGCGGCGGCGGTCAGGCTGATATCACGCGGCCCGCCGCGCAGGGCCAGGGCGACCAGGCCGTCGAGGGCGGTCGCGATGGCGTGCTCGGTATCCGCGGGCTCGCGGGTGCGTTCCGTTCCGTCAGTCTCCCTGGGCATCTGCTCGGCCTCCCTGGGCATCTGCTCGGCATCCGTCCGATCTGAGATCCGTGCAGGTCATGGTCGGGGTGAAGTATAGCTTCCCTATATAGCCTCCCTATATAAAGGCCCGGACGTACGCTTACGACATGTCGCATCAGGCGGACGGCCGCGCCGGGCGGATGCCTGCGCCTCCGGTCCCGGGCGGCCGGCCGTTGCGATCGTCGTTCGTCGGCGATATCCGGGCCGTGCTCGGCGAGCGTGACTTCCGGAAGCTGTTCGCGGCCCGGCTCATCTCCCAGACGGGCGACGGCGTGTTCAACGCCGGCCTGGGCGCCTACGTCTTCTTCAGCGCCCAGAGCTTTCCCGACCCCGGTGCCGCGGCCGTGGCCTTCGCCGTCCTCTACCTGCCGTACTCGCTGGTCGGCCCGTTCGCCGGGGTCTTCATCGACCGCTGGTCGCGGCGGCAGATCCTCGTCTGGTCGGCGCTGGCGCGGTTCGCCTTCGTGGCCGTGACCGCTGCTTTCGTGGCCACCGGCACGTTCGGCCTGCCCCTGTACATAGGGGCGCTGCTGGTTCTCGGGGTGAACCGGTTCTTCCTGTCCTCACTGTCCGCGGCGCTGCCGCACGTGATCAGCTCGGACAAGCTGGTCATGGCGAACGCGGTCGCCCCCACCTCGGGGACGGTCGTCGCCTTCCTGGGCGGCATCGCCGGGATCGGCGTGCACCTCATCACGGGCGGCGGCCGGATCGGCTCCGCGGTGACCCTCATGGCCGGCGGCATCTGCTACGCCGCGGCCGGCCTGGCCGCCACCCGGATGCCGCGTGACCTGCTGGGGCCGTCCCGCGAGGAGTCGGGCGCCGCGACCGCGGCCGGCCTGGGGGCCGAGCTGGCGATGGTGCTGCGCGGCCTCGCCGCCGGGGCGCGCCATGTCGCGCGCCGCCGGCCCGCCGCCGCGGCCCTGCTGGCCACGGCCAGCAGCCGGTTCCTGTACGGGATCCTGCTCCTGATGTCGGTCCTGCTCTACCGCAACTACTTCTTCCGGCACTCCGGCAGCAACGCGGCGCTCGGCCACTACCTGGTCATCGTGGTCGCGTCCGCGATCGGGTACGGCGTCGCGGCCGTGGTGACGCCGGTGGCCACCCGGCGGCTGAGCAAGCCGGCCTGGATCACCATCCTGCTGGCCGGCGGCGGCATCGCGACCGTGGCCCTCGGGACCGGCTTCTACCAGCCGGGCTTCCTGGTGATCGGCTTCCTGCTCGGCGTCGTCGCCCAGGGCGTCGCCATCTGCGCCACCACCACCCTCCAGCAGGAAGTGGACGACGATTTCCGCGGCCGGGTCTTCTCCCTGTACGACATGCTCTTCAACGGCGCCTTCGTGGCCGGCGCGGCGGGCAGCGCGCTGTTCATGCCGGACACCGGCCGCTCGTACGCCATGCTGCTGGTCGTCGGCGTGGGCTATGTGCTCGCCGCCGGCGGCTACTGGCTGGTCAGCCGTCAGCCGGCCGGGGGGCCGGGGACCTCGCCCGGCTCGTCCGCCGACTCGGCCCCGGGTGCCCCGGCGGCCGGGACGCCGGCCTCGGCGGCCCAGCCCCGAAGTTCCTGAACCGCCCGCTCCCGGCCGAGCGGGCCGTGCTCCATCCGCAGCTCGCGCAAGTGAGCGCGGGCCTGGCCGACGAGCGGCCCCGGCGGGATGCCCAGGATGGCCATGATGTCGTTACCGTCCAGGTCGGGCCGGATCGCGGCCAGTTCCTCGCGCTCGGCCAGCGCCGCGATCCGCTCCTCCAGGCTGTCGTAGGCGCGGGCCAGCCGCTGCGCCTTGGCCTGGTTGCGCGTGGTGCAGTCAGCCCGGGTCAGCGCGTGCAGCCGGGTCAGCAGCGGCCCGGCATCAGTCACGTACCGGCGCACGGCCGAGTCCGTCCACTCGCCGTCGCCGTAGCCGTGGAACCGCAGGTGCAGCTCGACCAGGCGGGAGACGTCGGCGGTCACGTCCTTGGGGAACCGCAGCCGCTCCAGGAGCCGGCGGGCCATCTTGGCCCCGACCACCTCGTGGTGGTGGAAGGCCACCCGGCCGCCGGGCAGCCGGGACCGGGTCCGCGGCTTGCCGATGTCGTGCAGCAGCGCGGCCAGCCGCAGCACCAGGTCCTGCTCCAGCCCGTACCGGGGTTCCAGGGCGATGGCCTGGTCGAGCACGGTCAGCGAGTGCCGGTACACGTCCTTGTGCCGGAAGTGCTCGTCGGTCTCGAGCCGCAGCATCGGGATCTCGGGCAGCACCTGGTCGGCCACGCCCGAGTCCACCAGCAGGGCGATGCCCGCAGACGGGCCGCCCGGCCGCGTGGCCAGCAGGAGCTTGGCCAGCTCCGCGCTCACCCGCTCGGCCGACACGATGGCCAGCCGCGGGGCGAGCTCGGCCATGGCCACCGCGACCTCCGGGCTGATGGTGAAGCCGAGCTGGGCGGTGAACCGGGCCGCGCGCAGGATGCGCAGCGGGTCGGCGTCGAAGGACGCCTGCGGGCTGGCCGGCGTCCGCAGCCGCCGCGCCGCCAGGTCGGCCAGGCCGCCGAACGGGTCGACCAGGTCGTAGCCGGGCAGCCGGGCGGCCATCGCGTTCACCGTGAAGTCGCGCCGGGACAGGTCATCCTCCAGCGACGCGCCGTACTGCACCTCCGGCTTGCGCGAGCCGCGCTCGTAGTGCTCGCTGCGGTAGGTGGTGATCTCGAACGTGGTGCTGCCCTTGCGCAGCCCGACGGTGCCGAAGCCGATGCCGATCGTCCAGACCTGGTCGGCCCAGCCGCCGATGAGCTCCAGCACGCGGGCCGGCGGGGCGTCGGTGGTGAGGTCCAGGTCGCCCGGCCGGCGGCCCAGGAACACGTCCCGCACCGGCCCGCCAACCAGGGCCAGCTCGTGGCCAGCCCGGGCGAACAAGCCACCCAGCTCATCAGCGAGCGGCGATACAGTAGCCAGCAGCGCGGCGGCTGCCTGCAGTTGCTGCTTGCTCATGGGCGGCTGCTCGCTGGATGGCTGCCTGGGATCGGCAGCTTGCTGATCGGCACGGGATCGGGCACGGGCACTGAGGGTAGGTCCTGACCGCGAGCCGGCAAAAGCCGGGGAGGCCGGAGGGGGTTAGATGCCGGACATTCTCAGCGGGCCTCGCGGCCTGCGGGGGCTAGCCGCCACACTGCCCGACCGACCCGCCCCGCGGCAATAGCATTTCGGCCATGCGATCTCGCCGCGCAGCCGTCCCGGGCCGTGCCCGCCTGCTGGCCAGGCTCGTCCTGAGCGGCACCGTGCTGGCCGGCCTGGCGCTTCCCGCGCTGGTCACGCCGGTGCTGGGCAGCGCGGAGCCGGCGGCGGCGGCCACGACGGCGGCCGCCGGGGCGGCGGTCACCATTACCGGCGTCAGCCCGGCTTACGCCCGGCCCGGCGGGAGGATCCGCGTCTCCGGGATCGTGCGCAACACGACCACGGCGCCGGTCCGCGACGTCACCGTCCAGCTGCGCTCCTCCAGTCAGCTGATCACCGACCGTGACGACCTCGAGAACTACGTCACCGGGTCGGGACCGCCGGACCAGCTCGAGCCGGGCGCGCTGACGACCATCGCCGGGCCGCTCGCGCCGGGCGCCACCGCCACGTGGACGGCGGTGCTGCCCGTCAACGAGGTCCGCATGAGCGTCTTCGGCGTCTACCCGCTGGCCGCCCAGGCCGCCACCAGCGCCGAGACGCTGGGCACGGGGCGGACCCTGCTGCCGTTCTGGCCGACCGCCAAGGGCTCGGTCCACCCGCGCGAGGACATCGCCTGGATCTGGCCGCTGATCGACAATCCCGACGCCGGGCCCTGCCCGGGCCTCCTGGGCAACCAGCTCGCCGCCAGCCTGGCCGGCGGCGGCCGGCTGGCCGGCCTGCTGAGCGCGGGCAGCAGCGCCGCCGGGCAGGCCGCCCGGCTCACCTGGGTGGTCGACCCGGCCCTGCTGTCCAGCGCGCAGACCATGGCCGGCCCGGGCTCCTACCAGACCGGCACGAGCGCCACGTGTTCCCCGGTCACCACGCACGCGGCCAGCGCCCCGGCCGCGGCGTGGCTGTCCAGGCTGCGCTCGGCCGTGGCCGGCCAGCCCGTCGTCGCCACCCCGGAGGCCGACGTCGACATCGCCGCCCTGGTCCAGCAGAACCTGGACGGCGACGTGCACCAGGCGTTCGCCGAGGGCCGCTCGGCCGCCTCCAAGATCCTCCGGCAGGACCTCACCCCGTCCGGCGGGGGCGGCCAGCCGTCCGCCGCCGCCCTGACCACCGCGCTGGCCTGGCCCGCCGACGGGCTGGCCAACTACCCGATGCTGGAAACCCTGGCCGCCGTGGACGGCATCAAGACCGTGGTCCTGGCCAGCTCGGCGATGCCCCCGGTAGCGGACCTCTCGTACACGCCCAGCGCCGTCTCGGCCACGCCGGACGGCGAGGGCGGCGACATGCGGGTCCTGCTCGCCGACAGCACCCTGACCCAGATCCTGGGCTCGGTCACCGCGCAGTCCGATCCGGCCGGCGCATCGTTCGCCGCGCAGCAGATGTTCCTGGCGCAGACGGCGATGATCGCGGCGGAGAGCCCGCAGCTGTCCCGGGCCGTGGTCGTCGCCCCGCCGCGGCGCTGGGACCCGCCCGCCGGCCTGGCCAGCGGGCTGCTGGCCGACACGACCAGCGCCCCCTGGCTGACGCCGGTCACCGCCGGCACCCTGGCCGCGGACACGAACGCGACCGGCCAGGTGGCCCGGCAGGCGCCGCAGGACCTCGGGCCCGACCTGACCGGCCCGGCGCTGCTGCGCGGGGCCGCCCAGGCGGACCAGGCCGTGGCCCTGGTGCAGAGCATGCAGGTGACGCCCTCGACGCGGCTGAGCCCGGCGGTCGCCGCCGTGGAGTCGTCAGCCTGGCGCGGCTCCGCCGCCGGCCAGCAGCAGGCCCAGGTGATGCTCCGCCGGGTGCTGAGATACCTCAGCCTGCAGGAACGGAACGTCACCATCGTCGAGCCCGGCCGCGACACGCTGGGCGGCCAGACCGGGCCGATCCCCATCTCCATCGACAACAAGCTGCCCTACGCCGTCCAGGTGCGGGTCAAGTTCAGCGTCAGCCAGGACCGCGGCGGCGGCTTCGCCGTGCTCGGCAACCCCGGCATCATCAAGATCCCGCCCAAGGAGATCATCACCAAGAAGGTGAAGGTCAAGGCGTCTTCCATCGGGTCGACCACAGTCAGCCTGCGGCTGCTCGCCCCCGACGGCCAGGCCCTGCCGGGAGCACCGGTCAACATGACCGTGCAGTCGACCCAGCTCGGCACCCTCGCCCTCGTCGTCCTGGCCGCCGCGCTGGCCGTGTTCATGATCACATCGGCGAGCCGGGCGATCCGGCGGGGCCGGTCGGCGGGGGGCGGCGTCGCGGGCGACGCGCCGGGCGAGCCGGGCCAGGGCGGGCCCGGGGCGGCGCGCGGCGGCGACGGCGGCGACCCCGCCGAAGGCCAGCCCGGTCATGACGATCACGGCCCCGATCCCGGCCGCGGCCGGGGCATGAGCGGGCAGGCCAGCCGGGGGGCCGACCCAGGCCAGCCGGGCGCAGCTGGCCCGGGCGGGCACGAGCAGGCCGGGGAAACCGATAACGTCGGTGATGACCGCGCCGCGCCCGGAACGGCCGGCACCGACCTCGCTGCAACGGAGGACGCGGATGACTACGCCCGGGTCCCCGGCTGGGCCGACCGCCGGTGACGGCGCCCCCGGCGCCGGCGCGCCGGGCCGGGCCGTAGCGCCCGGCCTCGCGCGGCCCTACGCCAGCCCGGCCCGCGAGTACGTGAGCGATGCCGCGGCCGGCCGGCCCGGGACGGCTTCCTCCGGTTCGTCCGGGACGGACGTCAGCCGCCCGCCCGGGCCGGGCACGGACCTGCCGGCCGGCTGGCCCGCCGAGGCCGGCCCCGCGACCCGCGGCTTCCCGACCTTCCCCCGCCGTGGCCGGCCAGATCACGACCAGCCGGGTGACGGCTGGGGCGCCGTCGGTCCCGGCGACCGGCTGGGCTCCGAGACCGGCGAGATCCCGCTGCCGGCCGACACCTGGCCCGGCCCCGGCCTGGAGGATCCCGGCCCGGGCCCGGGCGCCGGCCCGGACGGGCCCGGCGGCGACGGCCCCGGCCAGGAG
>FSXZ01002986.1_pt1 | contig 13483 bp, 8 predicted proteins | sample 1638121 | NCBI WGS metagenome assembly FSXZ01 (sample SAMEA3914788, study PRJEB12502) | metagenome | biome: forest; material: soil | place: Canada | collected 2011-07-03 | depth 0.1 m
TCTTTTTCTGCTCGGCGCGGTGATCTGCTTCGCGCTCTTCTCCTGGTATCCCATGATCCGCGAAGTGATCATGAGCTTCCAGAAGACGAACTTCGCCGGTGACACGACCTGGGTCGGTTTCAACAACTACCGGCACATCTGGGCCGACCCCGACTTCTGGGCGGCCTGGCGCTTCTCCGGCCTTTTCACCCTGTTCGCGCTCGTGTTCGGCTTCGCCGTGCCGTTCGGCGTCGCCGTGGTGCTCAACGAGATCCGGCACCTGCGCGGCTACTTCCGGCTCCTGGTGTACCTGCCCGTGATGATTCCGACCGTGGCCGCCGCCTTCCTGTGGCGCTGGTTCTACCAGGCGGACGACTCCGGCCTGTTCAACCAGGTGCTGCACGCCCTGCACCTGCCGACCGTCGGCTGGCTGCAGAGCTCGCCCGGGCTCGCGACGCTGTGCCTGGTGCTCTTCTCCACCTGGGCCAACATGGGCAGCTCGGTGCTGATCTACCTGGCCTCGCTCCAGGGCGTGCCCGGCGAGCTCTACGAGGCCGCCGAACTCGACGGCGCCGGCATCCTCCGGCGGGTCTGGCACGTGACCGTCCCGCAGACCCGGCTGATCCTCTCGCTCATGCTGATGCTGCAGATCGTCAACACCTTCCAGGTCTTCCTGGAGCCGGACGTGATCACCCGCGGATCCAACAGCACCACCAGCGTGGTCTACCAGATCTTCGACTACGCCTTCAACTACAACAACTTCGGCAACGCGGCGGCGACCGGCATCACCCTGCTGCTGGTGCTGATGGTCTTCGGCGGCCTCTACCTCAGGCTGGCCCGCTCCGTGGAAGAGGACTGAGGACATGGCAGCGATCGAATCCACTTCCCGCACCCTGATCTCGCGGACCCAGCTCAACCGTCCGCTCGGCAAGGCCGTGTACTGGAGCGTCTTCGCCGTACTGGTCGTCCTGTTCGCGCTGGCCTTCCTCTTCCCCTTCTACTGGATGGTCACCGGCGGTCTCAAGTCCCCGCAGGAACTCGTCCAGGTGCCCCCGTCGCTGGTGCCCACGCATCCGCAGCTGAACAACTACTCCACCGCCTGGTCGGACGCCGACCTCGGCAGACTGCTGTGGAACACCACGTTCTACGCCGCCGGAGCGCTGCTGTTCCAGCTGGTCTTCGACATCGGCGCGGCGTACGCGTTCTCCAAGCTGCGCCCGGCGTTCGGCAACGTGATCATGTTCGGCATGCTGGCCACGATGATGATCCCGACCACGGTGCTCGCACTGCCGGCCTACCTGACCGCGAACAGCCTCCCGTTCCTGCACTGGAGCCTGCTCAACACCCCCTGGGTGATCTGGCTGCCCTCGGTCGCCAGCAACGCGTTCAGCATCCTGCTGCTCAAGCGCTTCTTCGACTCGATCCCGGCGGAACTGCTGGCCGCCGCGTCCATCGACGGGGCCGGCCCGCTGCGCGCACTGTGGTCGGTGATCCTGCCGATGTCCCGGCCGATTCTGGGCGTGGTCTCGATCTTCGCGGTGGTCAACGTCTGGAAGGACTTCCTCTGGCCGCTGCTCACCCTGACCAACACCTCGGCGCAGACGGTGAACATCGGCCTGAACCAGCTCTCGATCGGGCTCCCGCTCAACATCCTGATCGCGTCCCTGGCCATCGCCTCGGTGCCCACGATCATCTTCTTCCTGATCTTCCAGCGCAACATCATGGCCGGCCTGACCGCGGGCAGCCTCAAGGGCTGATCCGGGCCGACGCCCCCACGACGCCCGGACGGCGCCGCGAGAAACCGCCGTCCGGTGATACCGCTCTGCCTCAAGCTAGGAGATCCACGTCTTGTCTCTGCACCTTTCCGCCCCGAGCCAGAGCGCCGAGGCCGCCGCCGCGTCCGCCGGAGCGCTCGCCGATTCCTGGTGGCGCGACGCGGTCACCTACCAGGTCTACGTGCGCAGCTTCGCCGACGGCAACGGCGACGGGATCGGCGACCTGCGCGGCATCCGGGACCGGCTCGGCTACCTGGCCGAGCTCGGCGTCGACGCCCTGTGGCTCAACCCCTGCTTCCCCTCGCCGATGGCCGACGCCGGCTACGACATCGCCGACTACCGGGACGTCGAGCCCTCCTTCGGCACGCTCGCCGAGATGGACGCGCTGATCGCCGACGCCCACCGGCTCGGCATCAGGATCCTGCTCGACATCGTGCCGAACCACTGCTCCGACCAGCACCCGCGGTTCCAGGAGGCGCTCGCCGCCGCACCGCGTTCCCCGCAGCGCTCCTGGTACTGGTTCCGCCCGGGCCGCGGCGTGAACGGGGACGAGCCGCCGAACAACTGGCAGTCCTACTTCGGCGGCCCGGCCTGGACCCGGGTGACCGAGCCGGACGGCACGCCCGGCCAGTGGTACCTGCACCTGTTCGCGGCCGAGCAGCCGGACTTCAACTGGGACAACCCCGCCGTGCGCGAGGACTTCCTGACCAGCCTGCGGTTCTGGTTCGACCGCGGGGTGGACGGATTCCGGATCGACTCGGCGGCGGTCCTGGTCAAGGATCCGCTGCTGCCCGACCTCGACCCCGAGGCCGGCCCCGACGCCGAGCACCCGTACAACGACCGCGACGGCATCCACGAGATCTACCAGGAGTGGCGCGCCGTCGCGGACTCCTACGACGAGCCGCGCGCCCTGCTCGGCGAGGTCTGGATCGCCGACCCGCAGCGCTTCGCCAAGTACCTGCGGCCGCAGGAGATGCACGCCGCGTTCAACTTCCCGTTCCTGCAGTGCGCCTGGGACCCGGACGCGCTGCGCGGGGTGATCGACCAGACCGTGGCCTTCCACCGGCCGGTCGGCGCCCCGGCGACCTGGGTGCTGTCCAACCACGACGTCACCCGGCACGTCACCCGCTACGGCCGGGCCGAGACCACCTTCGACTTCGACGACCGGGGCCACGGGCGCCCGCTCGATCTGGAGCTCGGCACCCGCCGGGCCCGGGCCGCGGCCCTGCTCTACCTGGCCCTGCCCGGCGGAGCCTACCTCTACCAGGGCGAGGAGCTCGGCCTGTGGGAGGTCGAGGACATTCCGGACGCCCTGCGCGACGACCCGATGTGGCGGCGCACCGGCGGGGTGAATCCGGGCCGGGACGGCTGCCGCGTCCCGCTGCCGTGGTCGGGGGAGCGCGCTCCGTTCGGGTTCAGCACGGACGCGGACGGGGTCGAGCCGTGGCTCCCGACGCAGCCTGCGGCCTGGCACGAGCACACCGTCGAGCACCAGCTGGGCGACCCGGACTCGATGCTCGAGCTGTATCGCAGTGCCCTGGGCCTGCGCAGGTCGGTGCCCGGCTTCCGGAGCGAGCGGGAAACCCTGCGCTGGCTGGATTCCGCGCCCGAAGTCCTGGCCTTCCGTCGCGGCGACGACGCGGCCTGCGTGGTCAACCTGTCCGACCAGGCCGTGGCGCTGCCGCCGCACGACGCGGTGCTCCTGACCAGTTCCCCCCTCACCGGCGACGGCCTGCTGCCGCCGGACTGCGCCGCCTGGCTGCGACTTTCCTGAGACCGGAGGATCACATGATCAAAACTCTGGCACCACCGCACCGCACCCGCAGATATCTGGCCGCCCTCTGCACCGCCGCACTCGCGGCGGGGCTGGGGGCCGGCCCGGCCGCCGCGGCGAGCACCGCGCCCGCCTCCGCCTCCGCCGCGACCGCGGCCGAGGCCCGGGCCGCGGCCTACCCGTCCACGCTGGCCGGGGCGAGTACTCCGTTCACCGAGTACAACGCCGCCACCAGCCGCGACGCGCACACCAACGGCACCGTCCTGGCGTCGGACTACCAGTACGGCTCGCTCCAGGCGGAAGCCACCGGGCGCCAAGCCGTGCAGCTGGTCGGCCAGGGCGCGTACGTCTCCTTCACCCTGGCCGAGGCCGCGAACGCGGTGGACTTCCACTACGCGATCCCGGACTCGCTCCAGGGCGGCGGAATCACCGCGCCGCTCGACCTGCTCGTCAACGGCACGCCGACCACCTCGCTGTCGCTGACCTCCGAGTTCTCCTGGCTCTACGGAACGTATCCGTATACGAACACGCCCTTCGTCGCCCAGCCGGACGGCGAGGTACCGCACGACTACTACAACGACGTGCGCTACCAGTTCGGCTCCACCCTCCCGGCCGGGACTGTGGTGACGCTGCGGGTGGACGCCGGGGACGACGCGCCCTGGTACGTGGTCAACACCGCCGACTTCGAGCAGGTGGCCGCGCCGATCGCCGAGCCGGCCAGCGGCTATGTCGATGTGACCCAGGCCCCGTACAACGTCGATGACACCGGGAAGACCGACGTCACCACGGCGCTGCAGAACGCCATCGACGCGGCCTCCGCGGCGGGCGAGGGCGTGTACCTGCCTCAGGGCACCTACACCATCAGCGCGCCGCTGAACGTGAACAACGTGAAGGTACTCGGTGCCGGTGAGTGGTACACCGTGCTGACCGGCAGCGACGTCGAGTTCAACGGGCAGCAGAATCCGGCCAGCACGAACGTGGACGTCTCCGAGCTCTCCATGTTCGGCAACGTCGACGACCGCGAGGACAGCGACACCGCGGTGACCGCGTTCAACGGCGGGTTCAGCGACTCGACGATCTCGCACGTGTGGATCCAGAACGAGAAGGTCGGCGTCTGGATCACCGGGCCGAGCACGAACCTCACGCTCACCGATCTGCGGATCCAGGACACCACGGCCGACGGCATCAACCTCGACGCCTACGCCGGGCCGGTCACGGACACCACGGTCTCGAACGACTTCCTGCGCAACACCGGGGACGACGGGATCGCGCTGTGGTCGCAGAACTACGGCGACACGGACGACCTCGTCGTACACAACACCGTGGACACGCCCGGCCTGGCCAACAACGTGGGCGTCTACGGCGCCGGCTCCGGTGACCTCGTCGCCGGGAACCTGCTGCAGGACACGGTCCAGTTCGGCGCGGGCATCGGCATCGAGCAGCGCTTCGACTCGGTCCCGATGTCGGGCACCCTCGACGTGCTCGGCAACGAACTGGTGCGCACCGGCCAGTTCGACCCGGGCACCGACTACGGGTCCGGATCCGTCCTGTTCTACCCGAGCCAGGGCGACATGACCTCCACGGTCAACGTGGTGGGCAACGCGATCGTGGACAGTCCGGAGGCGGCGTTCCAGTTCCAGAACTCGAACGACTACTCCGGCGCGGCCGCGACGACCGCACCCGACACGGGTTACCGCGTCACGAACGTCAACATCGTGGGCAACCTCGTGCAGCACGTCGGCACCTTCGTCTTCCAGGACCAGGCGCCCGGCTCGGTGTACGTGGCCGCGACGGTGGCCGACGGTGTGGGCGACGCCGGCGTGTTCAGCTGCGGCGCCGGATTCACGCTGACCCGGGGACCGGGCGACCTCGGCTTCGGTTCGAGCACCTGCGGCATGCCGGCGGCCGGCCCGCTGTGGGCCTATCCGGGCACCACGACGTTCGAGGCCGCGGCGGTGGGCCAGGCCTCGCCGACGCAGCGGGTCGCGATCGTCAACACGGCGAGCGTGGCCACGACGCTGGGGGCGATCACCCCGAGCGCCGGATTCAGCGTCACCCCGGACCCGCAGCACCCGTGCGGGACCAGCCTGGACGCGGCCGAGGTCACCGACGACGCGGCCTGGTGCATGGTCGACGTCTCCTTCACCGCCGCCACCGCCGGGGTGACCCAGGGCTCGCTGACGATCGCGAGCAGCCAGGGCACGAAGACGGTGCAGCTGTTCGGGGACACCGACCCGATCGGCGGCGACGGCGGGGTGGCCCCTCCGGCGAACCTGGCCCTGACCGCGACCATGTCCTCCAGCAGCGCGCTGGAGTACTTCCCCGCCTCCAATGCGAACGACGGAAACAACGGTTCGTACTGGGAGAGCCAGGACGGGGACGCGTGGCCGCAGACGCTCACCGCGGACCTCGGCGCCGTCCAGCCCGAGGGCTCGGTCGTGCTGACGCTGCCTTCGAACTGGGGCACCCGGGACCAGACCGTCGAGGTGCTCGGCTCCACCGACGGCAGCACCTACACCACGCTCGTCCCGTCGACCGACTACACGTTCGACCCGAGCCTGGACAACACCGTGACGATTCCGCTGCCGGCCGGCACTCAAGACCGGTACCTGCGGATCTCGGTCACCGGTAACACCGGTTGGGACGCGGCGCAGATCTCGGAGTTCGAGATCTTCGGCTGATACCGCGAGCACGGGGGCCCGCCTCGGTCGCGGCATGCTGCGGCCGAGGCGGGCTCGAACGGGGGTGATCAATGGAGATCGACGTCGCGGCGGATCGTACCGCCCCGACGACCCGAAGAAGGGAAGTCAGCAAGTGTTCAGATCGAGTTCGGGCCCGCGCGGAATTCCGCGTCTGCTCGGCACGCTCGCCGCGGCGGCTCTCGCGGCCTGCGGCCTGACCGCCGTCGCCGCCCCCGGCGCCCAGGCGGCCACCGCGCCCGGAGCGGCGGTACCGTTCACCGAGTACCTCGCCGCCACCGCCGGCACCACCAACGCCACGGTGCTGCCGGTGGACTATCAGTACGGCTCGCTCCAGTCCGAAGCCACCGGCCGCCAGGCCGTGCAGCTGATCGGCAGCGGCCAGTACGTCTCCTTCACGCTGACCGCCGCGGCCAACGCGGTGGACTTCCACTACGCGATCCCGGACTCCACCGGCGGCGGAGGCCAGACCCAGCCGCTCGACCTGTACGTCAACGGCACCCTGACCACCGCCCTGTCGCTGACCTCGGACTACTCCTGGTTCTACGGCGGGTACCCGTGGTCGAACACGCCGAGCGTCGGCGAGCCCGGCGGCACCGCCGGCACCGAGGTCCCGCACGACTTCTACAACGACGTGCGCTACCAGTTCTCCTCCACCCTGCCGGTCGGCACCGTGGTCAAGCTCCAGGTCGACTCCGGCGACAACGCGCCCTGGTACGCGATCAACGCCGCCGACTTCGAGACGGTGGCCGCGCCGATCGCCCAGCCCTCCGGCTTCGTCAACGTGACGCAGGCGCCGTACAACGCCGACGACACCGGCGTCAACGACGCGACCACCGCGCTGCAGAACGCCATCAACGCGGCCTCCGCCGCGGGTGAGGGCGTGTACCTTCCGCAGGGCACGTACCTGGTCAGCAACGCGCTGAACGTCAACAACGTGACGATCGAGGGCGCCGGGGAGTGGTACACCAAGCTGACCGGCTCCAACGTGGAGTTCGCCGGAGCGCAGAACCCGGCCAGCACCGGGGTCAACGTCTCCAACCTCTCCATGTTCGGCGAGGTGAACACCCGGGACAACAGCAGTTCGGCCAACACCGCGTTCGACGGCGGGTTCAGCAACTCGAACATCTCGAACGTGTGGATCCAGAACGAGAAGACCGGCATCTGGGACTACGGCCCGGCCACCGGGCTGACGGTGAACGCCGTGCGGATCCAGGACACCACCGCCGACGGCATCAACCTCAACGCCGGGGCCGGCGCGGTCACGAACTCGACCGTGGAGAACAGCTTCCTGCGCAACACCGGCGACGACAGCATCGCGCTGTGGTCCGAGAGCGCGGCGGACACCGGTGACACGGTCACCCAGAACACCGTGGACTCGCCCGGACTCGCCAACAACATCGGGATCTACGGCGGCGGCTCCGGCGACGAGATCACGAACAACCTGCTCCAGGACACGGTCCAGTTCGGCGGCGGGATCGAGATCGCGCAGAACTTCGGCTCGGTCGCCTTCTCCGGCACCCTCACGGTCTCGGGCAACGAACTCGTGCGCACCGGGCAGTTCGATCCCGGCTGGGACTACGGTGTCGGCGCGATCTGGATCTATCCGACCCAGGCGAACATCAACTCCACCATCGACATCACCGGCAACACCATCCTGGACAGCCCGGACGAGGCCTTCCAGTTCCAGAACTCGAACAACTACTCCGGCGCCGCGACGCTGACCGCCCCGAGCTCCGGGTACAGCGTCAGCGGCGTGAGCATCACGAACAACACGGTCACCAACGTCGGCACCTTCGTCTTCCAGGACCAGGCTCCGGGCTCGGCCACCGTCTCGGGCACCACCGCGACCGGGGTCGGCGACGCCGGGATCTTCACCTGCGGCTCCGGCTTCACCCTCACCCAGGGCAGCGGGGACTCCGGCTTCTCCAGCACCGCCTGCTCGATGCCCTCGTCCCGGGCGCTGTGGACCTACCCGGGCGTGACCACGTTCCAGAACGCCACCGTCGGCCAGGCGAGCGCGACCCAGCAGGTCGTGGTGATGAACACGGCCAGCGTCGCGGCCACGCTCGGCACCCCCTCGGCCACCAGCGGATTCACCGTCTCCAAGGACCCGACCTACCCCTGCGGCGCCAGCCTCGACGCCACCGACGTGACCGACGCCGCCGCCTGGTGCGTCATCGACGTCTCCTTCACCGCCCCGGCCTCCGGCATCACCACCGGCACCCTGACCATCCCGAGCAACCAGCCCGGGCCGGACACGGTGGCGCTGATCGGCAGCACCGGCGGCAACACCGTCACCACCCCGCCGACGGTCAGTCCGACCAGCCTGTCCTTCGGCTACGTCAACTCGGGCGCCACCAGCGCGGCCCAGTCCGTGACGATCACCAACCCGGGTACCGCGGCCCTGGCCATCTCCTCGGTCAGCACCAGCGGCGCGTTCGCGCAGACGAACACCTGCGGCAGCGTGCTGAGCGCCGGCGCGTCCTGCACCGCCACGGTGACCTTCTCGCCGACGACCGGCGGAGCGCAGACCGGTGAGCTGGCCATCGCGAACAGCGCCACCTCCTCGCCGATCGGCGCGACGCTCAGCGGCACCGGCCTGACCGCCACCACCAACCTGGCGCTGGGCGCCGCGATGTCGGCCGGCAGCACGGAGAGCGGATATCCGGCCGGAAACGCCAACGACGGCGACACCAGCACCTACTGGGAAGGCGTGGACGGCGGCACGTATCCGCAGACGCTGACTGCGAACCTGGGCTCGGCCACCGCGCTCGGCTCGGTCACCCTGCTGCTGCCGCCGGCCACCTCGTGGACCACGCGCACCGAGACGCTCTCGGTGTCGGGCTCCACCAACGGGACCAGCTACACCACGCTGGTGCCTTCGACCACGTACACCTTCAATCCGGCCACCGGAAACAGCGTCAGCTTCAGCCTGCCGTCCGGGACGAACGACCAGTACCTGCAACTGTCCTTCACCGCCAACAGCGGCTGGACCGCGGCGCAGCTGGCCGAGTTCGAGATCTTCCCCGGCTCGGGCTCCTCTGCCGGCAGCGCCTCACTCACCGCCAGCCCGGACTCGCTCTCCTTCGGCAGTGAGGCCGTGGGCTCGAGCACCGCGGCCCAGAGCGTGACGGTGCACAACACCGGCACCGCCGCGGCCACGATCTCCTCGGTCACGGCCAGCGCCGGCTTCGGCCAGACGAACACCTGCGGCACCACTCTGGCCGCGGGCGCCTCGTGCACGGTGAGCGCGACCTTCACGCCCACCGCCTCGGGCGCGGCCTCCGGGAGCCTGACCGTGGCGAGCAACGCCACCAACAGCACCCTCACGGTGGCACTGTCCGGCACCGGCACCGGCGGCACCGTCGCGCCGGTCAACGTGGCCCTGAACCAGCCCGTCACCGCCAGCAGCAGCACCTCCGGATTCCCGGCGGCCAACGCCGTCGACGGGAACTCGTCCACCTACTGGGAGAGCACGGACGCCACCTGGCCCTCGACCCTGGCCGTCGACCTCGGCGCCCCGGACTCGATCAGCTCGGTCGTGCTCGATCTGCCCAGCGGTTGGGGTACGCGTACCCAGACGCTCTCGATCCTGGGCAGCACGGACGACAGCACCTGGGCGACCCTGGTGGGTTTGGCCACGTACACCTGGAACCCGTCCACCGGGGACACGGTGAGCATCAACCTGCCCTCGGGCACCTCGGACCGCTACGTCGAACTCGACTTCACCGCGAACGACGTGCAGAACGGCGCGCAGGTCTCCGAATTCCAGGTGATGGGCACGGCGAACCCGAACCTCGCGCTGAACATGCCGACCACCTCCAGCAGCACGTGGTCGAGCTACTACGCGTCGGGCAACGCGGTGGACGGGAACACCAGCACCTACTGGGAGGGCACCGACGGCGCCTGGCCGACCACCTTCACCGTGGACCTCGGCTCGACCCAGTCACTCGGCCACGTCGTGCTCGACCTGCCCAGCGGTTGGGGTACGCGTACCCAGACGCTCTCGATCCTGGGCAGCACGGACGACAGCACCTGGACGACGCTGGTGGGTTCGGCCACGTACACCTGGAACCCGTCCACCGGCGACTCGGTGTCGATCACCCTGCCGTCCGGCACCGCGGACCGGTACCTGGAGCTGAGCTTCACGGCCAACGACGTGCAGAACGGCGCGCAGCTGGCCGAGCTGGGCGTCTACGGGCACTGACCGAAGGCTGAACACCGGCACCACAGCGGCGGCCGCCGCGGACGCTCATGTCCGCGGCGGCCGTCGTTCACACGTCGCCGCCGACTCCGTGGTCTCCCGGCAGCGAGATGTTGAGCTTCTCGCCGATGGTGCGATACCCGATGCCGGCGTACACGCGCTCGCTCTCCTCGCCGGAGGGTTCGAGCCAGGGCACCCGGAAGCCGCGTTCGAAGGCCAGCTCGGTCAGCCGGGCGGCGACCGCGGCGCCCACCCCGCGCCGGCGCAGCGGCTCGGCCACGGCCACCCCGGCCAGCTCGGTCAGCCCGTCCACCGGGCTCGAACAGGAGCCGCCGCCGGCCGGTACGCCGTCGAGCACGGCCAGCAGGACCACGCCGCCGTTCTCGTAGGTGCGGCGCAGCCGTCCGATCGCCTGCCGGTCGGGCTCGCCCGGCTCCCCGTACGCGTAGTGCTGCACGACGACGAGCGCGAACAGGTCCTCGTCGGTGCGCGGCTCGAACAGCTCGAGGCCCGGGACCGGGCGCGGCGCGCTCAGGGCTCCGGGCGGACAGGCCATCAGCGGCGCCCGGTTCTCCACCTCGAACCCGGCCGCCCGCAGCGCCGGCTCGACCGCGGGGGCGCAGCCGGGCAGGAACTCCAGCCGGGGCATCCGGTCCTGGTCCCGGAAGACCTCGATCAGAGCGCGTACGTCCGCTGGGCTGGGTTCGGCATGATCGTCCGGGATGGCGTAGTTGGCCATCGGGTTGGCCCAGTCCGGGTTGAACCGGGCGACGAACGGTCCGGTGCGCACGTGCACGGGGTTGCGCAGGGCAAGCGTGCGGGCGTGCTGCTGGACGTGGAAATCCACTCTCTCATCCTTCTGTGGCATGTAAAACTACGGACATGCCGCCGATACTGCGTCACGACTGTCGGCGGCCCTGGAAGGCATGCGCGCGGACAGGCATTGGCCCCACTCCCCGATCTCGACGCCGCGGCTCACCCGCGGTCGGCGTGCCGATCGTGCCACTGGCGCCGGGCCGCCGCAAGGGTGCGCCAGGCGCCGCGCACCCCGCCGGCCCGTATCTCGCCGGGCTCGGCCCAGTGCACCGGGTTCTCGCGCACCCGCAGCGGGAACGACCGGAGCGGCGGGGCCGCGGCGGCGAGGATGCCGAGGTCGATGAACCGTTCGCGCAGCGCGGCCACCGCCTTCGCCCGCTCGTTGATCTCCCGCAGCACGTCCGGGGACTGCCAGGGCTCTTCCAGCCAGTGCGCCGAGAGCGAGGCCGCCAGCCCGCCCTCGTTCGCCGCCCGGGCCAGCTCGGCCAGGCTCGGCCGAGCCTCCGGCCGGGCGCGCTGGCTCGCCTCGATCGCCTCCCGCAGCGCGTTCGGGCAGTCGCCCAGGGCCGGGCTGAGGATGTCCCCGCAGCCGGGGAAGGCCGGCCGGCCGGTCACCGCGAAATACAGCACCGCCCCGATCGCCCGCACGTCCGCGGCGACCGAGTTGGACCAGGACTCGAACGCGCCGCCGGCCTCGATCAGCCCGCCGACGCCCTCCACCCGGGCCAGGCCCGGATCCACCAGGACCGGTCCGCTCCGGCCGAGCACGAGATCCTCCGGTTCCAGCCCGCGCCCGCCCAGACCGGCCCGGTGCAGCCCCTCGAACACCTCGATCAGACCCTGGGCCAGCTGCCGCACGCTTTCGCGCCGCAGCGGCCCGTAGCGCTCCACCGCCTCCGGCAGCGACGGCCCCGGCACGTACCCGGCCGCCACCCACAGCCGTGACCCGTCCGCCTCGCCCGCCTCGAAGTGCCGGGCCAGGTGTGGCGAGTTCAGCGCGTTGATCAGCTCCGCAGTGTCCTGGATCCGTCGGCGCGCCAGATCCGCCCGCGGGCGCGGCGGACTGAAGGCGAGCACGACCGCCTGCAGGTCGGGCCCGAACCCGAGTACGGCCCCCGGCCCCTGACCACCCGCCAGCCGCGCCACCGGCGCGTACCGGGTGCCGCGGAATTTCCGCAGCTCGTCCCCGAACTCCTCGACGAAGAAACTCCCCATGACGTCAGGGTACTTCCGGCCGCCCGGCCGCGGTCCGCGAGGCCTGACCGCGTCGGCGGCCCGAGACGCGATATCGTCTAGCGGTCTGGTTCCTCGGGGATTCCAGACGCCAATCCCACTCGGGCGTGAGCGAAGGGACGGACCCCACGTGTCGGCAGGAGCAGTCGTCGGACTGATTTTCGCGATCTTCTTCGCGGTCGGGGTGGTGTTCCTGTGCGTGGTCCTGCTGCGCCTGGCCCAGGTGCTGAAGGAGACCAAGAAACTGGTCGCGGGCATCGGGGAGCAGACCACGCCGCTGCTGACCGAGATCACCGCCACGGTGGTGACGACGAATCAGCAGCTCGGCAAGGTGGACGTGATCACCGACAACGTCTCGAACATCTCCACCAACGCCTCCGCGCTCGCCTCCACCTTCTCGGCCACCGTCGGCGGGCCGATGATCAAGGCGGCGGCCTTCTCCTACGGCGTGCGCTCGGCCCTGGCCAGCCGCCGCCGCGCGGACGTGGAGAAGCGGGTCAAGCACGAGGTCAAGGCCGCCCGCAAGTCGCGGAAGGGCTGAGACCATGGTCAAGCGGGTATTCTGGGCCGCCCTCGGCGCGGGCGCCGGCGTGCTGGTGGCCGCCAAGGTGTCCAAGGCCGCCAAGAAGCTGACCCCCTCCCACCTGGCCGGCTCGGCCTCGGGCGTGCCCGGGCGGGTCACCTCGGCCTGGCAGGACTTCACCGAGGACGTGCGCACCGCCGCCGCCGAGCGCGAATTCGAGCTCTACCACACGCTCGGCGTGGACGCCAAGGACCAGGAGACCGGCGGCCGCTGAGCCGCGTCCCCGGCCCGGCCCCGGCCGCCCTCGGCCGCGCGGGTGGCGCGGTCCGAGCGCCCCGCGGCGGCTGGAAGAATGGTGGGGCAGCCCGGCTGCCCCGAGACCGGTGAACGTCTAGAGATGTGAGCGAGAGGTAGTTCGACCATGGACTCCGCAGAGATCCGCCGCCGCTGGATCGACTTCTTCGTCAAGCGCGGACA
>FSXZ01000778.1_pt1 | contig 13452 bp, 12 predicted proteins | sample 1638121 | NCBI WGS metagenome assembly FSXZ01 (sample SAMEA3914788, study PRJEB12502) | metagenome | biome: forest; material: soil | place: Canada | collected 2011-07-03 | depth 0.1 m
CGGCGGCGAAGGCCCGGAAGCTGCTCGGGTCGACGCCCAGCATCTGGATGAAGCGGCCGTTGACCCCGATCGTCGCCGCGTCCAGCCCGTCCGCGGCGGTGACGCCGGGCAGCCGGGCGATCGCGGCCGTGACCGACGGCTTGAGGGACGTGGGCGCGACCACCAGCACGTCGGCCGGCCGCAGCCGGCCGAGCGGCCTGACCTCCGCCGTCACCCGGGCCGTGGACGAGACGGCCGGAATGGTGATGGCCGGGGCGCCCGGGATGGAGGTGACCGAGACGCCGGTGGCCGGCGTGACGACCGGGCCGCCCGCCGCGACGGACCGGGCGGCGTGAGCCGAGCGGGCGGACCGCAGGGCGCTGGCCGCGCTGAGTGAGCTTGCGGCCAGGGCGGGGGACGCCGCCGCCAGGACGCCGCCGATGACCGCGCCCGCCCCCAGGGCGGCGGCGGCCAGCCGGACGGGCCGGCGACGACGCGCAACCTCGCGCACCAGCACTCCCCTCGGCCTGCGACACGCGGCCCGGCGCGTCTGGTGCCTGCTGTCCCGATGCGCGCCCCGTGCGCGCAGCCGTTTCCGGCATTCCCCAGAATACCCGGGCTCACGCCTGCGGCCGAAAAGTCGCGGCGAAGCTCGCGGCGGAGCTAATGGCGCCCGAGAGGACGCGCGGAATGGCCGGGGCCGCGGCCCGGCCGCGGCCGGTCAGCCCGCCCGCGCCGGGCGCAGCTGAGCGCGCAGCTCTTCCGGGCTGGTGACCGGCGCCTGGCAGGTGAATCCCCGGCACACGTAGGCCGCGGGCGCGCCGCCGACCAGGCCGCGGCCCTCCAGGAGCGGGACCCCGGCGGGGCCGCCGCCGGGCGCCGCCGGATCACCCAGGGCGAGGACCGTGCCGGGCGGCGACGCGAGCAGCGCCGTCCGGTGCAGCTCCGCGGTGCGCGGGTCCGTCGCGGGACCGACGACGGCGACCTCCACGGGCCCGGCCAGGCCGGCCTCGGCCACGGCCAGGCCCCAGCCCGCGGCCCGGGGGAAGCGCTGGGCCAGCGCCGGCACCGTGGCCAGCGCCGCGGCGGCCGCCGCCCGGTGCCGGGCGGAGCCGGTCAGGGCGGCGTAGCTGAGCAGGGCGCCGGCGATGGCGAACGTCCCGGACGGACTGGGGCCGTCCGCCGGGTCGGCCGGGCGGTAGATGAGCCGCTCGCTGTCGTCGGCGGTGTCGTAGAAGCCCGTGCTCCCGCCCGCGAACCGGTCCAGCGCGGTCTCCAGCAGCTCCCCGGCCAGGACGGCCCACCGGGCCTCGCCGGTCACGCCGGACAGCGCGATAAGCCCCTCGGCGACGTTGCCGTAGTCCTCGAGGACCCCGGCGCTGGCCCCGGCGGTGCCGTCTCGCGAGGTCCGGGCCAGCCGGCCGCCGTCCAGGTGGACCGCGGCCAGCAGCTCCGCCGCGTCCCGCGCGGCGGCCGTGAAGGCGGGCTCGCCGAGCGCCAGCCCGGCCTCGGCCAGGGCCGCCATGGCCAGCCCGTTCCAGGCCGCGACGATCTTGTCGTCGCGGCCGGGCCGGACCCGGCAAGCACGGGCGGTCAGCAGGCCGTCCCGGATCCGGGCGTAGGCGGCCGGGTCGGCCGGGTCAGCGCGCAGCTGCAGGACCGAGGCGCCGTGCTCGAAGGTGCCGGCCGCCGTGACCCCGAACAGGCCGGCCGCGAGGGCGCCGTCGGCCGGGCCGAGCGCGGCGGCGAGCTGCTCGGGGGTCCACACGTAGAACGCGCCCTCGGTGCCCTCGCTGTCGGCGTCCAGCGCCGCGGCGAAGCCGCCCTGCGCCGTCCGCAGCTCGCCGATCATCCAGGCGCAGGTCTCCCGGGCCACCCGCCCGGCCAGCTCGTCGCCGGTCAGCCGCCACAGGTGGGTGTAGACCCGGGCCAGCAGCGCGTTGTCGTAGAGCATCTTCTCGAAGTGCGGCACGACCCAGTCCGCGTCGGTGCTGTACCGGGCGAACCCGCCGGCCAGCTGGTCGTACATCCCGCCCCGGGCCATGGCCGCGGCCGTGCCCGCGGCCATGGCCAGCGCCTGCGCGCCGGTTTCGGCCAGGCCGCCGGGCCGGCCCGGCCCGGCGGCGCGCTCGGCGTGCCGGAGCAGGAACTCCGTCACCATGGACGGCGGGAACTTCGGTGCGCCGCCGAAGCCGCCGCGGGCCTCGTCGTACTCCCCGGCCAGCGTCCGCACCGCGGCGGCCGCGGCCGCGGCCAGCCGCGCGGCCGCCGCCGCGTCCTCGCCGGGCTCGTCCCCGCTCGCGGCCAGGTAGTCGGTGGCCGCGCTGTCGCCGGTCAGGTAGGCGCCGGTCGCGCCGGACTGCTCGGCGAGGGCGGCCGCGATCTGGCGCGCCTGGTCGGCGACGCCGGCCCGGTCGTCGCGCCACGCCTTGGCCACCCCCAGCACCAGGCGCTGGAACTGCGGGCGCGGGAAGTAGGTGCCGCAGTAGAACGGCTCGCGGCCGGGTGTCAGGAACACGGTCATGGGCCAGCCGCCCTGCCCGGTCATGGCCTGCGTGGCACTCATGTATATGGCGTCCACGTCGGGCCGTTCCTCGCGGTCCACCTTGATGGCGATCAGGTGCTCGTTCATCAGGGCCGCGGTCTGCTCGTCCTCGAACGACTCGTGCGCCATGACGTGGCACCAGTGGCACGCGGAGTACCCCACCGACAGCAGGACCGGCACGTCCCGCCGGGCCGCGGCCTCGAAGGCCGCGTCGGACCACGGCCACCAGTCCACCGGGTTGGCGGCGTGCTGGAGCAAATAGGGGCTGGTCGCGCCCGCGAGCCGGTCTGCCATGGCTCCATCATCTACCGCCGGCCCGGCCGGAGTGTCCCCGGCCAGTCCCCAGCTGTCCTTGAGCTGCAGCTCAGGGGGGCGCCAGCCGGGCGCGCTTAGCTCGGCGTGTAAGTGCGGAGACTTGCCAGCGTCGCCGAGGCGCGCGCTACGCTGCCTCCAAGTTAAACGAGCAGGACGGGAACGTCGGGTTTCGATGTTTCCCGGGTGCCCGCGGCCGTCGCCGCGGGGGCCGGCACCTCGGCAGCACGGCTTGGTTGGGAGATGGGAATGCGCGTTCTGGTCCTCGGCGGCGACGGGTTCTGTGGCTGGCCGACCTCGCTGTACCTGTCGGATCACGGGCACGACATCACGATCGTCGACAACCTGAGCCGCCGGAAGATCGACATCGAGCTCGAGGTCGAGTCGCTCACGCCGATCCGGCCGATCAGCGAGCGGATCCGCGCCTGGAAGGAAGTGTCCGGCCGCGACATCGGGTTCGTGAACCTGGACCTGGCCCTGGAGTACGACCGCCTCGTGCAGGTGCTGGAGGAGCTCCGGCCCGACGCCATCGTGCACTTCGCCGAGCAGCGCGCCGCGCCGTACTCGATGCGCACCGAGAAGACCAAGCGCTACACGGTCGACAACAACGTCCGGGCCACGCACAACCTGCTGACCGCCCTGGCCCACAGCGGCGTCGACACGTCCCTGGTCCACCTGGGCACCATGGGCGTCTACGGCTACGGCTGGTCCGGCAGCGCGCCCATCCCCGAGGGCTACCTGACCGTCAAGGTCCCCACCCCCGACGGCGAGCTGGAGCGGGAGATCCTGCACCCGGCCAACCCCGGCTCGGTGTATCACCTGACCAAGACGCTCGACCAGCTCATGTTCGCGTTCTACGCCAAGAACGACGGGGTGCGGATCACCGACCTGCACCAGGGCATCGTGTGGGGCACCCAGACCGACCAGACCATCCGCGACGAGCGGCTGATCAACCGGTTCGACTACGACGGCGACTACGGCACGGTGCTCAACCGGTTCCTGATGCAGGCCGCCATCGGGCACCCGCTGACGGTGCACGGGACCGGCGGCCAGACCCGCGCGTTCATCCACATCCGGGACACCGTCCGGTGCATCGAGCTGGCCATCGCCAACCCGCCGGAGCCGGGCTCGCGGGTCCTGGTCCGCAACCAGATCACCGAGACCCACCGGGTGCTGGACCTGGCCAAGATGATCGGCGACGTGACCGGCACGGAGATCGCCTACCTGCCCAACCCGCGGCGCGAGGCCGAGGAAAACGACCTGGCCGTCCGCAACGACCAGTTCCTGGCCCTGGGCCTCCAGCCGACGACCCTGTCCCAGGGTCTCCTGGACGAGTGCACCGAGATCGCGCACCGCTTCCGGCACCGCGCCGACCCGGCCAAGATCGTGTCCCGGTCGGTCTGGCGCGCGGGCATGGAAACCGCTGAGGACCTGGTGACCAGGCTGGCCGAGCCGCAGCCCGAGCCGCAGCCCGAGCCGCAGCCCGGCCCGCAGTGACGAGCCGGGCCGCCCCCGGCGGGCGGCCCGGGAATTCGCGTCCGGCTGCTACCGTGCGTGTGTGAGTACACCGTCGCCTGCTACGCCGCCCGCCGCGCGCGGCACGCGCGTGCGCGGCACCCGGCAGGCCGAGGCGCTGTCCGCCGTGCTGGCGGGCCTGCCGGGCTTCTGCAGCGCCCAGCAGATCCACGCTGAGCTGCGTAACCGCGGCGAGCACGTCGGCCTGACGACCGTCTACCGGCACCTGCAGGTGCTCAGCGAGAGCGGCCAGGTCGACGCCATCCGCGACGCCAGCGGCGAGACGCTCTACCGCCGCTGCCGCAGTGGCGCCCATCACCACCACCTGACCTGCCGCAACTGCGGGCGCAGCGTGGAGGTCGAGGGCCGCGCGGTGGAGCTCTGGGCCGAGCAGGTCGCCGCGGAGGCGGGCTTCACCGACGTCGGCCACACCGTGGAGCTGTTCGGGCTGTGCCCGGACTGCGGCTCCGGCGCGCCGCGCGCCCGGTCCTCCGGGGAGGACCGGGCGCGGTAGGGCGCGGCCGCGGTCAGCGCCCCGTTTCGCCGGGGCCGCGGCGGTTCAGTTCACCGTGATGGTGAACCTGGTCACGCCGGCGGCCTTGGTCACGCGGTCCCTGGCGGTGATGACGACCGAGTAGACCGTGCCGGGCGGGATCGAGGCGGTCACCGTCCCGGTGATCGCGGCGTGGGTCGAGCCGGTGACCGCGGCGATGGACAGGCCCGGCGGCAGGCCGGCGGCCGAGTAGGCCAGCGACCTGACCTTGGCCCGGGAGTCCAGGCCGATGATGGCCAGGCTGTAGGCGGCGCCGGCCGGGACGGTCTTGGTCCCGGGGTCGACCAGGGTGACCGGCTTGGTGCCCGCGCGGGAGAACCCGTAGGCGCCGGCGGGCGTGCCCAGGCCGGTCGGCCCGTCGTACCCCACCTCCGCCTGGCAGAGGTAGGCGCTCCCGGCGGGGCACGTCCCGTCGACGCCGGCGGTCACGTCGTGAAAGTGCGCCGGGTGCTGGTAGAGGTAGGACGCGGGGTAGGTCCGCGGCGCCGGGGTCCCGGCCAGCGCGAATACGCCGGTGATGATCGGCGCGGCGGCGCTGGTCCCGCCGAGCTGCGCCCAGGTGCCCTGGGTCTTATAGGTGTCGTAGACGGCGACGCCGGTGGCCGGGTTGGCCACGGCCGCGACATCGTTCTCCGTGCGGTTCGGGCAGCCGCCCGGGGCGATGTCGACCGCCTCGCGCTGCCAGGACGGCTTGGCCGTGTACGGCGAGCAGCCGGATCCGGTTCCGCCGGTCGAGGCGCGGTCGGCGCTGCCCCAGGCGGTCTCCGTCCAGGCCCGCCCGGCGGACGGCACGTGCCGGAGCGTGGTCCCGCCGACGGCGGTGACGAACTGCAGGTCGGCCGGGTAGACCGTGCCGTACCCGGAGTCCCCGGCGGCGAAGACGATGGCGTCGCCCGGGTGATTGAAATAGTGGTTGTAGACCCACTGGCCACGGGCCTCGGTGCCGCTCCAGCTGTTGGACACGAACTTCGCGCCGGCCGCCACGGCGGCGTCCTCGGCCTCACCCAGGCTCGTGTTGGTCGGCGAGTTCGACTCGACCAGGACCAGGTGGCACAGCGGGCAGATCGCGGACACCATGTCCAGGTCCAGGGACTCCTCGACCGCCCAGCCGGTGTTCGCCCTGGGCAGCGGCCTGGCCTTCCCGTGCTGGTTGATGATCCGCAGGCAGCCCGATGCGGTCGTGCAGGCCCCGAGCCCGAAGTGACTGCGGTAAGCGGCCAGGTCACTCGCCGCATGCGGGTCGGCGTAGGCGTCCACGATCGCGACGGTCCGGCCCCGGCCCTTCGAGGCCGAGGCCGCGGCCAGCCCGTAGGCGCTGCGCAGGCTGGCCGGCCCGTAGCCGGGCACCGTGCCGATGTCCGGCACGAAGGCCCGGGCGCCGGCCTGCGACCCGGCCAGCTGGTATACCGCCTGGCAGGCTAGCTGGCCGGGCTGGGCCGGCAGCGGGCAGACCCGGCGCTCGTCGTCCGGCAGGGCCGCGGCGGCCCGTGCGACCGCCGCCACCCCCGGCTGCGCGGTCCGGCCGCCGGCCGGCGCGGCGGCGGCCGCGGGCGCCGCCGCCACGCTGATGCCCGCCAGGCCGGCGCCCGCGATGACGAATGACAGGAAAGCCACGAGATGCCTATTGCGCCAGGCCCGCACGAATTAGTCCCTTCTATTCGCGCGGCCCCCGTGCTGGATTGGCAGGCATCGGAGCAGAAACCGCGACTGTGAGTTTTTAGCAGACCCCACAGTGCACGCGACGGCGAATAGCGAATAATTCAGCTAAGCCTGACCCGGCCGCCAGGGAACTGCGGTGCGATATTGCCGGATTGTCGCTGGTCTCCGCCATGCAGAATTCTCTGATCCTGCGACTCGGTGGACGTGATAAGCGCCCGCCCTCAGGCTATGATCGGCCTTTCTGGAGCCGTCTCGCCCTGGTTATCCCTGGGACAAAATCGACTTAACTGCATTATGCCGGAACCTCGGCTGAATGAAAGGACTGACAGGTGAGCCCTGCCGCTAGCAGCGGCCGCGGCGTCGAGACCGACGGACCGTGGCACCGCATTCAGGCCAGGATGCCGCGCCGCCTCCGGACGGGCCTCGGTGCGGCCGCCGGCGCATCGGGAGCCGTGGCCATGGCCGCGGCCGCCGCCCTCGCCCTGGCCGCGCCGGCCAGCGCCGGCGTGAGCCACGCCAGTCCGCCCGCCGCGGCTCACCCTTCTCGTAACACGTACGCGCTTCAGCTGAAGGCGATGCCGAGGGGAACGGTCGCCTTCGGCTGGCGGCACGGCCGCCTCACGGTCCGCGCCGCGATCATCGGGCTCACGCCCGGGTCATCGCACGCCGTGCACCTCCGGATTCCCGGCCGAGCCCGGGTCGTCGGGCTCAGTACCCTTAACGCCAACGGCGTGGGCCAGGCCCACGTGACCCTGACCAGCAATTTCGCGGGTCATCTGGCGGCCGGCAGCCGCTTGGTGATCAGTATGGGGACGGGCGCCAGCGAACTCGCCCGGGAGCCGATCGCCGTGACCGGCCGGCTGAGCGATCCCGGCCGCCGGCCGCACCGGCTCGTCGCGGTGGAGGTCACCCCCCGCGGAATCCCCTATGGCACGCCGCGGGGCCGGGCCACCGTCTCCTACAGCCCGCGCCGCCATACGCTGACCGTCACCGTCACCGCCAGCGGGATCACGCCCGGCCCGCACGCCGCCCACATCCATCTCGGCAGCTGCCAGCGGCAGGGGCCGGTCCGGTACATGCTGGGGGACCTCGTCGCCAACCGGCATGGCCAGGTCGTGCGCGCGGTCCGGGTCTTCACCCACGTGACCGCGCCGATCCCGGCTCGCGGCTGGTACCTGAACATCCACCAGGGAAATACCGGCAACATCCTCAGCAACGGCCAGCCGACCATCTACTTCCGGCCGCTTATCTGCGCGAACCTCAGGGCGTGACGAACCTGGGCGCGGCCGGCGGCCGGGACGACCGGGCCGGATGCTCCCGGCCCGTCACCGGTGGCCGAGCACCGGGTGCGGCACGTACGGCTCCTCGAGCCGCGCGGCCTCGTCCGGCGTGAGGCTGAGCTCCTCCGCGGCCAGGGCGTCTTCCAGGTGCCCGAGCCGGGTGGCGCCGATGATGGGCGCCGTCATCCCCGGCTGCTGCAGCAGCCATGACAGCGCCACCTGAGCGGGGGGAACGTCGCGGGCGGCGGCCACCTCGGCCACCCGGTCGACCACGTCGAAGTCGGAGTCCTGCTGGTAGAGCGAGTCGCCGAAGGCATCGGAGTTGGCCCGCGTCGTGCGCCGCTCTCCCGCCCGGGTCCGGTTCCCGGCCAGCACCCCGCGCGCCAGCGGGCTCCACGGAATGACGCCGACGCCCTGGTCTATGCACAGCGGGATCATCTCCCGCTCCTCCTCGCGGTAGATCAGGTTGTAGTGATTCTGCATGGAAACGAACCGGGTGAAGCCGTGGCTCTCAGCGACGTGCTGCGCCTTGGCGAATTGCCACGCGTACATGCTGCTCGCCCCGATATACCGGGCCTTTCCGGCGCGGACGACATCGTGCAGGGCCTCCATCGTCTCCTCGATGGGCGTGTGATTGTCCCAGCGGTGGATCTGATAGAGGTCCACGTAATCCATGTTGAGCCGGCGCAGCGAGGCGTCGATCCCGGACAGGATGTGCTTGCGGGACAGCCCGCGGTCGTTCTGGCCGGGGCCCACGGGGTTGAAGACCTTGGTCGCGACGACCATCTCGTCGCGCCCGAAGAACTTCGGCAGCAGGCGGCCCGTCGCGACCTCGCTCGCGCCGCCTGAGTAGGCGTCCGCCGTGTCGTAGAACGTGATCCCGCCGTCCGCGGCCGCCTTCACGATCGGCTCCGCGGCGTCCTCGTCGAGCACCCACGGCCGGTCGCTGTCGTTGCCGTAGCTCATCATCCCCAGGCACACCCGCGACACCCGCAGGCCCGTCGTTCCGAGATTGACATATTTCATGCCGTTGTCTCCTGTCTCCCGGCATCGTTGCGCACCCCGTGGCTTGACCGTATCCGGGCCGGAAACACCCCTGATCGCCGCCTGCAGGCTTGGACCGGCCCCCCTGATACGTTCCGTTATCGAGTAACCACTTAAAGCCACTAAGCGAGCGCGGCGGCGCCCGGCGCTGCCGACTGCCAGGGGGGAACGGAATGCGCGTGACGTCACTGACCGGCCGGCTGGCCGCCGCCGCCGGCGCACTCGGGATCGCCGCCTTAGCCACCGGCCTGGCCGGCCCGGGCCTGGCCACCGCGGCCGTCGCCGCCGCCGGCCACCCGGCCCGGGTGACCGGCATCCCGGCGGGCGCGAAGGCGGCGGCCGCGGCGGCCGGGGCGGCCATCGCGCGCGCGGCCATCGCGGATGCCGGGCACGGGCCGGCCGCCGCGGCACCGGCGGCCCGGGCCCGCCCGGCCGGGGTCATGCCGGTCCCGGTCAAGCTCACCCTGGGCCAGTGGCCGGGCCGGGCCGGGACCCGGGCGGCCGCGAAGTACTATGGCTACCCGTACCCGCACCCGCCGGCCTGCACCGACGGCGGGGCCTGCGTCGCCGACAAGTGGGCGTTCTACCGCGGTCAGTGCACGTCCTGGGTCGCCTTCCGGCTGAACGAGCTCAACGGGATCGCGTTCACCAACTACTACGGCGGCGCCGGGCGGTGGGGCGATGCCGTGCACTGGAAGAAGCAGGCCACGGAGCTCAAGATCACGGTGAACACCACCCCGAGTCCGGGTGCCGTCGCCTGGTACGCGTCCACCAAGCCCGCGCCCGACGGGCACGTCGCCTACGTCGAGGCGGTCAACTCAAAGACGTCGTTCATCATGTCGGAGATGAACTACGACGCCGACAACGGCTTCTGGGTCCACACCATCACCAAGTCGACCGGCGACTGGCCGACCGCATTCATCCACTTCGCCACGGTCGCCCCGCACTGACCGGCCGCCGCCGGTACCGGGCGGCGGCCCGCCCGGTGCCGGCGGCCGGGAAGCCGCTCAGGCGACGTACGGCTCGCTGCCGGAATCGGTGATCATCGGCCGGCCCGCCGCCGCCCAGTCCTGCATGCCGCCGGCCACGTTCACGGCGTCCCAGCCGGATCCGACCAGCGCGAGGGTGGCGCGCGCCGACCGGCCACCCGACCGGCAGATTACGTAGATGGTCGTGTCCCGCGGCACCTCGGTCGCCCGGGTGCCGAGGTCGCCCAGCGGAATGTGCGTCGCCCCCGGCGCATGGCCCGCGGCCCACTCATCGTCCTCGCGCACATCGAGCAGCCACGCGCCGTCCGGCACGCTCGCCGCCGTCACCTCCGCAGACGCCACCGTCCTCACCCGCTCCCTCGAAACTTGATGACCGTCATGCCCGGTCACCTGGATAGCCGGCGGCAGCCGCCGCCCCCAGGACACCCTATGGTCAAAGTGGCCGGGCGGCGGAACGGGCGCTTAGATGGGCGACGTGATGATTCGCGAAGCACAGCCGGGTGAGCTGGTGGCCGTGGCCGACCTGCGGGTCGCCGCCTATGCGGCCGGGGGCTTCCTCAACGCCGAGTACGCGCCGGAGCTGCGGGCGCTAGGCACGGCGGGCGACGGCACCGTGATCGTCGCCGTCCCGGACGACGCCCGCGCGCCGGGCCTGATCGGCACGATCATGCTGGTCACCTGGCCGCAGGCCGGGGAGCTGGTCAGCGGGCCCGATGAGGCCGAGATCCGCGCGCTGGCCGTCGCGCCCGGCGTCCAGGCGGGCGGCGCGGGCACCCGGCTGCTGCTGACCGCGCTGAACTGGGCGGAGCTGGCGGGAGCTCGCCGGGTCGTCCTGTCGACCCTGCCGGAGATGCGGGCCGCGCACCGCCTGTACGAGCGGACCGGCTTCCGGCGGCTGCCCGAGCGCGACTGGTCGCCACGGCCCGGCGTCCAGCTGCTGGCCTACAGCCTGGAGCTGGACCGGCTGTCCGCGAATCAGCCCGGGCCCGGCCCGCGCAGCTAGCTCCGCGGCGGCGCCGGCCGTCCCGGCCGCCCTCAGGCCGCCGGCGGCCCGTCGTCGGAACGGCTCGCGGCGGTCACCGTGGCGCCGCGGCCGTCCGCGGCGGGCTCGTCGGCGGCCGCGGTGTCGTTCACCCGGCGCAGGTGCTTGGCCATCGAGCGGAACAGGAAATACAAGACGATGGCCAGGCCGAACACGACCAGGAAACCGAGCGTGCCGGGCTGGTCGAATGCGCTCGGCGACGCGGCGGCCAGCACTGTCACAAGCTCACCCTCTCCCGGATGCCGGCGAACAGGTCGTCCTCGAGGTCAGCCGGCTCATTGCGCCCAGTATCCACCACCGGCAGGTCGACCACCGACCTGGCCAGGTGGTAGTCCTCGGTCGGCCAGACGGACCGCTGGATCTCCGCCGAGCAGGCGAACCAGTGCCCGGCCGGGTCGATCTGAGTGGCGTGGGCCAGCAGGGCCTGGTCGCGGAGGCTGAAGTAGTCACCGCAGTTGATCTTGGTCGTGACCGGGTGCCGGACGCGGGGCGGCTTCCCGTCCGCCTTCTGCTCGGCCGCCTTCCGCGCGTCGGCCTCCCACTTCTCGAGGCGCTCAGCGTAGGGGGACTCGAGGCCCAGGCGGAGCATCTCCTCGTGCAGCGCGATCAGCCGCTCGCGGCTATGGCCCAGGAAGTAGTACAGCTTCAGCGGCTGCCACGGCTCACCGCAGCCCGGGTACCGGTCCGGGTCGCCGGCCGCCTCGAAGGCCTCGATGGCGACCTGGTGGGTCTTGATGTGGTCGGGGTGCGGGTAGCCGCCGTTCTCGTCGTAGGTCAGCAGCACGTGCGGGCGGAACTCCCGGACGGCCGCCACCAGCGGCGCGGCGGCCTCCTCCAGCGGCACCAGCGCGAAGCAGTCCTCCGGCAGCGGCGGGAGCGGGTCACCCTCGGGCAGGCCCGAGTCGGTGAAGCCGAGAAACCGCTGCTCGATGCCGAGGATCGCGCGGGCCCGGTCCATCTCCTGCCGCCGGATGGCGGGCAGGTTGGCCCGGACCTCGGGCGACTCCATGGCCTTGTTCAGGATGTCGCCGCGCTCGCCGCCGGTCAGCGTGCAGACCATGACCCCGGCGCCCTCGTGCACGTAGCGGGCCATGGTCGCGGCGCCCTTGCTCGACTCGTCGTCGGGGTGGGCGTGCACGGCCATCAGGCGCAGTTCACCCGGGGGCACGGCCCCGGCCGGAGGGCGAGCGGCACCAGCGTCAGAAGTCACGGCAGACAACGAGAAATCCCTTTCGGTCGCGCATAGCTCGTATGAACTGGTCCCCTAACGGGCATATCACGCTGCATCTCGTCATACGAGGCACGTCCCTGCGCTCGCAACGGCAACGCGGTGACCAGCACCGAGGAGCTATTGTGCAGCACAACAAGGCCGGCCACGGACCGCATTCCCGTGATTGCGCTGGCGTGGCGGCCCGGCCCGGCCGGGCGGGACCATTGACAAGGTGCGACATAGTCGCCGAGCCTTGTTAGCCTCGGATGATTGCCCCCAACCGGGTCCCGCTGGACCCAGCGGAAGAGACTCAGAGCTCCGCACCCACGCAAGGAGTACCCGTGACCGAAACCCGCGATGACACCGTCACCTGGCTCACCCAGGAGGCGTACGACCGGCTGAAGGCCGAGCTGGCTTACCTCTCGGGAACGGGCCGCGTCGAGATCGCGAAGAAGATCGAGGCTGCCCGGCTGGAGGGCGACCTGAAGGAGAACGGCGGCTACCACGCCGCCAAGGATGAGCAGGGCATCATGGAGGCCCGGATCATCACGGTCACCAACATCCTGAACAGCTCCCGGGTCGGCACGGCCCCGCGCACCGACGGCGTCGTCGGGCCGGGCATGACCGTGACCATCCAGTTCGCGGGCACCGAGGACGAGGTGACCTTCCTGCTCGCCTCGCGTGAGGAGAGCGGCTCGCCGATCGACGTCTACTCGCCCCGCTCCCCCCTCGGCGCGGCCATCATGGGCAAGAAGGTCGGCGAGACCGCCACCTACAGCCTGCCCAACGGCCGGCGCTCGACGGTCGAGATCCTGGAGGCCGTGCCGTACGCCGGCATGTAGCGGACACCCGGATCAGCGACCCGGCCAGCTCTGTTAGCTGACGAGCTCCGGCTCGGGCTGGGCGACAGCCTCCCCGGGCGGCTCGGACCGGCCCCGCAGCGGGACTTCCCGGATCAGCAGGGCCAGCACGAAGACCACCGCCGCGGCCGGGGCGGCCCACACGAAGACGCCGTCCACGGCGTGGCTGATGGCGACGAACGCCGCGCTGCGGACGGCGGCCGGCAGGGTGTTGATGGTGGCCGGGTCGAGCTGGCTGCCGCCCGCGGCGAGGTGCACGCCGGGCACCAGGGCGTGCATCGTCCCGGCCAGCCGCCGGGTGAAGATCACCCCGAACAGCGAGACGCCGATCGAGCCGCCGATCTGCTGGAAGAACATCCGCGAGCTGCTGGCTACGCCCATGTCGCGGGGGTGGACGCTGTTCTGCACGATCAGCCCGGTGATCTGCATGAGGAAGCCCATGCCCGCGCCGAGAACCACGAACC
>FSXZ01002519.1_pt1 | contig 13444 bp, 13 predicted proteins | sample 1638121 | NCBI WGS metagenome assembly FSXZ01 (sample SAMEA3914788, study PRJEB12502) | metagenome | biome: forest; material: soil | place: Canada | collected 2011-07-03 | depth 0.1 m
CACCCTGTGACCAACAGCTACAGCGCGGCCCTGCTGATCCTGCTGGGCCTGTTCCTGCTCGGCGGCGTGATCTCCTTCGCCAAGCAGGGCCTTTCCAAGATGATCATCACGGCGCTCGGGGTGTGCAGCGCGCTGGCGCTCGCCTCCGGCGTCATGCGGTGGAAGTAGCCGGGGCATGACCGAGCTCGCGAGCGAATCGACGGGCGCCGCATGAGCACCGTCGCCATCCTCGACTACGGCTTCGGCAACGTCCGCTCGGCCGAGCGGGCGGTGGCCCGCCAGGGCGCCGAGGTCACCATCACCTCCGATTTCGAGGCCTGCGTCGCCGCGGACGGGCTGCTGGTGCCCGGCGTCGGCGCCTACGCGGCCTGTATGAGCGGGCTGCGACGCGTGCTCGGACACCGGGTGATCGGGCGCCGGCTGGCCGGCGGGCGCCCCGTGCTCGGCATCTGCGTCGGCATGCAGGTGCTGTTCGAGCAGGGCGTCGAGCACGGCGTGCGCACCGAGGGCTGCGGCGAGTGGCCCGGCACGGTGGGGCCGATCGAGGCCCCGGTGGTGCCGCACATGGGCTGGAACACCCTGACCATGCCGGGCGACTCGGCCATGTTCGCCGGGATCGAGCCGGACGAGCGGTTCTACTTCGTGCACTCCTACGCCGCCCTCGACTGGTCCCTGACCGACACCGGCGCGCTGCCCACCCCCAAGGTGGCCTGGTGCGACTACGGCGCACGGCCGTTCGTGGCCGCGGTGGACAACGGCCCGCTGTGGGCCACCCAGTTCCATCCGGAGAAGTCCGGCGACGCCGGCGCGCAGCTGATCGCCAACTGGATCAAGACCCTGTGACCTTCTCGACGCTCGACTGGTAAGGAACACGCATGTCCAAGCTCGAACTCCTGCCCGCGGTGGACGTGGAGGACGGCCAGGCGGTCCGGCTGGTGCGCGGTGAGGCGGGCACCGCCACGTCCTACGGCGCGCCGCTGGAGGCCGCGCTGGCCTGGCAGGGCGCCGGAGCCGAGTGGGTGCACCTGGTGGACCTCGACGCCGCCTTCGGCCGCGGCTCCAACCGGGAACTGCTGGCCGCCGTGGTGGCCGCGCTCGAGGTCAAGGTGGAGCTGTCCGGCGGCATCAGGGACGACGCGTCGCTGCGCGCCGCCCTGGCCACCGGCTGCACCCGGGTCAACCTGGGCACCGCCGCGATGGAGAACCCGGAGTGGGTGGCCAAGGCCATCGCCGAGCACGGCGACCGGATCGCGGTGGGCCTGGACTGCAAGCTGGAGGACGGCTCCTGGCGGCTGCGCGGCCGCGGCTGGACCACCGACGGCGGCGAGCTGTTCGAGGCGCTGGCCCGGCTCGACGCCGAGGGCTGCGCCCGCTACGTGATCACCGACGTGAACAAGGACGGCATGCTGGCCGGCCCCAACGTCGAGCTCTACCGCACCGTGTGCGCCGCCACCGACCGCCCGGTGGTGGCCTCCGGCGGCGTCTCCAGCATCGAGGACCTGCGCGCGCTGGCCGGTCTGGTCCCGGACGGGGTCGAGGGGGCTATCGTGGGCAAGGCGCTGTACGCGGGCGCGTTCACCCTCGAACAGGCCTTGGAGGCTGTGTCCCGTTGACCGTACTCCGTGTCTCCTCGGGCGGCCCGTGGGAGGACGCCTTCGGTTTCAGCCGCGCCGTGATAGCCGGTCCGCACGCCTATGTCTCCGGCGCCTCCGCCCTGGTGAACGGGGTGGTGCACCACGAGGGCGACCCGTTCCAGCAGGCGCTGACCGCGTTCGGCGTGGCGCTGGAGACGCTGGCGCAGGCCGGATTCGGCCCCGAGCACGTGGTGCGCACCCGGATGTACGTCACGCACACCCGGGACATGGACGCGGTCGGCCGCGCGCACAAGCAGCTGTTCGACGCCGTCCGCCCGGCCGGGACGATGCTCGTGGTCTCCAAGCTGATGGACGCTCAGATGCTGGTAGAGGTCGAGCTCGACGCCTACCGGGAAGGTGCCCGATGACGCTCGCGGTCCGCGTGATCCCCTGCCTCGACGTGGACGCGGGCCGGGTGGTCAAGGGCGTCAACTTCGAGAACCTGCGCGACGCGGGAGACCCGGTGGAGCTCGCCCGGGCCTATGACGCGGCCGGCGCCGACGAGCTGACCTTCCTGGACGTGACCGCCTCGAGCGGGGACCGGGAGACCACCTACGACGTGGTGCGGCGCACCGCCGAGCAGGTGTTCATCCCGCTCACCGTAGGCGGCGGGGTGCGTTCGGCCGACGACGTGGACCGGCTGCTGCGCGCGGGCGCGGACAAGGTCGGGGTGAACACCGCCGCGATCGCCCGCCCGGAGCTGATCACCGAGATCGCCGAGCGGTTCGGCCGCCAGGTGCTGGTGCTCTCGGCCGACGTGCGCCGCTGCTTCGGCGAGGTGCGCACCGACTCCGGCTTCGAGGTGACCACGCACGGCGGGCGCACCTCCACCGGCATCGACGCGGTCGCCTGGGCCGCGCGCGCGGCCGAGCTCGGCGCCGGGGAGATCCTGCTGAACTCGATGGACGCGGACGGCACCAAGGACGGCTACGACCTGGAGCTGATCCGCCTGGTGCGGGCCGAGGTGGCGGTCCCGGTGATCGCCTCCGGCGGCGCCGGGCGGGCGGCGGACTTCGCCCCCGCGGTGGCCGCGGGCGCGGACGCGGTGCTGGCCGCCTCCGTCTTCCACTTCGGCGAGCTGTCCATCGGCGAGGTCAAGTCGGCACTGCGCGAGGCGGGGCACCCGACCCGCTGAACCCGCGGCTACTCCGTCAGGGCCCGCAGACGCGTTCTGCGGGCCCTTCGCCGTCCCGCGACGGCCGTCACGTTGACGCTCTTCGCCCGCACGCGTAAGTTGAAGCTGCTGCAGTGTTCATCAGCCTGCAATGAGTTCACAAGTATGAACAGGATGGTCTGCGCGTGCCGAAGATCACCGATGTCGTCATCACCCCGGTGGCGGTGCTCGACCCGCCGCTGCTCAACGCCTCCGGCGTGCACCAGCCCTACCAGTTGCGGGCGATCATCGAGGTGCACACGGACGCCGGGGTGACCGGCCTGTCCGAGGCGTACGGCGACGACCCGACCCTGGCCAACCTGCGCAAGGCCGCCCCGGCGCTGGTCGGGCTGAGCGTCTTCGACGTCAACGGCCTGATGAGTCGGGTGGCGCTGGCGCTCGGCGCGGTGACCCCGACCAACCTGACCGAGCTGGTCGGGCGCGTCTCCCGGGAGAAGACCGTGGCCCAGACCGCCGGCGCGTTCGAGGTGGCCTGCTACGACGCGCAGGGCCGGGCCACCGGCCAGCGCGTGTGCGATCTGCTCGGCGGCGCGGTGCGCGAGTCGGTGCCCTACAGCGCCTACCTGTTCTACCGCTGGGCCGTGCACCCCGACGGCGCCACCGGCCCGGGCTACCCGGACGACGACTGGGGCGACGCGCTCGACCCCGAGGGCATCGTGCGCCAGGCCAAGCGGCTGGTGGACACCTACGGCTTCGGCTCGCTCAAGCTCAAGGGCGGCGTGTTCGAACCCGAGGCCGAGGCCGAGGCGATCGAGGCGCTGCGCGAGGCGTTCCCGGAGCACCCGCTGCGGCTCGACCCCAACGCCAACTGGTCGGTGCAGACCTCCAAGCGGATCGCGCCGCGGCTCGAAGGCCTGCTCGAGTACCTCGAGGACCCGACCGGCGGCAACCCGGGCATGGCCGAGGTCGCCCGGGCCACCTCGCTGCCGCTGGCCACGAACATGTGCGTGACCTCGTTCGAGGAGGTGCCCGAGGCGGCGCGGCTCGAATCGGTCTCCGTCGTGCTCTCCGACCACCACTACTGGGGCGGCTTCCGCGCCTCGCTCAAGCTCGCCGGGATCTGCGACACCTTCGGCTGGGGCGTGTCGATGCACTCGAACACCCACCTCGGCGTCTCCCTCGCCGCGATGACGCACCTGGCCGCGGCCGTGCCGACGCTCACCTACGCCTGCGACACCCACTCCCCGTGGACGCGCGAGGACGTCATCCAGCCCGGCGCGCTGGTCTGGGAGAAGGGCTCACTCGGCGTCCCCGGCACGGCCGGCCTCGGCGTGGAACTGGACCGGGACGCGCTGGCGAAACTGCACCGGCAGTACCTCGACTGCGGTGTCCGCTCCCGCGACGACCTGTCCGCGATGCGGCTGAAGGACCCGACCTGGGAGCGGCTCAACCCCCGGTTCTGACCGCTGGCCGACGATCGCCGAGTACCAGGACGCGTCGGCCGTGAACGGCCCGATCCGCGGGAGCAGCGTCAGCAGTCTGATGATCGGCGTGCCGTACTCGCGGCTGACGACTGTCGGCTGACAGATATTGACATCTGTCATTCCATCCCGCATCCTGGAGTCACGACCACGAGGAGGCGTCGATGATCAGCACGCGCACGCTCGGTACCGGCTCGGCCGCCGAATCCTCCGGGGCACTCGGCCTCGGCCTGATGGGCATGTCCGGGATGTACGGCCCGGCCGAGGAGTCCGACTCCGTCGAGACCATCCGCGCCGCCGTCGAGGCGGGCGTGAACCTGCTCGACACCGGCGACTTCTACGGTATGGGCCACAACGAGATGCTGCTCGGCCGCGCCCTGAAGCAGCTGGGCCTGGACCGGGACGCGGTGCGGATCTCGGTCAAGTTCGGCGCTCAGCGCGGTCCGGACGGCTCCTGGCTCGGCTACGACGCGCGCCCGGCCGCCGTGAAGACCGCGCTGGCCTACACCCTCACCCGGCTCGGCGTGGACCACATCGACATCTACCGCCCGGCCCGGCTCGACCCGAACGTGCCGATCGAGGAGACCGTCGGCGCGATCGGCGAACTGGTGCAGGCGGGTTACGTCCGGCACCTGGGCCTGTCCGAGGTCGGCGCCGAGACCATCCGCCGGGCCCACGCGGTGCTCCCGGTCACCGACCTGCAGATCGAGTACTCGCTGATCTCCCGTGGCCTCGAGGAGTCCATCCTGCCGACCACGCGCGAGCTCGGCATCGGCATCACCGCGTACGGCGTGCTCTCCCGCGGCCTGATCAGCGGCCACTGGACGCCCGAGCGCTCCACCAACGCCACCGACTTCCGCACCCACGCCCCGCGCTTCCAGGGCGAGAACCTCACCCGCAACCTCGAACTCGTCGAGGCGCTGCGCAGCGTCGCCGCGGCCAAGGGCGCCTCGGTCGCGCAGATCGCGATCGCCTGGGTGCTGGCTCAGGGCACGGACATCGTCCCGCTGATCGGCGCCCGCCGCCCGGACCGGCTGACCGAGGCCCTCGGCGCGCTCGAGGTCGAACTCACCGCCGAGGACCTGGCCCAGATCGAGAAGGCGGTGCCGAAGGGCGCCGCGTCCGGCGAGCGCTACGCCGCCGCGCAGATGTCTTCGCTCGACAGCGAGAGCTGAGCCGATGAACGCGGCGCAGCCGCTGACGCGGGAACAGATCCTGCAAGCGGCCAAGGAAGCGCTGCGCCGCTACGGCCCGGCCAAAGCCACCGTGGTCGACGTCGCGCAGGCGCTCGGCGTCTCCCACGGCACGGTCTACCGGCACTTTCCCACCAAGGCGGCGCTGCGCTCCGCCGTGGTGCGCGAAGGCCTCGCCGCGGTCTCCCGCGACCTCGGCGCCATCGCCGAGGAGCAGGGCCCCGCCGTCGAGCGGCTGCACCGCTGGCTCGACACGCTGATCAGCCGCAAACAGGGCTACGCGCGCGAAGACCCGGAACTGTTCGCCACCTACACCCGCACCGCCGACGACGACCCCGACGCCGTCGCGGAGCACGTCTCCGCCCTCGCCGAACAGATCACCCACATCCTGCGCGACGGCGTCACCGCCGGCGAGATCCGCCCCACCGCCCTGTCCGCCGGCGGCCGCGCCGTCCTCGACGCCACCGCCCGCTTCCACGCCCCCGCCCACGCCCCCGAATGGACCTCACCCGCCATCGCCGCCGACTTCGACGCCGTCTGGACCCTGCTCCTCCTCGGCCTGGAACAACCCCGCGACACCCAGCCGTCCCCGCACCCCTAGCCCGCCGCAAAGCACCGGCCCGCGGCACTCAGCCCACAGGCCCGACCCGCCCGAGCCATCCGCAGTCCGCCATCCGCGCTCCGCCGTCTGACGTACGTGGTCTGCCGTCTGTGGTCTGCCGTCCGCCGTCCGCTCAGCCGGCGAACGCCCGCACCGCTTCCAAGTCCGCCGCGGACGCCAATCCCGCGTGGTACAGCCGCAACTCCGCTGCCCCGGCGGCGCGCAGTTCGGCCACCCAGTCCGCGAGTCCGGCTCGGTCCGACCCCATCCCGGCGACGATGTTCACCGTCGCGGCCAGCGGCTGCGCGCCGAGCCCCGAGCTCGCCTCCGCGCTTGCCTTCGTGCTCGCCTGAGCCATCGCGGCGGCGTAGGTCTGAAGCTGCGTCAACGCGTCCTGCGACCGGACGCCGCCGCATTGCAGGACGGCGCCGAACGTCGCGTCGGGGGTGGTGCCCGGGTTGGCGCCGACGGCGAGGGGGTTGGGGCTGGTGTGGAGCAGGACCGGCAGGTCCGCGCGTACGCCGCGTACCGCTTCGACCATCTCGGCCTGGAATTCGGCCGCAGCCTGGATGCGCAGCAAGCCGGCCTCGTCCGCGATTTCCGCGTGCAGTTTCGCGGCGTCCTCGTCCTTGCCCCCGTCTCCGCGCAGCACCGACTCCAGTGCGTCGCGTACCCGGTCGCGCAGGTGGTCGAGGGCGTTGCGGGCGTACCAGGCTTCGCAATGCCCGCAGAAGCAGAGGTTCAGCAGGAACTTCGCATCCTGATCGAACGCGACGGCGCCGGTCTTGTCGTGTGCGTGCAGGTGGTCGTAGCCGTACCAGCCGCAGGACTCGAGTTCGACGCCGTCGATGTCCGGCTGCGCGGCCACCTCGGCGGCCAGACGGGCGCAGTAGTCGCGTACGGCGGGGGAGTTCACACACAGCGCCCACGGGTACGGGTCGCCGAAGGCGTTGACGACCGCGTGCTCGGGGTGCAGGGTGCCGAGGCGCTGGTTGTGGGTCAGGATCGTCCACCCGTAGACCTTCAGGCCCGCCTCGCGCAGGCGCGGCGCCGACTCGGTGAACGTGCCGGGTGCCCAGCTCGCCTCGGCAGGGCTCAGCAGTGAGCCCCGCCAGTGCGCCGGATCGGGGCGGTAGTACACCGCCGAGTGGCCGGCTGTGACGACCTTGCGCCGCGGGTGGCGCGGCGAGAGCGCCCTGACCGTGTGGTACGCGGCGGCCAGGGTCACCCGGTCCGCGCCGAGCCCGGCGATCCGGTCCGGGCAGTGCGGGTCGCCCGCCACGTCCCAGGGGTAGAGGTTGACGCCGAGCCCGGGAACGGTCATGCGGCTGCTTCTCCTGCCTGTCCTGCGCGTTGTCTGAGGGTTGGGGGACGCGTGCTCGGCTGTGGTTCCAGGCGTTGCTCAGGCCGCGGCGATGGCCTCGCGGGCGCGATCGATCAGGGCCAGGGCCTCGGCCACGTGCTCGGCGGCGGGCTCGACCAGGGGTGCGCGCACCGGGCCGACGTCGTGGCCGGTGGACCGGGTCAGGGCCTTGACCAGGGAGACCGCGTAGCCCGGGCGGGCGTTGCGCAGCTGGACGTAGGGGCGGAAGAACACGTCGACCAGGCGGTCCGCGGTGCTCCGGTCCTCGCCTTCGAGTGCGGCGTGGAAGGCGCGCGCGATGTCCGGGGCGAAGCAGAACACCGCGGACGAGTACAGCGGTACGCCGACCGCGCGGTACGCCTGCTGGGTCATCTCGGCGGTGGGCATTCCGTTGAAGTACTGGAAGTCCTTCGTACCGCTCGCCCGCACCGCGCTGACCACGCGCAACATCAGGTCCAGGTCGCCGCGCCCGTCCTTGAAGCCGACGATGTTGGGCACCTGGGCGAGTTCGATCACGGTCTCCGGGGCGAAGACGGTGGAGTCGCGCTGATACAGGATCAGGTCGAGATCGGTGCCCGCGGCCAGGGCGGTGTAGTGGCGCAGCAGGCCGTCCTGTCCGCCGTCCGCGCTGTACGGGGGGAGCACCAGCAGTCCGTCGGCGCCCGCCCGCTCGGCTGCGCGCGCGTATTCCAGCGCCAGCGCGGTGCCGTATCCGCACCCGCCGATCACCGGCACGCGCACGGCACCGCCATCCGCACCCGCCGATCCGGTCTCGCCTGTCGCGGCGGCGTCGGCGGCTTCCACGGCGGTGCGGACGATCTGCTCGTACTCGGCGGGGGCCAGGGCGGGGAACTCGCCGGTGCCGCAGGCGGCGAAGACGGCTCCCGGGTTGTGCGCGAGGCGGGCCTGGACGTGCGCGCGGTAGGCGTCCGGGGCGAAACGGCCCTGCTGGTCGAATGCGGTGACGGGGAAGAACAGCAGGCCGTCGAGGCGGCGGGGGCTGGCGGCACGGGGCGGCACGGAAGCGGGTCCCTTCAGCGGAGCGGGTGGTGGGCTCGGTGCCCATGTTCATCATCATGAACAATGTGCAGTAATCTGAATACATCGGCACCCTAGAACGGGAAAGATCGACCGTCAAGGGAACCCCGCCGACCACGCTCGGGCTCGCTGCGCATTCCGTATTCTGAACACTGGTCGCACTTGTGAACAGATCGAGGCCCTGGCACGATGGCCTCGATATGCGCGGGCTCGGTTCCGCGCCCGGCGGAAAGGGACCTCATGGCATCCGACTCCCAGGCTCGCCCGGCACGTCAGGGGCCCCGAGCCGCTGCCGGTTCCGCCTCCGCCGCGGCCGGCTCCGCTTCCGTTCACGCCGCCGTCTCCGCTTCGGGTGCCGGTGCGGCTCCGGCTGCTGCCCGGGCGTCCGAGGCGCAGGCTCCGGCCGCGGTGAAGTCGGCCGACCGGACCGTCGAGCTGCTCGAGCTGCTCTCGCGCACCGGCGAGCCGCTCACGCTCAGTGAGATTCAGCGGGAGCTGTCCTACCCGAAGTCGAGCCTGTTCGTGCTGCTGCGGACCCTGGTCGCGCGCGGCTGGGTGGAGACGGACCGGCGTGGCACCGGCTACTCGATCGGCGTCAGGGCTCTGCTGGTCGGCACCTCCTACCTGGACCGCGATCCGGTGATCCGGGCGGCGACGCGGGTGCTCGAGGAGCTGCGCGCCGAGGTCAACGAGACCGTGCACCTCGCCCGGCTCGACGGGTCCGACGTCGTCTACCTGGCCAGCCGGGAGTCCGCCCACCAGCTCCGGCTCACCTCCCGGGTCGGGCGGCGGCTGCCGGCGCACGCCACATCGCTGGGCAAGGCGCTGCTGGCCGAGCACACCGACGCACAGGTCGACGAGCTGCTGCCGGAGCAGCTCGACCCGCTCACCCCGCACACGCTGACCACCCGGCAGGCGCTGTTCACGGACCTGGCCGAGACGCGGGCGCGGGGGTACGCGGTCGAGCGCGGGGAGAACACCGTGGGACTCGGCTGCTTCGCCGTGGCGCTCGACTTCAAGAGGCCGGCCACCGATGCCATCAGCTGCTCCGTGCCCTCGGTGCGGCTCGACGACGCCGACCACGCGGCCCAGGTGCTGGACGCGATCGTGCGGCACGCCAAGGAACTGAGCGCGATTCTGCGCACCGGTTGAGCCGGTCGAGTCTGTTGAGCCGGTCGAGCCGACTCGGAAGGAGAACCCTTGTCCACCATCCTGATCACCGGTGCGGCGGGCGGAGTGGGGTCGCTGCTGCGGCCCCGGCTCGCCCGCCCCGGACGTACGCTGCGGCTGCTCGACCTCGCCGAGCTCACCGCGCCGGGGGAGCCTGCGGCGCCGACCGACGCGGCTAGCCCGGCCCCGGCGGCGCCCGCGCCGGAGACAGAGCCCACGCCGGCGACAGCTCCCGCGGAGGAACTCGTGCGCGCCTCGGTCACCGACCTGGACGCCATGATCGAGGCCTGTCAGGGCGTGGACGCCGTGATCCACCTCGGCGGGCAGGCCACCGAGGCGGCGTGGGACCGCATTCTCGAGGTCAACATCCACGGCACCTACACCGTCTTCGAGGCGGCTCGCCGCGCGGGGGTGCCGCGGGTGGTGTTCGCCTCCTCGAACCACGCGGTCGGCTTCCACACTCCGGCCGAGTACCCGCTGCCGGAGAACGTCACGCCTCTGCCGGACACCTACTACGGCGTCTCCAAGGTGGCGGGCGAGGGGCTCGGCGCGCTCTACGCCCATCGCTACGGCATGGACGTGATCTGCGTCCGGATCCTCAGCTGCTTCCCCGAGCCGACCGCGCTGCGCTCGCTCTCCACCTGGCTCTCGCCGGACGACGCCGGGCGGCTGTTCGAGGCCTGTATCACCGCGCCGCACCCGGGCTTCCGGATCGTCTACGGGGTGTCCGCGAACACCCGCGGCGGCTGGGTGTCGCTGGAGGGCGCCCGGGCGCTGGGCTATGAGCCGCGCGACGACGCCGAGGTCTACGCGGACAAGCTCACGGCCGAGTTCGGGCCGCTCGACCCGCAGGACCCGGTCTTCGCCCACCTCGGCGGCCCGTTCTGCTTTCCCTCCCTCGACGCTGAGAATCTGTGAGGCAACCATGACCGTCGCGGACGAGATCATCCAGGGCTACGACCCGCGCACCGGCCGGCCGGCCGGGGAGCCGGTCCCGGCCACCGCACCGGGCGAGGTGGACCGGGCGGTGGCCCGGGCCCAGAGTGCCTTCCCGGCCTGGACCCGGTTCGACCGGGCACGGGCGCTCGAGGCCGTGGCCGACGCGCTCGACGCGCACACCGCCGAGCTGGTCGAGCTCGCGGACCGGGAGACCGCGCTCGGCTCGGCCCGGCTGACCGGCGAGGTGGCCCGCACCACCGGGCAGCTGCGGCTGTTCGCCGAGGTGCTGGGCAACGGCGGGTATCGGGACACCGTGGTCGAGCCGGCCGACGGGGCCCGGCCGGACCTGCGCCGGATCAACCGGCCGATCGGCCCGGTGGCCGTGTTCGCCGCCTCCAACTTCCCCTTCGCCTTCTCGGTCGCGGGCGGGGACACCGCCTCCGCGCTGGCGGCCGGCTGCCCGGTGATCGTGAAGGCGCACGAAGCGCACCCGCACACCTCGCTGCGCACCGCCGAACTCGTCACCCGGGCGCTGGCCGGGGCCGGGGCGCCCGCGGGCGTATTCGAGCTCGTGTTCGGCTTCGAGGCCGGGGTGCACCTGGTGCGCCACCCGGGGGTGACCGGGGTCGGATTCACCGGGTCCACCCGCGGCGGCCTGGCGCTGGCCAAGCTGTGCGCCGAGCGGCCCAACCCGATCCCGTTCTACGGCGAGCTCGGCTCGGTCAACCCGGTGGTGGTGCTGCCGGGCGCGGTGGCCGCCCGCCGCGACGAGATCGCCGCCGGATACGCCGGATCGCTCACCCTCGGCTCGGGGCAGTTCTGCACCAACCCGGGCCTCGTATTCGTGCCCGAAGACGCGGCGCTGCTGGACGCGCTGGCCGAGGCGGTCTCCGGCACGGTCGGCGCGCCGATGCTGGCCGAGCGGATCCACAGCGGACTGGTGGCCGGGGCCGAGCAGCTCGCGGCGGTGCCGGGCGTGCGGCTGCTGGCCGAGGGCAAGCCGGGGGAGGGGCCGTGGGCGCCGACGCCCGCGCTGTACGCGGTGGACGCGCAGGACTTCCGCGAGCACGCGCAGGCGCTGCGCGAAGAGCACTTCGGGCCGGTCGGACTGGTCGTGACGTATCGGCCGGGCGACGGAGCGGACCCGGTCAACCTGCTGCGCCTCGGCAGCCTGGGCGACGGCCATCTAACCGCCACGATCCACCTCGACGCGGCGGACGAGGGCGACGTCGCGGCGGCCCGCGAACTGCTGCCGGAGCTCGAGCGGGTGGCCGGACGGATCGTGTTCAACGGCTGGCCGACCGGCGTCGCGGTCACGCACGCGCAGCACCACGGCGGTCCGTTCCCGGCCACCACGGCGCCCGCGCACACCTCGGTGGGAGCCGCGGCGATCCGGCGCTGGCTGGTGCCGGTGGTCTACCAGGACGCTCCGGCGGCGCTGCTGCCGGCGGCGTTGGCCGAGGGGAAATAGGCGGAAGCGGGCATCGAAGGGCTCGGAGAACCCGAGCTCGGGGACGCGTCGGGGCCGCGGCGACGGATATCGCCCGCCGCCCCGACGCACCGTCAGGCCGGCCCGTCGCACGCGCCCGATGGAACGCGCCCGACGCACCGTCAGATCCCGAGCGGGGTCGCCTTGAGCTTGGCGATGGCGGCCGGGTCCCCGCTCAGCTCCACCTGGGCGGCGTCCTTGCGGCCGAAGCAGAACAACACCAGTTCTCCGGCCGGCCCGGAGACGGTGACCATCTGCGGGGTGGCGGGCTTGGCCACCACCGTCTGCTGCCGCGGGGTGCGCACCAGGGTCACCCCGACCGGGGCGCGGCGGAACATGAGCTTGACTCCGGAACGCAGCCGCCGCCACAGTTCGTCGTCGTGGTCCGGCTCGAACTTGCGCGCCTCCCACTCCGGCGCGGCGCGGCGTACGTCCTCGTGGTGGACGAAGAACTCGAGCGTGTTGGCCGCCTCGTCCACCGCGCCGACCCGGGTCGGGGACCAGGCCGGGGGGCCGGAGCGGAAGCGTTCGACCAGGTCGGGGTAGGGCACCCGGTCCTTGCTGCGGTCCTGGACCCGCTTGGTCCAGCCCGCCAGGGGCTTGGCCATGATCCCGACCGCGGCGTCCGGCCGCCCCTCGCGCAGCACCAGATGTGCCACCAGATCGTCGGTGTGCCAGCCCGTGCACAGGGTCGGGGCGTCCGGCCCGATCGTGGCCAAGGTCTCGGCCAGGGCCTGCCGTTCCCGCGCTGCGAATCCGGTCATGCGCACAGCGTATCGACTGCTGACCTCCTGAGCCATCACGCGCTAGCGTAAGGATCGCACGGGGGGAATTCCCCTATACACGGGGCCGTTGCCCGGGTAGGGTCGAGCGGCCGTGCCGCCGGCCGGCGGTGCCGCACGTCCCGTGGCATCCGCATGCATCTGTTCGCGCGGACCGGATCCGCGCCTGTCACGAGGGGGACCAGCCATGCCGCGCCCGTATCCCGCGCACGCGTCACCGACCCGCCGCGGGCTGTGGGTGCTGGGCTTGGCGGTGCGCACGGAGAAGCGCGTGTTCGCCGGCGCCCTGCTCGGCAGCGCGCTCTACGGCACCATGACCGTCGGCGCGGCCTGGGCGGTGGGCTGGGCCACCAACCACGTCGTGCTCCCGGCCTTCGACACCCACCACACCTCGGCCGGGACGCTCGCGGCCGGCGGGCTGCTGATCGTGGGCGTGGCCGTGGCCAAGGTGCTCGGCATCTTCGGCCGGCGGCTGCTGGCCGGCGTGTTGCAGTTCCGGATGCAGGCGCGCTACCGGCGGATGGTCACGGCCGCCTACCTGCGGCTGCCGCTGAGCTGGCATCAGCAGCGGCCCACCGGGCGGCTGCTGTCGAACGCGAACTCCGACGTGGAGATGTCCTTCATGCCGGTCTCGCCCATG
>FSXZ01003039.1_pt1 | contig 13421 bp, 10 predicted proteins | sample 1638121 | NCBI WGS metagenome assembly FSXZ01 (sample SAMEA3914788, study PRJEB12502) | metagenome | biome: forest; material: soil | place: Canada | collected 2011-07-03 | depth 0.1 m
ACCACGGCCGTCAACGACCTGATCGCGCGCAAGAAGGCCGGGGTGGACGTGCGGGTCATCCTGGACCAGAAGGAGAAGAGCACGAACCAGGCCGCGTACACCGCGTTGACCAAGGCGGGCATCGGCGTGGTGTGGTCCTCCACGGCCTACGCGTACACGCACCAGAAGACCGTGACGATCGACGACCGCGAGTCGCTGATCCTCACCGGCAACCTGACCACGAACTACTACGCGCTGACCCGCGACTTCGGCTACTTCGACACCGACCACGGCGACGTGGCGGCGGTCGTCGCGGTCTTCAACGCCGACTACGCGCACAAGGCCGTCACCCCCTCGGACGCCGACGATCTGCTCTGGTCCCCCACCACGGCGCAGGACCGGGTACTCGCGGTGATCAACGGGGCGCACAAGACCCTCGACGTCGAGGCGGAGGAGTTCAACGACCCGGCCGTGGTCAACGCGCTGGCGGCCAAGGCCAAGGCGGGGGTGGCGGTGCGGATCGTGGTGGAGTCCCCGTCGCAGTACCAGAGCTCGATATCCAAGGTGGAGGCGGCGGGCGGGAAGGTGGTCGGCTACTCCTCGTCCACCGGGCTCTACGTCCACGCCAAGATCGTGGTGGCCGACTACGGCCTGTCGGACCAGACCGTGGAGCTCGGCTCGATGAACATGACCGCGAACTCCCTCGACCGCAACCGCGAACTCGGCATCGTTCTGCGCGATGCCCCGGACATCAACCTGATCGAGCATCAGGTCGCGGCGGACTTCGCGGGCGGTACGAAGGTGTGAGCATCGCACTTCCGGGTATCGGGAGCGGCCGGGAGGATGAATGTCAAAGGCCGAGTCCGTCGATCCGGCCGTGGCGGCTGCGAAGCCACGGTCGAAGAGCACGAAGAGTACGAAGAGCACCACGCAGAACGGCACGGCGCCGAGTGGGGGCAAGACCCCCCGCTCGGCGCGCAAGGCTGCGCAGAAGGCTGCTGCGCAGCAGGCCGAGGCGGTACCGAAGCCGCGGTCACCGCGGCGCAAGGCCGCGGCCGAGCCGGACGCGCAGCCCCAGCCGCAGCCGCGCCAACGGCTGCACTGGCAGTCGCGCGGCGAGCGGGCGGCGAAGGCGATCCTGCGCAGCCTGGCGCTGCTGCTGCTCGTGCTGAGCGTGCTCGAACTGCTGATGATCACACTGGTGCCGACGCCCGGCGCGGTCGCCTTCAGCCATCCGAACGCGCACCCCTTCGCCGCGATCCGGCTCTACCTGACCATGGGCACCATCCAGGAGCAGGTCTTCCAGATCGGCGGGAACCTCGCGCTGGGCTTCGCCCTGGGCTTCCTGCTCCCGCAGATCACCCCGCAACTGCGGGGCCTGATCCGGGTGGAGGCGTTCACGGCGCTGTTCGTGACCGGAATCGAGGCGGTCCAGTACCTGTTCATCCCGGGCACGCCGCTGACCGTCGACGTGCTCATCCTCACCGCGATCGGCGCCGCGCTCGGCTACGTCCCGCTCGGCCGGATGTTTGGGATGCGGCTGCACCCGAACCATCTGCACTGGTGGCAGCGGCGGCTGTCCCGCTCGGTGGCCCGCCGCCGCGCCGCGCGCAGCGGCTGAGGCCGGGCCTGCCGGATTGTGTCGGTGCCCGAGGGCAGGATGGTCCCATGACTCTGACAGGACGCATCGAAACGGTCGTACTGGACGCGCAGGACATCGAGGGGCTCGCCGACTTCTACGCCGAGCTGGCCGGGTGGAACGTGCTGCGCCGGGACACGGAGTGGATCACGCTGGAGACCGACGACGGGCGGCAGGTCTCCTTCCAGCTCGTCCCGGAGCACCTCGCGCCGCGCTGGCCCGGACAGGAGCAGCCGCAGCAGTACCACCTCGACCTCCAGGTGGACGGGATCGAGGAGGCGGCCGAACGGGCCGTCCGGCTCGGTGCCACCCGGCTGGCCACCGGGGCCTCCTGGATCACCATGGCCGATCCGGCCGGGCACCCGTTCGACCTGTGCCAGAAGGACGGCCTCGGCTCGGCCACGCAGCTGTACGCGATCACCGTGGACGCTCCGGACGCCTCGGCCCTGGCCCGGTTCTACGCCGAGCTGCTCGGTCTGGAGATCGGCTACGACGGCCCGGAGGGCACGCTGGCGGCGGGCGGTAACACGAGCCTGATGTTCCAGAACGTGGCCGGCTACAACCCGCCGGCCTGGCCCGATCCCGCGCACCCGCAGCAGTTCCACCTCGACGTGCTGGTGCCGGACCTGGACGCGGGCGAGGAGCGGGCGGCGCAGCTCGGGGCGAAGCGGCTGGAGGGCGGCGGCGACACCTACCGGGTCTTCGCCGACCCGGCCGGGCACCCGTTCTGCCTGACCGTCGCGAGCTGAGACCCGCTCCCCCGGCCACGGCGGGGACGGAACACGGTAGCCTCGGCCGGTACGCCGCCGAAAGGATCTCGCCGTGACCGTCCCCGCCCGCGCGTCCGCGCCCTCCCCCCGCGCCCGGCTCGTGCTCGATCCGGCGTTCGAGGTCGGGCCGGTGAACCCGCGGCTGTTCGGATCCTTCGTCGAGCACCTCGGCCGCTGCGTCTACACCGGGCTGTACGAGCCCGGCCATCCGAGCGCGGACGCGGACGGGCTGCGCGAGGACGTGCTCGCCCTGGTGCGCGAGCTCGGCGTCACGGCGGTGCGGTATCCGGGTGGGAACTTCGTGTCCGGATACCGCTGGGAGGACGGAGTCGGCCCGCGCGAGCTGCGGCCGCGCCGGCTCGACCCGGCCTGGCATTCGACCGAGACGAACGAGTTCGGGCTGGCCGAGTTCCTCGGCGCGCTGGACCGGGTGCCCGGGGCCGAGCCGATGCTCGCGGTGAACCTGGGCACCCGGGGCGTGGCCGAGGCGATGGACCTGCTCGAATACGCCAACCATCCGGCCGGGACGCGGCTGGCGCAGCTGCGGGCCGAGCACGGGGCCGCCCGGCCGTACGGCGTGAAGCTGTGGTGCCTGGGCAACGAGATGGACGGCGACTGGCAGATCGGCCGCAAGAGTGCGCAGGAGTACGGCCTCCTGGCGGCGAACACGGCCAAGGCGATGCGGCTGATCGACCCGGACATCGAGCTCGTGGCCTGCGGCAGTTCGGGCCGGGGCATGGCGACCTTCGGGGAGTGGGAGGCCACCGTGCTCGACCACACGTTCGAGCTCGTCGACTACATCTCCATGCACGCCTACTACGAGGAGCGCGACGGGGACCGCGACTCCTTCCTGGCTTCGGCGGTGGACATGGAGGCGTTCATCGAGGGCGTCGTGGCGACCTGCGACCACATCGCGGCGAAGCGGCGCAGCCCGAAGCGGATCCAGATCTCCTTCGACGAATGGAACGTCTGGTACAGCAGCCGGGGCGTCGAGCCGCAGGACGCGGACGGCGCCGCCGACGGCGAGGGCGCCGAGGCCGGCTCCTGGCCGCGGGCCCCGCGGCTGCTCGAGGACGTCTATACGGTCACTGACGCCGTGGTGGTGGGCTCGCTGCTGATCACGCTGCTGCGGCACGCGGACCGCGTCGCCGTGGCCTGCCTGGCCCAGCTGGTGAACGTGATCGCCCCGATCATGACGGAGCCGGGCGGTCCGGCCTGGCGGCAGACCACCTTCTTCCCGTTCGCGCAGGCGGCGCGGTACACGCGCGGGGCCCGGGTGTTGCGGGCGGACGTGCGGTGCCCGACCTATCCGACCCGCGTGCACGGTGACGCGCCGCTGGTGCACGCCACCGCCGTGCTCGACGACGAGGGCGCGGTGACGGTGTTCGCGGTCAACCGGAGCCGGCACGAGGCCGTGCCGCTGGAGGTCGAGCTGCGCGGCGCGGGCCCGCTGCGCGTCATCGAGCACTGTGTTCTCGCGGACCCGGATCCGGACGCGAAGAACACGCTGGCCGAACCGGAGCGGGTGCTCCCCCGGCAGCTCGAGGGCGCGGCGGTCGAGGCGGGCACGCTGCACGCGAGCCTGCCGCCTTTGTCGTGGAATGTGATCCGGATGGCCGCCGCGGCGTAGGATGGGAACCATGCTTGATCGACCACTGACGTTGATGGCGGTACACGCCCACCCGGACGACGAGGCCACCTCGACCGGCGGCGTGCTGGCGCGCTACGCCGCCGAAGGCGTCCGTACCGTGCTGGTGACCTGCACGGACGGCGCCTGCGGGGATGCCCCGGGCGGCATCAAGCCGGGGCAGCCGGGGCACGACCCGGTGGCCGTGGCGGCGCTGCGGCGGGAGGAGTTGGCGCAGAGCAGCGCGGTGCTCCAGGTGAGCCACCTGGAGCTGCTCGGCTACGCCGACTCCGGCATGATGGGCTGGCCGCAGAACGACGCGCCGCACGCGTTCTGGCAGACGCCGGTGGACGAGGCCGCGGCCCGGCTGGCCGAGCTGATCCGGATCCATCAGCCCGACGTCGTGGTCACCTACGACGAGAACGGCTTCTACGGGCACCCCGACCACATCCAGGCGAACCGGGTCACCATGGCCGCGCTCAAGCTCTCGGGCAGCCCGGCCAAGGTCTACTGGACCACGGCGCCGCGCTCGATGATGGCCGAGTTCCAGCGGACCATGGCCGAGGAGGCCGGAGCGGACTGGGACGAACTGGAGCGCGCGGAGCAGGCCGGCGCCGAATCCGACCGGCCCGCGTTCGAGATCGGCCTGCCGGACGAGGAGATCACCACCTGGGTCGACGTGACCGCGTACGGCCCGGTCAAGTTCAAGGCGCTGCAGGCGTACGCGAGCCAGAGCGACAGCATCTTCTTCCTGAACCTGGGTGTGGAGCGGTTCACCGCGCTGATGGGCCGGGAGACCTTCGTGCGGGTGAGCGACAGCACCGGCGCCGCGCTGCCGGAGGACGACCTGTTCGCCGGACTGCGCTGAGGCGCCGGCGAACAGGGGGCGTAGGGCGCGGCGGGCGGCTACGCGTCCCGGCGGCGCAGCGCGAGCGCGCCCGCGGCCAGCGCCGCCGCGGCCCAGGCCGCCAGCACGCCGAGGCCGGTCCACGGGCTGAGCGGCAGGCCGGCGAGGTCGGTGGTGCTCTGCACCAGCAGCCCGGCGCTCATCGGCCCGATCTGGAGCAGGTGGCGCTGCCAGACCGGGTCGCTCACCATGTGGGCGAGCAGCGGGAAGAGGTAGAGCAGGGCGAGCACGGCGCCGATCGCGATGGCGCTCTCGCGCACCAGCACCGCGATCCCGATGCCCAGCACCGCGATCAGGGCCAGGTAGAGCACTGATCCGACCGTGGCCCGCAGGGTGGACGCGGCGCCCAGGTGCATCGCCGGGTAGCCCGCGGCCGGGGTGAATCCGTGGCCGACCAGGATGGCGCGCCCGAGCAGGAACGAGCCGAGCACCGCGGGCACGGCCGCCGCGCCGGCCAGGCCCACGGTGACGCAGACCTTTGCGGCCAGGGCGGTGCCCCGGCGCGGGATCGCGGTCAGGGTGGTGCGGATCATCCCGGTGCCGTACTCGCCGCAGACGCTCTGCACGGCCAGGATCGCGATCAGGGCCTGGCCGAGCTGGACGCCGCCGAGGGCGAGTTTCACCCCGTCGGCGCTCTGGTGCCCGGCGCTCGCGCCGGCCGCCGCGACCGCCGAGGCTTCGGTCACGACCGTACCGAGCCCGATCGTGAGCAGCGCCGTGGCCAGCAGCAGCCAGGCGGGTGCGGAGACGGTGCGGGCCTTGGTCCACTCGGCGTGCAGGGCGTACCTCATGCGCTCACGTCCCTCCGCCGCAGCACCAGCCAGGCCGCGCCGAGCGCCACCGCCGTGTAGGCGGCCAGCACGCCGAGCCCGGCCCACGGCGTGAGCGGGTAGTAGCCGGCCGAGGGCAGATAGGTGTTGTCCACCTGCGGATACACCGGGATCGTCTGGGCGATGGCGAACGCGGCGGCCGGGGTGACCCGCAGCAGCCACGCGGCCGCTCCGCCGGGCAGCAGCGAGCCCACCGCGAGCAGGTAGGGCAACACCATCAGCACCAGCACCGTCGTGATCGCGACCGCGCTGCGGCGCACGATCGCGCCGATGGCCACGGCCAGGACCGCGCACAGGGCCAACAGCAGCGACGTACCGATGACCACCCGCGCCTCGGTCGCCGCGCCCACCGGATAGAGCGCGCCGGCCGGCCAGATCCGATCGAACAAGGGCACTGCGATCGCCGAGGCGGCCAGGCCGACGGCGGCCGCGGCGGCGGCGGCCACCAGCGACTTCGCGGTCAGGACGCGGCCGCGGCCGGGGCTGGCGGCCAGGGTCGGGCCGAGCAGCCGGTGCTTGAACTCGCCGGTGACGAACTGGGTGGCGAGCACGGTCAGCACGATCAGGGCCAGGAACGCGCCGGATTCGGCGAATTGAGCGGTGTCCATGAGGTCCGCCTCGGGCGCGATGTCGCCGGAGCCGGTGACCAGGTAGGCGGTGTCACCGCCGGCACCGGTCTCGGTCGTGTAGCCGCCGGTGCCGTAGTCGAAGGCCGTGCCGGTCCACGCCGCGTTCGGCCACTGCCCCGTCAGGGCCACGTGGTCCATTCGCGCGTCGGCCGTGCTGTTGTAGCCGTTGCTCTCCAGGCCGCCGAGTATCTGCGTGTTCTGCGAATACTGCGGGGACGTGGCGAACAGGCCCGCCTGCACGCTCGCGCCGAGGCCGGGCAGGGTGGCCGTGCCGAGCTCGGTCCAGCTCGAGCCGTCGGCCGACTCGTAGCCGGTGACGAGGTCGCCGGAGCGGGTGAGCCGGAGCCAGCGCGGATCGTCCGGGGTCACGGCGGCCGGGCTGCCCGCGATGTCGTGCGTGTAGTCGTACTGCATGCGTACGCCGTGGCCGGAGGTGGCGAGCACCGCCGCGTACGAGGAGCCGGGGGTCAGACTCGTCTTGAGGATGATCCCGGCCTTGCCCCAGGTCTCCGCGCTGCCGGGGTCGGGTGCGGCTTCGTGGCCGCCGGCGGGTGAGAGCGAATCGGTCAGGGACGCGATCCGGACGGTGATCGAGCCGTCGCCGTCGAGGGTCCGGTGGACGAAGTAGAAGCCGTCAGAGACCGGGATGCCGGTCGCGGCGTAGTGCGGATCGCTCGGTCCGGCCGAGCAGACGCCGTTGACGCAGTTGCCCCCGGCGTGCGCGCCGGAGAGCGAGATCAGCACCATGAACACGATCGCGCCGAGCAGGCCGTACACCCAGCCGCGGACGGTGCGGAACTTGGTGAACTCGGCGTGCAGCAGCTGCGCGAACCCGGCCCGGCCAGGCGTCAGGCTGCTGCGATACGAGGTGGTCGGGGCGGGCGTCGCCCGATCGAGCTCTGTCATCGGGTCACGCCCCCGCCGCGGTGCTGTCCACGCCCGCGGTGTCCACGTCCTGCGCGCGGTACTCGACCGCCTCGCGGGTCAGTTCCATGTAGGCCTCTTCCAAGCTGGCTCGATGGGGGGAGAGTTCGGCGAAGGGCACGGCCGCGGCCCCGAGGGCGGCGGCGACCTGCTCGCCGGACATCCCGTGCACGGTCAGTGCCTGCGGTCCGGTCACCGCGACGGTGGCGCCCGCCCCGGCCAGTACCGTCATGGCCTGTTCCCGGGCCGCGGTGCGCAGCGCCACCCAGCCCTGCGAGGCCCGGGCGATCAGCTCCGCGACGGTGGCCTCCGCGACCAGGCGCCCCCGGCCGATCACCACCACGTGCGTGGCGCTGCCTTCGAGCTCGCTCATCAGGTGGCTGGAGACGAGCACCGCGCGGCCCTCGGCGGCGAGCGTGCGCAGGAATCCGCGCATCCAGACGAAACCGTCCGGATCGAGGCCGTTGAAGGGTTCGTCCAGGAGCAGGATTGGCGGGTCGGCGAGCATGGCCGCGGCGATCCCGAGCCGCTGGCGCATGCCCAGCGAGAACCCGCCGGCCCGCCGGGCCGCCGCCGTCTCCAGCCCGACCAGGGCGAGCACCGCGTCCACCCGCGGGGCGCCGAGCCCCTGGGAGTGGGCGAGCCAGAGCAGGTGGTTGCGCGCGGACCGGCTGGGCTGGAGCGCGCTCGCGTCGAGCAGCGAGCCGACCTGGGCGAGCGGCCGGCGCAGGCTCGGATAGGCCCGGCCGCCGACCAGGGCGGTGCCTTCGTCGAGCGCGTCGAGGCCGAGGATCGCGCGCATCGTGGTGGACTTCCCGGCGCCGTTCGGGCCGAGGAACCCGGTGACCTCACCGGGCCGGACGGTGAAGGTGAGGCCGTCGAGGGCGAGCGTCTGGCCGAAGCGTTTGCGCGCACCGGTGACTTCGATGGTGGCTTCCATACCCGGAGACGCTACGCAGCGCCCGGCCGCGGGTCGTCACGCTCAGGAGCCATTCCCGGCCTGCCCCCCGGGTATCGGTGGGCGGCCGGGTCACTCTCGAGAGGGACGCCCGGGCCGCGGCGCACCGGCACAATGGGCCTGTGAGCACCGACGCCGAGCCCGACTCCGGCCTCCTGGCCGGGGGCGCGGGTCTGCTGGTGCTGGGCGCGTTGATCGAGTCGCTGATCCGGTTGCGGCTGGCGCCGGTCACCTCGCGCAGCGCGACCGGGGCGCTGGGGCTGTGCGCGGTCGCCACGCTCACCGCGCTTCCGCTGGCGCTGCCGAGCGCGGCCACGGCCGGCACGCTGATCCTGGTGATGAGCCTGTTGTCGCTCGTCGCCTTCCACAGCCTGACCATCAGCGGCCTGATCGCCGGGACGGCGGCCGGGTACCGGGTCGGGCGGCACGGGCCGCCGCTGTTGGTCGCCGTGCTGGCGCTGCCGTTCCTCGTCGCCGTGCTGGCCGGGCCGCGGCCCGGTTCCTCGGAAACCAGTGTGCTGACGGTGTTGACGGCCGCGCTGGCGCCCGCGGCGGCCCAATGCGGCGCCGCCCGGCGGCTGCGGGCGCAGGCCGAGGCGGGCAGCGCGGATCGGGCCGACTTCCAGGAGCGCCTGCTCGAGCACGCCCAACGCGGCGAGCGGGCCCGGATCGCGCGCGAACTGCACGACATCGTGGCGCACCACATCTCCATGGTCTCGGTGCAGGCCGAGACCGCGCGGCTGACCACGCCCGGGCTGCCGGAGGCGGGAGCCAAGCGGTTCCGGGCGATCGGCGACACCGCGCGTGAGGCGCTGACCGAGATGCGGCGGCTGCTCGGGGTGCTCAGGGACGACGCGTGGCCGGAGGCCCAGGACGCGCCGCTGCGTCCGGCGCCGGGGCTCGACCACGTCACCGAGCTGATCGACGAGGCGCGCGAGGCTTCCGGGACGGCGACCCGGCTGCTGCTGAGCGGTCGGCCCGCCCCGCTGGATCCGGGGGTGGAACTGGCCGCCTACCGGATCATCCAGGAGGCGTTGACGAACGCGCGTCGGCACGCGCCGGGCGCCGCGGTCGACGTCGAACTCTGCTATGAGGACGGTGAGTTGCGGGTGCGGGTGCGCGACAACGGGCCGGGGCCGCCGGAGGCCGCGGACGGCACCGCGGCCGCCGGGCACGGCCTGGCCGGGATGCGCGAGCGGGCCGCGGCGGTGGGCGGGGTGCTGGCGGCCGGCGGCGGCCCCGGCGGCGGGTTCTCGGTGTACGCGGTGCTTCCGGCCCGGCCGCGGGAGGCGGCGTGAGCGCCCCGGCCGCCCCGGTGCGGGTGGTGGTGGCGGACGATCAGCAGATCGTGCGGGACGGCTTCGCCGCGCTGCTCGGCTCGCAGCCCGACCTGAGCGTGGTGGGTACGGCCGGAGACGGCGCGCAGGCCGTCCGGCTGTGCCTGGAGACGCGGCCGGACGTGGTGCTGATGGACATCCGGATGCCGGTGCTGGACGGTATCGAGGCCACCCGCCGCCTGTCCGGCCAGGGCCCGCGGGTGCTCATCCTGACCACGTTCGACCTGGACGAGTACGTGTACCAGGCGCTGCGCGCGGGCGCGTCCGGTTTCCTGCTCAAGGACGTGACCGCCGAGCGGCTGTTCGACGCCGTTCGGGTGGTGGCCGCGGGCGACGCGCTGCTGGCCCCGGCGGTGACCCGGCGGCTGATCGCCCGCTTCACCGCGCCCGGGCCCGCGCCCGATCCCGATCGGGCCGTCCTGGCGGCATCGGCGCTGCTCACGCCCCGGGAGACGGAGGTGTTGCGGCAGGTGGCCGAGGGCCTGTCGAACCAGGAGATCGCGGACCGGCTGGTGGTGGCCGAACAGACCGTCAAGACCCACGTCAGCCGAATGCTGACCAAGCTCGGGCTGCGGGATCGGACCCAGGCCGTAGTCTGGGCGTACGAGTCGGGGCTGGTGGTGCCGGGCACGGCCCGGTGACTTCCCCGGCTGTGGCGAGCAGAGGAACGGGCAGGGATCAGGGCATGTCGGAGCAGGTGCGGTCGCAGGCGCAGGTGCATACGCAGGTTCGGATCCGGATGCAGACACAGACCCCGCAGCAGGCGCCGCCGGCGCAGCCGGACGAGGAGCTCGGCGCCCGGCAGCGGCGCCACTGGCAGAGCACTTATGCGCAGCACCCGGGCATGTACGGAGCGCTGCCCTCCGCCTGCGGGCTCGCCGCACTGGAGGTGTTCGAGCAGGCGGGCGCGCAGAAGGTGCTGGAACTCGGCGCGGGCCACGGCCGGGACGCGCTCGGCTTCGCCCGGGCCGGGCTGCGGGTGGACGCCGCGGACTTCAGCCGCGAGGCGCTGGCCCAGCTCGCGCGCTCGGCCGAGGCCGCGGGCCTGTCCGAGTCGGTGGCCGCGGTCGAGCACGACGTGCGGGTGCCGCTGCCCTATCCGGACGCCGAATTCGATGCCGTATACGCGCACATGCTGCTGTGCATGGCCTTGTCCACGGCCGAGATCCACGCGGTGGTCGCGGAGGTTCACCGGGTGCTGCGTCCTGGCGGGCTGTTCGTCTACACCGTCCGGCACACCGAGGACGCGCATTTCGGCTCGGGCGTCGCGCGCGGGGACGACATCTTCGAGCACGGCGGCTTCGCCGTGCACTTCTTCGCGCGCGAGTTCGTGGCCGAGCTCGCGCGCGGCTGGGAACTGCGCGGCGTGGAGCCGTGCGAGGAGGGCGAGCTGCCGCGGCGGCTGTGGCGGGTGACCCAGGCCCGCCGCTGAGCGCCGGGGCGACCTCGTCGAGCACGGGGGCGCGGCGCCCGCCGGAACCCCCGAGGTCCGGCGGACGCCGCGCGCGTCTGTCTCTACCCTTGCTCGCTACTCACCGGATACTCACTCGGCCGCCGCCAGCGCCGCGTCCACTGCCGGACCGGGCGAGCCGAGCCCGGTGACGGTGTCGTAGCCGATGTGCGCCGTGCACTCGGCGGCCGGGCAGGCGCCGTTGCTCCCGCTGGTGACGTCCAGCAGGTGGTCGCCGAGCCCGTAGACGGCCGCGAAGACCGAACCGTCGGCCGAGTCCAGGTGCGCCTTGCCGGCCGCGGCCCGGTCCTGGTCGGTAGCGGCCAGGATCGAGGCCCAGATCGGGGTGGCCAGGCTGGTGCCGCCCACCTCGGTCCACTCGCCTCCGGTGCTCGAGTACTGGTAGTACACCGCGACTCCGGTCTCCGGATCGGCCAGGGCGGAGACGTCCGGAGCACCGCGGTAGGCCGAGCTGTTGAACCCGTCCTGGTACGCCGGACGCGCCTCGAAGAAGGACAGTCCGCCGCCGGTGTCGCTCCACGCGCTCTGGCTCAGCAGGTTGCCGGTGGTGTCCAACTGCTCGCTGGTGCCGCCGATGGAGAGCACGTCGGGCGCGGTGGCGCCGTAGCCGGCCGGATTGCCGTCGTCTCCGGCCGCTTCCACGCACACGGTGGTGCTCAGCTCACAGGAGCCGTTGTAGAAGTCCTGGCCGGAGAACTCGCCGCTCTCCCCCCAACTCATCGAGACAGCCGCCGGGTTGAGCGCGGCCGCCGCGTCGACGGCGCGGTACAGGTCGGCCGCCTCCGAGGACGCCGCCTCCACCAGCACGATGCTCGCCTGCGGTGCCACGGCGTGCACCCACTCCACGTCGAGTGCGGTCTCCAGGTCCCAGTTGTCGGACTGCGGCTGCATGTCCGGCATCTGCTGCACGGTGAAGTTCACGCAGGCCGTGCCCGCGGCCACACTGTCGCAGGTCTGGGTCAGTCCGAACTGCTTGCTGAAGGTGTTGAGTTCGGACTCGATCAGCGGGTGGTCGTAGGCATCGACGATGGCCACGGTCTGGCCCGCGCCGGTGCCGCTGAGTCCGAGCTCGTGCTCGACCTGACTCGGGATGTAGCCGGGGATCGAGGTACTACCGCCGAAGTCCGGGCCGGACTGCTCGTCGGCCGGGGTGACCACGGCGTCGCTGTGCTCGCTGCCGTCGCCCCAGCCGGTGCCGGAGATCGGGTCGCCGAGCTTCAGGCCCCGGGGCGCGGTGTACTTCTTGCCGCTGCCGCGCTGCGGGGCTCCGGTGCCCTTGGTCGCCGGCGCGGTGCCGATCTGGTTGACCGTCACGCCGTGGATCGCGCTGTCCGGGCTGGAGAACCCGCCGCCGATCCAGGCCCAGTCCAGGTTCCACAGCACGCTGTCCTGCTGGAAGCCGAGCGCCTGCGAGCCGTCGATGACGAGTTGCTGCGAGTCGTCGATGGCCGGGGTGGCGGAGAACTCTTCGGCGTAGTCGCCGTCGGTGGCCGCGCTGATCTCGGACTGGTCGTACGCCTGGATCCCGTCGTTCGCGGTCAGGTAGACCGAGCTGCCGTCACCCGAGGTGGCGAAGGAGCCTTCGTAGTTCATCGGATAGGTGTCGGTGGACGACCAGGTGGTGCCGTCCGCGGCGAGCCGGGTCAGCTGCGCCCAGTGCGACTGGATCAGGCCCTCCCCCGGGGCCGCGGAGAACCCGGTGTGGGTGATGAATCCGCCGTCCGTGGTCGAGGTCAGCAGCGCACCGGTCTTCGCGTCGCGCAGTTCGACCAGGGTGTCGAAGGTGGCGGGCCAGGCGAACGCGACCGCGTCGCCGTGGTCGAGCGGGATGGCCTTGCTGGCGTAGACGGCGTTGACGGACTCCGCGCCGCGCACCGTGGCCGAGGGGGTCACGGTCCACTGCACCTTGCCGGTCGCCACGCTCACGGAGACGGCCGCGGCCTGCGGTGCGGCGTCGCCATATCCGGTGGAGTACTCGGCGATGACGTCGCCGTGCGCGTCGAGCGCGGCGTCGGAGAACTTCACCGTGTCGCCGCTCGGCGTGTAGGTCCACAGCGGCTTGCCGCTCGCCGAGTACGCGGTCAGCGTGTGCGTCGGCACGATGACCTCGAGCCCCTTGGCGGTATCGACCGCGGTGGCGCTCCAGGTGAAGGCTCCGTCGATGTCCACGGACGTCAGGACCCTGCCGCTGCGCACGTCGATCAGGTCCCAGCCGCCGGTCGCGGCGACGAGCACCTCCCGGCCGCCGTCCACGGACTGGATCTGGTGCACCGAGCCCTGGACGGTCGCGGTCCACAGGTAGTGCGGCACTCCGTCCGTAGTCGGGGTGCCGTCGAGGGCGAACACGCCC
>FSXZ01000892.1_pt1 | contig 13373 bp, 9 predicted proteins | sample 1638121 | NCBI WGS metagenome assembly FSXZ01 (sample SAMEA3914788, study PRJEB12502) | metagenome | biome: forest; material: soil | place: Canada | collected 2011-07-03 | depth 0.1 m
GGCCACGGCCTGGCCCCGTACACCTACTGGTACGACCACCCGCCGGCCGGCTGGATCCAGCTGGCCGCCTTCACCTGGATCCCGGCGCTGTTCACGCACGGCGAGCTGATCGCCGCGTACGCCAGGATCGTGATGCTCCCGTTCACGGCGGCGGACGTGGCCCTGCTCTACCTGCTGGGCCGGCGGCTGTCCGGATCGCGCAGCACGGCCGCGGCCACCGGCGCGCTGTTCGCGCTCTCCCCGCTCGCGGTGACGCTCCAGCGCGAGGTCTTCCTGGACAACCTCGCGGTCTTCTGGATCCTGCTCGCCTTCGTGCTGGCCACCTCGCCCCGGCAGAACCTCTGGATGCACGTCTCCGCGGGCGCGGCGGGCGCGATCGCGGTGCTGTCCAAGGAGACGATGCTCATCGCCGTTCCCGGCCTGATCGTCGCGCTCTATCAGCACGCGCATCCGCGCACCCGCAAGTTCACCCTGGCCGGGTTCTTCACCGCGCTGTGCCTGGTCGCGGTCTTCTACCCGGTCTACGCGCTGCTCAAGGGCGAACTGCTGCCCGGCCCCGGGCACGTCTCGCTGCTCGGCGGCATCGCCTTCCAGATGGACCGGCCCGGGTCCGGGTCGGTGTTCGCGCCGGGCACCGGCTCGTGGAGCACCCTGCAGGACTGGCTCTACTACGACCCGATCATCGTGTACGCGGGCGTCGCGGCCCTGGTCCCGATGCTCTTCGTGCGCGCCTACCGGGGACCGGTGGTCGCCGGGCTGGCGCTGGTGCTGATGGCGCTGCGGCCGGGCTACCTGCCCGCGATGTACATCATCCAGATCCTGCCCTTCTTCGCGCTGGCCCTGGCCGGATTCGGCCACCGGGTGGTGCGGCTGGTGCTGCGCGGCGAGCGGGCCGTGTGGGCGCGCCGGACCGTGGTCGGCGTGCTGGCCGTGGCCCTGCTCGGGGTGGTCGCGCCGCGCTGGATCGCGGGCGACGCGACGGCCCTGACCACCGATCCCGACCTCACCTACAGCCAGGCCGCCGACTGGATGCGGGCGCATCTGCACCCGACCAAGAACACGAAGATCGTGGTCGACGACGGGCTCTGGCTCAATGCCGTGGCCGACGGCTTCCAGCCCGGCTACGGCGCGATCTGGTTCTACAAGGTCGACCTGGACCCGGCGGTGGAGGCGGTGCTGCCGCACGGCTGGCGCTCGCTGCAGTACGTCGTGTCCACCCCGACCATCCGCGCCGACCTGGGCTCGCTGCCCACGGTCGACGCCGCGCTGGAGCACTCCACGGTGCTCGCCAGCTTCGGCAGCGGCGCCGGAGCCATCCAGGTCCGCCAAGTCCTCGATGGAGACAACTCATGAGCGCCACCGCCGAATCCGACCTGCCCGCCACCGCGATCGGGCCGCGCCCCGAGTCCCCGCTGACCGTACTGGTGCCCACGTACAACGAGGCCGAGAACGTCAGGCCCCTGCTCGCCGCGCTGGAGACGGCGCTGGCCGGATTGCCCGGCGCGTGCGTGCTGTTCGTGGACGACTCCTCGGACGGCACCGACACGCTGATCCGGGAACTCGCCCCGACCCTGCGCATCGCCGTCGGCGTACTGCACCGGGAACAGCCGACCGGCGGGCTCGGCGGCGCGGTCGTGGCCGGGCTGGCCGCGGCCGAGACGCCGTGGTGCGTCGTGATGGACGCCGACCTCCAGCATCCGCCCGAGCTGGCCCCGGCCCTGGTGGCCGAGGGGGAGCGGACCGGTGCGCAACTCGTGGTGGGCTCGCGCTATCGGGCCGGACACCGGGCCGAGGGCTTCACCGGTCCGGTCCGCTCGCTGGTCTCACGGCTGTGCACCCGGCTGGTGCGCGCCGTCTTCCCGCGCACGCTGGCCGGCATCACCGACCCGATGAGCGGCCTGTTCGCGATCCGCCGGGATCTGTGGGAATCGGCCGAGCTGCGGCCCGAGGGCTACAAGATCCTGCTGGAACTGGCCGTGCGCACCCGGCCGCGGGTGGTGGCCGAACTCCCCTACCGCTTCGCGCCGCGGCACTCCGGCGAGTCCAAGGCGGGCTACGCCGAGGGAATGCGGTTCCTGCGACACCTGACCCTGCTCCGGCTGGCCGGGCCGCGCGGCCGGATGCTCGGCTTCGTGCTCATCGGCGCGTCCGGCATGGTGCCCAACCTCCTGGCCACCTGGGTGCTGGTCCGGCTCGGCGTGCACTACCTGCTCGCCGCAGTCCTGGCCAACCAGGCCGCGATGCTGTGGAACTTCCTGCTGATCGACTTCGTGCTCTTCCACCACCGGCGCACCGGGCACTGGGCCGCGCGGCTGGCCCGGTTCGCGGTGCTGGCGAACGTCGACCTGATCGGCCGGATCCCGCTGCTGTCCCTGCTCGTGCGCGACACCCGAATCGGACCCGTCTGGGCAACCGGCCTGACCCTGCTCGCCGCCTCGGCGGTGCGCTTCGTCATCACCGACCGCGCCCTCTATGTGCCTGCGAAGGCGGAGGCATCCTGATGAGACAGCTCAAACGCAGTACCGCCCGGGCGCTCGGCAGACGCCTGGGCGTCCTCCTCGCGGCCACGGCCGTGGCCGCGATGCTGGGCCTGACCGCCGCGTCCCCCGCGGACGCCTCGGTCAACCTGATCGCCAACGCGGACATGGCGACGCTCGGCTCCGGCGGCTTCCCGCTGTGCTGGGAGCAGTCCGGCTACGGCAGCAACGTCGCGTCCTTCTCCACCGGCGCGCAGTCGGAGAGCGGCCTCGGCCACGCGATGCAGATCACGATGTCGCAGGCCGGCACCGGCGACCGCAAGGCGATGATGCAGGAGAGCCCGTCCTGCGCACCGGACGTGACGCCGGGGCATCAGTACCAGCTCGGCGTCTGGTACATGTCCAGCACCGCCGACGCCGTCATCACCATGTTCCGCCATGACACTCAGGACGGCTGGGTCTACTGGCAGGACCTGACGCAGTTGCAGGTCGAGTCCTCCTACACCTACGCGAGCGTGGACACCCCGGCGATCCCGGCGAACACCGACCAGATCACCTGGGGCGTCACCATCTACGGCGTCGGCACGCTGGTCACCAGCGACTACTCCATGTACGACATCACCTCGCCGACCAGCGACGCCTCGTGCAGCGCGGGCGCCGCGTGCACCCAGGGCAGTTGGCAGGTGCTGCCCTTCGACACCCCGGTGCGCGCGATCCACGCGGTGCTGCTCGACAACGGCGACGTGCTGATGATCGCGGGCTCCGGCAACGATCCGGACGCGTTCGCGGCCGGGACCTTCGAGTCGGCGGTCTACGATCCCCAGGCGGGCACGTTCACGGTGATCCCGACACCCAGCGACATGTTCTGCGCGGGCCATGTGCAACTGCCCAACGGCGACGTGCTGATCCTCGGCGGGAACGCGGCGTATCCGGCCGCGGACGGGAGCCACGGCTACGAGGGCCTCGACACCTCGTACATCTTCGATCCCACGACCATGGCCTACGAACAGGTCAACAACCTCAACGACGGCCACTGGTACCCGTCCGCGACGGAGTTGGGCAACGGCGACGTGATCTCGCTCGGCGGGCTGCGCGCCGACTCGACCGGCTCGGTCACCGCGGAGTACTTCTCCTACGCGCAGATGCAGTGGCTCCCGCTCAGCCAGGTGAATCAGACCTGGTCGTTCTGGGGCCTGTACCCGGCGATGATCCTGATGCAGAACGGCGACCTGTTCTACACCGGCAGCCACGTCTTCGGCGACAACATCACCCCGGACGCCTCCATCTACGACTACCAGACCAACACCGTCAGCGCGGTCTCCGGCCTGCAGAACCCGGACATGACCGACCAGTCCATGTCGGTGCTGCTGCCGCCCGCGCAGAACCAGGAGGTGCTCACGGCCGGCGGCGGCAACGTGGACACCACGAACCCGGCCGTCGCCACCACCGATCTGATCGACCTGTCCGCCGCCGACCCGACCTACACTCCGGGCCCGACCCTGCCGCAGGGCACCCTCGGCGACGGCAGCACCGAGCCGGTGGGCGAGGGCAAGATGTACGTCTCGCTGGTGGACCTGCCCAACGGCACCGTGCTCGAGACCGGCGGCGGCCTGATCGACCGCGAGGAACCGGTGTACGAGGCCTCCGTCTACGACCCGATCGCGAACACCTTCAGCGAAGTGGCCAGTGATCCGGTGCCGCGCACGTACCACTCCTCGGCCTTCCTGCTGCCCGACGGCCGGGTGATGGCCGTGGGCAACAACCCCGGCGACGGCAGCTTCGACCTGCGCATCTCGGTCTACACCCCGTCCTACCTCTACGACGGGCCGCGGCCGCAGATCACCTCGATCGCCAGCACCGAATGGAGCTACGGCTCGACCCAGAAGATCACCGTGGACTCCACCGACGGCACCGTGACCGCCGCCGAGCTCATCCGCCCGGCCGCGGTGACGCACTCCTCCGACCCGAACCAGCGCTACGTCGACCTGCCGATCACGGTCGGCTCGGACGGCTCGCTGAACCTGAACGTCACCGACAACGACGACATCGCCCCGCCCGGCTACTACATGCTCTTCGTGGAGAACGCGAACGGGGTCCCGTCCATCGCGCAGTGGGTGCATCTGACATGACCGGACCGAACTCGAAGGCGAAGCCCGTCTTGCGCAGGCTGCTGATCGCGGCGGCGGTGACGGTGGCCCTGCTCGGCATCGCCGCCGGAGCCGCGTTCTCGGCGGCCAGGCCGGCCCCGCACCTGTCCGCGCCGGTGCACGCGCGCACCCCCGGCCAGTACGTCGTCCCCGAGGCGACGGCGCTGACCGGGGACAAGTCCAGGACCGTGCCGAACAAGCCGGGGCCCGCCAAGGTGTCCGAGCCCTGGAACGTCGACGGCTGCGACCACGACTACGGCACGCCGAACGTCTGCGTGCCCTGGGACGTGCCCGGCGCGAGCACCGCGGCCCGGTGCACCTGGCTGCTGGCCAACGGATTCAAGCCGGTCAAGGTCTACGGCCGGGACCGGCAGGACCTCAACCCCGCGCACACGGCGCTGGCCTGCTCGGCGGCGGATCTGAAGGTCGGCGCGCGGTGAGCGGCAAGACCACGGTGCCCAGGATCATCGCCGCCGCGATCGCCGCGGCGGCGATGATCCTGGGCTCGGCCGGCTGCGGCGCGCAGCCGGCCGGGCGCTCGCCCGGAGCGTCGCAGTACAAGCCGATCACGGTCGTGCACGCGACCGGGGTCTCCGCGGCCTGGCCCTACTTCGGCACCGAGGTGAACCCGCCGCTGCCCAAGCCGGACTGGACGCTGACCGACACCGGCGGAGCGGCGTACGACATCCCGGCGCGCACCCGGGGCCGGATCACCGTGCTCTTCTTCGGCTACACCTCCTGCGCCGACGACTGTCCGACGATGATGGCCGACGTCGCCGCCGCGCTGCGCACCGTGCCCGCGGCGGTCGCGAAGCAGGTGACCGTGCTCTTCGTCACCGTGGATCCGGCCTACGACAAGGGCCCGCGGCTCAGCGCGTGGCTGGCGCGGTTCTATCCGAGCTTCGTCGGCCTGAGCGCGCCCGACGCCACGGTGATCCATGACGCGGGCGAACTCGGCATCCCGGTCCAGCCGCCGAAGAAGGTGGACGGCGTGGACTCGGTGCAGCACGGCAACGAGACGGAGGTGTTCAACCAGTCCGGCTACGCGAACTTCTTCTGGGGCCCGACGACGCCCGTCCTCGACATCGCGCACGACCTCAAGCAATTGACTACTACGAGCTGACGGACCCCGCCCACGGCCCGACCTCCGCCACCACGGTCGAGCCGGACTCCGCGGCCCGGTCGATCGCGAGCGAGAGGTGATGGTCCTGACACGCCTCGGCCAGCGGGTAGGGCGCCGGCCCCTCGCCGCGGACCCAGGCGCCGGTCGTGGTCAGCAGCGTGGCGATGGCGATCTCCTCGTCCATCAGGCGCAGGCCGAGGAACGGATTGCGATAGACGACCTTGCCCTCGAACAGGAAGTGCTCGGTGTCGTGGCCGTCGAGGTTGAGGTCGTGTCCGAGCTGCGAGCGGGTGATCTCCGAGGTGAGCACCGTCTCGGCCCCGCCCCAGCGCACCACCTTGTCGTCGGCGATCTCGCCGAGGCTGCCGCGGATGACGATGCGGCGCAGGCGCAGCCGGTTGTGCCACTGGTTGTCGGTGAAGTCGTAGAGCCCGCTGGCGCCGCCGAAGTCCAGCGTGGCCAGGGTGGTGGTGGCGTCCGCCGGCTTCTCCGCGCCGGTCCAGCCCTCCCGGGTGAGCGGGTCGAGCAGCGGCGCGGTGAACCGCTGCGCACTCACCCGCACCGGCCGGTCGGCGCCCACCCCCAGCAGCCCCCTGATCATCGACACGGCGTGATAGCCGTGCGTGGAGGAGACCTGCACGCTGGTCGGGGTACCGATCGAGCCCTGCCGGACCACCGCGTGACGCGCCGCGTGGCCGGGCAGCAGCAGGTACTGCTCGGCGACCTGCACCAGGCGACGGTCCCCGACCCGCTCCCACAGCGCGCTCAGGCCCTCGTCGTCCGGGGCGGGCGGGGTCTCGGCCAGCACCGGCACGCCCGCCTCGACCAGGGTGGCGATCACCTCCGGGTTGACCGGCCACGGCACCGAACTGACCACGAACTCCGGCTTCTGCCGGGCGATCAGCTCGGCCGGCGAGAGATAGGTGGCCACCCGCCAGCGCGCGGTGACCTCTTCGGCCTTCTCCGGCCGCCGGGTCGCGGCGCCCACCAGCGTCAGCCGTTCGGGCATGAGCGCGGCGAGGCGGGCGAAGAACTCGGCGCGCCAACCGCTGCCGACGATTCCGAAGGTCACAGGTCTGTCCATACCCCGACACTCTCACAGCGCCGGGGCGCACGCACCGCCGGGCCCCGCGTCCCCGCGGAGTCCGGCGGCGGGTGCGGCGGGGATCAGGCCTCGACTTCGCGTCCGTCCTCGGCCCAGAGCGTGTGGAAGCTGCCGGGCTTGTCCACCCGCTGATAGGTGTGCGCGCCGAAGTCGTCGCGCAGTGCCTGGATCAGCGCCGCGGGCAGCCGCGGCCGGCGCAGCGCGTCGAGGTAGGCCAGGGAGGAGGAGAACGTGGGCGTCGGGATCCCGGCCGCCACCGCGGTCGCGATGACCCGCCGCCAGCTCTCCGCGCCCGCCGCCACCGCGTCCGCGAAGTACGGCGCGACCAGCAGGCTCTCCAGGTCGTCGTGCTCGGCGTAGGCCTCGCGGATCCGGTCCAGGAACCGGGCCCGGATGATGCAGCCGCCGCGCCAGATCGTGGCCATCGCGCCGCGGTCGATGTCCCAGCCGTACTCCTCGCTGCCGGCCCGGATGTGGTCGAAGCCCTGCGCGTAGGCCACGATCTTCGAGGCGTACAGGGCGTTGCGCACGTCCTCGACGAACTGCTTCGGATCGCCCACCAGCCCGGCCGGATCGGCGTCGGCGGCGCGGCCGGCGTACACCCGCTGCGCGGCCTCGCGCTGGTCGGTGTGGCCGGACAGGGAGCGGGCGAAGGTGGCCTCGGCGATGCCGGTGATCGGGATGCCCAGGTCCAGCGCGCTCTGCACGGTCCAGCGCCCGGTGCCCTTCTGCTCGGCCCGGTCCGCCACCACGTCGACGAAGGGCTTGCCGGTGGCCGCGTCGGTGTGCGCGAGCACGTCCGCGGTGATCTCGATCAGGAAGGACTCGAGCTCGCCCTGATTCCACTCCCGGAAGATCTCGGCGATCTGCTCCGGGCTCGCGCCGAGCCCGGAGCGCAGCAGATCGTAGGACTCGGAGATCAGCTGCATGTCCGCGTACTCGATGCCGTTGTGCACCATCTTCACGAAGTGCCCGGCGCCGTCGGTCCCGACGTGCACGGCGCACGGCGTGCCGTCCACCTGCGCGGCGATCGACTCGAAGATCGGCCCGAGGGTCTGGTAGGCCTCGTCCGAGCCGCCGGGCATGATGCTCGGCCCGTGCAGCGCGCCCTCCTCGCCGCCGGACACGCCGGTGCCGACGAAGTGCAGGCCCTTCGCGGACAGCTCCCGGTCGCGCCGGATCGTGTCGGTGAAGTGCGTGTTGCCGCAGTCGATCACGATGTCCCCGGGCTCGAGCAGCTCCACCAGCTGCCCGATCACCTCGTCGGTGGCCGCGCCCGCCTTCACCATGACGATCACCGCCCGGGGCCGGCGCAGCGAGGCGACGAACTCCTCCATCGTCTCGCTCGGTACGAAATCGCCCTCGTCGCCGTGCTCGGCCACCAGGCTGCGGGTGCGCTCCACGCTGCGGTTGTGCAGCGCCACCCGGTAGCCGTGCCGGGCGAGGTTGCGGGCCAGGTTGCGGCCCATGACCGACAAGCCGGTGACGCCGATCTGGGCGCCGGCGCCGTCTTGCTCGCTCATCCTCGTTCCTCTCTGTGCGGTGCGGTGCTCATGGCCGGGTGCCCGACCCGGCGTGGACCATGCCGGGGGCCGGCCGCGCGAAACGCCACTGGCCGGTCTCGTGCCGCAACCCGAACGTGGATAAACCGGTCATCAGGGCGCCACTGGTCCGTCCGTGCGTCGGCGCGTCTGAGCGGCCGTCACACCACACCCCCGCGAAACGAGCCGCGGGGCACGCCGGACGCTGCCGCCCGACGTGCCCCGCGCTCGGCCGCTGGAGCTAGGCCGCCGCCACCACCGTCTCGGCCGTGGCCGGCTGCACCAGGTAGCGGGCGTACGCGTCGACGGTGAGGAACGGCGGGAGGGTGGCGCCGAGCGCGGTCTGCTCGAGCACCTGGACCGCGTCCGCCACCCGCTGCGCGTCGGTGCCCTCGGCCAGCAGCGCCGCCGCCTCCCGCTGGATCAGATCCCTGATCATGAACCGGGTGACGAACGCGCCGCCGAACAGCGGCGAGCAGTGGTACTGCCACTGCCACAGCTGGCAGCGGGCGATCTCCGCCGTGGCCACGTCCTCCATCAGGCCGTAGAGCGCCACCGCGCCCGAGCCGCCGAGCCAGGCGACCAGATAGCGCAGCGAGACGGCCACGTTCGCGGCCAGGCCCTCGCGGGTCGGGTAGCCGGGGGCGCCGCTGTGCACGGCCAGCAGGTCCGCGGCGGACACCTGCACGTCCTCGCGCTGGCGGCGCACCTGGTTCGGTCGGTCGCCGAGCACGGAGTCGAACACCTCCCGGCAGATCTCCACCAGCGCCGGATGCGCCACCCAGGAACCGTCGAACCCGTCACCCGCCTCGCGCTTCTTGTCCGCCCGCACCTTGGCCAGCGCGGCCGCGTTGGCCTCCGGATCGCGCTGCGGGATCGCCGCCGCCATCCCGCCGATCGCGTGCGCACCGCGCCGGTGGCAGGTGCGCACCAGCAGGTCCGTGTAGGCGCGCATGAACGGCAGGTCCATGGTCACCCGGGCCCGGTCCGGCAGCACGTACTTCTCGCCCTGCTCGCAGAAGTTCTTGATCAGGCTGAACAGGTAGTCCCAGCGGCCCGCGTTCAGCCCGGCCGCGTGCGCCCGCAGCTCGTAGAGGATCTCCTCCATCTCGAACGCGGCGGTGATGGTCTCGATCAGCACGGTGGCGCGGATCGTGCCGTGCGGGATGCCGAGCTCGACCTGGGCCGTGGTGAACACCTCGTTCCACAGCCGGGCCTCGAGGTGGTTCTCCAGCTTCGGCAGGTAGAAGTACGGGCCGCTGCCCGCCGCGATCTGCCGCTTGCCGCAGTGGAACAGGTACAGGCCGAAGTCGACCAGCGCGCCGATCGCGGGCTGTCCGTCGAAGCGCAGGTGCGCCTCGTCCAGATGCCAGCCGCGCGGGCGCACCACGATCGTGGCCGGGTCCCAGCCGATCCGGTAGCGGCGCCCGTCCGGCGTGGTCTCGTCGATCCGCCGCTCGATCGCGTCCAGCAGGTTCAGCTGCCCGGAGATGAGGTTGTGCCAGGTCGGCGCGGTGGCGTCCTCGAAGTCGGCCAGCCACACCTTCGCCCCCGAATTCAGGGCATTGACGGTCATCCGGCGCTCCGGCGGACCGGTGATCTCCACCCGCCGGTCCACCAGGCCCGGCGCCGGCGGGGCCACCCGCCAGCTCGGGTCCTCCCGGATGTGCCGGGTCTGCGGCGGGAAGTCCAGGTGGAACCCGGCCGCGAGCAGTTCGGCCCGGCGCACCCGCTCGGCCAGCAGGCTCTTGCGGTGCGGGGCGAACGCGGTGTGCAGGCGGGCCAGGAAGGCGAGCGCCTCGTCGGTGAGGATCTCCTCGAACCGCGGTTCCACCGGGCCGAGGATCTCGATCGTGCTGGTCGTCATGGTCGTCTCCACGCTGAGAGGTCCGGGCGGGCTCAGTGGAACTGCGCGGACTCGGTGGACCCGGCCAGCGCCAGCGTCTCCGCGTTCGGATTCACCGCGCTGGAGACCAGGTCGAAGTAGCCGGTGCCGACCTCGCGCTGGTGGCGCACCGCCGTGTACCCGTCGGCGCCGGAGGCGAACTCGGCCTCCTGCAGGTCCACGTACGCGGTCATGCCGTGCTGGGCGTAGCCGCGGGCGAGGGTGAACATCGAGTGGTTCAGGGCGTGGAAGCCGGCCAGCGTGATGAACTGGAACCGGTAGCCCATCGCGCCGAGTTCGCGCTGGAACTTGGCGATCTGGTCGTCGTCCAGGGCCGCCTTCCAGTTGAACGAGGGGGAGCAGTTGTAGGCCAGCATCTGGTCCGGGTACTCGGCGTGGATCGCCTCGGCGAACTCCCTGGCCTCGGCCAGGTCCGGGGTGCCGGTCTCCACCCACAGCAGGTCCGCGTACGGGGCGTAGGCCAGGCCGCGCGCGATCACCGGGCCCAGACCCGGCTCCACCCGGTAGAAGCCCTCGGCGGTGCGCTCGCCGGTGCAGAAGCGCGCGTCGCGCTCGTCCACGTCGCTGGTCAGCAGGTTCGCGGCGAGCGCGTCGGTGCGCGCGACGATCAGGGTGGGCACGTCCGCGATGTCCGCGGCCAGCCGGGCCGCGTTCAGCGTCCTGATGTGCTGGGCGGTGGGCACCAGCACCTTGCCGCCGAGGTGCCCGCACTTCTTCTCGGAGGCCAGCTGGTCCTCGTAGTGGATACCCGCGGCCCCGGCCGCGATCATGCCCTTGGTCAGCTCGAACGCGTTCAGCGGACCGCCGAACCCGGCCTCGGCGTCGGCCACGATCGGCACCAGCCACTCCGGGCCCTGATTCCCCTCGGCCGCGTCGATCTGGTCCGCCCGCAGCAGCGCGTTGTTGATCCGCCGCACCACCTGCGGGACCGAGTTGGCCGGGTACAGGCTCTGGTCCGGGTAGGTCTGCCCGGCCAGGTTGGCGTCCGCGGCCACCTGCCAGCCGGACAGGTAGATCGCCTGCAGCCCGCCCTTGACCATCTGCACCGCCTGGCCGCCGGTCAGCGCGCCGAGGGCGTGGATGTAGTCCTGCTCGTGCAACTGCCGCCACAGCCGCTCGGCGCCGAGACGCGCGAGCGTGTGCTCCTCGCGCACGTTGCCGGACAGACGCACCACGTCCTCGGCCGTGTACGTGCGCTGCACGCCCGACCAGCGCGGGTCCGAGGCCCAGCGCGCGGACAGTTCGGCGGCCTGGCGCTCCTGCTCTCGGCGAACCTGCTCGGTCATGTTCTTAGCTCCTTGGAACCAGATCGCGCCTGCGAAGGCTGCGATGAACGACGTGCCGGTCACGCGGGGGTGCGGATCCGGCCGTGTGGCCACTGTGGCAGCGGGAAAAGCACTCGTCACCCGTGGAGTCAAGCCACATTCTGTGAAGCCGCGGCGGCGAAGTTGCGAAGCTTGCGAACAGACGGCGGCCGGATCGCGCAGTATGCTGCGGCGAAACGAGCCCACCCGAACCGGAGGCTACGGATGAACCGCACCGCTTTCGTGGGCGCCCGCCTGCGCAGATTCCGGGAGGAGCGCGAGCTCAGCCAGGCCGCGCTGGCCCAGGCGCTCGAACTCTCGCCCAGCTACGTCAACCAGCTCGAACACGGCGCGCGGCCGATGACGGTGCCGGTGCTGCTCAAGCTGACCACCACCTTCGACGTGGACGCTGGGTACTTCGCCCCGGCCGACCAGATGCGGCTGACCAGCGACCTGCGCGACGCGCTCGGCGAGCACGTCACCGCGGGCCGCATCTCGGCCGGAGACCTCGAGGAACTGGCCGGCCGGCTGCCCGGCGTGGCGAATCTGCTGCTCGACCTGCAACGCCGCAACCGGGCCGCGGGCGAGCAGATCGCCGCGCTGGCCGGGGACCGCGGCGTCCTCGGCGCCCTGGACGCGCAGGCCCCGCACGAGAGCGTGCGCGAGTACTTCTACCGCCGGCACAACTACATCGACGAACTCGACCGCGCGGCCGAAGGACTCGCCGCCCGGATCGGCCTGCGCCGCGGCGAGGTGCGCTCGGGCCTGGAGGAACGCCTCTCCGAGCAGCACGGCGTGCGCGTCGAAGTCGGCGATCTGGACGACCGGGACCGGCTGCACGCCTTCGACCCGGGCCGCCGCACCCTGCGCCTGTCGGTACGGCTGCGCCCGGGCCAGCAGGCCTTCCGGATGGCCACGCAACTGGCCTACCTGGAGCACGACGCGCTGCTGACCGAGCTGACCGAACAGGACCCGGTCGAACCCGGATCCGAGGCGCACACGCTGATCCGGATCGGCCTGGCCAACTACTACGCCTCCGCGCTGGTGCTGCCCTACCGGGTCTTCCACGAGCGCACCGAACAGTCCCGCTACGACATCGAGCACCTGGCCGACCACTTCAGCGTCGGCTACGAGACCGTCTGCCACCGCCTCAGCACCCTGCAACGCCCGGGCCGGCGCGGGGTGCCGTTCTCCTTCGTCCGGGTGGACCGGGCCGGGAACGTCTCGAAGCGGCAGTCCGCCACCGACTTCCACTTCTCCCGCACCGGCGGCACCTGTCCGCTCTGGAACGTCTACGAGGCCTTCGCCACCCCGGGCCGGGTGCACGTGCAGGTCGCGGCCATGCCGGACGGCCGCCGCTACCTGTGGACCGCCCGCACCGTGGTGCGCGCCCCGGGCGGCTGGGGCAAACCCGGCAAGGTCTTCGCGATCGGCCTCGGCTGCGAACTGCGGCACGCCTCCCGGCTGGTCTACTCGGCCGGACTCGACCTCGCCGACGAGAGCGCGGCCACCCCGATCGGCCTCGGCTGCAAAACCTGCGAACGCGACGCCTGCCCGCAACGGGCCGTCCCCCCGCTCGGGCGCACCCTGCGGATCGACCAGAACGCGAGCACCTTCGTGCCCTACCCGTTGCGGCTCGAGGGGGAGTCCGAGGGCTGATCCCGCTGCGGCCCGCCGGCTCGGTGGACCTCCAGCGCGAGGTCCACCAGCTCCGTCGTGAAAGCGCCGCGCGAGCCCAGCAGCGCCTTCGCCTCGGCCGGCGAGCAGACC
>FSXZ01000503.1_pt1 | contig 13370 bp, 13 predicted proteins | sample 1638121 | NCBI WGS metagenome assembly FSXZ01 (sample SAMEA3914788, study PRJEB12502) | metagenome | biome: forest; material: soil | place: Canada | collected 2011-07-03 | depth 0.1 m
AGGTACTTGTGAGTCCAGTCATCGAGCGGATCACCACGCCCACCCTCACCCGGGAGGGCAGGAAGGCGCCCGCACTACGGTTCGGCGACCTTCGAGTCCAAGCCCTGGCCGGCACCCTGGCCAACCTGCTGCACGCGACCACCGGCATCACCAACAAGCACCTTCGCGTCTTGATGACCGGGCTGCTTGGCCGCCCGTACAGCACGAACCAGGCCTCCTACGACCTGGCCCGCCTAGCCCGCAACCAGCTGATCGAACGCGTCCCCGGCCGCAACACCTACACCGTGACCCGAGACGGGCTCATGTTCGCCCACCTCTACACCAAGGTCTACCAACGCGTCCTGTTCCCGCTCATGGCCCGTGACCGCCCCAACGCCCCACCCGAACTGCACGCCGCCTTCGACACCATCGAACGGGTCGTCAACGAGCGCATCGCCGCAGCCAGAGTCCCGATCGCCAGATAAACGCACGAGACCCCGGCCGACGACCTGCCCTGCACAAAAACTCAGGACAACTCTCCAAGTATCACAAACAAAGGTGCCCTAGGGCGTGCCGATCCGGACCCTGTCTTGCGCTCCGTTGACGGCCATTGCGAACGCGAGGACGCGTTGGGGGAGGTTGGCGGCAAACCGCGAGATGACTCGTGTGGCGGCGCGACGCCCGGGAATGATGCGCGTCCCCGGGCGTCTCCTGGTTGTCGTCAGGGGGAGACGTCTTCGAGCCGACGGCCGGTGGTCTCCTCGCCTAGCAGGGCAAGCACCACCCCTCCCATGACCAGTGCGCCGCCGAGTACGAACCAGACCTTTGCGGTGTTCGTGCCGCCGGTGTACAGCATCGGGACTACGCTCGGGCCGAGGATCATGCCAATCCGTGCGAATGCGCCGCTCGCGCTGGTGCCCAGGGCCCGTACCCGCGTCGGGTAAAGCTCCGGGGTGTAGAGGTAGAGCAGGACGTTGATCGCGTAGTTGAAAGCGGAGCCGACCGAGGTCCACAAGAGGACCTGCGGGGCGGTGTGGCCGCCGAGGGCGCCGAGGAGTAGGAGACCCGCGGCGGCGACGGCGAAGGACGCGGTGATGGCGTGCTTGCGGCCGATGCGCTCGACGGTGAGGGCGGCGACGAGGCAGCCGAAGAAGCCCGCGCCGGTGGTGATCGTCGTGTATAGCAGGGCCTTGCTGAGGCTTAGGTGGTAGGCCGTGATGTAGATCGACGGGAGCCAGGTGGCGATGCCGTAGTTGGCGAAGAAGGCGCCGAACCAGGCCAGCCACAGCATGACGGTCCGCTTGGCGTATCGGCCGGCGAACAAGTCTGCGATGCGCGCCTTCGGTTGGTCGGCGTGCGCTTCTTCGGTGAGCGGGGGCAGTTGCCCGCCGTCGGCGCGGTAGCGGGCCTCGATCTTCTCGACAATCGCGTCGGCCTCGGCGTGGCGTCCTCGGGACTCGAGCCAGCGGGGCGATTCGGGTACGACCTTCAGGGCGAGGACGAGCAGGGTCGGGATCGCGGCGAGTTCGTAGAGCCGTTGCCAGCCCCAGTGCGGCACCACCCAGTATGCGGCCAGCCCGCCCAGCAGCAGTCCGGCGGGGAAGACGAGCTCGTACATCAGGACGAAGCGCCCCCGGTGCTTGGTACGTACGAGCTCCGCGATGTAGGTCGCGGCGATCGGCACCTCGCCGCCGATGGCGACGCCCTGGATCACGCGGGCCGCGATGAAGGCACCGGGCGAGTGGCATTGTGCGGCTGCGAGGCTCGATACGCCGGTGACCACGAAGCATACGGCGATCACGCGGACCCGGCCGAGCCGGTCGGCCAAGTGTCCGGCCAGCAGTGCGCCGATCAGCATGCCCCAGGAGCCCGAGGTGGCCACGGCGGTGGACTGGCCGGCGCTCAGGTGCCAGGTCTTCTTCAGAACGGGCAGGGTGTAGGCGATCAGCAGTTGGTCGAAACCTTGGAAGAAGGTGACCGAGCCGATCAGCAGACGGACCATGACGTGCCACCGGGTCGGGGGCACCCGATCGAGGCGTGCCGCGACCGGGACGCGTGTCCCGGTCGCGGACGCTGCCTGGGTTGTGCTCATCCAAGTCCTCCGGACCCTGCGAGTGCGGGGTCGATTATCGGCCATCCCTCGGCCGCCGGGCGTCGGCGGAAGGGCGGCGGGCTGACGGGAGTCTGCACAGGGCGCGAGTTAGATCGGCCCTGTGCTGGAGCGTTTATTTAAGTGCTGAGAGTCTTACGCCTAAGATGTTCTGTCAAGGGCTGGATCGGTACGGGGTGCTGGGGCATAATGCCCGGCCCTGGCCCGGAGCCGGCCCGACGCCGGCGCGTCCGTCGGATTCACTGGATGCTCTTGCCAAATTATCTTAGCTATAAGATAGTTTCGGCATGCTCGAGCGATAATCGGAGCTCCTGGATGAACCCGTGAGGTGGCTGGCATGGTCTTGAACCTGTCCGAACTGGTCCGCGCCGACGAGATCCTCGTCGGCGCTCGCTGGCGGCCGGGCGGCGGGGAGCCCGTCGTCTCGGTGAGCCCGCTGGACGGCGGCGAGATAACCCGGTTGCGCGGCGCGAACGCCGCGGATGTCGATGAGGCGGTCCGCGCCGGCGCCGCGGCCGCCGCGGATGCGTCGTGGCGCGACCTGCTGGCGCACGAGCGCGCGCGCTGCCTCGTGCGTATCGCAGATCTCATCGATGAGCACGCCGGGCAGCTCGCCGCCCTGCAGACCCTGGACACCGGCAAGTCGATCAGGGAGACCTCGGCGCTTGTCGCCAGTGCGCAGGGCACCTTCCGCTACTTCGCCGCGGCGCTGGAGACCCTGGATGAGACGCTCACCGCGCCGCGCGGCCCGTACGTCACCATGAGTGTGCACGAGCCGATCGGCGTCGTCGGCGCGATCACGCCGTGGAACTCCCCGATCGCCAGCGACGCGCAGAAGCTCGCTCCCGCCCTCGCCGCGGGCAATGCCGTGGTGCTCAAGCCCGCCGAATGGACACCGCTGGTCTCCCTCGCGCTCGGGCGGCTGATCACCGCGTCTGGGCTGCCCGCCGGTCTGGTGTCGGTGCTGCCGGGGCCAGGGCGGGTGGTCGGCGACGCGCTCGTTCGCCACCCCGGGGTCGGCAAGGTCTCCTTCACCGGAGGGACGGTGACCGGCCGCTCTATCGGCGCGATCGCCGCCGAGAAGGTCATGCCCGTCTCGCTCGAGCTCGGCGGGAAATCGCCGACCATCGTGTTGCCGGACGCAGACCTGGAGCAGGCCGTGGCCGGACTCCTTTTCGGGATCTTCTCCTCGACCGGGCAGAGCTGCATCGCCGGCAGCCGCGTCTTCGTGCACTCTTCCCGCTATGACGAGGTGCTCGGCGCGCTCGTGCAGGGGGCTGAGAAGCTGCGGGTCGGCCCGGGCGCGGATCCGGACACGCAGGTCGCGCCGATGGTCCACCATCGACATCGGGACAAGGTCGCCGAGATGGTGGACCGGGCGCGGGCCGAGGGGGCGCGGGTGCTGTGCGGTGGCCGTGCCCCGGAAGGGCCGGAGTTCGAGCGCGGCGCGTACTACCTGCCGACCGTGCTGGACGGCCTGTCGAACGACTCGCGTACCTGCCAGGAGGAGATCTTCGGCCCCGTCGTGGTGGTCCTGCCGTTCGAGACCGAGGAGGAGCTCTACGCGCAGGCCAACGCCACCGAATACGGCCTTGCCTGTGGTATCTGGACGCGCGACTACCGCAGGGCGCTGCGCATCGCCCGGCGCATCCAGGCCGGGACGGTGTGGATCAACACGTACAAGCAGTTCAGCATCTCCACCCCGTTCGGCGGCGTGAAAGCCAGCGGCCTGGGCCGGGAGAAGGGCCGGGAGGGCATCAGGGCCTATATGCGGCAGAAGAGCATCTACCTGGGATTGGACGAGGCCGCGCTGCCCTGGGCCGGGTGACGGGCGCGGCGGCCTCGGCTGCTAGGCGCCGTCCTCGGCGGCTTGGAGCGAGCGCTCAAGCTTCTGCAGCAGCCGCGCCAACTGTCTGCGCTCCGCCTCGGTCAGCCCGTCCAGCATCCGCAGCTCGTTGGCGAAGTGCTCCTCGGCGACCGAACCGGTCACCTCGATCCCCTTCTCGGTCAGCCGCGCGTAGATCACCCGCCGATCCTCGGGATCGCGCTCCCGGGCGACCAGCCCGGACTTCTCCAGCCGGTCGAGCCGCTGGGTGATGCCGCCGGTGCTCACCAGCGAGATGTCGGCGAGCTCGCCGGCCGTCTTGCGGTACGGTTCCCCGCTGCGCAGCAGGGTGGCCAGGACGTCGAACGCCGCCATGTTGATCTCGTGACGCTCGAAGACCTCGGCGAGCAGCGCCTGGTACCGCAGGAAGCCGCGGTGCAGGCGCCCGAAGACGGCGAGCGCCGAGACGTCCATCTCGGGCCGTTCCCGCCCCCACTGGCCGATGATCGCGTCGACCGGGTCGTGCCGACCCGCGGGCCACGCCGCCATGTGGATCTCTCCCGTCTCCGGCAAGGGGTTGCCGAGGCCAGTATTCCAGTGCTAAGAAGTTCACCACCACTTCTCTTAGACCTAAGAGAAGTTCCCCACGTCAGAAAGGGGACGCTGTCATGTCGGCGGACCTTGAGCAGCTGATCGACTCCTGCCTCGCGCTGCGCGGCTCCCGATACGAGGACTGGGACACCCTCGGTTTCCAGGCGAAGGCGGGCGAGCAGTTCCGCCGGGCGCAGGTGCGCTACATCGGCTCCGGCGCCACCGGGAACCACGAGTCCGACCACCGGACCCTGCCATCCGAGCACTTCACCTTCTCCAACATGCGCCTGCCGGTCGGCGCGGTCGGGCCCGAGCACACCCACCACGACGTCGAAGAGGTCTTCTTCGTTCTCGAGGGGGAGCTCGAGGTCACCGTGCACGACGTCGAGGACGGCACCCGGACCGCGACCCGCACGCTCGGCTACCGCGACCTGATCCGGGTCCCCGCCGGCGTGCCGCGCTCGCTGCGCAACGCCGGCACCTCCGACGCCCTGTTCTGCGTGATCATCGGTGCGCAGAAGCCGCAGCTGCCGACGTATCCGTCGACCTCGGCGATGCACGGCGTCACCCGCGACTAGGAACGGACCGGCAGCCATGGCCACCCTCCGACTCACCCGCTCCACCTGGATCGCCGACGGCGTCGTGGAGTTGGAGTTGCGCGACCCCGCGGACGCGCTCCTGCCCGAGTGGAGTCCGGGAGCGCACCTCACGCTCGGATTGACCCCGGCGCTCTCGCGCGAATACTCGCTGTGCGGCGACCCGGCGGACCGTTCCCGCTACGCGGTCGCGGTGCAGCGCGAGCCCGCCTCGCGCGGCGGCAGCGCCCACGTCCACGACAGCCTGCGGCTCGGCACGCTGCTCGAGGTCGAGGGACCGAAAAACAACTTCGAGCTCGAAGACGCTCCGGCGCACATCCTGGTGGCCGGCGGGATCGGGATCACCCCGATCTCGGCGATGGCAAGGCTGCTGCACGCGCGCGGCGCCGACTGGCGGCTGCTGTACGCCGGGCGCGCCCGCCGCGGCATGGCGTTCGCCGACGAGCTCGCCGCGCTCGGCCGGGACCGGGTCACGATTCATGCCGATGACGAGCACGGTGGCCCGCCGGACCTGGCGGAGTTCCTCGCGACCGCGCCGTCGCACTCGCTCGTCTACTGCTGCGGCCCGGAACCCCTGATGGCCGCGCTCGAGGCCCGGCTGGATGACCCCGCGCGGCTGCGGGTGGAGCGCTTCCGTGCCCCTGCCGATCCCGCGGCGGCCGCGTCGGCGGGCACCGAGGAGCCCTTCGAGGTCGTATGCGGCGACCGCCGCTTCACGGTGCCTCCCGGCGTCTCGATCATGGCGACGCTGCGTGCGGGCGGCGTGCAGATCCCCTCCTCCTGCGAGGAGGGGATCTGCGGGACCTGCGAGACCAAGGTGATCGAGGGCACCCCCGACCACCGCGACTACCTGCTCACCGACGCCGAGCGCGCCGCGAACACGGTGCTGATGCCCTGTGTGTCCCGTTCGCTGAGTGCGCGGCTCGTCCTCGACCTGTAGAAACCCGACCCCACCCCAAGGAGAATCATGGCTCTGCGACTCGAGTCGGAGCAGGCGCGCCGGCGACCGACCACCAGCTATGAGCACGCTCTCGCCGACGAGCTCGAGGCGATTTTCGGCAAGGGAATCTGGGAGTTGACCGACCTCGTCGCCGCCCTCAACGCGACCTCGCTGCGCCTGCCCGACGGCGCCGCCTGGACCGAGAAGAGCTTCACCACCGAGATCGCGCGCCTGGGCGCCGAGGAAGGAGCGCAGGCGTGAGCCGGCACCCGTCGAACAACGCCCTGGACACCGTCGAAGGCCTGACCAACCTTGGGCTGCGCGACCGCTGGTACGCGCTGTGCCGCTCCGACGAGGTCCGCCGGGGTGAGTTGACCCGCATCGAGCGCGTCGGCGAGGCGCTGCTGCTGTGGCGTGATGCCGGCGGCGTGGTGCACGTCCAGGAGGACCGCTGTCCGCACCGTGGCGCCCGCCTCTCTCAGGGCGTGCATCTGGGCGACCGCGTCGCCTGCGCCTACCACGGTGTGCAGACCGACGCCGAGGGCACGGTCGTCTCCGTACCCGGCAGCCCCGGCTGTGCGCTGGAGGGTAAGAAGAAGCTGCGCACCTTCCCGGCCGAGGAGCACAACGAGGCGATCTTCGCGTGGTTCGGAGTCGACGAGGCTCGGTCGGCGCCCGCGCTGCGCCTGCCCGAAGGCATGGAAGAGCCCTGGGAGCAGTTCCTCGCCTACGTCGAGTGGGACGCCCCGTGGGTGTACTCGCTCGACAATCTGATGGACCCGATGCACGGCGCGTTCCTGCACCGCAAGTCGCATTCGATGTCCGGCGGCAAGCAGGACGCCGTCTTTCAGGTACGCGACACCGAGACCGGGTTCATCTTCGAGAAGGCCGACCAGGCCGGGGTCAACTTCGACTGGTCGGAGTGGATCGACACCGACATGCACTGGGCGCGGCTGGAGATCCCATACCCGGCCACCGGCGGCCCCGGCGGCCCGTTCCGGATCGTGTGCACCGCCACCCCGATCAATGAGACCCAGCACGCCGCGTTCTTCTGGCGCTGTCGAAACGTCCAAGGCTGGGAGCGCGACGTGTGGCGCTTCCTCTACAAGACGCGGCTCGAGGCGCGGCACTGGGCCGTCCTTGAGCAGGACCGAGTCATGGAGGAGGCGCTTCCGTTGGATGCCTGGTCGAGGGAGAACCTCTACCAGCACGACCTCGCGGTGATGAAGCTGCGCCGACTGCTCAAGGCCGAGGCGCAGAAGCAGGTCGAGGCGCGTCAGGGTGCCGGCTCATGACCATGACCGAACCCATCGCACGTCTGCGCACCCTGCGATCCGTCGCGGTGCGCACGCCCAAGGCCGCCGAGGCCGCCCGTTTCTACGAGAACATCTGGGGCCTGCGGACAGTCGAGGCGGACAACGGCGTCAGCTGGCTGCGGGGGACCGGCGCCGAACACCACATCCTCGAGGTCCGCGACGGCGAGCAGAACGCACTCGGCAAGATCGCCTTCTCTGTGGGCGTCCCGCGCGAGGTGGACGATGCGGCACGTCGGCTCCAGGCCCGCGGCATCGCGCTCGCCGCCGAGCCCGGACGCCTCGACCAGGCAGGGCACGGCTACGGCCTGCGCTTCGCGGACCCGGAGAACCGGCTGATCGAGATCTCGTGCGATGTCGAGGCTGTGCCCGCGCAGGACCCGGACGGCCGAGAGGCGGTGCCGCGCAAGCTCGCACACGTCGTGCTCAACACCGTCGACATCGACGCGGCCTGCGACTTCTACACCGATGTCATGGGCATGCGGATCTCTGACTGGTCCGAGCACCAAATGGCGTTCCTGCGCGTCAACGCCGACCACCACGTCATCGCCTTCAACCAGGCGCCGTGGACCTCCGTCAACCACATGGCCTACGAGCTGCCAAGCGTCGACCACTTCATGCGCGGCATCGGCCGGCTCAAGCACAGCGGCATCAGCCCGCTGTGGGGTCCCGGCCGCCACGGGCCCGGAGACAACACGTTCTCCTACTTCGCCGACGCCGCCGGCCTGGTCTGCGAGTACACCTCCGAAGTCGCGCAAGTCGTAGAGGACGCCTGGCTTTGCCGCGTCTGGCGGCGCACACCGGAGCTGTCCGACCTCTGGGGCACGGCCGGACCACCCTCGACCGACGTGCGCTCGCATATGGCTGGCGTCCCGGACGCCGGGGGCTGGTGGGAACAGTGACACCAAGGGGAACAGTGACATCGGAAGCCATGACATCCAGCACCGGGATACGCGTCGCAATCGTCGGCTGCGGGGCGATCGGCTCCGTGGTCGCGGCGCGGCTGCGCGATGGGACGGTCCCGGGCGCACAACTCGTCGGCGTCGTCGACCCGCAAGGCGCGCCCGGCTTCACCGAACTGTCCCTCGATGACGCGATCGACCAGGCCGATCTCGTCATCGAATGCGCCGGGCAGGCCGTGCTGGCCGCAGTCGGCCCGCGCGTGGTGGCGGCAGGCCGGGATCTGCTGGTGGTCTCGATCGGCGCGCTCACCGACGATGAGCTGCTCAAAAACCTGTACGGCACAGGTACCGGCCGGGTCTACCTGGCCACCGGCGCGATCGGCGGCATCGACCTGCTGCGCTCGGCGACCCGGATGGCGCCGCTGACCCGCGTGGAGATCGTCACCACGAAAAAGCCCGGCGGGCTCGTGCAGACGTGGATGGACGAGGCCGAGTCCGAACGCGTGCGCACGACGACGAAGCCGCTGGAGATCCTGCGCGCCCCCGCGCGCGTCATCGCCCACCGCTTCCCGAAGTCGGCGAACGTCGCAGCCGCGGTCGCACTCGCCGTGGGGGATTGGGACGTGGTCGAGGCCGCGGTCGTCGCCGACCCGGCGGCCGATCTCACCTCGCACGTCATCACCGCCGAGGGGCCCGCCGGGCACTACCGCTTCGAGATCCGCAACCGCCCCTCCCCGCACACACCCACCACCAGCGAGGTCGTGCCGTACGCGGTGGCCAAGGCCGTCGCCGACATCGCGGCCCGCACCGGGAGCTTCCGGTGACGGGCCAGAGCACGGAGACAGTGCCCGGGACACGGATTCACACCAGGGTCGCCGGACTTGCGCCGAACGCCCCCACGGCCCTGCTGCTCCACGGTATCGGCGGCAGCAGCGCATCCTTCGAGGCGCAGTTCCCGGCGTTCGGGGAGGTACGCCGCGTCATCGCCTGGGACGCACCGGGCTACGGGGCGTCGGCGGACCCTGACGCGGCTCCGGGCATGGCCGGATACGCCGCGGCCGCCGCGTCCCTGCTGCAGAACGGCGGCCCGGCGGACATCGTCGGCGTCTCCTGGGGAGGAGTGATCGCGACCCGGCTCGCACTGGCCTACCCGGAACTCGTGCGCACCCTCGTCCTGGCCGACTCCACCCGCGGCTCCGGCCGCACCCGCGAAGGCCGTGCCGGTATGGCCCGCCGCGCCGAGGCACTCACCGCCCAGGGCCCCGAAGCCTTCGCGGCGCAGCGCGGCCCGAACCTGGTCAGCGAGCACGCCTCCCCGGCTCTCGTCGGGCGGATCGTGGCGAACATGGCCGGCTCGCTACGCCAGCCCGGCTACCGCTACGCTACGGCCTCGATGGCTGAAACCGACCACAGCCAAGCGCTTGCCGGCCTGCTCGCGCCCACGCTCGTGTTGGTCGGCGAGTTCGATGCGGTCACCGGCGTGGCCGAAAGCAGATCCCTGGCTCACGCCGTCCCCGGAGCCCGCAGCCGGCTGATCGCGGAAGCGGGACACTGCGCGAACCAGGAACGCCCGGCGGAGTTCAACCGCGCCGTTCTCGAATTCTGGGAGTCGGCATGCTGACCGGCAAGCTCGTCGTCGTCACCGGCGCGGGACGCGGACTCGGCCTGGCGATCGCCGAAGCGGCCGGCCGCGCCGGAGCCCGCATCGTCATCGCGGAGCGCAACCCGCACCTCGCTGCCCAGGCGACCGAATCCCTGATCGAGCAGGGCATCGAGACCCACCGCATCGACACCGACGTCGCAGACCCCGCATCCACGGCCGCGCTCGCCGAGGCGATCGCTCCGCTCGGCCCCGTCCACGGCCTGGTCAACAACGCGGCCCTGGCCGACGGCGTCGGCGGAAGACCCTTCTACGAGATCGACCCGGCCGACTGGGACCGGGTCATGGCGGTCAACGTCCGTGGCACCTGGCTGGTCAGCCGTGCGCTGTGGCCGCAGATGACCGAGGGCTCGAGCATCGTGAACCTCGCCTCAGACGCCGCGTTCTACGGCTCCCCGCGCCTTGCCCACTACATCGCCTCGAAGGGCGCGATCGTCGGGCTCACCCGGGCGATGGCCCGCGACTGCGGACCGCACGGCGTCACCGTCAACGCCGTCGCCCCCGGGCTCACCGCCGGCGAGGCCGCGCAGAACATCCCGGCCGAGCGCCACCAGCTCTACGCCGACAACAGAGCCCTGACACGTCCGCAGCAGCCGGAAGACCTCACCGGCGCCGTGCTGTTCCTGCTCTCCGAAGCAGCCTCCTACATCACCGGACAGACGCTCGTCGTCGACGGCGGCTTCGTCTTCCACTGAAAGGCCAATCCCATGGACCTCTGCCTCGCCGGGCGGGCCTACCTCGTCACCGGAGCGAGTTCCGGCGTCGGACTTGCCACAGCACGCCTGCTGCTGACGGAGGGCGCGCACGTGGCTGCCTGCGCCCGCGACGGCGCCCGCCTCGCTTCCGCGCTCGCCGAACTGCCGCGCGCACATGGAGCCCAGGTGTACTCCGCCGCGTGTGACGTTCTCGACCGCGAGTCAGTAGCCGCCTTCGTCGCCTACTCGGCCGGGCAGTTCGGCCGGCTGGACGGCATCGTCAACAACGCGGGCCGCTCCCTCATGGCGCGGGTCGGCGAGACGAGCACAGAGCAGTGGGCGCAGGAGCTCCGGTTGAAGATCGACAGTGTGCTGCACACGGTTGACGCGGCGGCGGCACACCTGCGCGACTCCGACGCCCCCGCCATCGTGAACATCAACGCGATCCTCGCCCGGCAGCCGGAGCCCCGCCTCGGCGCAACCTCCGCAGCCCGTGCCGCTCTGCTCAACCTCAGCAAGACCCTGGCTCACGACCTCGCGCCCGTCCGCGTCAACTCGGTGTTGCTCGGCTTGATCGACACCGGCCAGTGGCGCCGCAGGTACGACGCGGCCGCGACGGGACAGACATATGAACAGTGGTCGGCCGCACTTGCCGCCGAGCGCGGCGTCGCCCTCGGCAGGCTCGGAGAGGCCGAGGAGGTCGCATACGCCATCGTCGCGCTGCTCTCGCCGCGCGCTTCGTACATCACAGGATCGTCCATCGACGTCGGCGGAGGGGTCGCGCGCTATGTCTGAACAGGTACCAGGGCACTTCAACGGCGGGGACCTCCTCGTCAAGATCCTCAAGGAGTACGGCGTCGACGTCGTCTTCGGCGTGGTCTCCGTACACAACCTCCCCTTGGTCGAGGCGGTCGACCGCGACCTGCGCTTCGTCGCAGTCCGGCACGAGGCGGCCGCGGTGAATGCGGCCGACGCCTACGCCCGCGCATCGGGCGGGCTCGGCTGCGCGGTGACCAGTACCGGCACCGGGGCGGGCAACGCCGCGGGCTCGCTGATCGAGGCGTTGTCGGCCGGAAGCCGCGTGCTGCACGTCACCGGCAACATCGACAGCGCGCTCCTGGGCAGTGGCCGAGGTGTCATCCACGAGACCAAGGACCAGCTCGGCATGCTGACGGCAGTTTCCAAGCACGCCGCCACCATCCACGACGCCGACTCCGCCGGAATCGTTCTGCGCGATGCCATCCAGAGCGCGCTGGCCGCCCCGACCGGCCCGTCAAGCGTCGAATGGCCGATCGACCTCCAGTACGCCACCCAGGGCGACGCCGCGCAGCGGGAGCACTCGGTGCCCCCCGAGTCGGCAGCGCCCAGCAGTTCCCTGGCGCTCGCCGCGCGCGAACTCGCCACAGCCCGGCGCCCGATCATCTGGGCCGGCGGCGGGGCCACACAGGCAGGCCCGCAACTCCAGGAACTCGCCGAGCGGCTCGGCGCCCCGATCCTCACATCCAACGCCGGCCGCGGCACCGTTCCGGAAGACCACCACCTGGTCGTCGGCAACTTCGCCACCAGCCCGGCGGCGGCAGCCCTGATCGCCGACGCGGACCTGATGCTGAGCGTCGGCACACACTTCCGCTCGAACGAGACGAAGGACTACCGGCTCGAGCTGCCGACCCGGCACATCCAGATCGACGTAGACTCCGCTGCGATCGGCCGCGTCTACCCAGCGTCGGTGGGGCTCACCGGAAATGCGAAAACGCTGCTCCACGCCCTCGTGCGAGCGCTTCCGGAAGAAATCGCGTCGACAGCCGACGCGGACTGGAGAACCCGTGCCACCGCCACCCGTGCAGCCGTCCGCGAGAAGTTGCGTGCCGACATCGGCCAGTACGCGCGGATCTGCGACACGATGCGCAACCTGTTGCCGAAGCAGACGCCCATAGCGCGGGACGTGACGATCCCGTCGAGCCAGTGGGGAAACAGACTTCTGCCGATCTACGACCCGAACACCAACATCTTCCCGGTGGGCGGCGGTATCGGACAAGGTCTGTCCATGGGTATCGGTGCCGCGCTCGCCAGACCCGAAGTCCCCACCCTCGTCATCGCCGGTGACGGCGGCCTCCAGGTCCACCTCGGCGAGCTCGCGACCCTGGCGCAGGAGTCCCCGTGGCTGATTTTGGTCGTATTCAACGACGGCGGCTACGGGGTACTCAGGAACATGCAGGACGCCAGCATGCAGCGACGCTCGGGTGTGGACCTGTTCACGCCGGACTTCCAGAAACTGGCCGCCGCGATGGCGATGCCCTACCACCTCGTCCGCGCCGTCGAGTACTTCGACGTGGCCCTGGAGAAGGCGCTGGCGGAGCGTTGCCCGGTCGTCATCGAGGTCGATGTCACCGCGGTCGGTCCCACCCCCGTCCCGTTCGTACCGCCGGTCTCCGTCCCACACGCGTGAGAGTCAGTCGGACCCCGGACCCTCCCGGGCTGCTCGGTTGAGCATCTCAGGAGGCCGACAAGCGTCAGGTCAGGTCTGTCCTTCGTGAAATTGGCGGCGGTACGGGCGTTCGTTGGATCTCTGCTTCATTGAATCTCCTGCCTGGGCCTCTCGCGCCATCCTGCCTGGGCAGAGAATGCTTGCGGTTATCCTGACGGGTGCTCGCGTCACAGGGTCCGTCGCGGGGGATACCCGGGCCGCGACAGCGCGGTAGCGGCGCTGGCGGAGATGCGCTCTCCGGTCTCCCGGTTTGATGCGCCCGGTACGGTCTCGA
>FSXZ01000494.1_pt1 | contig 13304 bp, 8 predicted proteins | sample 1638121 | NCBI WGS metagenome assembly FSXZ01 (sample SAMEA3914788, study PRJEB12502) | metagenome | biome: forest; material: soil | place: Canada | collected 2011-07-03 | depth 0.1 m
CACCAGCTGGCGCTGCATCATCGCCAACTACGGCTCGTTCCCGGTGCTGCTGCAGGCGGCGTTCCGGGTGGTGATCGGGCGCAAGGGCGACTTCACGCTGACGCCGAAGAAGCGCAGCACGCTCTCGCCCTGGCGGACCGCGCAGCTACACCTGATCGTCGTCGGGTTCTGCCTCATCTCCTTCGTGAAGCTGATCATCAGGCCGGGCGGCACGGCGTACTGGCTGGCCGGATTCTGGCTGATGTACCTGTGCGTGATGTCCGGGATGCACATGGTCCTGGTCATGCTCGACTCCCGCCAGGGCCGGCGCGAGCGGCGGGAGAAGGCGCTGTTCGACACCCTGCCGGCGCAACCGCTGATCCCCCGCCCGGATCCGCACCAGCGCCGCCACCGGCGCCGCCCGGTGCGCCGGCTGCCCAAGCCGCGCACCGCCTTCGCCGGCGTCGTGGTGGGCGCGGCGATGCTGCTCGCGCTGGACACCAGCGCCACCACGGCCCAGTCCGTGCCGCTGCACCTGGCCAACGCGGCGCTGCCGCTGCACCCGTACGTCGGGGTGGGCGCGCTGGCCACGCCCTACGGCGGTTCCGGGGTGGAGCAGATCGAGCAGAAACTGGGCCTGCGCTTCACCACCACGGCCCGCACCCAGGAGATCGCGGACGCCTTCGACTACGGCTGGGCGGATTCGATCTCCAGCCACGGCGGCGTGCCCTGGCTGACCCTGGTGTTCTCGCAGAACGGCAAGACCTCGCTGGACTCCTCGCTGACCGCCATCACGAACGGCAGCGACGACGCCGAGATCACCCGCTGGGCGCAGGAGATCACCGCGTACGGCAAGCCGCTGTATCTCACGGTTCTGCCGCAGGCGGACCGCAACTACGCGGCCAGCTCCGCGGTGGCGAACGGCGGCATACCGCAGGACGTGGCGCCGGCCTGGGCCCATATGCGGGCACTGTTCGCGGCGGCCGGAGCGAGCAACGTCTCCTGGGTCTGGACGCCGGGCGATCCCGGGAACGACGCCGCCTACAGCCCGCCGGCCGCGCAGATCGACGCGGTGGCGCTGACCATGGCCGAGTTCCCGAAGACCACCTGGGTGGATCCGGCCACCGCGATGGACGCGGCGGCCGCCGAGCATCCGGACAAGCCGTTGCTGCTGCAGGTCGCGGTGGACGGCACCCCGGCCCAGCGCGCGGCCTGGCTGAACACGCTGGCCGAGGAGGTCTCGCTGCGCTCCGACGTGGCCGCGGTGGTCTACCAGGAGGCCGGTCCGGTCGACGACCTGTCCGGCAAGGACGCGCTGCCCTGGGCGCTGACCGCGGACACGCAGACGGTCGCGGCCTTCAAGCACCTGTCCGGGCAGCTGGGCTCGGTGATCAACCGATGACCACGACCGTCCCCACCGTCGTGCACACCGTCGATCCGGACGAGATCGCCGGGCCGAACCCGTGGCAGCGCTTCGCCGAGACCCGGGCGGGGCACTGGCTGATCGCCCGGATCGCGCTGATCGCGGTGCTGCTGTTGCAGATCGCGCTGGCGCTGCGGCTGCACAACACCGCGTTCGAGGACGAGGGCCTGTACCTGTACGCCGGGCACCACGAGATCGCCTGGCTGCTGCACCACACCAACACGTACGACAACTATGCGACCTACTTCTCCGGCGCGCCGTTCCTCTACCCGGTGGTCGGGGCCGCGGTGGACGGCCTGTTCGGGCTCGAGGGCGCGCGGGCGCTGAGCCTGGTGTTCATGCTGGGCGCGACCTGCTGCGTCTGGGGCGTGGCCCGGCGGCTGTACGGACGGCCCGCGGCGGCCTGCGCGGCGGCGCTGTTCGCGGTGGCGGCGCCGACGCTGTTCCTGAGCCGGCTGGCCACCTACGACCCGATGTCGCTGTTCCTGCTGGCGTTCTCACTCTGGATCGTGGTGGCCACCGCGCGCCGCTGGGCGATCCTGGTGCTGCTCGCGGTGCCCCCGGCCGTGCTCGCGGTCGGTACGAAATACGCGGGCCTGCTGTTCGTGCCGACGATCGCGCTGGTGGCGGTGTTCGCCGGGCGCTACGGCGGCCGGGAGCGGGAGACCGGCGAGGCCAGGCACCGGGGCTGGCTGGCCGCGATCGGCCGCGGGCTGCTGTTCGTGGGCGCGTTCGGCGCCCTGGTCTACGGCTGGCTGCGGCTGCTCGGCCCGGCGTACCTCACCGGCATCACCTCCACCACGACGAACCGCGCCAGCGGCGGCGATTCGCTCGGCTACATCCTGAACCTGGCCGCGGAACTCGGCGCGGGCGTGGCGGTGCTCGCGTTCGCCGGGGTGTGGGTGGATGCGCGGCTGGCCCGGTCCGACGGGGAGAACCGCGGCGAGGTGGTCTCCCGCATCCTGTTGAGCCTGGTGCTGGCGGGCACGGTGCTGCTGGCCCCGGCCTATCAGGTGCATCTGCACACGGCGACCTCGCTGCAGAAGCACGTCGGCTTCGGCCTGGTCTTCGCCGCGCCGGTGGCCGGGGTGGCGCTCGCGGCCCTGCTGCGGGTCGGCGGCCGCGATCCGCGCCGGCTCGGCGCCGGACTGCTCGTGTGCCTGGGGCTGACCTGGGGCGCGATCACCCAGTCGGCGCAGTTGTACGACGGTTGGCCCAACTCGGCGCAGATGGTCGCGGACCTCAAGACCCAGATTCGCCCGGTGACGGACCGGATCCTGGTCGAGGAGGACGAGGTCCCGCGCTACTACCTCAGTGACCTGACCCAGCCGTACCAGTGGTACAGCACCTTCTCGTTCAGCTACACCACCAAACAGGGCAAGGTGCTGACCGGCCTCCCGGCGTACCAGCAGGCGCTGTCGGACCAGTACTTCGCCCTGGTCGTGCTGCGCTTCGGCCCGACCGCCGCGCTGGACAACGAGATCGACGCGCCGCTGATGGGGAAGAAGGGCTACACCCTGATCGCCAAGGTGCCCGACTCGGACGAGTACGGCACCGGGTACTACTACATCTGGCGCTCGGACGACTCGTAGGCGGCCACGGTCGTCGATCTCGATGCCGGCCCTGGCGCTCGCCCAGTCAGGCGACCGGACGCCACGGCGCGAGGTCGAGCCCGGGATAGCGCTCTGCCATGCCGGCCAGCGCCCGCGGCGTCCAGAAAGGGTGGCCCGGGGGCGGGAACCCGAAGAGTTGAAGCTGATGCGGCGTGGCGCGCTCGACGAAGCGGCCCCATGTGGGCTCGAAAGAGCGGGCCGCCCAGCCAAGCCGGTCCGCCCACTGCACGGCAGCGGGCCGGAAGCCGAGGTGCATGCTGTAGCGGGCGCCGCGCGGCGCGGTCAGTTGGGTGCCGCGGTGGAACGTACCGGTCTCGAAGGCGATGACGGTTCCGGCGGGCCCGGCACCGGAGATCTCCGCCTCGTAGAGGTCGGGCCTGCCCTGCGTGGCTACGTATCCTGACTCGCCGTCCGCGACATCCTCGCGCGGATACCAGTTGGGCTTCACCGGCAGGCCGCCGGCGTGGGTGCGGGAGAGCATGTGCGGCGGGCCGAGTTCCTCGGGGACGTCAGTGAGGTAGACAAACATCTCCACCTGCTGACAAGCCGGTTCGTCGCTGGGGACCAGGATGGTGTGGTTGAGGTAGTCGCGGTGCAGATTCTGGTCGTAATCCGCGGCTCCGGTGTACTTCGCCCATGCTTCCGCGCCGTAGAGCCGCAGGTCCTGCTCGCCGAGTAGCGTCTGCGCGAGCAGCAGGAGACGCGCGTGCACCGCGAGCAGGCTGAGTTCCGTGCTCGCGTAGGGGAAGCTGTCGATCCCGGCGAACTCGTCTCCCACGAAGCGATCACGACGCGGATCCGAACCGTCGTGGAAGCCCTCGGCCGAGGGAAACAGCAGGTCAAGCTCGCCCAGAGCCGGTTCAAGCTCGTCTTCCGATAGGAAGCCCGGAAGGATCACGAAGCCGTCCCGACTCCATGCGTGCGCTACGTCGCCAAGATTCGCCATCCCACCAGCATCCGGTCAGGTGAGGAAGCCGGCAAATGATTTTCATGGCAACCCCTTGGCTACCTGGTCTGGCGTCGAGCAGGTTCGAGGCCACCTGTCGATCCCAGGGGCCAACTGCCGATCACCGTCACACCTGCGTGACTGGGGAACGTGGTCCCAGCTCCGGGCCGTGGATTATCGTCCGTGACAATGTGCTTCGACCATCCCAGTCGTGGGCGAGCATGATCCCGAAGCGGACGCCGCAAGTTGTGCCGGGGGAAGCCGATCCGGAACGGGTCGTTGGAGCGAAACGTGGCCGAACCCGGCGCCCGGCGCGGGCCTTCAGCCGGGCGGCTCCTGGGCGCCCTGGCGCAGCCCGGTGCGCAGCGCCTCGCGGAAGGCGCGGACGGCCGGGTGGCGGGCGGCGCCCGCGCGCACCGCGGTGGTGAGCCTGCGGTGCGGACGGCCGGGCAGGTGGGCCAGCCGCATCAGGGGTCTGCGGTCGGCGGTGAGCAGCAGTCCGGGCAGGATGGTGGCGGCGTGGCCGGTCTCCACCAGGTGCACGGCCAGCAGCATGTCCGGGCTCTCGAACCGCACGTCCGGCTCGAATCCGCCGGAGCGCAGCAGGTTGCGCTGCCACTGTCCGGGTGTGTCCTGGCGCGGGTCGAGGATCCAGGGCAGGCCGGCCAGTGCGGCCAGGCGCACGCTCGCGTCCTCGTCCTCAACCACACCCGCGTGCGGGCCCGTCCTGGGCAGCGCGAGCCACATCTCGTCGTGCGCGAGCTGCTGCGTGTGCACGCCCGCAACCGGGGCCGGCGCCAAGCCGGGGTACTCCTCGCCGAGCACGACGTCGAAGTCGTGCGCGACCAGTCCGGCCAGGGCCGAGCCGGCTTCGCGCTGCCCGATCTCGACCCGCAGCCGCGGGTAGCGCTCGGCCAGCACGGTCAGGGCGGCCGGGATCAGCGCGAGCAGCACGGACTGGAACGAGGCCACCCGCAGGGTGCCGGAGACCTCGGTGAGCGAGGCACGCAGATCGGCCTCGGCTTCCTCGAGCCGTTCCAGGATCGCTTCGGCGTGCCCGACCAGGACGCGCGCCTGCGGGGTGAGCCGGACGCCGCGCCCGGCCGCTTCCAGCAGCGCCACGCCGGTCTCCGCCTCGAGCTGGGTGAGCTGCTGGGAGATGGCGGACGGGCTGTAGTTGAGCGCGCGGGCCACCGCGGCGAGCGTGCCGCGCCGGTCGAGCTCGCGCAGCAGCCGGAGCCGGTGCACGTCGAGCATGGCGGGACGGCCTTTCGTGGACGGCTCGGGCGGGAGCGAATGGTCACTTTTCCTCACCAGTATCGCGCAGATACCTTCGCTGGACGAACCATTCGCCGAGGCGGCACTGTGGAGTCATGCCCTCCACGTCGCGCGCCCGAGCCCGCCATGACCACGACTGACACCTGCGCCGCGCCCGCCGCCGCCGTCGCCGCGCCGCGGCCCGGCCCGCGCCGCATGCCCGGGATCCCGGCGCTGCCCGATCGCGGCGTCGCGGTTCTGATGGTGCTCGGCTCCTGTTCCTCGTTCCAGGTCGGCGCCGCGTTCGCCACGCGGCTGTTCCCCACCACCGGCTCCAGCGGGGCGACCCTGCTGCGCATCGGATTCGCCGCCTGCCTGATGCTGGCGCTGGCCCGGCCGAACGTGCGCGCGTGGAGCCCCGAGCAGTGGAAGGCGGTGGTGCTGCTCGGGCTCAGCCTCGCCGTGACGAACGGCTTCTACTACGCCGCCATCGCCCGCATCCCGCTCGGGGTGGCGGTGACGGTGCAGTTCGTCGGCCCGCTCACGCTCGCCGCGATCCTGTCCCGGCGGCTGCGCGACCTCGGCTGGGTGCTCGCCGCCGGAATCGGCGTGGTGATGCTGGGCCTGGCCGGCGGCGACACGTCCACGGCCTCCGGCGCGCACGGACTCGATCCGGTCGGCATCGTGCTCGCGCTGCTGGCCGGGGCGGGCTGGGCGCTGTACGTGCTCGCCGGGGCGCACGCCGGCAAGATGATCCCGGGCCGGGGCGGGCTCGCGGTCGCGCTCGGCGTCGGCGCGCTGGCGCTCGTGCCCTTCGGTGCGCGGGGTGCGGCGCACCTGACCACCCACCCGGGCCTGGTGCTGGTGGCGATGGGCACCGCGCTGATGGGTTCGATCGTGCCGTACACGCTGGAACTCTCGGCGCTGCGCCGCATTCCCCGGCGCGCCTTCGGCGTCCTGCTCAGCCTCGAGCCGGGGATCGCGGCGTTCGCGGGCTGGCTGCTGCTGTCCCAGGGCATCAATCTGACGTCGGTGATCGCGATCGCGGTGGTGGTGCTGGCCAGCGCCGGCTCGACGATCACCGCGAAGGAGCAGGCATAGGCGAGGGCTGATCATAAGCGCGGCGCGGCGGACGGGCTGGCCGTCCGCCGCGCCGTTTCGGCTTCGGCGCCTAGGAGGACTGCCCCAGGCAGGTGTAGCCGGGATAGGCGACCGTCGGCAGGCTCGCGCCCGAGGGCAGGGCGCCGTGGACGGCGTAATAGGCCATGTCCGCGGCCCGCTGCGGGGTCTGCGACGCGGTGGCGGCCGCGGCGTCGAGGTACAGGTTCGTCAGGGTGAGGTCGAGCGGCCGGGTCACCTCGTAGAAGGGGCTTGATCCGGGATCGTCGGCGGAGGGGTTGGCCCAGCCGCACGGGTTGTCGTAGAGGGCGTTGACCGCGGCCTGGCCGACCGCGATCACTAGGTAGTCGCCGCTGAGGGTGGCCCCCCAGGCGACCGCGAAGTTCGTGGTGACCTGGCTGTCCGGGAGCCCGGCGGCCGCGGCGGCGGCGAGGGCGGCGGCAGCGTCGGCCGGGGTGGCGGCGTAGAGCAGCACCGTGCCGGGGTACGCCGTGGGCGTACTGGGCAGGTCGGCGTAGGTCCACGAGCCCGCGGGGGCGGACGCGTCCACGCCGAGTTGCCCGTCGTCGTCGAGGAAGAGCTGCTGCGCGCTGCCCGGGACCGTGTTCGAGCTCAGCGCCGCGATCGCCGTGGCGGTGCCCGGCAGGGCGGCGGTCTCACCCTGCGTGCCGTCCCAGGCGGTGACGGCGGGCGTCCCCGAGCTCGTCAGATAGCTGACTTCGTCGGCGCTCGATCCGGCCGCCGTCAGGTAGTTGCTCGCGGTCAGCGCCGTGCCGGGCGCCGGGGTGGCGGAGAGTTCGTGCACGGACCAGACACCCGGCAGCGCCGAGTCGGCGACGGCCAGACGGCCCGCCGCGTCCGTGAAGAACAGGTCAACCTGCTGTGTTCCGATGGATGCGGCGGCCAGCGTGGTCCCAAGCGCGACGCCGAGTTTCCCGGTCGGCACCGGTGCGCTCAGCCAGGAGCCGGTGAGATCGGTGGCTTCGATCAGCCTGCCGTGGGTGTCGAGATAGAACACGTCCTGGGCCGCGGCCAGTCCGCCGGTCGAGGCGGCGGCAAGGGCCTGCGGACTGCCGGTCACCGGGACGGGAAGCGCGATGCTGCTCCAGGATCCGCCGTTCTCCGTGGTCTGATCGAGTGCGCCGTTCGCATCGAAGTAGTAGAGCGACGGTGTGACGTCCGGGGTCGGCTTCAGGCCGGAGACCGGGTCGGCCGCAGTGGCCGCGAGAGCGCTGGCCGCGGCGGGTTGGCCGGGCAGTGGCGCCGTGGTCCAGCCGTCGGCGCCGAGGTACGTCTCGCCGAGGCCGCCGCCGGATTTGTCGTAGTAGGCGTGCGGAACGGTGGCGTATCCGGCGTCGCCGTCGGAGTACGTCAGACCCGTGATGGCGGAGCCCGGGGCGGGTGCGCCGGGGACGGTCTGCTGGAGCCAGCTCGCGCCGTCCCAGCTGTCCGCGGCCAGCGCGCCGCCGGACGACGCGGTGAACAGGTACTGCTCCACCGGCTCCGTCGTGTACCAGACGTCGTTGCTCGGCACTGAGGACACGGCCGAGCCGTTCGCCCCCACGCCCACGTTCCAGGTGCGGAAGGCGACCGTGCCGAGGCTGCTGGTGGCGGTGAGCGTGACGGTGTAGTACCCGGCGCGCTGGAAGACGTGGCTGACGCTGGTACCCGTGGCGTTGTTGTCGCGGCCGTCGCCGAAGGTCCAGTAGTCCTGGGTGATCGAACCGCCCTGCTGGGCCGCGATGGCGGCGAAGTCCACGCCGGTGCCCGCGGTCGCGTTGGTGGGCGCGAGGATCGCGGCGGTGGGGGCTGGCTGCTGCGAGGCCGCGCTCGGCGGCGCGACCAGCACCCACTGCTCGCCGGTGCTCCACACGCTCGAGGCCCAGCTGGTCAGGTCGACGTTCTGGTCGTACTCGACGGTGATCCCGTCGGCGCCGAGGAAGTCGCCGTCGACCAGGTTGACCGTGCCGTCGGCGTTCACCGACGCGACGACGCCCACGTGGTCGGCGTAGGTGCTCGCGGAGATCGTGCCGGGCGGGAAGAAAACGACCGCGTCCCCGGGCTCCGGGGTGCCGGAGTCGGCCACCGGGTCCTGCCCGTCCGCCAGCGCCCAGGCGTAGAAGGACACGGATCCAGCGTTCAGGGTATTGAGGTTCTCGGTGACGCCCGCCTGAGTCCAGGCCCATTTGGCGAAATCGGAGCACCAAGCTTCGTTCTCGTCCTCGACGCTGTGCGTCTGGTCGGGGCCACAGCCGTCCGCGTTGGGCGAGAACGCCGCGTCGAGGGTGCTGTACGGGTCGCAGTCGACTCCGCTGAAGCTGGTCTCGGCCGGAGTCGTGGCCACACCGACCTGGCCCAGGGCGAGAGCGGCGATCTGGTCGCCGAGCGCGGCGGCGGCGGTGGCAGTCCCCTGAGGCGTGGCGGACGCGACGGCTTGCGCGGCCTTCGTCTTCGCGGCGGTGAGCGCGGCGGCGGAGGGACGGGCCCGGCCGGCCGAGCAGTCCACCGCGCCCAGGCCGAGAGCGTCGCGCACGGCGGCGGGCAGCGTGGCCGCGCAACCGACCGGGCCGGTGGCGGGCACCAGCGTCCATTCGCCGCCGGGCACGAGCTCGAGCAACTGCTTGCCGGAACCGTCCTGGAACGAGTCCTTGACCTGCGCATCGGCCGACGCGCTCGGGACGAATCCGGCCACGGCCCAGTCGATGCCGGTGGCGGTGTCCTGAACTTCGTGCACCGATTCCGGGCGGATGGCGCCGAGATCCTTGTCGGGCAGGGCCCGCGCGGCGCCGAAGGCCTGGCCGAACGCGCTCAGGTCGGTTCGGGTGGGAGCCAGTATCCGGATACCGCCGGCTCCGGTCTGCGCCGCCTGCGCCGACGGGACCGCGACGACGCTCAGTCCACCGCCCAGCAGGGCCGCCAGCGCGCCGCCGAGGGCCGCCCGCCGCAGGGGTTGCGGGCGGGGGCGGGCTGCGGGTCGCGGAATCCGCGCTGGGTGCTGTGTTCGGGCCACGAGTACCTCCTGGTTGAGGGTTTCGGTGAAGGGACCGGATCGCGGCCCCGGCGCGCGCACTGGCAACGAGCATGGCGAGGCGGATGTAAAAAAGCAATACTGAAACAAGAAGCTCTGAAACTTTCCTTCAAGATCGGGCGGCGAGTATCTCGGCCACCGCCCGGGCACACGCCCGACTGGCCCCGTGCGCCACCAGATACGCCGCGCCCGGCGACTGCGTGTCCGGCGCGTCCAGCGTGCTCGGCGCGGGAAATCCGAGCTCTACCACGATCGCGTCCGGCCGCACCGCGAGGATCCGCGCCAACGCCCGCCCCATCCACGCGTGCCGGTGCGCTGAGCGCATACTCAGCACCAACGGCCGCCCCGCCGCGTCGGCCGACACCTGGTCGAGCGCGGCGTCGGTGTACTCCCCCAGCAGCGCGAAAGTCGTGCCGGGCAAGCGGGCGGCCAGCTCGGCGTACAGCGTCGTGTCCGCGACGCTGCCGAGCGCGGCCGGACCGGCGGCGGTGAACGCGATGTGGTGCGGGGCGGCGGGCAGCGGCAGTGCGCCCGGCAGCCGCACGCTGATCTTCAGGGCCCTGCGTGCGACGAGCAGGCCGATGTCCGCGTCGTCGGCATCGGCAGCGTCGTCGGCGGCAGTTCCCAGTGCGGGTGCGAGCGTGGCCGACGGCGCGGGTGCGGGCCGTGACCGCGCCAGAGCCCGTACCCGGTCACCTGCCTCGACCAGCCGTTCCTCCGGCAGCTCCCCCGCGCGGACCGCTGCGACGATCGCCGACTGGAGCATCGTCACCAGCTCGTCCGCACCGCCGCTGCCGATGCACAGCAGGTCCGCACCCGCCGCGAGGGCTCGCACGGCCGCGCCCGCCACGCCGTACCGGGCCGCCACGGCGGCCATCTCCAGCGCGTCGGTGACGATCAGGCCACTGAATCCGAGTTCCGCGCGCAACAGGCGCACCGCGGCCGGGCTCATCGAGGCGGGGTGTTCGGCGTCGAGGGCGGGCAGCAGCAGATGCCCGAGCATCACCGTGCGCACGTCCGCGTCGATGGCGGCGCGGAACGGCGCGAGCGCGGTCGCGGTGAGCTCGGCCCGGGTCAGCCGCACGGTGGGCAGCGCGAGATGCGAGTCCACGGACGTGTCGCCGTGCCCCGGAAAGTGCTTCGCGCACGCCGCCGTCCCGGTGCTCTGGAGCCCGCGGACCCAGGCCGCCGTGTGGCGCGCGACCAGTGCGGGCTCGGCGCCGAAGGAACGCACGCCGATCACGGGATTGTCCGGATTGCTGTTCACGTCGGCGTCCGGCGCGTAGTCGAGGTCGAGGCCGGCCGCGGCCAGGCGGCGGCCGAGCGAGCGGGCGACCCGTTCGGTGAGCTCGACCTCGTCCACCGCGCCGAGCGCCAGATTCCCCGGATAAGAGGATCCTGATGCGGCCTCGAGCCGGGTGACGTCGCCGCCTTCCTCGTCGATGGCGACGATCAGCTCGGGATCCGCGGCGTGCAGCGCGGCGGTGAGCGCGGCGAGTTGCCCCGCGTCGCGGACGTTGCGGCCGAACAGCAGCACCGAGCCGAGCCCGTCCGCGATCCGCCGCCGGACCCAGTCCGGCGGCGCGGTCGCGGCTTGCGTTCCGGTCGAGGTGAAGCCGGGTTGGAGCACGCGCAGCGCGAGCCGGCAGAGCCCGGCGTCCGTCACGGCGTGGCCTTGCGGTAGATCCAGAAGACACGTTCGACGTAGGCGTCCACGACCTTGGCGTAGAACTCGGTCGGGCCCACCCAGGCGATCTGCGCCTGCGCGTGCCCGGCCGCGCGCAGATCGGCCAGACAGCGGCGCAGCAGCACACTGCCGATGCCGCGGCTCCGCTCGAGTTCGCTCGTGCCCATCGGCCCGAACCAGTCGGCGCGGTTCACGCCGTGGCAGGCGAAGCCGAGATACTCGGCCGCTGCGCCGTCGCCGCGCACGGCCAGGTGACAGCGGGCGCCGGGGCGCTCCAGCGTGGCGAGTGTCTCCTCCAGCCACGTTCCGCCGAAGGAGGCGAGCAAGGGCGTGACGGGCGCCCGGTCGTCTTCGCGCAGGGGCCGCACCGTGATCCCCTGCGCGGCCAGGTCCCGCTCGGCCGATGCGGTCTCGAGCCGCGCATCCGCGCCGACCAGGTCCACCGTCATATTCACAACCTGACTCGCCCGGGTGTAGCCGGCCGATTCGAACAGGAAGCCCGCGGCCGAGTAGCGCACGTCCACTCCGGCCCAGGCGAAGCGAGGACTCGCCCCGCCGACCAGGATCCGCTGCGCCCCCGCGCCCGCGAGCCGCCGCTCCAGCGCGTCGAGCAGCGCTCGCGCGTGCCCGCGCCGCCGGGCCTGCGCCGCAATGGCCAGGAGGTTGATATGACCGCGCTCGCCGCGCACGGAGCCAAGGGCGAAGCCGACCGGCGTGTCGCCCTCGACCGCGACGACGGCCAGCTCAGGATGCTCCCAGGGCCAGAGCAGATCGACCAGCCCGTCCGCGTCGGCCGCGTCCCAGCGCAGCGCGTCCGCCGCGATGCGACGCAGGGCCGGTATGTCGGCACGCTCCCCGCCGCGCACGCTCCGGGCCGGTGTCACGGATTCGACGGATTCGACCACGGGTCCTCCTGCTGCATGTTGCTAACTGACAGAACTGGTCAAATTGTCGGTGGAAACTTACCATAGCGGGAATGAACCGGGAATCCGAAGCCGACGGCGCGATGCCCACCGCCGCAGTACGGCTCGTCGCCGCCGCCGTGGCCGAGGGCGCCGTGCCGGGCGCGGTGCTCGCCGTGGGCCGGGGCGCGAACGAGGCGTGGAGTCTGTACTGCGCAGGCCGGACGCGATCCGGCCCCGAAGCCCGCCCCGTCACCGCCGAGACCATCTTCGACCTGGCCTCCCTCACCAAGATCGTCGCCACCACTCCATGCGTGCTGCGCCTCGCCGACGCGGGCGCGCTCGACCTCGACGCGCCACTCATCCGCTACCTGCCCGAGTTCGCCGGTCCGCAACACCATGAAGAGGTGACGCCGCGTCATCTGCTCAGCCACACTTCCGGGCTCCCCGCACACCGGCCGCTCTACGCGCTGCCCGGCGGGATCGAGCGCCGGCGCGCGGCCGTGTTCGCCCAGCCGCTGGACACCCGGCCCGGCACCCGCGTCTGCTACTCGGACCTCGGCTTCATCCTGCTCGGCGAACTCGTGGCGCGGCTTACCGGGACCCCGCTCGACCGCGCCGCGCACACCCTCGTCTTCGCTCCGCTCGGCATGGCCGAGACCGGCTACCTGCCCACCGCCGCGCGCGAACGCTACGCCGCCACCGAACCGCGGCCGGACACCGGCCTCGCGCAGACCGGCGTGGTGCACGACGAGAACGCCGAAGCGCTCGGCGGCGTGGCCGGGCACGCGGGCGTCTTCGGCACCGTCCGCGATCTGGTGCGCTACCTGCGCCGGGGCTGGCTGGCCGAGGACAGCCCGGTGCTCTCGACCCGGATCCGCCGCGAGGCCCTGCGCTGCCAGACCGACGCGGCCGGCGACGGGCGGCGCGGGCTCGGCTGGGCCCTGGCCGGGGACCGCTGGGACCACATGACCGCCGCGTGGCCGGACAGCCGGGCCGGGCACACCGGATTCACCGGCACCAGCCTCGCCCTGGACCCGGTCGGCGGCCTGTGGACGGTGCTGCTCACGAACGCCGTGCACCTCGGCCGCGACCATTCCGGCATCATTGCGCTGCGCCGGACCGTGCACGCGGCCGTCGCGGCGTGGGCCGCCGCGACGCAGCAGGTGGGAACCGCGGGCGCGGACCCGGCGACGCGGCCGGGCACCACGGTGGCCGGGTACGATCGAGGCATTGACATCCAAGGAGACCGATGAGCCGCTCCGCCGGGCGTGACCAGGACGAAAACCTCCCCGCCGCCACCGCACCAGCCAAGCCCGCGGCGCTCGCCGGGAAATCCGGGCGGTCCGA
>FSXZ01000384.1_pt1 | contig 13297 bp, 9 predicted proteins | sample 1638121 | NCBI WGS metagenome assembly FSXZ01 (sample SAMEA3914788, study PRJEB12502) | metagenome | biome: forest; material: soil | place: Canada | collected 2011-07-03 | depth 0.1 m
CCGTGCAGAAGCACATGCGCGCGATGCGCAGGGGCGGCGAACCGGTGTTCACCCCCGAACTGCTCGCCCGGATACGCCGGATCGTGGTGTTCAGGCCGCTGACCCGGGAGGCGATGGTGGGCATCTGCCGGATCAAGCTCGATTCCAGAAGCAGGTTCTGGCGGCAGAAGAGGGGGAGGGAGCTCGTCGTGCGGGAGGACGTGGTCCAGCACATCGCCGACGAGGGCCATCGGCGCAACACGGAGGCCGGTGGCTCGGAGGGCGGAAGGATCATCGATAAGCTGATCGCCGACCTGGTGGACGATCCGGTGGCCGTCGCCGCCGAGGAGCGCGAGAGCGAGTACCGCGACTGCACCCGGATCGAGGTCCGCCTCGGTCCGTCGCGGCGGCGCGCCGAGGTGCGCCTGGTCGCGCCGGAGGCGGCAGAGGTCGGACGATGACGACGACACAGGCCGGCTTCGACATGCGGGAGCTGTGCGGCCGCGCCGTGAGCGAACGGTACGTGCTGCGGCGGCTGCTCGGCAGCGGCGGCTTCGGCGGAGTCTTCCTGACCGAACAGCAGGTGCTCGGCCGCCCGGTGCGGCAGGTCGCCTGCAAGGTCTCCCGGGAGACGGGCCTGACCGAGGAGACCGCCGGCGAACTGTTCGGCGACATCCTCCAGCTGGCCGGCGCCATGGAGGAGATGACCGACGGGGAGGCCAAGCGCCACCTCGTGCACCTCTACGACGGCGGGATCGCAAGGGACCTCGACGATCGGGCGTTCCTCGTGATGGAGTTCGTGCTCGGCAGCACACTGGCCGACCAGTTCACCTCCTTCGGGGGCGGACGCGTGCCGCACCGGCTGCTGCTGAAGTGGGCCAGGCAGATCTGCGTCGCGCTGCGCGGGCTGCACAGCCAGAACCCGCCGCTGCTCCACCGTGATCTCAAGCCCGACAACGTGTTGCTGGGCGCGGACGGCACGATCCGGCTGATCGACTTCGGCCTGGCGGCCAGAATGCTCAGCGGCGGCCAGGTGCTCGGTACGGTCGGGACGCTGCGGTACATGGCGCCGGAGACGGCGTCCGGGGCGAGCGTTCCCGCCTCGGACGTGTACTCGCTCGGCCTTCTCATGTACGAGGGCCTCGTCGGCCGCTACGCCTACGAGCACGCGATTGCCCCGATCGACCTGCCGGCTGCGCTGCACGACGACTGGTTCAACGACCGGCGGCGCTCTTCGCCCCCGCCGCGGCCCGCAGCGATCGACGGGTCGATTCCGCGGCGCTTGGACGAACTCGTGATGGGCTGCCTCGAGACACGGCTCGCGGACCGGTTCCGGACCGCCGAGCAGGTGATCGCAGCCATCGACGACATCGAGAGCGGCACGGCCCGGTCCGCGCCGGGCGAGGAGGAACTCGAGCAGGCCCGCTCGGCACAGCGGAAGGGCGACTCCGCACAAGCCGCGTCCTTCGCCGATGACGGGCTGCGGCACCGGCAACTCGAACCGCAGACGCGCTACGCGTTGCTCACCGAACTGGCTGCGGCGCAACAGTCCCTCGGTGCGCATGCCGAGGCTGCGCGGCGCCTGGCCGAGGCGTACGGCGAGGTCGGAAAGTTCCGGATCACCCACGACGAGCGCTGCGAGCTGCTCGGGCGGGTCGTAGAGGCCTTCCGTACTGCGGGAAACGACTTCCAGGCCGACCGGTTCGCGCGTCTGCGCCGCACTGAATGCGGCGGGTGAGACCGTGCAGGAGAACCGGGTGCCCGAGCGCTCTTTCGGTCGCAAGTTCACTCAGCTCGGCCGTTTGGAGAACGCCTGGGGAGCGGCGCTCGCCAAGCCGGATCCGGACGACGCGATCGCCGCGCTGCGCAAGCTCTATCCGCGGTTCGGATCCGTGGGGCAGTCCACGGCACCGCTGTGGCTTCCCTTCCAGGAGAGCGTCCTGGACGCACGCTTCGCCGGCGTGCTGGGTCCGGAGGACTTCGACGGTCTGCGGGACGTGGGCGAGCAGTTCGCGGGCACGCGCGCGATCGGAGTCGGCCAGACCTGGTGGCCGCTGATCTCGTGCCGGCTCGCCCGCCGCGCGCCGGATGATCTCGAGAGCGCGCACGCCCTGCTCGCCCGCCTCTACTACTCCCCGCTCGCCGTCGAGGAGGACCGGGTACACGCTGCCGCCGCCCTTGCCACCACCGGGGCGGTGGACGATCCGGCACTGGCGGCCTATGCCGATCTGGTGCTCCGCGGCGCGTGGGTGCCGCCCGCCGTCCTGGCCATGGTCGACGCGGTGCTCGCGGTCGGCTTCGATGCCGACGACGGGCGTCTCGGCCGGGCGTACACGCTTGCCGAGCGGCTCAGCGTCGCGCGCCGGACTTCGGCCATCTCGTACGCGCTCGGCTTGGGTGAGCTGCTGCTGCATCGGCGGCCGCAGGTGGCCGTCGGGCATCTGCGCAACGCCTTCACCGGCTCGGGTGCCGGCGAGGAGGAGCTTCATCGGGCTCTGCTCTCGGCGTATCTGCATCTCCGTGCCTACGATGCGGCGCTTGCGATCGACGTTCGCAGGTTGAATGCACGCGGTGTCGAACTTGTGTCGCTGTGCAGAATGCTCGCCTGGCTCGATGCCTCCGCCACCACGTCGGACGGCTCGCCCTCGGCCGCCACGCCGCCCGAGACCACGGCGCGTCTGGCCGCGATCGACCAGGGGGGTGACGTCGGCCCGTGGCGGGACTACGTCGTCGGCCGCTCCTTTTTGCTCGACGGCTACGCGGACCGTGCGAGATGGTTGCTCGCGCCGCTGCTCGCGGCGGGCTTCGTCGAGCCCGACACGTGCTATCACGTGGCTTGGGCGCACCTGCTCTGCCAGGACGTCGAAGGCGTTAGGGCTGCCCACCGTGCGGTCGCCGGCCGCCCCGGCGAATGGGCGCTCGGCTGCCTGCTGCTCGACGCCGATCCCGGCGCGGATCCGGGTGCGGGCGTCGAACCGGCCGTGCACGACGGACTGCGTCCGGTCGTTCTGGCGCGGCGGCAGCTGGTCGAAGGCCGCGGGCCCACGCAGGCGGTCGACTGGGAAAGCTCGGCGCCGGGCGCGACCGTCCAGGCGGAACGGTTGGAGGCCTTGCGCACGGCCCTCGGCGCCGCTTTCGCGCAGAACAGCTTCGACGAGCTCGGGTCACTGACGCGTAGACCCCTCTTCGCCCGCCTCCCTGCCGCCGAGCAGTGGCTCTGGACCGGGCTGGCTGTACGGGCGACGAACCCTGATCGCTGTCGAGAGCTGCTCGAACGCTCGCACGCGGCCGGCCGCAGCCGGGCGGCGCTGCTGCTCGCGGCGGACGCGCTGGAGGCCGGGCGTCCGGCCGCGGCGCGGGAGTCGCTGCAAGGCTTGTCGGGGCCCAAGGCCGAACTGCTCTCGGCGTGGGCGCAGGCGCAGGAGGGCGCGCGGGAGCAGGCGGCCGTCCGCCTCGAGCCGCTCTCCGGCCGGGGGCTGCCGCAGGCCGACTACGCCCTGGGGCTGCTGGATCTACAGGAGGCGGCCGGACAATGGGCATCAGGCCTCTTTGATGAGGCGGGAACCCGCGCCCACCGTGCGGTGCGCCGCTTCGCGAGCGCGGGCGCCGGCGGCTTCGCCGAGAGCGAGACCGCAAGACTGGCCGAGGCCGCTCGCGCGCTCACCGAGCCGGCCGGCCCGGACCCCCTGCCGTGGCAGAAGTCTGCCGCGCAGCCGTGGACGGCCCGACTGCTCGGCCTCGCCCAACTCCTCCGCACACCCGAGAAGACGGACCCGCTGCTCGCCCGCGCTTTCGCGGACTGGCAGCACACGACCGAGCCGCCGGTGTCGGCCGGTGCCCTGCTGCGGGCGGGCCTGCTGGCCCAGGACGCGTCGGTGAGCGAGAGTGCGGCCGCGTTCCTGGCGGATCTCGCGGGGCGGGACCCGTCACCCGAGAGCCTTCGGGCGGCGCAGCGTGCCGCCGCGCATGCGGCGTTCCGGTTGCGCGACGAGTTCCCCGACGCGCCGGATGATCCGTTGCTCGCCGTCGCAGGCTGCGGCGTCGAGCTGGCCGGGGGAGACCGCACGGAGGCGGTACGCCGGTTGCGCGCCCTGGACAGTGGTGGCGCTGTCGACGACGGTGACGAAGACCAGCGTGGTACCCGACCGGTCGGTGCGACCGTGGCCGGAGCGCTTGCGGACGCGCTGGAAGGCATCGAGGCCGGTCCGCTCGAGGCGGAAGTGCCCGCCGCGATCACGGCGGTGCTCGACGTGGTGTACGCGGCTGCGCGGGCGGCGAAAGGCGACGCCCAGGCGGCTGCCGAGTCCTTGCTCCGCGCACTACGGAACGACGAAGCCAGAGGCCTGATCGATCTGCGCACCGTGCTGCCGCTCCTGTGCGCCGACGCGGTCAAGCGCGGGCGACGGAGCGAGAACGCCGACGTGCTCGTGGACATCATCCGCCGCGCCGCGGACGCCGAGACCGGCACGGATGGGTTGAGCGTCCCGGAACTCGCCCGATGCGCGATGCTCGTCGGTGATCTCGACACGGCCGGGCGATTGTGGCGCCGCGCCCTGGACGAGACGGCGGACGAGAGCGAAGCGCACGAACAACTGTCCAAGGAGTACAGCCGTTTCCTGTGCCACCGGGCCGTCAGCGCACATCTCGCCGACGACCGCGATGCCGCGCTGAGCCGGCTTCGGGACGCCCGATCCCACGACCCTGAGATCGTCGGCACGGTGATCGAGGACCTCACGTCCGATGAACGGGTTTCCGCGCTGCTGAGGCACCTGTTCCCGGAATCCCCGATGCTCGAATGGCAGCGCTTCGGCCGCTATCCGCAACTGGGGGCCGCCGTCGCGGCGAGTCGCAGGCTGCAAGAGGCTCTCGATGCGGACGCACACGATCAGATCATCGAAGCGTGGGCCGAGTGCACGCGCGAACACGACAGGGACGACGGGCTCTGGCACGCCGTCGCGGTGCTGTGCCGGGAGGATGCGCTCGCGCGTGCGGCGGGTCGGGCGGGCGTGACAGCGGCCCTGACGACGGCGACGGCGCTCTGGGCGCTGCTGGCCGCAGGATCCGCCGAAGCGGAGCGCATGGAGGTCGTCGAAGAACTGCTCAACGATCACAAGGCCCGCATGACGCAAGCCCTGGCCAGGAACGACCTTGAGACCGCACGCGCGCATGCCCGGTGTCTGAACGCCGTCGGCCAGGGCGTTCAGCCCACGCGGGCGCTGCTGGCGGGTGGTGCGTTCGAGGCGATGGCGGCGCGCATCGGCGCCGACCGCGGATTCGAGGCGGTGGCGCGAAGCTCGCAGGACCTCCTCGAAAAGTGGGGCGCCGAGCGCCTCACGGCCGCGGAACTCCTGCTGACCGACAAGGCCGGGGTCCAGAAGCTGCCCCCGGGGATCGACCGCGACTACGAGTCCGCCATCAAGGAACTCGAGGTCGTACTCACCCTCGGGATCGGGCTGAAGAACGTCCTGTGCACCGCGGTGGCCTGGCACAACAACTGGCTCAACTGCATGTACCAGATGGGCCGGGGGGACTCGATGAAGCCCGTGGTGGCCTCCTCGGGCCGGTACGCCGACGTCCTCGCCGCGCAGTGCACACCCGGCCGCCCGCATCTCCGGGAGAACCAGGAGTTGGGGGAGTACTTCGTCTTCATGGGGTTCCACCTCATCGACACCGCACCGGTCCGGAGCATCGGCTACCTCGAGACGGCGCGCTCCTGGGACTCGAACAACATCAGCGCCCCGGGTCTGATCAAGTCCGCGCAACGCAGGATCGAGGACCAGACCCTCGACAAGGGCACAGCCGCCCTGGACCGCGGGGACTTCGATCAGGCAGAGCGGCTGCTGAGCGGTTCCGCCAGGGGCCGGGAGATGCTGGTCCTCGCGCTCGTCACGAAGGCGCTCGTGACCAGCACCGAGGCGATCAAGCGGCTCACCGCCCAGGAGAAGAGACAGAACGGCAGGTCGACCTCGCCGCAACGCGCGGCCTTCCTGGCCGCCAACAGCGAAGCCATGCGGATCCTGACGCGGGCGCAGCGCCTCGACCCCGGGAACGAGCTGGTCCGGGAGCATCTCACGAGCGTCCGGGGGCTACCGGCGAGAATGAGGATCAGATGACGACGACGAACTACCGGCCGAACCCCTTCCACGTGCTCGGTCTGCCCCACGACACTCCGAACAGCGAGGTCGCCAAGCGCGCGGAAGAGCTGTTGGAGACCGCGCGCAGCGACACGGAGCGCGATCTGTACACCTGGGCCAGGAGCGAGCTCATCACCAACCCGCGTACCCGTGCGCGACACGAGGAGCTCGAACCCTGGCACACCGACTACGCGCGCGAGCGGCGCTGGGAGGACTTCGTCCGCAGGCACCGGCGCATCAAGGCGGACCCCCGCGCACGAGCGGGCGCGGATCCGCGCTCCGCGCAGTGGGAGCCCGAGGCCTTCGACCTCCCGGCCGCCGCGCGCATGCTGACCCGATGGCTGGCCGACGCAGAGGTCGAGGACGCGACCGCGCTGTTCCGGACCACCCCGGCCACCGACGCCGACGGCGTCCCCCGATTGGAGTTGCGCGATGTCCTATTCGGCTGAACCCCTCGACTGGCAGGAGTTCCCCGCCCGCGAGGTGTCCGTCGAGGTCGACGGGTTCTACTCCCCGGGAAGCGAGCTGCTCGCCCTCGCCAAAGGCTACGACCAGGCACTCCGGGAGGAGCGTGAGCGAGCCGTCGAGACGGTGGCCGCGGCGCGCAAGGTGATCGTCCGGCTGGCCGTACTCGCCGGGCGGCTGGACCAGCTCCTGTCCGACGCGCTCGAGCCGATGGCGAGCCGGGGGCTCCAGGACAGGCACGACCCGCTCAGAGTGCTCAAGGACATGATGCTCCAAGCACTGCGCGAGGACGGGGTCGAGGTCCGCGACCCGATCGGCCTGCCGCGCCAGGAGGTAGGCGACTGGGTGGACGTCGACTCCTGGGTCCACGGCGAGGACTTCGACCGGGAGATGGTCGCGCAGACCCAGGAGTGCGCGGTCTTCCAGGACGGCGTACCCGTCCACCTCGCCCACGTGATCATGGGCGCACCGATCGACGACGACTCCGGATCGCGCGCGCCGGACGGCGGGGACCTGCCCGGAGAGCAGACCACACGGAAGGACGCAGGCGCATGACACAAGTGGTGAGCAAGGCGGTCGGGATCGACCTCGGCACGACCAACAGCGCGGTCGCCGTGATGAACGCGACCGACAGCGAGCCCCTGATACACCGGGACCCGATCACGAAGTCGCCGACGACCCCCAGCTGTGTGTGGCGCGAACCCGGTTCCGGGGAGATCATCGTCGGGCGCAAGGCCTTCGGCCAGCGAGGCCGCCGCCCCGAGCCGGTCACCTCGGTCAAACGGCTGATGGGGACACGCAACCGGGTGCTGCTGGCCGGACAGGAGCACAGCCCGCAGGAGATCTCGGCCCTCATCCTCGGGGAGATGAAGCGCCAGATCGAGGCCGACGTCGCGAAGTTCGGCGGGTCGGCGAGCCAGTGGATCGTCGACCGCGCCATCGTCACCGTGCCGGCCTACTTCGACCAGCCGCAGATCGAGGCCACCCGGGAGGCCGCCGAGGCGGCCGGGCTGAGCGTACTCGACCTGCTGCACGAGCCGACCGCGGCGGCGAGCTACCACTGCTGGCGCACCGCCACCCAGGACGGCACGTTCCTCGTCTACGATTTGGGCGGCGGCACCTTCGACGTCAGTGTTCTGCGTTGCACGGGCGGCACCTTCGAGGTGCTCGGCATCAGCGGGAACAACATGCTCGGCGGCGATGACATCGATGCCGCGCTCGCCCGGCACTTCCAGGCCGTCCTCGAGGCCGACGGCTACGCCCTCGACCTCGATCCGGAGCACGACGAGAAGGACCGCTCCATCCTCACCGGGCTCAAACTGCTCGCCGAGGGCGCGAAGAAGGCCCTGACCCGCGAGTACGAGTACATGCTGCGCGACTCCGGCACGCTCGTCGACCAGGCCGGACGCCAGGTCCTGATCGAGATGATGGTGGAACGCGCGGACCTGGAGGAGATCGCCCGCCCGTTCATCGAACGCACCTTCCCGCTCTGCGACGAGGCGATCCGCCGGGCGCGCGATCGCGCCGGGATCACCCTCGCCGACGTCGACCAGGTGATCCTGGCCGGCGGCTCGACCCATATGCCGCTGGTCCGGGAGATGGTGGCCCGGGAACTGTGCGCCGGGCCCGGGGCCGACTCGCCCCGGCAGGAACGGGCCAAGTGCGCGGAGCCCGTCTTCGAGCAGGTGGACACGGTGGTGGCGCTCGGCGCGGCGGTGCGTGCCGCGGCGGTGGGCGGCCTGGCCGTGTACGACGAGAAGCGCTCGGTCCGGATCAGCCTGCGCGGCACCGGGAACACCGGCTCCGAGGAGCACACAGTCGGCGGGAAGGTCGAATCCCTGGTGCCCGGAGTCGATCTGGCCGGCGGCCGGGTCCTGCTCGACGCCGGCGGCTACGACGACGAGGCCGACCTCGCCGCGGACGGTTCGTTCGCCTTCCGGCGCATCCCCCTGCAGCCGGAGGCGGAGACCGAACTCGCCTTCGAGGTCTACGACGCGCAGGGCGAACTGCGCGCCACGGCCGGCCGTTCGATCGCGCACACCGGCGGGGTGCAGAAGCCGACCGGCAGCACCGAGAACAGCGCGGTGACCTCGAAGGCGATCAAACTCGAGGTGCGCCTCAAGGGCGAGAAGCAGAAGTTCGAGCTGGTTCCCGCGCTCGGGCGGCTGCCCTTCGCCGGCGACTACGAGTTCCGTCACCCCGGCGGCGTCGAGACCGTGGAGCTCCGGCTCTTCCAGGAGAGCCGGCCCATCCAGGTGGTCAGGGTGCCGGTGTCCGCGTCCACTCCGAAGGACACGCCGATCCTGATGCACCTGGTGATGCATGAGAACCATGCGATCACCGTCGAGGGCAGCATCGGAGACTCGGCCTACCAGGCCCAGGTGAGCCTGCCGGTGGAGCAGGACACGATGCCCGACGAGACGGAGATCGACGACCTGCACCGGCGCTTCCAGGACAACATCAGCGCACTGCCGGTCGGCGAGCGGGCCGCCGTGCAGACGCGGTTCACCATGGCGCACCGGGCCCTGGCGGACGCCCGCGAGCGAGGCGACGTCCAACAGGCGATGCACGAGCACAACGAGGTCGAGTCGATCGTCGAGGGCATCACCCGGCGGGAGACCGAACTCGAGCCGCCGAAGGCGGAATTCGACGACCTGGTGGCGGACTGCCTCACCCTGCACGCCCACCTCACGCGGGAAGGCGTGCCGAGCGGCAAGCCGTTCGACAGCGAGGAGATCGCCCGATCCATCGAAGAGCACCGGCGCAGCGGCGACCGGGCGTACACCGACCGGGACCAGAACGGGTACAGCAGCGCCGTCCGGGGGCTGAGCGCCATCGAAGAGTACCTCGCCGACCTCACGAAAGTCCCGCGGGCGGAGCGCGAGATCCCGGACACGATGCGGGCCCAGCAGCTCATCGACACCGTGCACGGGGTGGCCGCACAGTTGCGCACCCTGGCCAGAAACCTGCCGGACGCCGCGGCGGAGCAGGAGATCGCAAAGATCGCCGAGCGTGCCAGACGGCTCGAGGAGCAGGTGCCGGTGAGCCCCAGGGTCGTGATCCAGGAAGCGGGTCAGCTCCTGGCGCTGCTGCGTCAGCTCAAGACGCGACTCGGCGCCCGGGAGTCGGGCGGCGACGCGGACGCCGTTCTGCCCGAGATCTGGGAAGGCAGGACGGAGATCCGATGACCACCACGAACGACTTCGTCCCGACGACCGCAGCCGCCGCGGGAACGGTGCCCTCGCCCACCGGACCGGCCGGCGCCGGGGCCCGCCGCCTGGAGCGGATCAGCGCGCATGCGGCACGGTTGTTCAACGACGGGCTCGCGGCCGCCGGGCAGGGGCGCTTCGCCGCCGCCCGGGACTGCTTCGCGGCGGTCGTGCTCTGGCATCCTCACGACCTGGAGGCGCGCAGCGCCTACGCGTTCGGCTGCCTCAGCCTCGGCGACGACGAGGAGGCCCGGCGCCAGTGGGAGCTGGTGCTCTCGCGCCGCCCGCGGGACGAAAGGGCACTGCGCGGGCTGGCGATGCTGGAAGAGCGGCGCCGCGCCGCGCACGCCGACGTGGAGCCCGGCGGTGTCGGGCCCGGCGGCGTGGAGCCCGGCGGCGTCGAGTCCGGCGGGTGGACCCAGGCGAGGCCCTGATCAGGCTGACAGGGCTCTGATCACCCGATCCGAATCGATGCCCAGCTGATTCAACCTCGACCTGGCCGACGAACGCGGGTCGGTGAGCAGAGCCCGCAAAAGCTCGGCCTCACCGACCTGCGTGGCCCGCTCGTCCGGGCTGCTCAGCGCGGAGAGCACGGACCCGACGCGCTGGGTGAACTCCCCGGCGCGGGGCGCGCCGAGCGCGGCGAGCCTGCGCAGGGCCTGGTCGCCCTCAGGGCCCTGCAGTTCGAGGACGTGCCGCAGAGCCCGGCTCTCGACCACGGCGAAGGCCTTGAGCACCAGATAGGAACTCACCGGCTCCCGCCGGGCAACGGCGAGCAGGCGCGCGCACTGGATCACCGCGGCCGCGTTCGGATCGAGGGCGTCGAGCTGGACGGCGCCTCCGGCGATGGCGGCCGGGGACACCGCGGACTGCTCGGGGCCGGGCTGCACCGCGGCGGAAGGCGGAGCGAGCACTTCCTCCATCGATATGCCGCACAGATTGAGGACGTCCGCGCAGGCGCTGCCGCCGACCTTCAGCAAGGCCGCCGCCACGTCGTCGACCGAGATCGATCGACGCCCGGCCAACGCCACGGTCTCGTTCGCGAGTGCCAGCACCTCGGCGACGGTGTCCGACAGTTCGACCTCCCGATGGCGCTCGCTCTGCGGCGGGACCTCGGCCGTCGCGGCCGCCGCACCGTCCTGGAAGCGTCCGAGGACATGGCGGAGCATCTCCAGGCGGTGCGGGCCCACCCGCGGCAGGCTCCGCTCCTGGATCTCCTTGGTCTCCAGGAGCACCGCGAGCAGGTCGATCGAGGTCGCCAGGGTACGGGGCTCCGAGATCTCGGTCATCCGAAGGATCAGGGCCCTGGCATCCGCGGCTAGCGAGAACGCGCTCGACGGGGGAGGGGAGGCCGGCGCGGCGGACGGGCGGCGCTGCGCGGTGATCCGGGCCGCCGGATCACCGTAGAGCACGAACGCCGCCCACGAGCCGTCCTGCTGCGCGGCGAGCGCCGCCCGCGACTCGCGCATCGCCGCGCCGGCCGGGAGCCGTTGCTGCAGCCGGCCGTAGAAGTCCTGCGCGAACCGCGCGGCGCTCTCGTCGTCGACGGCGGAACGGGTGCCCACCACGGTCTTCGCGCCCATGAGCATGAACGACTTGCAGACGCTCATCGTGAAGGCGGCCGAGGCACAGCCGTTGATGAAGACCACCGGCGGGGCGCCGCGGCCGGAGAGCGTGCGCAGCGTCGGGTTGTCGATCAGTTCCCTGCGGTGCACCATCAGGCCGGTGGCCTCGGGCGCGCTCGAGACGTGTCCGGAGAAGTGGAACAGGTCGTACGGGTCCTCCTCGGCGGCGAGCGCGCGGATGACCCCGAGCTGGGTGGCCTCGGCGCCGAGCAGCACCGTGCAGTCGATGCCCTGATCGTCCAGCCACCCGCTGATCCGTTCCACCTCCTCGCGGGCCTTCGGCAGGTCGCCGAGCGTGTCGCCGACCACGAGCGCCCGGCGGATCGGCCCGATGTCGCGGCCGAGCGTCACATGGCTGTTGACCACAGAGCGCCTGCCGAGATCGACGGAGAGCCCGAGGAACTGCTCCCCGTCGTGCAGCAGCTCCCATGGAACGACGTCCTCGTTCGTCTGCACGACGAGCGGGTCGGTGGTCTCGTGCAGGGCGCGCACAAGTTCCGGGACGCTGCCCTCGCGGGACTGCAGGAGCTGCCTGTAGAGGATCATGCCCTCGGTGCGCAGCCTCTCGTGCAGCCGGCCGGCGCCCACCCCGGCTTCGGCCAGGGCGCCGTCGATCTCGTTGCACAGCGCCCTGATCAGGGACTGGTTGACCTCCACCGGGTATTCCTGCGCGAGCGGCCCGTAGGTGGCGCCGTCGTCCCGCTTGAGCGTGTAGAAGTACTGGGCGGGTCCGGCCGGATTGCCGGAGAAGCGTACGTCGAGGGTCGTCAACGCCGGGCCTCGCCCTGGCCGTGCTCCTGCAGGAACTGCTTGACCGCCTGCGACTGCACCCAGTCCGGGGGATAGGCGAGTGTGAGGGTGCGGCCGCCCGAGGCGATGGTGACGGACGGCACCGGATCGGCGGCGCCGATCGCCGCCGGCTGCCGTTCGGCGCGCGCCTTCCTCTCGCCAAGCCACTTGTATACGGTATCGATGATGGTGGTCAGGTTGCCGACGCCCCCGACGGCAAGCGTGATCGCGGTGAGCAGCCCGGCATCGCGCTTGCCCGGCACCGGGGCCCCGACACGCAGCCGGTCCGCCTGCTGCACACCGGCCTCAGTGAGCTTCGCGATAAGGTCGGGCAGCTCCGGGGTCGGGTCGGGCCCGTGCAGGGCCAGCTCGAGATCGAAGCCATCGCCTGGGTTCTGCTGCGCTGCCACCCGCGCCTCCGTCGCCATGGGAGCCGAATCCGACAGGGCGGACGCCGGGCCCGTCAGCTCTCGAACTCCCAGTCACATTACCCGAACCCGGCACACGACGAGGCGGTGTCCAGTCTCCCGGGCGCGTCCCGCGCCCGACCGTCACGAGCGTTCTCGCCCGGTGGCGCCGGCCTGGGCGGCCGGGTCCATCAGCCGGTTCTCCCAGGCCCAGGCGCCGATGCCGACGCGGTTGCGGCAGAACGTGCACGTCGAGGTGACCACGCAGCCCGCGAGCCGATACTGGGCCTTCCAATGGTACGAGACCGCGATCTTCGCCGCGGCCGCCGCGTTGCCGGCGCTGGTGTGCTTCCGGCGGATCCGCAGCCGGCTCACCTGAGCCGGCTCGGGCCCGGGGCTCACCTGCGCCGGCCCGGCGAGCTAATCGTCCTCGAATTCGTGCGCATCCGGAAAGACGGACGTCCTCACACGTCCGGTCAACCAGCCGTACAGGAAGTCGACCGCGCCCATAGAAGGCGTCGTAGAACCAGCCCCGCGGATTCCATGCGACGGTCGTCCACGTGCCCGGCTCGCCCACAGTCAGCCAACACAGCCGATCGCCGTTGTCCGTGGTGGCCCACGGCAGGAGGCCGCCCGGCTCCGGATAGAACGGGTACGGGCATCGCTCGGGATGGGCCTTGCGAAATGAC